>ERZ761602.1044-NODE-1044-length-53862-cov-11.202836_pt1 | contig 53862 bp, 39 predicted proteins | sample MGYA00512165_ERZ761602 | MGnify/ENA primary metagenome ERZ761602 (study PRJEB28899, sample SAMN02445085) | bioreactor sludge metagenome | biome: EBPR sludge; isolation source: Thorneside wastewater treatment plant | place: Australia: Brisbane, Thorneside...
CTGAGCGCCGCACGGCATTGCTGGCCGTTGACCGGATCGGCATCGAGCAACTCTATTACGCGCCACAAACCGATGGCCTGTTATTCGCTACTGCGCCGGGTGCCCTGACTCGCGTCGGCAGTTTTGATACCGGTATCGACCCGCAGGCGATCTACGATTACCTGTACTGCCATATGATCCCCAGTCCCCGGACGATTTACCGGGGGCTGCGCAAACTCCCCGCCAGTCACTTTCTCGAATGGCGGGATGGTGCATTGCGCGTTGAACCGTACTGGTTACCCCAGTTTGCGGAAACGCCGATTGATGCCGCAGCGGCCGGGCGTGAAATGCTGGAGATGATCGAGGCTGTGATCCGGCGTGAAGCCAGCGAACCTTCGGCGGCCCAGCTTGGCGCGTTCCTCAGCGGTGGTATCGACAGTTCCACCGTGGCCGGAATGCTGGCCCGCGTCACCCAACCGGCGCATACTTATTCCATTGGGTTCGCTGTGCCGGGCTATGACGAAATGGATTATGCGCGCACCGCCGTGCGCCATTTTCAAACGACACCCCACGAATACTACGTTACGCCCGACGATGTGGCGGAACTGCTCCCGCAAATCGCCGCTGCGACCGGTGAACCGTTCGGCAATTCCTCGCTGCTGCCGGCTTATTGTTGCGCCCGCTTTGCCCGGGAGCAAGGGATTAGCCGGTTGCTCGGCGGCGATGGCGGCGATGAACTGTTTGCCGGTAACGAACGCTACGCTACGCAAGGGATTTTCGAGCTATTTGGCCGGCTGCCGTCTGCACTGCAATCGCTTATCGCTGCCGCTGCCAAACCGCTGGCGCATGTCCCATTGGCCCGCAAAGCCCATAGTTATGTCAAACAGGCCCAAGTTCCCTTGCCAGACCGTATGGACAGCTATGCTTTCCTGGTGCGCCATGAGCCGATTGAAGTATTCAGCCCGGACTTTCTTAACCAGGTGAGCACCCTGGAACCGCTGGAATTGAAACAGGCGATGTTCTTCGCGCCGGATGATGCGTCAACCTTGAACCGGATGCTCTATCTGGACTGGCACTTCACTCTGCATGATAACGACTTGGTCAAGGTCAATACCGCTTGCCGGTTGGCGGGCGTTGAGGTCGCTTATCCCTTGCTGGATGATGAGGTGGTGGCGCTCTCCTGCCGGATCCCTTCCGCCGAAAAACTGCGGGGAACGACCCTGCGCTGGTTCTACAAGGATGCGGTGCGCGGTTTTCTACCCGAAGCGATCATCAATAAGAAAAAGCATGGCTTCGGATTGCCCTTTGGAGTGTGGACCCGTTCTGACTCACGCTTGCTGGCTATCACCGATGATGCGTTGGAATCATTGAAACAGCGCGGCTGGTTTCAACCGGCGTTTCTCGATCAGGCGCGCCAACTGCATCGCGAAGGTCATGCCGCCTATTATGGAGAATTGGTATGGATTCTGACGATGCTGGAGTTGTGGCTGCGGAGGAACAGCGATCAGTCGTTAACCAGTTCTTCATAGATCGCCTGATATCGTCCTACGCTGTTTTGCCAAGTCCGCTCCTTCTCCACGAACCGCCGGCCATTGGCCTTAAGCGCCGGCCAGCGTTCGGGATGGGCTAGCAATTCCAATGTCTTAGCTGTCAAATCACCCGTATCGCCAGCTCGGAACAGTATTCCTGTTCCGCCGTTACGGATTAGTTCATGATGACCGCCCACGTCGGAGGCAATGAAGAGCCGTCCCTGAGCCATCGCCTCCAACGGTTTCAGCGGCGTGACCAGTTCCGTCAGGCGCATGGACAGGCGCGGGTAGACCAGCACGTCAATCAGATCGTAATAACGATTGACTTCAGCATGGGGTACCCGGCCAGTGAACACGACCTTATCGGCCATCTCTAACGCCTGTGTTTGGGCTTGGAGCGCTTGCTCCTGTGGTCCGCCGCCGACCAGCAACACGCGCACATCGGGTGTTTGCTTTAATAACCCCGGCAATGCCTCCAGCAGCAAGGCCAATCCTTCATAGGCGTAGAACGAGCCGATAAATCCGAGAACCTGTGATCCATTCAGACCCAGTTGAGTTTTAAGCACCGGATCGGACTCCCCACCTAAACTGAATTGCTCGACATTGACTGCATTGGGAATGACCGTCACTTTCTCCGCGGAAATGCCTCGTCCGATGATGTCATTACGCAATCCTTCGCAGATGCAGGTCACGGCATTGGCGCGTTGTAAAACATGAGTTTCCAGCGCCTTGGTCAACCGGTAACGGAGGCTGCCCTCACGCGTGGTGCCATGATCGACTGCTGCATCTTCCCAGAATGCGCGCACTTCATAGACCAGCGGCAGACGAAAGCGCCGGGCAACGGGTAGTGCCGCCAGGCCGTTCAGTGCTGGTGAGTGGGCATGCAACACATCCGGTTTGACCTGTGTAACGGCTTCCGCTAGTCGTTGAGTCAAGCCTCGGACAATCGCTGCCTGATTCAGTACCGGCCAGCGCGCCCATGCGGCGGTTTCCTGTGGAGTACGGAAGAAATGCAGATCCTCAGTGGTTTCTTCTAATGCTGACGTAGCACCCTGCTTAGCGCCAGTAATATGGAATGTCTCCCAACCCAAGCGCCGCTGTTCCCGCAGAATGGCGGCAGTGCGGAAGGTATAGCCGCTGTGCAGCGGCAGGGAATGGTCAAGGATGTGAAGGATGCGCATCAGAGTGATTGCCGTTTTATATCGGGTTGCTTTTCTACTCGTTCGCCACCATCCATTTGCCGCAAGAACGCCTCGAACATCAGCACGGTCCAAATGGGCGCGCTGTAATCCCGCCGGCCGGATTCATGCGCTTCGACCAGATGGCGCAAATAATCGGCATTGAACAGGCCGGTGCCCAGCAACCGTTCGCCCGTCAGCGAATCGCGAACCCGCTGTTTCAGCGGTCCCCGGAACCAGCGTATCAGCGGCACGGCAAACCCCATTTTCGGGCGGTACATAATTTCGTGTGGAAGGTGCGGTTCCATGGATTTCTTTAGCAGATACTTGCTTTCCCCCTGGGCGATTTTCAGCGAAGAGGGCAGGGTAGCCAGCCATTCCACCAGTGGATGATCCATCAACGGCTCGCGTACTTCCAGTGAATGCGCCATGCTGGCCCGATCAACCTTGGTGTTGATGTCACCCACCAGATAGGTCTTGAGATCAAGATATTGAATTAAGGCTAGTGGATCGCTGCCTTCCACCTGGGCGGCATATCGGCGGAACACGTTCAAGGCATCATAGCCGCCGAGTTGCGTTTTAAATGAGTCAGAGAACAATTGCTGACGCATCTCATCACGCAGAATCGACACCGAATGAAAATAGGCTTGCACCGGATCCCGCGTCAGCGCCTGAAAGGTGGTCTTGGCCCGGAAGACCCGGGGTGCCCAGTCCGCTTTAGGATAGAGCCGGCCCAACAGACCAAACACCGGCTGGCGAATACGCAAGGGCAGCAGTGACCGCAGCCGTTCCTCCATGAGATGTAGACGATAGCGCCGGTAGCCGCCGAAGCTCTCATCGCCGCCATCGCCGGACAGCGTCACGGTGACATGCTTGCGGGCTAACTGGCAAACCCGGTAGGTAGGAATGGCGGAACTGTCGGCATAAGGTTCGTCATACAGCCAAGCCAGCGTGTCGATCAGGCCGAAATCATCGCTCTCAACCGTATCGACGAAATGCCGGGTTTGGTAACGATCCGCCACTTGTTGGGCAAATTGCGCTTCGTTGAAGGCGGGATCGGTGAAGGCGATGGAACAGGTATTGACCGGGTCACTGGATAACCCGGCCATCATCGCTACCACGGCACTGGAATCGACGCCGCCGGACAGGAATGCGCCGAGCGGTACTTCCGAGATCATGCGCAGCCGTATCGATTCACGCAAGCGGATGACGAGTTCCTCAGCCGCTTCTGTTGCAGTCAAGCGTTGATCGAGCGTGAACCGCACCTTCCAGTACTCATGGGGTTCCGGCAGGGGCTGGCCACGCCGGACCCGGAGGGTATGCGCCGGCGGCAGCTTTTTGGCGCTGGTGAAAATGGTGCGTGGCTCGGCCACGTAACCCAGAGCAAAATACTCCTCGACCGCGCAGGGATCGATCTCTCGCCCCAGCTCCGGATGGGCGAGCAGAGATTTGAGTTCGGAGCCGAAGAGAAGTTGTCCATTGGGCAGCAGGGCATAGAATAGTGGCTTGACCCCCAGCCGGTCGCGGGCCAGAAATAGAGTTTCCTGGTTGCGATCCCATAAGGCAAAGGCAAACATGCCGCGAAAGCGTTCGACGCAGGCTTCGCCCCAAGCCTCCCATGCGTGAACAATTACCTCGGTGTCGCTGCGAGTGTGGAAGACATGCCCCAAGGCTTCCAGTTCGGGAACGAGTTCCTGGAAATTATAGATTTCCCCATTGAACACGACGACGACCGAGCCATCCTCGTTGAATAATGGTTGCTGGCCGGTAGAGAGATCAATGATGGAGAGTCGCCGGTGGCCAAGACCCACTCCGGGTTCGATGTGTAGACCGCCTTCATCCGGTCCCCGGTGATGCTGCGATTCGTTCATCCGGTGCAGGAGATCGCGGTTGATCTCCTGCCGATGGCGGGTGTCAACAATGCCGGTAATGCCGCACATAGTTTCTCCTCTTCCTAACCCCTCTCCTTTAAAGGGAGAAGGGAGTTTTAACGCGGCACTTTAGCACCGAATCATAAACCGCCAGATAAGCGGTCACCATGGCCTCCATACTGAACTGTTCCTCAATCCGCCGCCGGCCTGCCGTGCCGTGTGCTCGCATCCTTTCAGGGTTGTCTACATATTCCTGGATCGCCAGCGCCAGCGATTCAGGATCTCGGGCAGGAACCAAGCGCCCGGTCTCATTTTCAACCACTAACTCGGCATTACCGCCCACATCAGTCGCGACCACCGGTAAGCCACACGCCATCGCCTCCAAAATCGTGTTGGAAATCCCTTCCGCTTGGGAGGGCAGCACGAAGAGATCAAAGCTGCGCAATAACCGGGGTATATCGTCCTGCGCGCCCGGCAACCAGGCTAAATCCCGCAATCCCGCCTCATTCAACCGGCTTTCAATCCCGGCCCGCAGCGAACCTTCGCCAATGATCACAAGTCGCATGTGTTGCCGTGCATTGGGAACCATTTTCGCCAGCCGAATGAAAGCCCGTGCCAGATTAGGTTGATCCTTCACGTTTTCTAGCCGCCCGGCGGTACCAATGACCCGCGTTCCCGGCAGCGCGAATCCATCAGGCAGCGGCGAGCGGTCGTTGCCGGGATGAAACCGCACACTATCCACGCCATTGATAATCCGGCTCATTCGTTCTGGCGCTACACCAATCCGGGTTTCCAGATAGCCGGCAATCTCACCGGACAGTGCGATGTAATGCTGAACCAGCGGGCGCAACCAGCGGCGCAAGCGATGGTGGCGAGGATTCATCAGCGCTGGATCGCGATCCCAGCCATGCTCGCCATGCACCCGCCTCTGGACCCGTGCTAACCATGCTGGAAACTGCATTTCCAGTGCCGCCAGGTTGCGCGTATGGACAATTGCCGGGCGCAATTGGCGCAATAAGTTCCAGCAACGCCCATATAATCCCAAATCGTGTCCCTCGGATTTATGCAGGGCAAACACTTCAACGCCAGGTTGCTGGATGCGGCGGCGAAACTCCGGGTTATAGTCAGTCAAACAGATGATCGCATGGTGGTAGCGATTCGGCGGTATGTGGTTGATCAGATTGACCAAACCGTTTTCCAGACCACCATAATCCAGCCGGTGGATGATATGTGCCACCAAGGGTGATTGGTTATTCGTCATTTCCAGTTTTCACCGCGGATGCTTGCCAGCGCCGCCGCAAGGCCCGGTTGCATGGTTGCTACAAACCGCTGCAAGACCACCTTGGCCTCATCCGGTTGAATGTCATAATCCGCTGCTATGGCAACCAGTGCCGAACCCCGTTGGGCGCCGCTCAAGCGATCCCATGCTTCCCACGCCTTGGCCAGATATGGTGAAATGACTATCCGCCCACCTTCCCAATAACCACTCAACACCAGCCGCTTGCGTAGACCATCGGTCAGGCTTGTTGCCTCGAATGGCCATTGAACACGATCAACCTGGATTTGTACCCGGCCCTCACTGCCAAGGTAACGCCATTGTTTGCGGTCATACAGGCTGTTCTGACTACTGACCAGCTTAGCGTCTGGGCGCTGTCGCCGGTAATAAGCGATGTAGAGATGTACGGTCTTGCCATTCCATTGGTAGCGGCTTCTGACCACGGTATCCGCGCCGCTAAAGTGTGGTTCCCATGTATCGTTATCCACTTCCGGTCCCCGCCAGGGGGCAATTGCTGGTGGCGCTGACAAGACAATGGGCGCGCTCGTCGAGTCATCACGGTCAACCCACACCGCCCACAGTGGACCGGCTGCGGCTGCCAGTATCACGGCCAATGTCCAAATCGTATAATGCACGGTCGCACCTGAAACAGCGGGTTCGATGGTCGAATCTTTAGATGACGGATCGCTGACCGCGAATCCTTGACTCATGACCTCTTCTGACTCCCGCCAAAACGAGCCAATCCAGAACATCAGCAGCACAACTAAGCCAAAAAAGAACCAGCCATAGATGAGATGATCAACACCCGTCGCGTATTTCATTTCACTGAGATGGGCGATCATTACGATGCCGTAAGCCCGGATGCCATTGGCGATAATTGGCATGACGGCTGACAACACAATGAAGGCTAGCCGCCGCCAAATGCTGCGATAGGTTAGATAAGCGTAGAGAAATCCTAGAGCGACTGAGGCGATGAGATAACGCAAGCCACTACAGGCTGCGGCAACCTCGAAGTTGCCAGAGGGAATAATGATATGTAGTCCTTCCCATAGCACCGGAAGTCCGGTCAGACGCAAACCTTCAACGGTGAACCAGGCAGTGACCTGTTGCAGGGGTGGAATCAGCGCCTCGCCCACCGGTACAGCGAACAGGAGATAGGCCAAGGGAAACAGGATAGCCCAAGTGATGTTCCAACCGAGCAGGGTATAAATCGTCACTTGAATGATGCCGGCTACGGCGAAATGTTGCACAACAGCGACTTGAGCAGCGTCTGCAATCAGCCAAACGAGACTGCCGAGCAGCAACAGAATCAAGCCTGGCGCCGCGCTATGCGCTTGCAGCGTCGCCAGTTTTTCACGCCGGGTCCACACCATGTAAAAAACAATCGGTACGACCAGCATACCGTGAGCATAGGTTTCATAATGCCACCATTGTATTGCCATGCCGGCCAGGGTTGGCCAGTACAGGCCAATGATCGCCAGGATTGCAATGGTCAACGCTGGCAGCGCAGCTCGCCAAGTCGAGGACACCGCCATTTTTTCCATAAACTCACGACGCCTCCATACTATCCCAAGCTGCGTGCCAGGAACGGCCCCAGCCAGCGGCTGACCGGCAACGGTAACCGTTTCCAGGCGTCAATAAAGAGCCGGTACTTGGGATTGAGCGGATTGATATCGGGAAGTTGCGTCGTGTTCACTAACTGAAACTCATAGTGCAACGGCTCGGGGTTAAATCCCCAGTTCTTTTTGAAGCTGTAGGAACCGGTGCCGATCTTGCTGCGCCCGTAATCGAACACCCGCACTCCACGTTCGCAGGCCCGCCGCATCAGATCCCAGTACATAAAATCGTTGCCCTTGAGATCGCGGGCCAGCGCCGTGCCACCACCATAGTAAGGCAATACCGCATCGCGGAAATAGAAACTCATCACGCTGGCCACGATTTGCCCTTGATGGGTCACGGTCAACACCTCACATTCCGGCCCAAATATGGATTTCAGCGTCTCAAAATACCGGCGTGAGAACACTGGCGTACCGAGATTGCGCACACTTTCGGAATAGGCTAAATAAAGCCGGTCGATCCCCGTGTCAATTTCACCCTGCAAACCAGCCTCAAGCCCCTTGCGCACCATCGCCCGTTGTTTGCGGGGAATGGCTTTCAGATTAACCTCCGGGTCGGGATCGATGGCCTTACGGAAATTGACATAGAGTTCCCGCTTGGCTGGCCAGCCGGGATGGTGTGGTTGCGAATGCCGCAATTCCAGGTGATCGGCCCGTAATGATTGCGCTAATTCAATGGCCGCCTTTTCCAGAGCGGTACAGGCGGCTTCGTCGCCGACTGCGCCACCCAACACGCAAAAGGGGGTGGAAATCAGCGCATTGCCGAACAACCGGCTGCGGATATGACCAAGTGGCAGCACGCCTTGAATCGTTCCATCGGCCTCCGCATAGAGAAAATGCGCACGATGTCCAAATGCCTGGCGCAGCACCTCTGCCCAGCCCGCCCGATGGAAAAAAGTTGCTGCTGGGCAAGCATCGACGAACGCATCCCAGCGCTCTTTGTTTGTTGCATCCAGAGAGCGAATTGATAGCTTCTCTCGCCTTGCAGGAGAGGGGCTGGAGGTGAACGGGTATTCGCTCATGGGTTCCCTGCCTTGAAAAACACGCGATCCATCCGATCCCAGTGAAAATCGCGCAGCAGCGCCTGCAGACGCTCTTCCATGCGATTGAGATTCAGATAGTGCCGCAAGCGGGTTTTGAAATGAATGCCCGATTGGCGAGGTTGTTCCGGGTCAATTTCCCAGGGATGGAAGTAGAAAATGCCTGATTGCCTATCTTGCCGGTTAACTTGGCGCAACGCCCAGCGCGATAGCCCATAGGGCCAGAGCCGGAACCAGCCACCCCCGCCGCAAGGGAAAGTTTTTCCAAATACAGTCACCGTGGTGATCGGTATTTCCAGCAATGCTGGAGCGTTATCCGGCTGAAAGGCGAAGCGCGGCGCTTCTGGCATCCCGTACAAGTCGTGGCGAATCGGGTAGATGCTGGAACTATAGCGGTAGCCCGCCTGCTCCAGTTCCGCCAGCGCCCATAGGTTACTGGCCCCGATGGAGTAACTGGCAGCGCGATAACCTTGAATCGCGACGCCGCCTAAGTCTTCCAGCAGTGCTTTGGTACGGGTCACATCCTCGCGGAACTCTACTGGCGTTTGCTGGGTCACGCGGACATGAGCATAACCATGGCTGGCCAATTCATGGCCCTCGGCGACTATGCGGCGGACTAGATCAGGATAGCGCTCTGCGACCCACCCTAGAGTGAAAAAAGTAGCTTTGATGTCTTGTGCAGAAAACAAATCGAGAATGCGGTTCGTGTTGCGTTCGACCCTGTGTGGTAATTGATCCCATTGCTCACGGGAGATATAAGGCTCGAAAGCCGAAACCTGGAAATAGTCTTCTACATCCACTGTCATGGCGTTGACTAGCAAAGGCCACATTCCTCCTTTGGGAGAAGGGTTAAGGGTGAGAGGCTGGCTTCCTTCGTTCCTGGTGGAAGAGGGGTTGGGGGTGAGGGGGGTTATAGCCATTCCGCTAACTTTTCAGCAATCCGTTCAGCAGCGTGACCGTCCCAATACTCAGGAATCCGCCCGGCCTTGCCGCCACTGGCTAGCACCTCCTGCGCTGCGCTACGGATGCGCTCAGGATCGGCGCCAACGATGGTGTTCGTCCCTTCTATCACGGTCACTGGCCGTTCAGTATTCTCGCGCAGGGTCAAGCATGGAACTCCTAAAGCGGTGGTTTCCTCTTGCACACCTCCGGAATCGGTTAAGGCCATTCGCGCTCCTTGCATCAATCCCAGCATTTCCAGATAACCTAATGGCGGCAGGCAACAAAAACGCGGGCTGCCGAGCATCGCACTTAAACCTGCCTTGTCGATCATCGCCCGGGTGCGGGGATGGATGGGGAACACCAACGGCAGATCGCTGCTGATCTCGCTGAGGACTTTTAGCAAGCGTTCCAGAATGACTGGATCATCAACATTGCTTGGCCGGTGCAAGGTCAAGATACCGTACCCATTCGGATTGCCGAGAAATACGGCTGGGTCCAGCGCGCCCGCCAACGTTTGTTTCGATGAAACAGCTCGTGGCAAGCAAGAACGCAGGGTATCAATCATCACATTGCCGGCAAATTGGATTTTTGCTGGGTCGATCCCTTCTCGGGTCAGATTGGTCAGCGCTTCCCGTTCCGTTGTAAATAGCAGATCCGAAATCTGGTCGGTCAAGACCCGGTTGATTTCCTCCGGCATGGCGCGATCGAAACTCCGCAGCCCCGCTTCAACATGAATGACCTTGACCCCTTTTTTCGCAGCAACCAGTGCGCAGGCGATGGTGGAGTTGACATCACCCACTACCAGCACCGCCGCTGGTTGTTCAGCGTCTACTACCGGCTCAAAGCGCTTCATGATTTCGGCGGTCTGCACCGCATGACTGGCCGAACCTACTTCCAGATCCATGTCCGGATTCGGGATGCCTAACTGTTCAAAGAAACGCTGATTCATCTCCACATCATAGTGCTGTCCGGTATGCACCAGCCGTGCATTTAAACTCACGGTTTGGTGCAACGCCGCCATGATGGGAGCGATCTTCATAAAGTTAGGGCGTGCGCCCACCACACAGAGAATTTTGGGAGTGGTGACTGTCATCGGATGGATGAATATTAAAAAGTGATTAGTAATTAATAGCTAATGATGCTCTTCAGGTGAGCGTTCATCTGCCGGGGGATAGCCGCTTATCTGCTGTGTCAAGCTAACCAGTTGCTGTTGGATCTGTCGAACTGCCGGCTCCAGCAGCATTAACCGTCGCTCCATACGCTCTAGTTGCGCGTCTTGCCATCCGGGATTCTGTAATAGTGTTTCCACAGTTTCTTCTAATTCGAGCAGGCGCTGTTCCATTGCATGGCCGATACGCAGCAACGGGCCACCGCTGCTTGCTCGGTTCCGGCTACTGTTACTTTGTTCGTCTTGCATCAGTTCCTGACCAACGGTCGTCACTGCTTCATCGGAGAACTCCATGACTTCTTCGAGAAAACCGTAAAGTAACAAGCGATCACAGAATACATTCACCCGGCGAGGGATGCCTTGGGTGTACTGATGGATTGCTTTATAGGCTGTCTCGTCAAAGCGCGGCATGAAGCCTTGCCAACCGACGACATGCAGGCGATGTTCGATATAGGGACGGATTTCCTCATTACTCAAGGGATTAAGATGGCAGGATGCAATCACCCGTTGCCGGAGTTGCTCCATGCCAGCATCTTGAATCGTGTGACGGAATTCTTCCTGTCCTAACAGGAAACTCTGTAATAAAGGGCGTTCGGCTACCTGAAAATTCGACAGCATCCGCAACTCTTCCAGGGAACGCATCGGCAGATTCTGTGCCTCATCGACGACCAACAACGCTCGCCGGCCTTGTTGGGCTTGTCCCCGCAAGAAATCTTCGAAACGTCTCAGTAGAACTGCCTTGCTGTCATCTTCATACGGTAGACCAAAGGAAGCCACCACGCTCCGTAGAAGATCATCCGCTTCCAATTGGGTCGTGACCAGTTGCGCCGCGGTCACCTGCCTGGAATCAAGTTCACTGAACAAGCTTTTAACCAGGGTAGTCTTCCCCGTACCAATACCGCCAGTAACGACGATAAAGCCCTCGCCTTGACTCAAGCCATAGCGCAAATAGGCCAGTGCCCGGTTATGACCACTGCTGCCAAAGAAAAATTTTGGGTCCGGACTTAATTGAAAAGGCTTAGCGCTAAAGCCATAGTAATCAATATACATGAATTTCCTGAATTTTATTTCTGAAGCTGGTTGTTTTTAACATGATTATCCATTAATTCCTAAGCTGTTAGAATCTTGTGCTGAACCGGATATTGAGCCGGTTTTCACGAAATCCCTGATCACTGGATTCGGCGTTATTTTGATAATAACGATAGCTAATGAGTCCGCCTGAGTCCGGAGTAAACATCCGGGCCAAACCAATGATTGACACCCAATAGTCATTTTGCTGGTTGTCACCAAACTCGTCATGCTCCCAACCAGTCCCCAGAAACGATGCAGTGCGTGGCGCAAATCGCCAGGTCCACAACCCGCCAAGGCCATAGGCGTTTTCAGACACGTCAGTGTTATTTTCGCCCTGACGGTCTTCGCTGAACGCCTTCACTGTCCAGCCATTGCGCCCACGCTGATAGGTATAGTCCGTATCGAAACGCTTGCGAAAAAATTGCTGATCCGTCAATCCAAAGGGGTTGTCAACGACGATGATTTGCCCCTGGTCATCTACTGTGACCGGGGTGCTCAGCAATTGCTGGGTACTGGTCACTTCTTCAGTGTACTTAGCTGACCAGCGGCCATAGCGGCTCTGGTAATCCAGCGATCCATTCCAACGCACGCCTGGACTAACGCCCACCGTCTGATCGCGCCGGAGAATCTTGAAATTCAGCCGGGGTGAAGGCGTCCAGCGGGCAGCAATCTCATTGACATTCGGCCCATATAAACCGCTCAGCGAGAAAAACCGGTTTAGATCCCAGATCGCGCCCAACCCCCAATAGGAACCGTTGCGATTATCGTTTTGAAAAGTTGCAACATCGTTATTCTCATAGCCGGCCTCAGCCAGCAGTGCCCAGTGCCGGCTCAGCCGGTAGCCGGCACGGCCCTTAACGCTTTCTTCAGTGCTGTCGCCATTAGTTTGCTGGGGGTCATCGCTGCTGTTCCCTTGCAGGGTCTGCTGCTGGCGGGAATAATCCAAGTTCCAATTCAGTGCGCTGAACCGCCGGCCACTTTTGAGATTCACCTGGACGCTCTGGATATCGCCATCGGATGCACCTGGTTGGTTGTTACTGCCACTGTCTTGGTTAAACCCGGTTGTGCTGTAACGGTAACGCAATAGTGCCTCGGTCCAGCCACCGAAATTTTGTCGCCAATAGGGACTAAGGCTGAAGCTGCTCGCTGTCGTCTGATCGCCAGTGAGAGCAATATCGCTGAACAGGCCAGATGAGTTCAACAGGTTAGCATTCCCTGGCAAGCCTAGATTTAGATTGTTGAACAAGCCTGTAGCGAACGATGATCCTGATCCTCCACCCAAACCCAAATTGCCGGCATCCACGCGGCTACCGGTCGTATTGGGGATTTGTGAAATCGAACCCTGGACATCTAGAAATAAATGGTCCTGGTAAAGCTCAGCAGTTCCGGAACCCAGTAACTTATTGTTGAGTCTGGTTTCGCCTTGCTGGGTATAGAGCAGGCCCTGGGCGGTATAATCAAAGCGTAACTTGAGCCGGCCTCCTTGTTTACGTACCGAAATACCGGGATCGACCTGCAAAACCAGATCACTCTCTGCCTCGCCGGACGGAGCCAGCCGGATGTTATCGGAGTAGGTGGCTCCAGCGCTGATTCTAGGTGTAATTTGCCACTCACCGGCTGGCCGGCCATCTCCCTCCTGGGCTTTAACGGATAACCCGGCGAACGCTAGCCACGATATCAAACCGGTGGTCAACACACGGCGCAGATTCCCTGACAGCAGCGGATAGCGACAATTCACAAGTTAGGCCCGCTATACGTCGCTATCACGCTCATCACGGTTGAAGCCATATTGATAGCCATATCCGTAACCGTAATAGTCCGCGCCTAGTATCCTTTGAGCCTTATTGAGCACGAATCCAACGATTTGGTTGGGATCTAGCAGTGCCAATGCTTCCTGAACCTGCGATTGATGGGTGCGCGATGCTTCTACCACCATAGCAATCTGGCCCGCCAAGGTTGCCAATACACTCGCTTCAGTCGTTACTAGCAGTGGTGGTGAATCAAAGATAATAATCCGGTCAGAGTAACGGCTGCTCATTTCAGCAGCCAATTTAGCCATGTTTTCGCTGGCCAGCAGCTCCGTGGATAGGTGGTGAGTGCTACCCGCCGGCAATACCGTGAGAGAAGGCACGTTAGTATCAACTAACACATCTGCCAGTTCCAATTGCTCATCAATCAGCAGGTCTACCAATCCTTGACCAGCCTCAAAACCGAAAGTTTTAGCGATTGAGGGTTTAATGACGTCGGCGTCCACTAACAAAACGGTACGGTCGCGCTCAGCAGCGATACTCAAGGCCAGGTTGCAGGCGGTGAAGGTCTTGCCCTCGCCCGGCCGGGAACTAGTCACCATAATCAGGTTAGCGTGTTCGGCAAGGGTGGCGCCTTTGCCAGCCGCATTCATCAATAGTGGCCGCTTGATATGCCGGTACTCTTCCTTAATCTGGCTGCGCCGGGCGTCTGGCACCAGCATTCCCATGGCGCGAAGGCGTTCAAAGTCCAGTACAACTGAACGCTGGGTCCGTTTCGGAGGGTTGACTGGCAAGGGTTCCGGTTTCGTAATCACAGCAGCTCGCTCGATCACGCTACCTAATGCGTGCGGCGCTGGAGGATTGCTAGACGAGGCCGGTGTCAATTCTTCCCTAGGCTGCTGCGGTGACCGTCCGCGCATCGCCTTCTCAATGATGCTCATTATATGCTCCGGGAATGATCATAGGGGTAGCTTGAACCCTATGGTTTCGACGACCAGCAATCCACCGTAGAACACCAGCAGACCGCAACCTAAGGCCAAATAACTCAGCAACATCCAGCGCTGCCGACGGGCGGCGGCAGGCGAAAGCACCGCACTGACGCTGCCAAAAACCGGAATTTGCGTGGCATGCAGCAGGCTGCGTCGGCTGTCGAAGGTCGGCCAGATTTGAGCCAGTAAGAATGCTAATGCGCCACCGGCCCCCAGACCTCCAAGCAGCACCCCGGAGATTAATAGCGGCCGGTTGGGACCGCTCGGTTCCAGCGGTACCCGCGGCGGATCGATAATACGGAAGCGAATATCCTGGTTGGTTTGTTCCGCCTGTTGGGAGAGCCGGGCAGATTCACGCCGGGCGACCAGCTCATCGTATTTCTTGCGATTGATATCATAATCGCGGTTCAAAGCGGTCAATGCCGCCTCAACTTGGGGGATGGTATTGACCTGATCCTGCAGCTCCTTATAGCGCTTTTCGTATTCCGTCAAACGCGCTTGCAGAGAGGCTACATTCGCTTCTTCTTGGGCGAGCGCAACTTTAAGTTGCTGATAAACTGGATTAGCATCGACCCCCGCCGGACCAAAGCCAAGGCTGGCGTTGTTGCTGGCTGCGCTGACCGCTGCGTTGGCTGCCATACTAGCCCGGTACTGCGCTAACTCTTCCTCACGTTGTTTGCGCAGATCGTCAATAGTTTGTTTGAGGATGCCAACATCGGGATGCCGTTCAGTGTATTTGAGCAGTAACTCGTCAAGTTTTTGCTCAAGGCTTTGAATTCGAGCGTCAATGGGCAAGGAAGGATCTCCAGCCGGACCGGCGGGACCAGCAATTCCAGGCTGGGGACCAATGCCAAAGGTCGGCTCCTCGCCGCCAATTTGTTGCAGCAATGAATTACGCCGGCTCTCCGCCTGATTTAACTCCAGTTTCACGGTTTCCAAATCAGCCGAGGCCGTCTGTAGACGGGCGTAATAACTCTGGCCCTCAGATGGCATCAAGCCGACATTTTTGATTCTGAAATCCTTGAGACGATTCTCCGCTTCAGTCAAGCGGCTTTCGTATTCAGTTATTTGTTTTTCTAGGAAGCGCTGGGCTGTATCGGTATCCTGGCGGGTTTCGCCCAGCAAATTTTCCACAAATACGGTGACAACCGCTTGTACCACTTTTTTGGCCAATTGAGGGTCGCGGTCAATAAAGGTGATGGTGTACAGATTTTCACGCCCACCGCTAGCCAGTTGAATACGCTTTTGTAAGCCGTTGAGCAGGTTATCCAAAGCCTCGGTATCCTGAGCGCGAATATCCAGATCAGCATTACGGGCAATCTTTTCAAGGTTGGGGCGGCTTAACAGGGTACGTGTCATCAATCCAATCTGTGCATCCGGGTTCACGCTCACTGCCAATCCTTGCAGGAGCGGACGCAAAACGGACTGGGTATCTACGAAAACCCGGGCTGAGGCCTGATACTGATCCGGCATTCGATAGACCACTACCCAGCCGATGAGGCAAACGATCCATGCGCAGATTAGGGTATACCAACGGTTGCGCCAGATACCGCGCAAATAATCTAGTAGTTGCCCGATGATTTCATTCATGGCTGTACCTTTGGTTTTTCCTGGGTTTTATTTCTACTTCTGCTTAGAACCAGGATTCCGGGATAATCAGGATATCCCCCGGCAACATATCTACATTAGCGTCGATATCACCGTCATTGAGCAAATCATCAATGCGCGCTAAATATTCTTTCTGCTCGCCATCGACGATCCGCACCACTTTTGCTTTGTTGCCGTCAGCGAATTCAGTCAGCCCGCCTACCACAATCATGACATCCAGTAAGGTCATTTTGCGCTTGTAGGCGATGGCTTGTGGTTTCGTCGCTTGGCCTACCACGCGAATTTGTTCGTTGTACGGTCCGATGCCGCCAGCCACAATCACAGTAACAATCGGTTGGCGGATATAGGTTTCCAGTGCCTTTTCCAGGTCGCGCGCCAGTTGGGTAGGAGTTTTACCGCTGGCTTGCAAATCTTCGACCAATGGTGTGGAAATCTTGCCATCGGGCCGGACGGTGATCGATTGGGAGACTTCAGGATTACGCCAGACAAAAATTTGAACCTCATCGCCGGGGCCAATCAAATAGTTATACTGATCAGGCGAGGTTGTTTGGGAACCGTAGCCGGTTGAAGGGGGTAGCTGGCTGCCGTTCTGACTGGCGCATGCTCCCAATAAAGCTGCCGTGATCAGGGTGATTCCAATTGATGCCCTGTGCCTTGATTTCATAGCGCGCCGCGTCCTCTACAGCCTTATGCTCGTCATAGTCACTTGAATGGCCAGGTTTCGACGGCACTTGGATACGACACCCGGCCATCGAAAACGACATGCATATAATTATATAAGGTCGCTATGCATAATTCATCGGCTTTCATCAAAATCCGGCAACTGGCCCGAAGCTATTCCGAGGGCGAGCAGCGGCGGATTATCTTTGCCGGTCTTGATTTAGATATCGAACGCGGTGCGTTTATCGCCTTGTTGGGCCAGTCAGGTTCCGGGAAGTCGACCCTGCTTAATTTATTAGGCGGCATTGATCTGCCGGATGCCGGGCAAATTGAACTCAACGGTCAAATCCTGACAGATCTGCACGAGCGCGACCGCACTCGCTTCCGTCGGCGCCATATCGGTTTCGTCTTCCAGTTCTTCAATCTGATTCCCACCTTGACCGCTGAGGAAAACTTGCTGCTACCCCTGGAACTGAACGGGCTAGTGATGGCGGAACATCGTGACCGGGCGCTTGAGTTGCTCGACAATGTCGGACTCGGTGATCGCCGGCACAGTTTTCCTGAACAGCTATCCGGCGGTGAGCAACAACGGCTGGCTATCGCTCGGGCACTGGTTCACGTTCCCCTGCTGCTGCTGGCTGATGAACCGACCGGCAATCTCGATGCAGAAACCGGTGAGCGAATTCTGGAACTGTTGTTAAAACTGCACCGGCAGGCCGGAACCACCATTGTCATGGTCACTCACAGTCGTGAGGTTGCTGCGCAGGCGGATCGCGTGCTGGTACTGGATGCAGGCCGTATTCGCGAGATGGCCCGATGACTCCCTTGTTCTGGAAGGCGCTGCTGCGGCATCCGCTGCGCCATCCCTGGCAATTAGGACTGGCCGTGCTCGGTATCGCATTGGGGGTGGCCGTAGTGCTGGCGGTGGATTTGGCCAACGCCAGCGCCCGCCGGAGTTTTGATCTGGCGATGCAGCGAATGAGCGGTGCGGCAACTCATCGCATCGTGGGTGGCTCCGAGGGGGTGCCGGATGCGTTGTATGTGCAACTGCGGGTCGAGCAAGGTCTCCATCCTGCAGCCCCAGTAGTGACCGGCTATCTGTCAAATGCCGATCAACCAGGCCAGCTCCTGCAAATTCTCGGTATCGATCCATTTGCTGAGGCACCGTTTCGCAATGCGGCCGCTGATTTAGCCGGTAGCAGCTTCGATCTACGTGCCTTGTTACTGGATTCAAATGCCGCGCTGTTGCCGGAATCACTAGGTGGACAGGTTACTTTGCAGCGCGGGGCGCAACGATTCACCTTGAAAAGCGCTGGAACACTGGCCGGAGCGGAACTGGATGGGCTGATTATTACTGACGTGGCAACGGCGCAAAATTTGCTCGGCCTGACGGGGCGGTTGAGTCATATTGATCTGATTCTGCAGGAGGGTTTCCCTGGAAAACAGCAGGCAACTCAACTACGCGCCAATTTGCCGCCTGGTCTGCGGTTGGAGCGGCCCGATGAACGCCGCCAAGCGATAGCAAATTTAAGCGCTTCGTTCTCGCTCAACCTGACGGCGATGAGCCTGTTGGCGTTAGTAGTGGGGATGTTTCTGATCTATAACGCTATTACTTTCTCGATAGTACAGCGCCGCGCCCTGCTAGGTATGTTGCGGGCGTTGGGTGTCAGCCGCCGGGAGCTGTTTATTGGCGTATTGGGCGAGGCGCTGCTGTTGGGATTGGCTGGTACCCTGCTAGGGGGATTGCTAGGTCTGTGGCTGGGCTCCGGATTGGTGCATCTGGTCAGCCGCACGATTAATGACCTTTATTATGTACTCAGTGTCCGTGAGTTTTTTATTGACCCCAGTTCACTGGCCAAAGGCGCAGCACTCGGGGTGTTGGCGACCTTAGCAGCGGCTTGGCTGCCGGCCCAAGAGGCAGCGGATGCTCCACCGGGTGCAGTGCTCAGCCGCGCTTATCTGGAAAGCCGTTGGCGCGCTTCCTTGCCGCGTTTCCTATTAGCCGGGTTGGGATTGTTGGCCGCTGGAGGGTTGGTATTGTTATTTTCCCAGTCGCTGGTGGCTGGCTTTGCCGGGTTATTCCTGCTGATTCTCGGTTGTGCATTGTTGACTCCACCTTTAGTGGTCGGTCTGGTGCGATTGAATCAACCGTTGACCGCCCGGTTGGGACTCTTGACGCGCATGGCCAATCGCGATGTTGCCCGTCATCTCAGCCGCACGGGCATCGCAGTGGCGGCGCTGATGGTGGCCTTCTCCGCGACCGTCGGTGTCGGTGTCATGGTGGACAGCTTCCGGGGTGGGGTGGCGATTTGGATCAATGACTTGCTGAACGCCGATTTATACGTTGCCCCACCCGGCATCGAGGATAGCGCGCGCCGTTCAGAAGCGCTTGCACCTGAGACGCTGGCCATATTGCGCGGCACTCCGGGGGTGGCGGCGGTCTCCACCTATCGAGGAATCCAGATTGATCTGGATGGCCGGCCAATTACCTTGATCGCTGTTGATCTCGCGCCCGCTGCCCAGGCAGGTTATCGGTTGATCGGCGGCGATACCGGCCAGGCATGGCAGGCGTTCCAGACGGGTGAAGCGGTGCTGATCTCGGAACCGCTGGCTTATCGCCGGCAGCTTACGGTTGGGGATGTCCTGGAATTGCCTACGGATCAAGGTTCAAGGACCTTTCCCATCGCCGGAGTATTTCTGGATTATGGTTCCGAACATGGGCGGATTCTCCTGCACCGGTCAGGCTATGAGCGTTATTGGCATGACTCGACAGTTGGTTCGGCAGCTGTATTCGCTTCCCCGGATGAGAATTTGCCGGTATTGCGTGACCGGTTACAAGAGCAACTTGCAGCGATCCAGCCTTTGCTGTTCCGTTCCAATCGCGATATTCAAAGCCGCACTTTGGATATTTTCGACCGCACCTTTACGATTACTAATGTGCTGCGATTATTGGCGATTCTGGTGGCAGTGGTTGGAGTGTTGAGCGCTTTACTGGCTTTGCAATTGGAGAGGACACGAGAATTCGCAGTATTACGGGCGACCGGCATGACTGCCGGAGAAGTCGGGGGGCTGGTGTCGCTGCAAACGGGCTTCATAGGCGCGGCGGCGGGGTTATTGGCGATTCCAACTGGGTTGCTGCTGGCGGCAGTGCTGATTTTTGTCATCAACCGCCGGGCGTTTGGTTGGAGTCTGCCGTTTGAGGTCAATCCGCTGCTGCTGCTGGAAACATTGGCGCTGGCAGTTTGCGCTGCGCTGGCCGCCGGATTGTACCCGATCTGGCGCATAGCCCGCACCCGGCCTGCGGACGCGCTACGGATGGAGTGAATATCCGGTATGAATAAACAATATGGATGGTACGGCTTGCTGTTGGTTGGACTTGGCGTTGCCCTGGCAGTTTACCTGGACCGTCCCCGGCTTAAACGTGCCGGGAGCGTGGCGGTTAGCGCAGCGCTGGGCAGCGGCGACAGCACCGGCTATCAGCGCGCCTACCAGCCACGGCCATTTTATTTCCCGGATGATCATGGGCCGCATCCGGAATTTCGCAATGAATGGTGGTATGTAACCGGTAATCTGGCGGATGCAGCGGGCCGGCAGTTTGGCTATCAATTGACCCTGTTCCGCATCGCCTTGAGTCCCGATCCACCGGCAGGGGATTCCGCTTGGCGGACCAATCAGGTGTACATGGGCCATTTTGCTGTCACCGATGCCGCCAACGGAAAACATCATACTTTTGAGCGGTTCAGCCGGGGTGCGGCAGGCTTAGCCGGCGCACAGGCGACGCCTTTTCGCGTCTGGCTGGAAAATTGGCAATTGTCGGGCACGGAATCCGGCGCTTTCCCGATGCAGTTACAAGCACGAGACGGTGATATCGCTCTCAATTTAACCCTCCGGGCGGGCAAGCCGGTGGTCTTGCAAGGTGATCGGGGTTTGAGCCAGAAAAGTGCTACACCGGGTAATGCTTCCTATTACTACTCCTATACGCGTCTGCCGGCCTCAGGTGTGATGGTATTGAATGACCAAATATTCCAGGTTGCAGGTTTCAGCTGGCTGGATCGGGAGTGGAGCACCAGCGCCCTAGGGCCGGCGCAAAGCGGCTGGGATTGGTTCGCGCTGCAACTCGACGACGGACGGGAGGTGATGTTCTACCGCTTGCGCCACAGGGATGGCAGCATGGATTCATTCAGCAGAGGCGTTCTGGTTGACCAGGATGGTCAGGCGCGGCTCTTGCGGTGGGATGAAGTCAATTTGCAACCATTGGGTGAATGGGTCAGTCCGTACTCCGGTGATCGTTATCCGGCTGCTTGGCGGTTGCAGTTACCCAGCGAAAATCTTGAACTAACGGTGACACCAAAAGTGGCGGATCAGGAAATGCGGCTGACTGTGCGCTATTGGGAAGGCGCGGTGGCGGTAACCGGTCGCGCCGGGGAACGTCAAATCCAGGGACAGGGTTATCTGGAGATGACAAGATATGACCCCGCCGCATCACAGCACTAACGCCTTTAGCCGTTAATTCCCCGTTGCCGGCGAGCCTCGAACAGAAAAATCCCCGTGGCCACCGACACGTTCAGACTCTCGACGCCACCTTCGGCCATCGGGATGCGCGCTAATTGATCACAGACTTCGCGAGTCAGCCGGCGCAAGCCTTTCTCTTCTGCACCCAATACAATCGCTGTTGACGGGGTGAAATCTATCTCGTACAGACTCACCTCTGCTGCACCCGCCGTGCCGATGACCCAAATGCCCTGTTCTTTAAGTCCGCGCAGAGTGCGCGCCAAGTTAGTGACCGGTATGAACGGTACGATTTCTGCTCCCCCGCAGGCGACTTTGCGCACGGTCGCATTCAAACTAGCAGCCCGGTCAGCAGGCGCAATTACTGCATGGACCCCAGCCGCCGCTGCACTGCGCAGACAGGCACCGAGATTGTGTGGATCTTGCACTCCGTCCAATACGAGCAGCAGGAGTGGTTCCTCAGCCGCCGCCAGTAACGCCGGCAGGTCATCCTCGCTATGTTTCTGCTGCCGGGCCGCCAAGCGGGCAACCACGCCCTGATGGTGTGTGCTGCCGCTCAATCGATCCAATTCAGTCCGGTCAGCCCGATGGATGGTTAAGCCCAGCCGGGTTGCGGTGTCCAGCAGCGTCTCAATCCGCCGGTCCCGGCGCTGGCGTTCCACCCACAGTTCATGGACCTGCTCCGGCTCATAATCCAGCGCTGCCATTACCGCATGCAAACCGTAAACTTGTTCCTCAGCCAAGACCGCTACTCCTTATTTTCGCCGCCGCGGATAGCGATTACGCCGCTCGGATGCACCACGTTCGTTTTCTACCGGTTCAAAGTCGATCTTGCGTTCATCGAGATCTACCCGCGCGACCTGGACGCGTAATGCATCGCCTAACCGGTACACTTGCCCAGACCGTTCACCGTGCAAGCGGTGGCCAATCGGATCGAACCGGTAAAAGTCATTACGCAGCGCCGTTACATGTACGAGACCTTCCACGTAGACCCCGCGCAATTCCACAAATAGGCCAAATCCGGTCACTGCGGTAATAATTCCGTCAAATATTTGCCCGGCCTTGTCCAGCATATATTCGCACTTCAACCATTCCACTGCGTCGCGGACCGCCTCATCCGCCCGCCGTTCGGTCATGGAACAATGCTCGCCCAACCCGGCCAGATCAGCGTGAGTAAAGGGAAAATCCATTGTCTTGCCACCTTGAAGAATATGGCGAATGGCGCGATGGACTTGCAGATCGGGATAGCGGCGAATCGGCGAAGTAAAATGCGCATAAGCCTCCAGCGCCAAGCCGAAGTGGCCAGCATTGCCAGGGTTATAGACGGCCTGGGCGAGTGAACGCAACATCACTGTTTGAATCAGATGCACATCCGGCCGGTCGTGAACTTGCTCTAGCAACCGGGTATAGTCCTTTGGCGAGGGTTTCTCGCCGCCGCCCAACCCCAATCCCAGCTCGCCAAGAAAGGCGCGCAGCTTGTTTAGCCGGTCCTTGCTCGGGCCATCGTGAACCCGGTACAACCCCGGCATCTTATGACGATGGAGAAACCGTGCTGCCGCAACATTGGCGGCAATCATACATTCTTCGATCAACCGGTGCGCATCATTACGCTCGGTTGGCAAAATGCGTTCGATCTTGCGATCCGCGCCATACTCGATCACCGTCTCCTGGGTATCGAAATCCATTGCTCCACGCTGTTCCCGCGAAGTCCGAAGTATCTGATATAACGCTAGGAGACGATCCAGATGCGGCACCAGTTTGGCATACTCAGTGCGGATTTGGGGGTTCCGCTCAGCGACGATGGCCGCGACCGTGTCATAGGTCAAACGAGCATGGGAGCGCATCACGGCCTCAGCGAAGCGCGAACGGATAATGCGGCCCTCCATATTGATGGTCATTTCGCAGACCATGCATAGCCGGTCTACATCAGGATTCAGCGAACAGAGGCCATTGGACAGCCCCTCTGGTAACATCGGAATTGCCCGGTCCGGGAAATACACTGAATTACCTCGCTTGCGCGCTTCCTGATCCAGTGCTGTTCTTGGCCGCACGTACCAGGATACATCGGCGATGGCGACCAGTAATCGCCAATTGTTCCCGCGCCGTTCACAATACACGGCATCATCGAAATCACGGGCGGTGATGCCGTCGATGGTGACCAGTGGTGTGCTGCGCAAATCCCAGCGCCCCTGACAGGCGGACTCGGGGACTGTTTCGCCATATTTGTGCGCTTCCTCGATCACGGCCTCTGGCCAATCGATGGGAATGCCATGGCTGGCGATGGCGATCCGGATCTCCATGCCAGGTGCCATGTGATCACCGAGCACCTCCTTGATGCGGCCGAGGGGACGATTCTGAGCGCTCGGTTGCTCAATCAGTTCGGCAATGACAATCTGGCCAGCCTGTGCTTCTCCGCGCCCGTCCACAGGCACGATAATGTCCTGGTTGATCCGCTTGTTGTCGGGGATGACAAAGCAGACCCCTCGCTCTTCGCAGAACCGCCCGACTATACTTTCGGTGTTACGCTCCAGCACCTCGACAACGGCGCCCTCACGGCGGCCTCGATAATCAACGCTAATAACGCGCGCTACCGCCCGGTCCCCATGCAGCAACTTGCGCATTTGCCTGGGCGAAAGGAACAAGCTATCGCCGCCCTCGTCTGGAATCAGGAAACCATGTCCCTCCGGATGACCGATGATCCGGCCAGTCACTAGGTTCATCTTGGTGACCGGACCATACCCTTCGCGACGGTTGCGAATCAGTTGTCCATCCCGTTCCATGGCGCGTAAACGGCGGGACAATGCTTCAATTTCCCAGTCATCCTCTATCCGCAACTCAGCACGGAGTTCATCCAGAGTCAATGGCATTCCACGTTCATCGAGGGTCTGGAGAATAAACTCCCGGCTCGGGATAGTTCGTCCGTATTTTTCCTGTTCCCGGGCAATAAACGGATCGAGCTGTTGCCAGGAATTTTGTTTTTTATTTTTCATTTCAACTTCTTATAGATAAATCGCTAATCAGTAAAGGAGAACTGGTTGACAGTTTAAGGGCCTATCCGTATAGTCCGCTTCCGTCGCAACGCGAGGGGCGGCTTCAAGCCGAAGTGGCGGAATTGGTAGACGCGCTAGGTTCAGGTCTTAGTTGGGGAAACCCAGTGGAGGTTCAAGTCCTCTCTTCGGCACCAGATTCAAGAAGCCCGGTCATCAACCGGGCTTTTTTGTGTCTATGAAGTTTGATCGCCACATCCGGTAGGATTTGCCGATGGAATAGCCCGCCCGTAGGTGATAATTCCGTCAAATCCCCGCAAAACCGGTTCCTCCGCATCATCATTCGTTATAGCCGTTCCCGGTTGGCCGGACACTCTCCCACCAGGCTCACTCGACCATCTTCATCGACGGCTTCCAGCCGCACTGTAAAACCCCAAAGCCGATACAAGTGTTTGAGGACTTCATCCGTCGTTTCAGGATGCAGCGGCCGGCGATGATAACGGGTATGCCGCAAAGTCAGCGAACGGTCCTGGCGATGGGCGACATTCCACACTTGGATGTTCGGTTCTCGGCTACCCAGATTGTACTGATCCGCTAGCGCCAGCCGCAGCCGCCGGTAACCGGCCTCATCGTGAATAGCCGTGATCTCCAGTTCATCTTGGGTATCATCATCCAGCACTGCGAACAGTTTGAGATCCCGCATCAACTTGGGTGACAGGAATTGGGCGATGAAGCTCTCATCCTTAAAATTGCGCATCGCAAAGTCCAGCACTTTGAGCCAATCCTGTCCGGCGATATCCGGGAACCAGTAACGATCCTCATTGGCCGGTGCCTGGCAGATGCGCTGGATGTCACTCATCATACCAAAGCCCAGAGCGTAAGGATTGATGCCGGCGTAATAGGGATGATCAAACGAAAGTTGATGTACCACACTGGTGTGTGATTGCAGAAACTCCATCATGAAACCATCGTTGGCGTAGCCTTCGTCATATAGCCGGTTCATCAAGGTATAGTGCCAAAAGGTCGCCCAGCCTTCGTTCATCACCTGGGTTTGGCGTTGCGGGTAAAAATACTGGGCAATTTTGCGAACGATCCGCACCAGTTCCCGCTGCCACGGCTCCAGCAATGGGGCATTCTTCTCGATGAAATACAGCAAGTTCTCCTGCGGCTCGGCCGGGTAGCGCCGTTCGGTTTCGGTGACCGTTTCAGCCGGTTTGGTCGGGATCGTGCGCCACAGGTCGTTGACTTGCGATTGCAGATATTCTTCCCGGTCGTGCTGGCGCTGTTTCTCTTCATGCAGCGATAACGGAGCAGGGTGCTTGTAGCGATCCACTCCATAGTTCATTAGCGCATGACAAGAATCGAGGAACACCTCTACTGCTTCCACGCCATGCCGCTCCTCGCATTCGGCGACATAGTTCCGGGCAAACAGCAGGTAGTCGATGATCGCGTCGGCGCTGGTCCAAGTGCGGAACAGGTAGTTGCCCTTGAAAAAGGAATTGTGGCCATAGGCGGCGTGGGCAATCACCAATGCCTGCATCATGGCGGTGTTTTCCTCCATCAGATAGGCGATGCAGGGATCGGAATTAATCACAATTTCATAGGCCAGTCCCATTTGCCCGCGCCGGTAGTTCTTCTCAGTCAGTACGAATTGCTTGCCGTAGGACCAATGCTTATAGCCCAGCGGCATCCCGACCGAAGAGTAGGCATCCATCATCTGTTCAGCGGTGATGATTTCGATCTGATTGGGGTAGGTATCCAATCCGAAGTCGTTGCTGGCAATCTGGCCAATGACTTCGTTGTAGCGCTCCAGCATCGAGAACGTCCATTCGGACGAGTCTGCAATCAATCGCGATGAACTCATGACACACGCCTCTTAAACAAATCCCGGAACACCGGGTAAATGTCAGCCGGCCCGTCGATCTGCCGCATGGCGAAATGCCGGTGCTGGGCTTTCACGTCTTCGTAGGCTTCCCACAGGCTTTGATGGCGATCCGGAGTAATTTCGATATAAGCGTAGTAGCGGACGTAAGGCATGATGCGCTGCATCAGCAGATCCCGGCAGGCGGGTGAATCATGGTGCCAGTTGTCGCCATCGGAAGCTTGGGCGACGTACAGGTTCCAGCTGGACACCGGGTAACGCTCGCGCATGATGTCCGCCGATAGTTGCAGGGCGCTGGATACCACGGTGCCGCCTGTCTCGCGCGAGTAGAAGAACTCCTGCTCATCCACTTCCTTAGCCACTGTGTGGTGGCGAATGAACACGACTTCGATCTTTTCATAGTTGCGCTTAAGAAACAGGTAGAGCAAGGTGAAGAAGCGCTTGGCCAGATCCTTGCGCGCCCGGTCCATCGAACCGGACACATCCATAATGCAGAACATCACGGCCTGGGTGGTGGGCTGCGGCTGTTTGACCCGGTTGACGTAGCGCAAATCGAAGGTATCGATAAACGGCACCGCCCGCACCCGCGCGCGCAGATGCTCGACTTCTTCGAACAGTTCTTGCACCCGCATTTCATCCACGGGCGATGTATCGAGCAACCGTTGCAATTCTTCTTCGGCCTTGCGCAACCGGCGGCTGTAGGGTGCTGCCATGGCCATCCGCCGTGCCAGCGCGCCTCTCATCGAGCGCACCACATCGATGTTAGCTGGGTTACCCGCACTGGTGAAACCAGCCCGTACGGATTTGAACTCAGTGGTTTTTGCCAACTGGGTACGCACCAGATGGGGCAATTCCAAATCTTCGAAGAACAATTCCAGGAATTCATCACGCGACAGTTCGAAGACGAAATCGTCCTCGCCTTCACCGCTGTTGCTAGCCTGACCGCCACCGCCAGCGCCACTGCCGCCCGGTGGCCGGGCGACTCGATCGCCAGCTGTGAATTCTTTGTTGCCAGGATGGATTGCTTCGCGGTGGCCGCCCGGGCCATGACCGAACACTGGCTCGGACAGATCGCGGGCTGGAATGTTGATCTTCTCGCCGTTGTCGATGTCGGTGATACTGCGGCCATTCATGGCCTCGGCCACGGCTTTCTTGATCTGGCCCTTGAAGCGCCGGATGAAACGCTGGCGGTTGACAGCGCTTTTATTCTTGCCGTCCAATCGCCGGTCGATGAACGTGGCCATGTAGCGTATCCTCCGTCAGGATGCTTTGCGGACCCGCAGATACCAGTCGGACAGCAGCCGCACCTGCTTGGCGGTGTAGCCCTTGGCGACCATCCGGTCCACAAACTCGGCGTGCTTTTTCTGCTCGTCGGCGCTGGCTTTGGTGTTAAAGCTGATCACCGGCAGTAGATCCTCAGTGGTCGAGAACATCTTCTTTTCGATCACTGCCCGCAGCTTCTCATAGCTGGTCCAGGCTGGATTCTTGCCCGCGTTTTTGGCCTTGGCCCGCAGTACAAAGTTAACGATTTCGTTGCGGAAGTCTTTGGGGTTGCTAATGCCCGCCGGTTTCTCGATCTTCTCCAGTTCAGCATTGAGCGCTGACCGGTCGAAGGATTCGCCAGTGTCCGGGTCGCGGTATTCCTGGTCCTGAATCCAAAAGTCGGCATAGGTTACATAGCGGTCGAAGATGTTCTGCCCGTACTCGGAATAAGACTCCAAATAGGCCTGTTGCAGCTCCTTGCCGATGAACTCAGCGTAGCGCGGCGCCAGGTAGCCTTTCAGATAAGACAGATACTTCTCTTCAACCTCAGCAGTAAATTGCTCACGTTCAATCTGCCGTTCCAGCACGTACAGCAGATGCACGGGATTGGCGGCGACTTCGGCATGATCGAAGTTGAACACCTGCGATAGAATCTTGAAGGCAAACCGGGTGGAAATGCCGGTCATGCCTTCGTCCACCCCAGCGTAATCCCGGTACTCCTGCATCGACTTGGCTTTGGGGTCAGTGTCCTTGAGATTTTCGCCGTCGTAAACCCGCATCTTGGAGAAGATGCTGGAGTTTTCCGGCTCCTTGATCCGGGTCAGCGTCGAGAACTGGGCCAGCATCTCCAGAGTGCCGGGTGCGCAGGGCGCTTGCGACAGGGAACTATGGGTCAACAATTTCTGGTAAATCTTGATTTCATCCGATACCCGTAGGCAGTAAGGTACCTTAACGATATAAACCCGGTCCAGAAACGCCTCATTGTTCTTGTTGTTCTTGAATGACTGCCATTCTGACTCGTTGGAATGGGCCAGGATGATGCCCTCGAACGGGATGGCTGATAGTCCTTCGGTGCTGTTGTAGTTACCTTCCTGGGTCGCGGTCAGCAAGGGATGCAGCACCTTGATCGGTGCTTTGAACATTTCGACAAATTCCATCAGTCCGCGATTGGCGCGGCACAGCGCGCCGGAGAAGCTGTAGGCGTCCGGATCATTCTGGGCGAAATGTTCCAGCTTGCGGATGTCTACCTTGCCGACCAGCGAGGAGATGTCCTGGTTGTTCTCGTCGCCAGGTTCAGTTTTGGCAACAGCGATCTGATGCAGGATTGATGGGCGTAACTTGACCACTTTGAATTTGGTGATGTCGCCGTTGTATTCCTGCAAGCGTTTGGCGGCCCACGGCGACATGATATGACGCAGGTAGCGGTTGGGGATGCCGTAATCCTCCTCCAGAATCGGACCATCTTCTTCGGGGTTGAACAGTCCAAGTGGCGATTCAAAGACGGGTGAATCCTTAATGGCGTAGAACGGTACGCGCTCCATCAGTTGCTTGAGCCGTTCGGCCAATGACGATTTTCCGCCGCCGACCGGACCCAGCAGATAGAGAATCTGCTTCTTTTCCTCCAGACCTTGCGCCGCGTGCCGGAGATAGGACACGATTTGTTCGATGCAGTCCTCCATCCCGTAGAATTCCTCGAAGGCGGGATAGAGCTTAAGGACCTTGTTCTGGAAAATCCGTGACAAACGGGCATCATTGCGGGTATCGACTAATTGTGGCTCACCGATAGCCTTGAGCAGGCGCTCGGCGGCGCTGGCATAGGTGCCCGGGTCGGATTTGCACAGCTCCAGGTATTCCTGGAGAGTGAGCACCTCTTCGCGGCTTTCTTCATAGCGCGACAGGTAGCGGTTGAAAATTTTCATGGTCATAACCTCTCTGTCAGAGTCACGAAAGCGTGATCGCTTCCGTTCAAGGTTGTTAGGTCAGCATGGGTTCATTCCTCCCTTGATCCGTGCATCGGATTCCAGCCGGTGAAGCGAGCTGGAGACCGCCTGTTCCTCGGTCCTCGGCGGTGCTGAGCTGCGGTTTATCTTTCTCGCAGGCGCTGCTGAGAAAATAAAGCAATTAACGGACCACTTCTGATTATTATAAATAAAAAGCGCATCCGGCTTTGCGCATGAACCCCGCGTATCTCCAGATAAGGATTATTTGTATTAGATAATTAAAATCAATTATTTAATTTTATTTTTATGATCTGAACGGTTCCTGAATGACCGGTCAGGTTGGAATTGGGACAGCGGAATCTGGCCGTTATTGCACTGTTTTGGCGCAATGCACTAAAGCGGTTCCGAAAACTCATAGACCACGGCCAGTGGCAGCGGTTCGGGAGTCCTTTATCGTTCGATTGGGAATGACGGCGATTTTATTGCTAACATCGTTTAGAACGAAGAACCCAGATAAAAGGCCTTATGAAAATCCTCAGCGATTGGTTTGAACGATTCTTCCATGATCCTCAGGCGGTCATTCTGACAGTTGTATTGGTAGTGGGTACTAGCGTGGTCCTGGTGATGGGCCGCGATCTGGCACCAGTGCTGGCGGGCATCGTCATTGCCTACTTGCTCGAAGGTATCGTGCAAATCCTGCAATGCCGGTTGCGGGCACCTCACCTGCTGGCAGTGGTGGTTGTGTTTATCTTGTTCATGGCTTTTGTATTTTTTGTGTTGTTCGGGCTGCTGCCGTTGGCTTCGCGACAGTTAACTCAGTTAATCCAACAGTTACCTGCCATGATCATCCAGGGTCAGAATCTACTGCTCAGCCTGCCAGCCATGTATCCGGATTTCATTACCGAGGTGCAGGTGCTCGAAGTTATTAACGCTGTGCGAGCGGAAATCGGCACCTGGGGTCAGAATATTCTGACCTGGTCATTGGCGGCAGGTATGGGATTTATCACATTAATTGTCTATCTGGTGCTGTTGCCCTTACTGGTGTTTTTCTTCCTCAAGGACAAAAATTTGATTCTGGACTGGGTCCATGGGTTCTTGCCGCATGATCACACATTGGCTCAACAGGTCTGGCGCGAGGTCGATCGGCAGATGGGCAACTATGTGCGCGGTAAATTTCTGGAAATCCTGGTGGTCTGGGTGGTGACTTTCGCCACATTCGCTTACATGGGGTTGCAATTCTCCATGTTGCTGGCGTTGATGGTGGGGCTGTCGGTGATTGTGCCCTACATTGGCGCAGTCGTGGTGACGGTGCCGGTCGCGCTGGTCGCATTTTTCCAATGGGGTTGGGGTTCCGAGTTTATGTGGCTGCTAGGTGTCTATCTGATTATCCAGGGACTGGATGGCAACGTGCTGGTCCCCCTGCTATTTTCTGAAGTAGTCGATCTGCACCCCATTGCTATTATCGTGGCGGTGCTGATGTTTGGTGGCCTGTGGGGATTCTGGGGGGTGTTTTTCGCCATCCCGCTGGCGACCGTGGTACAGTCATTGATCAAAGCCTGGCCGCGCCAAACGGTAGCTATCGTAGAATAAGTGGCCGGTTCTAGTAACCTGCCGCAATCAATTCAGGTCGTTGGGCAATTTGACGGTGGTGAACCAGAATTCCTGGATGGATTGCACCACTTTGATGAAGTGCCTGAAATCCACCGGCTTGGTGATGGAGCAATTGGTGTATAGGCCGTAGTGCGCAAAAGATCCTCCTCCAATTCAGAGAGGGTCAGCACCGCCCTCAAATATGCCGCAGGGTGGGGGTGTACCAGCGTGCGGCGGCTCACAACAGCGGTGACAGCAATCGGGCTGTGGATTCACCCAGTCGTTGACCCAGAGTGGCCCGCCGGCCGGGTTTGACATAGTGGCTGGCACAGCGCAGATCGGTTTCGAAACTGTGGGCTAGTTGTATAGCGAGTCCCGTATCGTAAAGAACGGCTACTGCCTCGAAATTCAGCGTCAAACTTCGATTGTCGAAATTAGCGCTGCCTACTACAGCGATTCGTTCATCGACCACCATGAGTTTGGCATGTAGCATCGGCGGACCGTATTCGTAAAGAGTGACGCCAGCACTAGCCAGCTCATCGTAATAGCTACGGGCGGCAGCGGTGGCCAGCCATGAGTCGCTTTTCTTGGGGGCCAATACATGCACGTTAACCCCACGCAATGCGGCTGTGACCAATGCGGCCGTCAGGGCTTCGCTAGGGACAAAGTAGGGGGTCGCCAGCAGCACTTGCCGTTGTGCGCCGGCAATAGCAGCGAAATAGAGTTTGGCGATAGCATGGCGATTGTTGTCCGGGCCGGATTCGACAATTTGCAGCCAATGACCGGCGGTTTCAGTGAAGCGAGGGAAGAATTCATCCTTAAAAGGCGCCCGGTCGGTCGCAAAGTACCAATCTTCCAGAAAAATGAATTGCAGCCGGTGAACAGGTTCGCCTTCGATACGCAAGTGCGTGTCGCGCCAGGCATTGTTGCTACGGTGAGTCTGGCTGTGTTCATCGCTGATATTGATGCCGCCAATGAAGCCAATCTGGCCATCGCAGACGATGATTTTACGGTGGGTGCGAAAATTAACGTATTTCAAGCGCAAGCGGCGCAGGCCAATGGGGTTGAACCAAGCTACCTGCACTCCGGCGTCGTGCAAGGGCTGCAAGAAACGATGATGGGCATGATCGGAGCCAATGGCATCTAGCAGCAGGCGTACTTGGACGCCTGCACGAGCTTTCTCGACCAACGCATCGCGTAACTGTGTTCCGGTTTGATCCGGTTGCCATAGGTAGTATTCGAGATGAATGTGATGGCGGGTGGCAGTGATAGCGGTTTCGATGGATTGATAACAAGCATCGCCAGTTTCCAGCACGGTCACACCGGTCGCTGGCACAGGAACACCCTGGCCTACCCGCGCTAGCATCAGAGCGATCTGCCGTTCAAATCCTGCATCCGGGAAACCCTCTGGAATCGCATGATCGGGGCGCAGGTCGCGGGTCGACTGAATCAAGCGTTCCCGTGCGCGGCCATAACGCAACCGGCGCCGGCGCAGCCGCCGTGGTCCAAATAGCAGGTAGATCAGGAATCCGAAGTAGGGCATGAACAGCAGAGCCAGTAGCCAAGCCAGCGTAGCTACCGGTGAGCGGCGCTCCAAGACCAGTCCAATTGCCACCAATGCGATCCACAGTAGCCAAGCCAAGGAAAGCAACGCAATGAGATGGTCGGTCATGCGCTAACCGCCTACAGTTGCTCCGAAGCAAATTCAGCTAATCGTGACCGTTCGCCGCGTCGTAGAGTCACATGTCCCCCATGCGGCCAGTCCTTAAAACGATCGACAACATAGGTCAGGCCAGAGGTGGTTTCTGAGAGATAGGGGGTGTCGATCTGGGCGATATTGCCCAAGCAAATCACTTTAGTACCGGGGCCGGCGCGCGTGATCAGCGTTTTCATTTGTTTGGGCGTCAGGTTTTGCGCTTCATCGAGGATCAGGTACTTGTTCTGGAAGGTCCGTCCACGCATAAAGTTGAGGGAGCGGATCTTGATCCGGCTACCCAGTAAATCGGCGGTTGCGGCGCGGCCCCATTCCCCGCCTGCCTGCGGCGCCAGCACTTCCAGATTGTCCATGAGCGCCCCCATCCAGGGCGTCATCTTTTCCTCTTCAGTGCCAGGGAGAAAGCCGATGTCTTCGCCGACAGGCACTGTGACCCGGGTCATGATAATTTCCCGGTAGCTCTTGACGTCCAATACTTGCGCCAGCCCAGCGGCCAGGGTCAACAAAGTCTTACCGGTACCAGCAGCGCCGAGCAGGGTCACGAAATCAATCTCGGTATCCAGTAAAAGATTGAGGGCGAAATTCTGTTCACGGTTGCGGGCGGTCATACCCCAAACTGCATGGCCAGGTGCGGTGTAGTCCTTGAGAATTTCAATAACGGCCTCCTGACCGCGTCGTTGGCGGACGATGAAGGCGGGGCCGTTATCGGCGGGAAACAACCCTTGATTGGGATGCCAGTTCACCACCCCAGGACCGCTAACCCGATAGAATGTGCGGCCGCTTTCTTTCCAGGAATCCAGCTCCCTGCCGTGCATCTCCCAGAAATCCGCAGGCAGATCGCAGAGACCTCCATACAGCAAGTTGACATCATCAAGCGCCTGATCGCTATAGTAGTCTTCGGCGTGGATGCCGAGAATGGCAGCCTTAATCCGCAGGTTGATGTCTTTAGAAACCAAGGTGACCTGGCGCAATGGGTGGTCCTGACGTAAGGTCAGCGCCATGCCCAGGATGTCATGGTCCGGCGTATTGCCGGGTAGAGGGATCGATGGGCTGAGATGGGTGGGGCGGATCTGAAAGTACAACCGGCCGCCAGCCGATTTGCCGCGCGGACCCAATGTGCCAGGCAATGGCAGTCCTTGCTCAATTTCCTCCTGACTGGCACCGGCGACTAGTTCATCTAAAAACCGGCTGGCTTGGCGGACATTGCGGGCAACCTCAGAGACGCCTTTCTTGGCATGATCCAGCTCTTCCAGCACCCTCATCGGTAAATAGATATCATGCTCTTGGAAACGGAATACGGCAGCCGGGTCGTGCATCAGCACGTTCGTGTCGAGAATAAATAAACGGTTTTCAGGCATGGGGATGCAGGTTACCCTTTAATTGGTTCCAGTACCGCATCCAGATTCAGATCGTCGCAAAAATCCAGGAATTCCTCACGCAGCAGGGCAATATGGGTGTTGGCAGGAATACCTATTGCTAAATTGACTGAGAACATCGGTGTGCCGGTGTGCGGTGCGCTGTAGCTACGGGTTACCATATCTTCGATGTTGATCGAGCGGCTGGCGAAAAAGCTGGCTAAATGGTGGACGATACCTGGCTGGTTAACCGCAACGACCTCGACTGCATAGGGGAGGACATCCCCGGTTACTGCCCGGCCTTCAGTGCGCTTAGCAATGATGGTCATACCCAACGCCTGCTCTAACCGCTTGAGTTGCATTTCCAGCTTCGTCAGGGTATTCCAGTTGCCCTGCACCATCAGCAAAATGGCGAACTCACCGCCCAGCACAGTCATGCGACTGTCTGTGATACTGCAATCACAGTCCAGTATCGCCCGGGACAGTTCGTTGACCAAGCCGGGACGATCTTCACCAAGGGCGGAAATGACCAGGTAGTTTTTCACGGGCGGAGTTTCCTACAGGCAGGTGACACGAAGTGTCAAAATAACAGTGTACAGGTATCTAATAAGGGTGAAAACTGCTTCGCTACAGTCTCGATAGGCGCTTGTCAAGCATATCGGGTATCTGTGCCACAGTCTCGATAGGCGCTTGTCAAGCTTGTCGGGTATCCGTACCATGCGGCGATTGCGGATCAATGGAGAGCGTACTCATGTTTCGTGGCAGCATGGTGGCCATTGTAACGCCGATGCAGGCGGATGGCGGGCTGGATTTCGAAGCGCTGGCCCGGTTAGTGGAGTTTCATATTGACAATGGGACTAATGCTATTATCGCTGTGGGCACTACCGGCGAGTCGGCAACCCTGAATTTTGAGGAACACATCACCGTGGTCCGCAAAGTGGTGGAACAGGTCAAGGGACGGATTCCGGTGATTGCCGGCACCGGGGCGAACTCCACCAGCGAGGCATTGCATCTGACCCGCCGGGCGATGGAAGTTGGGGCGGATGCCTGTCTACTGGTGACCCCTTATTATAACAAACCAACTCAAGAAGGATTGTATCGTCACTACAAGTTAATTGCGGACAGCGTAGCAATTCCGCAAATTCTCTATAACGTTCCTGGGCGCACCGCCTGCGACCTGATGCCGGAAACGGTCGAGCGATTGGCTGATACTCCGAATATTGTAGGTATCAAGGAAGCCAGTACCCTGGAGCGCATACGGGAATTGGTGCGTCGCTGCGGTGATCGGATGGATGTGTACAGTGGCGATGATGGTATTGCCGCTGAGGCTATGCTGAGTGGTGCCAAAGGAGTGATCTCGGTGACCGCTAATGTCGCACCGCATGCCATGCATGAATTGTGCGTTGCAGCGCTGGCCGGCGATCGCGCCCGCACCGAAGCAATCAATAGCCAATTGGCTGAATTGCACAAGACCTTGTTTCTCGAATCGAACCCGATACCGGTGAAGTGGGCTGTTAGCCAATTAGGGCTGATTCCACAGGGGATTCGTTTGCCGTTGACGCTATTTTCCGAGTCGTTCCAGCCCGCACTGCGGGCTGCGATGCAGCAGGCCGGAGTGCTTTGATAATGATGACGCGATTTTTGTATTTCCCGTGGCGTGCGGCAACACTGTCAGTTGCCGTAGCGCTGACGCTCACTGGTTGCTCCAAGAGCTTTGATACGCTGCTACCGGACCGGCGTCCGGATTACCGGAAAAGCACGATTGTGCAACCATTGGAGATCCCGCCTGATCTCACTGCATCGACAATTGATGACACCCTGGTGGTGCCGGAGATCAACCCCGCGGGTTCCGCACGCTTGTCGGCTTACGCCCAGGAACGCGGCGGATCTCAGGCCCGGCAGCCTGCGGCTGTGTTGCCATCACAACCTGGCATTACCTTGCAACAAGATGGAAACCAGCGCTGGCTGGTAATTACGGCGCCTGCCGACCAAGTTTGGCCTAAGGTTCGGGAGTTCTGGACCAGTAATGGTTTTACTTTGAAACGTGATGACCCGACGATCGGCATTATGGAAACCGATTGGGTGGAAAATCGCGCTGATATTCCTCAGGACGGTCTACGCGGTTTGCTGAAGCAGTATCTGGATGTGCTGTATTCAGCCCCCACCCGCGACAAGTTCCGCACCCGGCTGGAGCGTAGCGCCGACGGTGGGAATACTGAGGTTTATATGACACATTACGGTGTTGAGGAAGTTGCAGTCGGTGGAGCCAGCGCCAGCGCCACCAATACCTATATGTGGCAACGGCGGCCTTCCAGCCCAGAGCTAGAAGCTGAGATGCTCAGCCGGCTAACGGTTTATTTGGGTGCATCGGAGAAACGCACCGAGGTTCAGCAAGCTAAGACAGGTGCGGCGCCAGCGGGACCACGCACCCGCTTGATTGAAGAGGGAGGGGAAAGCCGGTTACTTATCAATGAGGATTATTCAAGCGCTTGGCGACTGGTTGGGCTGGCGCTGGATGGCAGTAATTACGGAGTGGAAGAACAAAATCGGGGTCAAGGTTTGTACGTGGTCGAATACCGTGATCCCGAACTGGAGAACCAAAAATCTGGGGATGAAGGCTGGCTTTCCAAGCTGGCATTTTGGCGCAGCAAAAAGACGGAAGCTCCCCCGGTTGGTACGCGCTATCGGGTCCGGCTCGCCGGCCAAGGTGGACAGACGGTGGTGGTCGTGCGGGATAGCAACGACCAGCCGGATAATTCGGCGGGTGCCAAACAAGTGGTGGAGGTATTGCAGCGGGTCATTCGCTAATGGCCGGGTCACAATTTGAACGTGCGCATTCGACTCCTGCCGCCGCAACTCATTAGCCAGATCGCTGCTGGCGAAGTCGTTGAACGCCCTGCGTCGGTGGTCAAGGAGCTTCTAGAGAATAGCCTGGATGCCGGCGCGACCCGTATCGCCGTCGAGGTGGAGCACGGTGGCGTCCGGCTGATCCGGGTCCGCGATAATGGTTCCGGCATTCCGCCAGACGAGCTGGCACTGGCACTGGCCCGCCATGCCACCAGTAAAATCGCCAGTTTCGATGATCTTCAACAGGTCACCAGTCTGGGTTTTCGTGGTGAAGCTCTGCCCAGTATCGCCTCCGTGTCGCGGTTGACGTTGACCTCGCGCACGGCGAATGAGGAGACGGGCTGGCGGGTTAGTGGGGATGGCAGCAAGGCTGTTGATAAACCAGCGCCGGCGCCGCATCCGGTGGGCAGTACCGTCGAAATCCGCGACCTGTTCTTCAACGTCCCCGCCCGCCGCAAGTTTCTACGTACTGAACGCACTGAATTTGGCCATATCGAAGAAAGTATCCGTCGACTTGCCCTGGGCCGGTTCGAAGTTGGATTCAGCTTGTGGCACAACCAGCGGCCCGTATTAAATCTGGAACCAGCGAGTCACCCGGACGGCTGGGCGCAACGCATTGCAGAATTGTGCAGCCGGGAGTTTATCGCAGCCAGTGTGTTTTTCGATCAGAGTGAAGGCGGGCTGCGGCTCTGGGGCTGGCTCGGGTTGCCAACGGTCTCGCGTGCGCAATCCGATATGCAATATTTTCTGGTCAATGGCCGGCCAGTGCGCGACCGGGTGATTGCCCACGCTGCGCGGCAAGCTTATCAGGATGTCCTCTACCAGGATCGCCAGCCGGCGATGGTGCTCTATTTGGAGATCGATCCAGCAGCGGTGGATGTCAATGCCCATCCTGCTAAATATGAGGTCCGGTTCCGGGAATCATCAGCCATTCATGAGTTTGTCCGGCGGGCATTGCGAGCGGTATTATCCAAAGTACGGCCTGGCGCAGCGCCACCTCCCATGGTCCAGGCGAGTGAACGGTTGGGCGTGATTGGTGGTGGTGATTGCGGATACGGTGTAACAACTCAGTTTGGCGCGCGTCAACCGGGGTTGCCGCTGCATGTTGGAGAGCGTCTGGCGAGCTATGGGCGGTTGCATACCGTTCCGCTGCCGGCGGCGCCTGATAATGTTATTCCTGCTAGCGTTGCCGAATCACCGCCTCTCGGTTATGCGCTGGGGCAGCTGCATGGTGTTTATGTCTTGGCGGAAAACGATGCTGGACTGGTGGTGGTTGACATGCACGCCGCTCATGAACGTATCCTGTACGAGCAATTGAAGACTACCCTTATTGGGGCGGAACTGAAGACCCAAACATTATTGGCGCCAGTGACCTTAACCGTGACGCCGAAGGAACGGCAATTGGTCGAAGAGCATGATGCCTTATTTGCTAAGGCAGGATTGGAGCTGGCGATATTAGGACCGGAAATAATCGCCGTGCGGCAAATTCCAGCGCTGCTGGCCGGTTTGGACATCGCCTTACTGGTGCGCGACATGCTGGCCGATCTGGCAACGCATGAAACCAGTGATCGAGTTGAGACAGCCGTTTTAGCCCTGCTGGCCAGTTTGGCTTGCCACGGGGCGATACGTGCTAACCGGCCGCTGAATCTGCTGGAAATGAACGCTCTGTTGCGTGACATGGAGCGCACAGATCATAGTGGTCAGTGCAACCACGGGCGGCCCACCTGGATTCAATTGACGGTGGATGAGCTGGATCGGTTGTTCCGGCGCGGGCGCTGACCTGTCACTGTTCACTGCTCACTCAATGACCATCACTGATTCCCGCCCGCCCGTGTTGTTTCTCATGGGGCCTACTGCCTCTGGCAAAACAGCGCTGGCGGTGGAGTTGGTGCAACGGTGGCCGTTTGAGATTATCAGTGTTGATTCAGCGCTGGTCTATCGGGGGATGGATATCGGTACCGCCAAGCCTAACGCCGAGACGCAACGCATCGCGCCACACCGGTTGATCGATCTTCTCGATCCGGCTGAGGCTTATTCCGCTGGCCGATTCCGCAATGATGCCCGCCGTGAGATCGCTACCATTCATGCTGCTGGGCATATTCCTTTGCTGGTGGGTGGTACGATGCTCTATTTCAGGGCCTTGGAACAGGGCTTAGCAGAGTTACCCTCTGCTGATCCAGTAGTGCGTGCTGGGCTGGCAGCGGAGTTGGCGGAGCAGGGTAGTGGTGTTTTGCACACGCGGTTGGCACAGATCGACCCTATCGCAGCAGCGCGTATCCATCCCCATGATGTGCAGCGGATTCAGCGGGCGCTGGAAGTGTACATATTGACCGGTCAATCGCTGACGGAACTTTGTGACGGTTCGCATAACGAAATATTGCCGTTTCGAATCGTCAAGCTGATTGTGGCTCCAGCAGACCGGTTTGTACTATATGAACGGATTGGTCAGCGATTTCAGGCCATGTTGAAGCAGGGTTTCGTCACTGAAGTAGCGCAATTGCGGGCACGAGGGGATCTCGATTTGCGCAAGCCAGCTATGCGGTCAGTCGGTTACCGGCAGGTCTGGGAGCACTTGGATGGTATCCTGGATTATCCGGCGATGGTTGAACGAGGAATCACGGTAACCCGCCAGTTTGCTAAGCGGCAATTAACTTGGCTGCGCTCTGAAACGGATGCATTTTGGTTGGACAGCGCCGGGCTTCATCTCTTGGATCAGCTTGTCGCTAAGCTGAATGAAACAGGGCTTACCAGCTATGAATTTTCAAAATCGCCGGACTTACTGGGTAGAAATCGGTATTAACTATTTGATTTTATTTATTATAAGTTGATTGGAATGTGCTGGAATCCTGGCTAGAGAGCGCTATGGGCAGGTGGTGAGTGAAACGGGAGGGTACCCAAAATATCAGACTGTTTGTGTTAATATAAAAATGTTCTGGATGGGCTGCTGTCGCTTAATAAGAAAGGTAGTGGCGTTTCCAGGATTTTTGAAATTCTCAAAGAAACACCGTGCGGGAACGTGATAGGCTGATCATTTAGTGGATGGCTTTGGGGGGTTGGGCATGAATTCTGCTACATGCTCAAGTGGTTTTTTGGCTTTTGAGATTTTTGAATCTTTATCAGCTTTGAGCTTGATTTCTGTGTTTTCGACCCATAACAACAAGGGAGCGTCGCGATGGCAAAAGGTCATTCTCTTCAGGAACCTTTTCTGAACGCCTTGCGTAAAGAGCGGATTCCAGTTTCAGTGTACTTGGTAAACGGCATCAAGTTGCAGGGACAGATCGAATCCTTCGATCAGTTCGTGGTGCTTCTGAAGAATAGCGTCAGCCAAATGATCTATAAACACGCGATTTCCACGATCGTGCCTGTTCGCAATGTACGGTTGAATCTGGCTACAGATGAAAATGGCGGCAGCGATTAATCCTGACAGCTTAATGGCGAAATGTAGGGGGCGGTTTGTTTGAGCGTCCGCAGGGCGGCGAGCGCGCCATTCTAGTCCATCTGACGCTGGATCGATCGGAAGAGGATGCCCAGGATCTCGCGGAGTTCCAGGAACTGGCAGTCTCGGCAGGCGCCGAATACATGGCGTTAATTACCGGACGCCGGCCGGCGCCTGACCCGCGGCTATTTGCCGGTAGCGGTAAGGCCGAAGAAATCCGGGAGGCGGCCAAGCAAGGTGATGCAAAACTGGTGATCTTCGATCATAACCTGTCGCCAAGCCAAGAGCGCAACCTGGAAGCGTTTTTGCAATGCCGGGTTGTAGATCGCACGAGGTTGATCCTGGATATTTTTGCCCAGCGGGCACGCAGTTTCGAAGGTAAGCTGCAAGTAGAGCTGGCGCAGCTGCGTCACCTATCCACCCGGCTGGTGCGAGGCTGGACTCACTTAGAGCGGCAACGGGGCGGAATTGGGTTGCGCGGCCCAGGTGAAACTCAGTTGGAAACCGACCGGCGGTTGCTGGCCGAGCGTATCCGGCAAATTCGTTTGCGGTTAATGCGAGTCGAGCGGCAACGTGAACAAGGCCGCCGCGCCCGGCGCAAGGCGGACTTGCCGACGGTTTCCCTGGTCGGCTATACCAACGCGGGTAAGTCCACTCTGTTCAACGCGCTGACTCAAGCCGATGTCTATGCAGCCGACCAATTATTTGCAACGCTTGATCCGACCCTGCGCCGCTTGGAGTTACCCGGGGTGGAACCCGTGGTGCTCGCCGATACAGTTGGATTCATCAGCCGGCTGCCACATGAACTGGTGGCAGCGTTTCGTTCAACCTTGCGCGAGACGGTTGAAGCCAGCCTGTTGCTGCATGTAATCGATGCGAGTCATCCTGATCGAAATGGCATTATCGCGCAGGTCGAAGCCGTGTTAGCTGAAATTGGTGCGGTGGACGTACCGCAATTACAGGTGTTCAACAAGATTGATTTGAGCGGTGAACCGCCACGTCTGGAAAGGGACAGTGAAGGCCAGGCACGTGCCGTCTGGCTGTCAGCAGCGGCTGGCACCGGGCTTGACCTGCTATCCACCGCGATCGCTGAGCGGCTACGGGGGGGAACAGTGCATGGCTGGCTCTGTCTGCCGCCAGTGGCGGCGCGATTGCGGGCTCGTCTGTTCAACTTGGGTGCTGTGGTCGCTGAACAATCCGGACCCGCGGGTGAATGGTTGATTGAAGTGCGCACCTCACGCGGCAATGTGGACCGGCTTTGTCGCCAGGAAGGCTTATGTGCGGAATGGGTGCGTTCAGGTTTTGAAATTCCGGTGGTTTGAACCGTATTGACATGAACTTTGAGGTATGACATGGCCTGGAATGAACCGGGAGGAGGTAACCGCGATCCCTGGAGTGGTGGTCGCGATCAGGGACCACCCGATTTGGATGAAGTGGTTCGCAAGCTGTCGGACCGTTTTAATAATCTGCTAGGCGGTGGCCGGCGTGGCGGTGGTAGCAGCAGTGGTGGCAGCGGTGATGCAGGTCCCTCAGGTTCCGGGTTGGCCGGTATCGGCCTGATAGTCGGAATCATCGCCTTGATTGGCTGGTTGATCGCTAGCATCTACATTGTCAATGAAGGTGAACGCGGGGTCGTGCTGCGCTTCGGCCGCTATTTGGAGACGACCCTGCCGGGACCCCATCTGCGGCTGTTTCCCATTGATCAGGTGGAAATTGTCAACGTGGAACAACGGCGTTTTCAGGAAATCGGTTATCGCTCTGGGGCGGGTGGCGGCCGGCAACCAGCTATCCGCTCGGTGCCTAAGGAAGCGTTAATGCTCACCCAGGATGAAAATATCGTTGATGTGCGCCTGGCGGTGCAATACCAGATTAAAGATCCTCGCGCCTACCTGTTTAACATACTTGAGGCGGAAGCAGTGCTGGTGCAAGTCGTGGAAAGCGCCACCCGCGAAACCATCGGCAAAAGCACCATGGATTTTGTGTTGACTGAGGGTCGCAGCGACATCGTGGCCGATATCAGGACCTTGAGTCAGAGTATTCTGGATCAGTATGGCGCCGGCCTGCAGATTATCACGGTGGTTCTACAGGATGCCCAGCCGCCGGAAGAGGTGCAGGATGCTTTCGCTGACGCGATTAAGGCGCGTGAAGATGAGCAACGGCAGAAGAACGAGGCCGAAGCCTATTCCAATGAGGTGATTCCCAGAGCGCGCGGCCAGGCAGCACGACGCTTACAGGAGTCCTCCGCTTACAAGGAACAGGTCGTCGCCCAAGCCCAGGGTGAAGCCAGCCGCTTTGAACAGCTGTTGACAGCTTATCAACAAGCGCCGGAAATAACCCGCGAGCGGCTCTATCTGGAAACACTGGAATCGGTGCTGTCGCGAGTGAGTAAGGTGCTGGTGGACGTCAAGGGAACCAATAACCTATTGTATTTGCCACTGGATCGCCTATTGAAATCCAGTGAAGCGCCCAGCGCGGGTGATGTGCGCACCACGGGTGGCTCGCTACTGGAAACATTGCCAGCGTCTTCGTCGACATCGGTTGATGGCAGTGCAGCGGCTACCCGCTTGCGTGATTTGAATCGTAGCCGGGAGGTGCGCTAATGGCCTTGCCACAATTGCCGATGTCCCGCAATATCCTGTTGGGCGTGCTCGCTGCCATAGTCCTGCTGCTGGCAACCTCGTTATTCACGGTCAATGAGACTCAGACGGCTCTCCGCTTCCAGTTGGGCGAAATCGTTGAGGCTAACTACCCGCCAGGTTTGCACTGGAAATGGCCGTTGATTAATAACGTTCGCAAGTTCGACCGCCGGCTACAGACGCTGGATACCGAACCGGAACGGTTTTTGACGGCGGAAAAAAAGAATGTCATCGTCGATTCCTTCGCCATGTGGCGCATCGAGGACGTGCGATTGTTCTATACTACGGTTGCTGGCGATCCAAACCAGGCGAATGTCCGGTTGGATCAGATTGTCAAGGACAGTCTACGCAGCGAATTCAGCAAACGTACCATTCAGGAAGTGGTATCGGGGGATCGTGAGCAGATCATGGAAACCCTGAGTCGATTGCTCCGCGAACAGGCGACCCAATTGGGCGTTGCAGCAGTGGATGTACGGATTAAGCGCATTGATCTGCCAGCGGATGTTAGTAGTTCGGTGTTCAGCCGAATGAAGGCAGAACGGTTGCGGGTGGCCAAGGACTTCCGCTCCCGCGGCGCTGAGGCGGCAGAACGCATCCGTGCTGATGCGGACCGTCAAAGCACGGTCATCCTGGCCGAAGCTTACCGCGATGCCGAGCGGCAACGGGGTGAAGGCGATGCCCAAGCGATCGATATTTACGCGCAGGCTTACGGAAAAGATCAGGATTTCTACCGGTTTCATCGGAGTCTGTCGGCCTACCGGCAGAGTTTCCACAACAAGGATGATGTGCTGGTACTCCAGCCGGATTCCCAGTTCTTCCGTTACTTCAACCAGTCCTCACCATCGCAACCAGAATGACGATAGCAATTCGTCAGCCAAACGGCGATGCATTAGCGATTGGACGCCGCCATGTGGGATGAGTTACTGGCGGCATTCGGTTTGATGTTGGTGCTGGAAGGTATCCTGCCCTTTCTCAGTCCGAACGCTTTTCGTCAAACCTTGCTTCGGATTTCCCAAACGGAGGATCGCGCTTTGCGGCTTGCCGGTTTAGGGTGCATGGGGCTGGGGCTGGTGGTACTGTACCTTTTCCGCTGAGATTGGGTCAGGCAACCCGGCCCATAAAACTTTTCATATCCCGTCTCCCATGATCCCTGAAGACCGCTGGTTATTACCCGAAGGCATCGAAGAAATCCTGCCACCCGCTGCCCATCGTCTGGAGTGGTTGCGGCGTAAGTTGCTCGATCTGTACCAAAGCTGGGGTTATGAGCTGGTCATTCCACCGCTGATCGAATTTCTGGATTCGTTATTGACAGGCGCCGGTGATGACCTTGAGCTGCAAACCTTTAAGCTGACTGATCAATTGAGTGGACGGATGATGGGGGTGCGTGCTGACATGACCCCTCAAGTGGCGCGGATCGATGCGCATCTGCTGAAGCGCACTGGGCCGGCCCGGTTATGCTACATGGGCACTGTATTGCGAACCCGTGCTGATGGCTTCGGTGGTTCCCGTAGTCCATATCAGGCCGGTGTGGAACTGTATGGCCATCGTGGCCATGAGAGCGATCTGGAAGTACTGACGCTGATGCTGGAAACATTGCAGGTGGCTGGTGTTAGCGAAGTGCACTTGGATTTGGGTCATGTCACGATTTTTCATGAACTGATTCGTCAAGCCGGTTTGGACCGGGAACGTGAAGGAATCCTGTTTGATGCATTGCAACGCAAAGCATTGCCGGAAATCCACGCGCATTTGGCGGAATGGGCACTGCCCGTATCATATACGAACTTGTTTCTAACATTAGCCGAGCTGAATGGCGGGCCGGAAGTGCTGGATGATGCCAATATGCAATTGGCGGCGGGCGGCGCGGAGATATGCAGCGCGTTGGCAACCTTGCGGCAGCTAGTGGAAGCATTGCGCCAGCGATGGCCGGGTTTGCCGGTTCACATAGATCTGGCGGAATTGCGTGGTTATCACTATCACACGGGTGTGCTGTTTTCAGCCTATGTCCCTGGCCAAGGGCAAGCGGTGGCGCAAGGCGGGCGTTATGACGAGATTGGTCAAGTCTTCGGCCGGGCGCGGCCAGCAACGGGTTTCAGCACTGATTTGGCGACCTTGCTATTGCTGGGTTCGACGCCGAAAGTGGCGGAATCTGGTATTTACGCACCGCCAGCAGGCGACGCAGCATTGGAGGAACAGGTAGCCATATTGCGCCGCCAAGGCGTAAGGGTTATTCGGGCGTTGCCGGGGGCAGAAGTGGAGCCACGCACTTTGCGGTGCGACCGGATGCTGGCGCAACGGCAGGGAGAATGGCAGGTCGTGCCGCTAGCGAATTCAGTCTAAGCAGTAATACAGGAACCTGACATGGGCAATAACGTAGTGGTCATCGGTACCCAGTGGGGCGATGAGGGCAAGGGTAAGGTAGTGGACCTGTTGACCGAAAATGCAGCGGCGGTCGTGCGGTTCCAGGGAGGGCATAATGCAGGGCATACGTTGGTTATCAATGGTCACAAAACTGTCTTGCACCTCATTCCTTCCGGCATCCTGCGTGAGGGCGTCGCCTGCCTGATTGGCAATGGTGTGGTATTGTCACCGGCCGCTTTACTGGCCGAGATTGACCGGCTGGCACAGCAGGGTGTAATGGCAGTAGAACGGCTGCGGATCAGTGAAGCCTGTCCACTGATTTTGCCCTACCACATCGCTCTGGATCAGGCTCGTGAAAAGGCGCGTGGCGAACGGGCGATTGGCACGACGGGACGTGGCATCGGCCCGGCTTATGAGGACAAGGTATCACGGCGGGCAGTGCGACTCGGTGATCTGTTTCACCGGGAGCGCTTTGCCGCCAAGCTCGGCGAAGTACTGGATTTCCATAACTTCGTTCTGCAACGCTATTTTCAGACTGATCCAGTCGATTTCCAGAAAGTCCTGGATGAAACATTGGTCATGGCTGAACGGCTGTGTCCACTGGTTGCGGATGTGACGGAACTATTAGATGCGCATCGTCGACAGGGTGACAATGTATTGTTTGAAGGCGCCCAAGGAGCAATGCTGGATATCGATCATGGTACTTATCCCTATGTCACTTCTTCCAATACAACGACGGGCGGCGCATCCACGGGTACTGGTCTCGGGCCGTGCTATCTGGATTATGTGCTGGGCATCACTAAGGCCTACACCACCCGGGTTGGCGGCGGACCGTTCCCGACCGAATTGTTTGACGAAACCGGTGAGTATTTGGCCGAACGAGGACATGAGTTCGGCTCGACCACTGGCCGGCGACGGCGTTGTGGCTGGTTTGATGCCGTTGCTTTGCGCCGTTCGATCCTGAACAACAGCGTATCGGGACTCTGCGTAACCAAGCTGGATGTATTGGATGGCCTGGACAGTATCCGGTTGTGCGTTGGTTATCGATGTGGCTCGGAGCGGTTAGATCATGCGCCATTGGGGGCTGAGGCGTTAGCGGCTTGCGAGCCGGTTTATGAGGAGATGCCGGGTTGGCAGGATTCGACAGTCGGGGTGCGGGAATATGAGGCTTTGCCAGTTAACGCTCAGGCTTATTTGCGGTATGTTGAAGAACTGACCGATACACGCATCGACATCATCTCTACGGGCCCGGATCGGGCCGATACCATTGTGTTGCGGGATCCATTTGCCAGATAAGGGATGGCTGTATTTTTCAAATCGCGGTGACTGTCCGTGATCAGCCGTGTTGCACAGGGTACGGTTGCCGAGGATTTGGCTCTTCGCTACCTGGAAACTCAGGGCATGACTCTGATTGCTCGGAATTTCCGCTGCCGCGTTGGCGAACTGGACCTGATTATGCGTGATGGCGAGCACCTGGTTTTCGTAGAGGTACGCAGCCGTCGCCATGTCCGCTATGGTACCCCTGCCGAGTCAGTGACCCGGACCAAGCAGCAAAAACTGTTGCGTGCCGCTGCGTTCTACCTGCAACGCCAGCGTCTTGATTCGCCCTGTCGCTTCGACGTGGTGGCGGTTCTTCAACCTGGCGGCGAACCACAAATGGAATGGATTCGGGATGCTTTTCAGTTGACTTGAATTGCCCACTATTCTGCCGAAATTGTTGAGTACTTTGCCGATGACCGTTGACCGCACCGCTGAATTGTCCGACTTGCTTGCCCGCCGTATTCTGATTCTTGACGGCGCGATGGGCACCATGATTCAAAGCTACCGCTTGCAAGAGACCGATTACCGCGGTGAACGATTTCGTGACTGGCCGAGCGATCTCAAGGGCAATAACGATCTTTTAGTACTGACTCAACCAGCGATCATCCGCCAGATTCACGCCGCCTATCTCGATGCCGGCGCGGACATTCTCGAAACCAACACCTTTAACGCGACATCGGTGTCCATGCATGATTACGGCATGGAATCCCTGGTAGGGGAATTGAACCGGGAAGCGGCGCGTCTGGCTCGTGAGGCCGCCGATGAATTTACCGCTCGCGATCCTGCCCGTCCACGCTTCGTTGCCGGGATACTCGGTCCCACCAATCGCACCGCCAGTTTGTCGCCGGATGTGAACAATCCAGGTTTCCGCAACATCAGTTTCGACGAACTAGTGACTGCTTACACGGAAGCCGCCCAGGCGCTGATCGAGGGCGGTGTCGATCTGCTGCTGGTCGAGACGATCTTCGACACCTTGAATGCCAAGGCGGCGCTGTTCGCCATCCAACAGCTTTTTGGCAATGCCGGCATCCGGCTTCCGGTCATGATTTCCGGCACCATAACGGATGCTTCCGGGCGCACCCTGTCCGGCCAAACGGCTGAGGCGTTCTGGAACTCGCTCTCGCATATCCAACCCTTATCTTTCGGCCTGAACTGCGCGTTGGGGGCAACCCAGCTTCGGCCCTATGTCGCTGAACTGGCGCGTATCGCCGATACCTACGTCTCCGTCCACCCGAACGCCGGTTTGCCGAATGCTTTCGGTGAGTATGACGAAACCCCAGAGATGATGGCTGCCACCATTCGCGAGTTTGCCGAGAGCGGCTTCCTCAACATTGCCGGTGGTTGCTGCGGCACGACACCGGCTCACATCCGCGCCATTGTTGAAGCGGTCAAAGATCTGCCGCCCCGGCAAATTCCTGTCATCGAACCGCATTGCCGGCTGGCCGGATTGGAGCCGTTGAATATTGGCCCGGATTCGTTGTTTATCAATATCGGTGAGCGCAGCAATGTCACTGGTTCCGCCGTATTCAAACGGTTGATCAAGGCTGGCGATTACAATGCCGCGCTGGATGTTGCGCGCCAGCAGGTCGAGAACGGCGCGCAGATCATCGATATCAATATGGACGAGGGGATGCTTGATTCCAAAGAGGCAATGACGGCATTTCTCAATCTGATCGCCGCTGAGCCGGATATTAGCCGGGTTCCAGTAATGATTGACTCCTCCAAGTGGGAGATTCTGGAAGCTGGCCTCAAGCGCATCCAGGGCAAGCCGGTGGTGAATTCGATCAGCATGAAAGAGGGCGAAGCGGAGTTTATCCGTCAAGCCCGGCTGATCCGCCGTTATGGCGCTGCCGCCATCGTCATGGCGTTCGATGAACAGGGCCAGGCTGATACCGAGGATCGCAAGTTTACCATCTGCCAGCGCGCTTACCGGCTGCTTACTGAACAGGCCGGGTTTCCGCCACAGGATATTATCTTCGATCCTAACATTTTCGCCGTCGCGACCGGTATTGAAGAGCATGACCGCTATGGGCTGGATTTCATCGAAGCTACCCGGCGGATTAAGGCCGGGCTGCCTCACGCGCTCATCTCCGGCGGGGTGTCCAATGTTTCTTTCTCATTCCGGGGCAATAACCCGGTGCGCGAGGCGATTCATTCGGTGTTTCTCTATCACGCGATTCGTGCCGGCATGACCATGGGCATTGTCAACGCCGGGCAATTGGCGATCTACGAGGAAATCCCGGTTGAACTGCGGGAACGGGTCGAGGATGTGATTCTCAACCGCCGTCCCGGCGCCACCGAGCGGTTATTGGAGATTGCGCCGCAATACCAGGCCGGCGAAGCTTCAGCCGCCCCGGAGAAGGCGCAAGAATGGCGTTCCTGGCCAGTTGCCAAACGGCTGGAACACGCATTGATCAAGGGCATCGACGAGTTCATTGAAGTCGACACCGAAGCAGCCCGGCAGGAGTTCGAGCGGCCCTTGCAGGTGATTGAAGGGCCGCTGATGGACGGCATGAATGTCGTGGGCGATCTGTTCGGTGCGGGCAAGATGTTTCTGCCGCAAGTCGTGAAGTCAGCACGGGTGATGAAAAAATCGGTAGCCTATCTGATTCCCTATATCGAAGCAGCACAGGCGGAAGGCGAACGCCGCACCAATGGCCGGATCGTCATGGCCACCGTCAAGGGGGATGTGCATGACATCGGCAAGAATATTGTCGGCGTGGTGCTTCAGTGCAATAACTTTGAGGTGGTCGACTTGGGGGTGATGGTTCCTGCACAGAAGATTCTCGACGCCGCCCGCGAGCACGAGGCGGATATGATCGGCCTGTCTGGATTGATCACGCCGTCGCTGGATGAGATGGTTAACGTTGCCAAGGAGATGAAGCGGCAGGGTTTTAATATCCCCTTGCTGATCGGCGGCGCAACCACCTCGGTCATGCACACGGCGGTGAAGATCGACCCGCAATATCCCGGTCCGGTGGTGTACGTCAAGGATGCCTCGCGAGCGGTGGGCGTGGCCCAAAATCTGGTCAGTGTCGACTCTAAAACTGACTACATGGCTAAAACCAAGGCCGATTACATTCAAAAACGTGAACAACACGCCAATCGGCGTGGACGAGAAGCTTTGCTGCCGCTTACGCAAGTCCGCGCCAACCGGCCAATCTTTGACTGGTCAACCTACGTCCCGCCCCAGCCTAGTTTTCTTGGTGTCCGTGTTTTTGACGGCTATCCGTTAGCGGAATTAGTGGAACGAATCGATTGGACCCCGTTTTTCCAGGCATGGGAACTGCGCGGGCGCTACCCGGCTATTTTCGACGATCCCGAACAGGGCGAGCAGGCCCGCCACCTGTTTGCCGACGCCCAGACGATGTTGGACACGATTCTCACGGAACAATGGCTCACGGCGCGGGCGGTGATCGGCTTCTTTCCGGCCAATCGAACCGGCGAGGACGATATTGTGTTGTACACCGGCGAGCGCCGCGAGCAGGCATTCATGACCTTGCATCACCTGCGCCAGCAAGGGCCAAAGCCGGATGGCAAGCCGCATTATTGCCTGGCCGACTGGATCGCCCCACGCGAAACCGGCGTGGCAGACACCTTGGGCGCGTTTGCCGTCACCGCTGGCATCGGTATCGATGCGCGGATCGCGGAATTCGAGCGCGCTCACGACGACTACAGCGCCATCTTACTGAAAGCGTTGGCTGACCGGTTGGCGGAAGCCCTGGCCGAACGGTTGCACGAGCGAGTCCGGCGGGAGTTCTGGCATTACGCGGCGATGGAAACGCTGAGCAACGAAGAGTTGATTGCCGAACGGTACCAGGGCATCCGCCCTGCTCCCGGCTATCCGGCCTGCCCCGACCACACCGAGAAGGGCTTGCTCTGGCAACTATTGAGGGTGGCGGATAACGCAGGCATCCATCTGACCGAGAGTTTTGCCATGACTCCGGCAGCAGCAGTCAGCGGCTGGTATTTCAGCCATCCTGAAGCGCGCTACTTCGGCGTAGGCCGGCTGGGCCGCGATCAGGTGGCTGATTATGCCCGGCGCAAGGGCTGGACTGTAGCGGAGGCGGAGAAGTGGCTCGCGCCGAATCTCGGCTATGAGCCAGATGATTTATAATAGATTGAAATATATAGTAATAAGTATTTTTCTAAATTTAAATATTTTTTAATTACCAGTACTTGGCTGTTACGGTAATTATAGATGAGCCGGGTAATGCTCTTATCGACGGTAGTCGCATTGGTTTTGTTGCTGGTATAAGCAGGATCATCCTATTCCATTTCCATGTGCGCCGGGCGGTTTTCGCCTGGCCATCATGCCTCTCCTTTTATGGCTTTTCTCCGGTAGCACGGCGGCTGATCAAGTGTCCCTGGTCTCCCGGCGCGATACCTATCCAGTAGGTTACTGATGGCGAATATCCTGGATTCAAACCAAGAGGCTTCAATGCAATAGCAGGCGAGCGGTGCTATAACCCTTAATATCCGAGAATATTTTAGTATTGAGTCGTCATCCAGTCGCCATGGGGCAAAGTGGAGGATATCAGGATGGTCAATCTTTGGTTGAAGTTGCTCTACAAGATCACCGGTGGTGGCGAACGCGTCTTGTTCGAGCAGGTGGCCGATCAATTAAAGGGTTGCGATCTGAGTTTCGTTGCCCCTGCGGATCAGCAGGAAACTGTTCTGGTGCGGCGATTGACGGCTGGCTTCGGTAATCTCTCCGAAGCGATCCGGCAGGCGGTGGCTTTGTCGGTGCAAATTGCTGAGGAAGTACCGCATATCACCGCTGAAAATGGAGAATTGGCTACCCAGTCCCATGCCCAGTTGAATGCTTTGACCGGTATTCTGATGACAGCCCAACGGCTATTGGAGAGCTCGCAGGATGCGCGTGAAGAGCTGCGCAAAGTGATTGATTTGGCCAGTGAGGCTCATCAACGCGCACAGGAAGGTGGTCGTGCAGCGCGGGAATTGGCGCAAGCTATGGTGGAGGTAGAAACCCGTTCGGCGCGGGCGCATGAAATCGTTGAGGTGATCGACACCGTTGCTTTCCAGACCAACATTCTTTCCATCAATGCCAGCATCGAGGCCGCGCGCGCAGGTGAACTGGGGCGAGGTTTCGCGGTTGTTGCTCAGGAAATCCGCCAACTCGCAGCACGCACAGCCACTGCAGCGCAAGACGTGAGGGGGATTATTGGGGAGACGAGTACCGCTGTGAATAGTGGCGTGCGTTCGGCGACGGAAACGCAGCAGGTTCTGACTGGCTTGGGTGAACTGATGTCGCGCGCAGGGGCCGCCATGGAATCTGTGGCGGGGCAGGTTGTAAACCAAGGGCAGGAGATCGTTTCCATCGACCATTCTCTCAATCAGGTTCTGGAACTGAGCCGGAATAATCTTGAGAACGCTGGGACGATTGCTGAGCGCAGCGAAGCACTCAAGCAGGCTACGGACACGCTGCGCGACTGTGTCGGTCTATTCCGGCTGCCCGATGATCCACTGAACGAACCTCGGCATGCCCAAGCATTTGCATTGGCGACGGCGACGGCCAGGGCAGCGGGTGCTGCCTTGGGGGCTGCCATGCATTCGGGGGCAATCACCGAGGAAGCACTGTTTACCCGTGAATACCAGCCGATTACTGGAACCCAGCCGCAAAAGTATCACACCATGTTTGACCGCCTGTGCGATAAGCTGCTTCCTCCTATCCAGGAACCTGCTGCTGCGTCGCATCCGTGGATTGTGTTCGCTATTTGCGCGAATCGCGACGGTTATGTGCCTACCCATAACCAGCGTTTTGCCCAGCCATTAACCGGCGATCCTGCCCGGGATCTGGTTGGTAACCGGACCAAGCGGATTTTCGATGACCGGGTCGGGCGCAGCGTGGGCGCCCACACGGATACCTACCGGCTGCAAGTTTACCGGCGCGATACCGGTGAAATTATGTTTGATTTGTCAGTGCCGGTTTTTATCGATGATAAACATTGGGGTGGCTTTCGGGTCGGTTATGCGCTGACTTGAAAGTGATGTTCACTAAATTTACGACCAAACAGTAATAAACAAATATTTTACAAATACATGGGTGTTTCTTCGTGAGCCGGTGGGCGCTTTCCTCATCAGAAGGATAAGCGCCGGAATCAATCAGCCGGCGAGCGCGGTATGAGGTTCGGCATACACGTAGCCAAGATCGTCAGCAACGGCCTTGTAAGTCACTTTGCCCTTGCAGACATTGAGACCCTCCAGAAAATTAGGATTTTCCAATAGCGCCTGCTGGTAGCCTTTGCCAGCCAGCGCCAGCGCGTAGGGGAGGGTGACGTTGTTGAGGGCGTAGGTCGACGTGTTGGGCACCGCTCCTGGCATGTTGGCGACGCAGTAATGCACGACGCCGTCTACCACATAAGTCGGCTCGGCATGAGTCGTCGCATGGGAAGTTTCAAAGCAGCCGCCTTGGTCGATAGCGACATCCACCAGCACCGAACCCGGTTTCATCCGCCGGACCATGTCGCGCGTCACCAGTTTGGGTGCTTCGGCGCCGGCAACCAATACCCCGCCAATAACGAGATCGGCTTGCAGGACATAATCCTCAAGTGACGCCTTGGTGGAATACACGGTTTTAAGGGCTGCTCCGAAGCGATACGCCAGCCGCGCCAGAACGCTGACGTTGCGGTCCAATACGGTCACATCAGCAGCCATGCCCAACGCCATGTAGATGGCGTTTTCACCGACGACGCCGCCGCCGATCACCACGACCTTAGCCGGGGCCACACCGGGGACGCCGCCGAGCAGGATGCCTCGCCCGCCCTTGGCCCGCTCCAGCGCCGCTGCTCCCGCCTGAATCGATAATCGGCCGGCCACTTGGGACATTGGCGCTAACAATGGCAATCCGCCCTGGCCATCGGTGACAGTCTCATACGCGATGCAGATCGCGCCACTGTTGACCAGATCCCGGGTTTGATCCGGATCAGGAGCAAGATGCAGATAGGTAAACAAGATCTGGCCTGGGCGCAGCATTTGGCGTTCGACCGCTTGCGGCTCCTTGACCTTTACGATCATGTCGGCCTGAGCGAAGATCTCAGAAGCTGTAAGGGCGATGTTCGCCCCAGCCGCCCGGTAGTCATCGTCTGAACTGCCAATGCCGGCCCCAGCGTTGGTTTCCACTAACACCCTGTGGCCGTGAGCGGTGAATTCCCGCACACTGTCCGGAGTCAAGCCAACGCGGTATTCATGGACTTTGATTTCTCTAGGTACGCCGATCAACATAGCTTCGCTTCCTCATGGTGGTGGCCAGCGATGACAGCCAGCGAATGAAATTTTATTTCAATATGTAAGGTTAAAACCCCCGCCTTTAGGCGGGTAGATTTCATC
>ERZ761602.1045-NODE-1045-length-53762-cov-26.821308_pt1 | contig 53762 bp, 51 predicted proteins | sample MGYA00512165_ERZ761602 | MGnify/ENA primary metagenome ERZ761602 (study PRJEB28899, sample SAMN02445085) | bioreactor sludge metagenome | biome: EBPR sludge; isolation source: Thorneside wastewater treatment plant | place: Australia: Brisbane, Thorneside...
CTACTCTACCCCCAGCCCCTCCTCATTCGCAAGCGAATAAGGAGGGGAGATTAAATATAATTTTTTTGTTCTATATTTTTAATTTTGGCTTTTAAATTGTTTAATACAGTTAATATGTTGTCTTTTATTTCTTTATTAGTAAATCTAATGATATTAATATTATATTGACTAATAATATTCTCTCTTTCTAGATCTCTTATTCTATTATCATCAAGATTATGAATCTCTCCATCAACTTCAATTCCTAATCTTAGTTTTGGGCAATAAAAGTCTATGATAAATCCAGCAACAATATATTGTCTTCTAAATCTGTACCCCAAAATTTGATCTCTTTTTATCGCGTTCCATAATATATTTTCAGCTCGTGTTGGATTATTCCTAAATTCACGAGCTATTGTAAGTTTATTGATATAAGACATATTAAAAGTATTTGCTTGAATAAAAGTCACCCCTCCTTACGCAAAGCGTGAGGAGGGGTCGGGGGTAGAGTATTGTCAGGGGTGAGTTGAGCTTAAACTGTCTCATCAATCCGTTTCGCTAATTCTCTGTCTTTATCAGTGACAATATCGCCGGCGCTGTGCGTTGATAACTTAATCATTACTTTATTGTAAACATTGCTCCATTCAGGGTGGTGATTAAGCTCATCGGCAATAGCGGCAACTTTCGCCATAAACCCAAAAGCCTCTTTAAAGTCTTTAAAGGTGAACTCTTTTATTAACTTGTTATCAATTTCTTGCCACATAATTATTTTTTGTAGTCCCAAGGGGAATCGAACCCCTATTACCAGGATGAGAACCTGGCGTCCTAACCGTTAGACGATGGGACCGTATTAACCTAAAACCGAGCCTATAAAATCTTGATAACCGCGCATAAACTCTTCGGGTCCCATTGGATTTTTGCCTTCTAACTGCAAGCGGCGGATAATCAGGGAGCCTTCTTTGCATTGCACGGCCAAAGTTGAATTGTAAATAAAAGTTTTGCCGGGTTTGTGCATTGTCAGTCCGATAATATTCGGATCAACTTCGAGAATTTTAAGTTTTTTCCCGGCAACCCAAGTCCAAGCCGAGGGCCAAGGCGTCATTGCCCGTACAAAGCATTCTACCTCTTTGGCCGGCTTTGTCCAGTCTATCAAGCCGTCTTCTTTGGATAAACGTCCGACATAATTGGCGAACTCATTGTTTTGTTCCTGCGGTTTGATTCGGCCTTGAAAATAATCAATCAGAGTATCGGGTAAAAGCTTCGCTCCTATTTCAGCCATCTTTTCTCCAAGAGTTCCGGCGGTTTCGTTTTGACTAATGGCAAAGGAACGCTGTTTTAGAATCGGCCCGGTGTCCAAGTTTTTATCCATCAGCATTATGGTTACGCCGGTTTCTTCGTCATTATTTAGAATTGGCGCCTGCAGTACGGCGGCGCCGCGATACTTCGGCAGAAGTGAACCATGAACATTAACACAGCCGTACTTAGGCAGGTCTAAAATACTTTGCGGAATAATTTGAGCGTAAGCTACGACAACAATCGCATCAAGCTCTAAACCGCGCAACTGATCGGCGATTTGCGAAATCTTTTGCGGTTGCATCACTTCCAAATCATGACCAGTGGCAAAAGTTTTAATTGGCGGAGGCGTCAGTTCTAGATTGCGTCCGGCGGGCATATCGGGTTGCGTAATAACAGCCACTATTTCAAAACGCTCGTCGGCAACGAGCGCGGCGAGGCAGGGGACGGCGATTTTCGGAGTTCCCGCAAAAGCGAGGCGATACGGTTTCATGTTATTCAATCGTATGAATATTTCTGGCAGTATCAATGAAAAGGATACCGTCGAGATGGTCTATTTCATGCTGTATGACTCGCGCCATCAAGCCGCTGGCATCAATAGTCCTTTCTTTGCCTTCTGGAGTTATAAATTGACAGCGAACGCTCTTATGTCGTTTAACATCGCCAAAAACTTTGGGAATCGAGAGACAGCCTTCTTCGCCCCATTCTTTGAGCAGTGATTTTTTAAGCAATACGGGGTTGAACATGGCAATGGGACCGTCATTGGTATTAACTATAATTAGGCGAATATTTTTTCCGATTTGCGGAGCGGCCAAACCAATACCCTGGTCAGCTATCATGGTTTCGGCCATATCGCGCCATAAAGCTCCCAGAGCGGCTATTTCGGCTGGATTAATGGGTTTTGAGGGTTGCCGCAAGCGCGGGTCCGGATGTAATACTAAAGGCAATATTTGGCTCATACTAGCCTAAGTATTATATAAAATCGTCAAAAAATCAAGCCTGTTATATAATGATTGATATGGATCCGATTGAACCGATGTCATTCAAAAAAATACTTGATAATAAAAAAAGCGGCGTTAAACCGCCGGCTTACCTTTGGCAAGATTTGGCATTAAAGATTGAGCGCGAATTGCATGTGCCCGCATTCAAGCGCAATTCCATTTTCAAAGTTTGCCGAGATTATCCGAGAACGGTAATTGAACGCTGTTTGGCAGATACCAAGGAGCTGTGCACGCAAGGCGAACAATGGAAATATTTTTTAAAACTGGTTATGCTGTCGGACCAAGTTCGTAGTGAAGCGCGAGATGGCCAACCCCGAAAGGAGCCTCGTAGCTGAATTCATTGGCTTCAATATTAGTATCATGCAAGATGCCGAGAAGGATGGCTAAAACTCCGGTATCTTCGCAGGCCACGGTTGAAGCCAAGCTGGCGGTAGCTAAAAATTCAAGTTGATTATTTTCTTTTAAGGCCTCAACTATTTTTTGATCAAACTTTTTACCTTTGGGTGAATAACCCAAGGGAGATTTTTTATTTACGCGATGGGAAAGATCGGCGGCGGCGATGACGGCAATATTCTGTTTTTCAGCGGCAATCATTTCGCCGAGCTTAATACCGAAGTTAAGAGCCGTTTCCTCGCTGATTTTATCACCTAAGGTGATTGGTACAATAGTTTTGGAGCCAAGCGGTCCGAGCATTGATAAGGCAATGGCGCTGGCATAATCAAGTCCGGAGTTACTGGTTAAGATTACCGGAAATTCCGCTTCAGAATCTTCGCAGAGACGTCCGCAAACATCGATGTTGCCGGCATATTCCCAATTGGTTACCAAATCTCCGAACAAATCAAAGTCGGCCTTAAAGCGCGGCGAGACATTAATGCCAAGGCAATTTTCAAAAGCCGGACCCTTGGAAGTTAAAACAATTATTGTTTCGGCACCTGAGGCGGCGAAGGCGGCTGATAATTTTTCTGCCGCGGCTAAAGTCGCGGTAAATTGAGCCGTATTTTCCTTGCCGATATTAGGCACGAGCAGGGGAGAGTGCGGCGCAACGGCCGCGAAGACTAAGGGCATATTATTGAGTCACGACAACCGCTTCGCCGTCGGCATGAAGATTCATCAGACGATCGGAAACAACGAAGATGTTGCTCCATTTATAACCGAGTTTTATAAAGGCGTCAGCTGAAAGTACCGGCCGTTTTAATCCGTTTTCAATTATATAAACAGCCGGATGTGCGGCGGTGCGGACAATATCACCGTCGCTCAGGCGAATCGGATCGCCAGTCGTGTAGCCGGACAATTCTTTGGCCGTTGTTCGAATAATTCTTTTATTTTTGAATTTGGTGCGCAAAAGCGAGGCGTCGAGCAGGGGATGTTTGATGCCTTCTTCAACCCAGAAAACTCCGCCCGTTGCTTTGTCTTGCAGAAGAGAACCGGTTGGATAGGTTGAAGTTGTCGTAATTACGCTGCCTTCGGCGTATTCGGCTATTTCGGATTCGGAAGCGTTTATTATTTCATCGGGATTAAAGCCCATTTTCTTAAAAGCTTCGGGATTGGCAAAACGGCGTTTATGATCATCAACCAACAAATATATGCGTCCGTTAGGAATTCGGATAATTGAATATTGAGCGAATTTTATAGGCGCGCCGGTTTCATACTTATCAAGATCGGCGCGAGAAACTATTTGAATGCGTGAAGGGTCATAACGGGAAGTCAGTGCGCTACGGGTCATAAAGGGACGTTTGACGCCGTTTTCAATCAGCCAGACACCGCTTTCTCCGGCAACCTGCAGAAGAGAACCGTTAAGATAATCGCGAGTGAAATATCTTTGCCATAATTTCCAAAAATTAAAATTGCCGTTGTAAACATGCGGCGTATAGTTATAAAGTCCGGCGGTCGCGTTGTTGGCGGGAGTAATAACGCTCGGACCTTGACCGGTGTTGGTCACGGTGTAGGTTTGTCCGGCTTTATAACGATAGAGATGAGGATTTTTTACATAATCAAAGAACTGCAAAGCGGCGGAATTTATTTGTTTGCCAAAACCCTTCCAGCGCTGGATAGCAGGATCATCCATCGAACAAGAGTCACAGACTCCGTAACCGGTCGCCCAATCAAGCTGTTTTTGGGTCGGTGTTTTTTCGGTTATCAAACTCTGTTCTTTTTGCAAAAGCACGATTAAAAATTTGGGGTTGACCGTCGCCGGGCGGCAGAACTGCATTTTTTGTTCTCTGGTATAACTTCGGTATTGTTCGATTGTATCGCATTCGAAGTTATAGGCGGCATTGTAAATTATTTGCGCCGCCGACATAGTTGCGCCAAAAGCGTCTGTAAAATTATTGGTTGCGATATAGCCGCCCTGACTATTTAAGAAAGAGTCGATTTCTCCCAGGCTCATAGCGCCGGCATCCAGCATTTCTTGATCGCTGATAATATTATTCGGGTCAAAAGCGGCTTTTGCCGCAAAGGGCAAAACGGCCACGCAAGCGGCCGCCATCACGAAGAAGCTTATAAAATATTTTTTGCGCATAATCATTTTGACAGTATAACTTAAAAACGGCTCTTGGACAACATAAAACGCCGCTTTATCATATAAAACGGCGTTTTTATGTTTTTTATTTCACTGAAACCAGAATTTTTTTGGAGATGTCAAGCGTTATGTTGACATGATCGCCGTGTTTAACGCGTCCGGCGACGATGCCCGATGCCAATTCATTCAAAATCATGCTTTGAATAACCCTTTTTAAGGGGCGGGCGCCGAAGGTTTTGTCAAAGCTTTTTTCAGCTAGTAATTGCTTGACGTTCTTGGCGATGCGCAATTTAATGTCTTGATTGCGCAAACGGACTTCGACTTTGGCCAATTCAAGATCGACTATTTTGACCAGATCTTCTTTCAGTAAACTCTTGAAAATCACAATCTCATCGATACGGTTAAGGAATTCCAACTTGAAATGCGCGCGCAAAATTTTATCGATTTTTTCACGCATTTCATCCTGCTGAAGTTTGACCACTTTGTCATTATCGCTGTGATCGGAGAAACCGATTGAATACTCGCGAATAATCTCGTTGCCGAGGTTGGAGGTCATGATTATGATTGTGTTCTTGAAGTTTACGGTACGTCCCTTGGCATCGGTTAAGCGTCCGTCATCAAGAATCTGCAAAAGAATATTGAAGACTTCCGGATGGGCCTTTTCAATTTCATCAAAGAGAATAACGCTGTACGGTTTGCGGCGCACGCGATCGGTCAATTGTCCGCCTTCATCATAACCGACATAGCCCGGTGGAGAACCGATCATTTTAGAAACGCTGTGTTTCTCCATGTACTCGCTCATGTCGAGGCGAATCAGCGAGTTATCATCGTTAAACATAAACTCAGCCAAAGCTTTGGCCAGTTCGGTTTTACCGACGCCGGTCGGTCCGACGAAGAGGAATGAACCCATTGGTTTTTTCTCTTCGCTGATTCCTGCACGAGCTCGACGCAGAGCATTGGCTATGCTGCTGATGGCGTCGTCTTGTCCGACAACTCGTCCGGTCAATTCTTCTTCGGCGCGAGCCAATTTGCGGACTTCGGATTCAAGCATCTTGGCGACCGGTATACCGGTCCAGCGGGCAACCACGCGGGCAATGTCTTCTTCGTCAATTTCTTCTTTTAGAATTTTCTGTCCGGATGAATTCAAACGCAAGAGTTCGGTTTCTTCTTTTTTGATTTGCTTTTCAAGATTGGGAATGGCCGCATAACGGATTTCAGCCACGCGGGTCAAATCGTCGCCGCGTCGTTGAATAGATTCAGCTTCGGCCTTAAGTTCGTCAATCTTGCCCTTTGAAGCGCGGATGCGCCCGATAATGTCTTTTTCGTTTTGCCAGCGGCTTTCCAATTGTCCGGCTTTTTCTTTAAGATCAGACAGTTCCTTGGCCAAAATTTTTAATTTTGCGTCATTGCGCTTATCCCTGATTAAATTGGCTTTGGTAACTTCAAGGCGGCGAATTTGCTTGCGCAAGGTATCGAGTTCTTCGGGCGAAGAATCGATTGCCATACGCAAAGCCGAAGTGGCTTCATCCATCAAGTCAATTGCCTTATCGGGCAAGAAGCGATCGGAAATATAGCGGGTAGAAAGCTTTACCGCGGCAACAACGGCTTCATCCGTTATTTTAACGCCATGGTGCAATTCATATTTGTCTTTTATCCCTCGCAAAATAGCAATGGCGTCTTCTTCGGTCGGTTCGCTGACATAGACGGGTTGAAATCGACGCTCCAGAGCTGAATCTTTCTCAATATATTTTTGATACTCGCGCGTGGTGGTCGCGCCAATGGCTCTTAAGGTGCCGCGCGCCAAAGCCGGTTTTAACATATTGGCCGCATCGGCCGCTCCGTCGGCTTGGCCCATACCGACGATGGTATGCAACTCGTCGATAAAAAGAATAATGCGACCTTCATTGGCTTCAATTTCTTTTATCAAAGCTTTCAAGCGGTCTTCGAATTCTCCGCGGAATTTCGCGCCGGCAATAAGTGCGCCGAGGTCAAGAGAAATCAATTCTTTGTTTTTAAGGCTCTCGGGAACGTCGCCGGAAACAATGCGTTGCGCCAGTCCTTCAATAATTGCGGTTTTACCGGTGCCGGCTTCGCCTAAAAGAACCGGGTTGTTTTTCAAACGACGGGATAAAATTTGCATGACCCGTTTGATTTCTTCGTCGCGACCGATAACCGGATCAAGTTTATTGTCGCGAGCCAGAGCGGTCAGGTTGTTGGTATATTTTTCAATGACGCGGAAACGTACTTCCGGTTCCTGCGTATCAACCTTTTTGCCGCCGCGTATTTTTTTAATCGCTTCCAAAAGCGAAAGGCGAGTCAAGCCCATTTCCAAAAGAATTTTTTGAGCCTCGGACTTGGTTTCCAATAAGGCCAAAACTATATGTTCGGTCGAAACAAATTCATCGTCCATTTGCTTGGCCTCTTTAATCGAGCGTTCGATAATCGTCGCCATTTCTGTGGTGCCTTGAACCATGCCCGTTGCGGCCTGGACTTCGACTTTGGGTAGTTTTTCCAATTCGTTTTCCAGCGCTTCGTGCAATTCGTCGCTATTAATATCCAAGCTGTCCAAAATAGGGCGTACTAGACTGTCGCTTTGCTCGAGCAGGGCCAAGAGCATATGGGAAGCATTGATATATTGCTGGCCATATTCCTGGGCGATAACCTGAGCGTTAATAATGGCTTCTTGGGATTTATGGGTAAATTTATCTAACATATATGGTTTAGTAATTTAGCTGAAATTTAGCACTCATATTATAGGACTGCTAAATTTTACTGTCAAGTAAGCTGTGTTATAATCAATTATATAAAATAGTAGCTATAAACGCCTTTATGGGCAAGACGCATATTCTCGGTGTTCCGATTGACATTTTGAGCCCAGCTGAACTCGGGCGAGCAATTCGGCGTTTATTAGCCGGTCGACACGGACACATTGTCACTCCAAATCCAGAATTCCTGCTCCTGGCTCAGAAAAACCAGGAATTTTTTTCCGTGCTCGAAGAGGCTCATTTGTCAGTTCCGGACGGCATTGGATTGAAGTTCGCCGGCTGGCTCAAAGGGGTTAATTTGCGACGCTACAGCGGCTCCAATCTGGTTTCCTATTTTCTAAAAATAGCCGACAAACTGCGTTTGCGCGTCGCGGTTGTTAATTGGAGCAAAGGATTATCCGGCGATGAAGATATAATACGTTCTATTAAGCGCCGTCATCCTCATCTTAAGCTCTTGGTTTTTTCAATGGAGCAAGACTCTCATAATTATGACGTACAACGCTTGCGCTCGTTTCACCCCGATATTGCCTTTGTTGCTTTAGGGGCGCCGTGGCAAGACATTTTCATCCGGCGTCGTTTATTGCGAGACATTCCGACTCTGCGTTTTGCTATGGGGGTCGGAGGCAGTTTTGATTTTTTGACCGGCAAAGTGCGGCGAGCGCCGCGCGCCATTCAATTTTTGGGATTTGAATGGTTTTGGCGCTTATTGCAACAACCTTGGCGTTTCAAGCGGATATATAATGCCGTTATTAAATTCCCAATCGCCGTTATCGGCTGGCAATTCCGTCGCTTCAAATATCGGCCGAACGTCGTCGCTATGATAATTAATAAACAGGGCGAGGTTTTATTATTGAACGTGGCCGGACGAAGAAACTATTGGGGTTTGCCTCAGGGCGGAGTTGAAAGAAGGGAAACACTGGAAGAGGCTGTACGCCGCGAAGTCGCCGAAGAAACCGGCTTGACTAAATTAAGAATAAAGGCTTTATTTCCCAATACCTATCAATATGATTGGCCGAAGCATTATACTCATTCCGGTTATAAAGGCCAGCGGCAAAGTTTTTTCATTATGGAATATGACGGACCTCGTTCCAGCGTTCGTATTAACCCGATTGAACACAAAGGCTATCGCTGGGTTCGGCTTGAACATTTGATCAGGGCTTCTAGCCCGGTTCATCGCCAGCAATATCAGATTTTCTTGGATAAATATTATGAAATCAAAAAACGGCAAAATTAAAATTATCTTAAGCGGTGGCGGTACAGGCGGTTCAGTTACGCCGCTTTTGGCTATCGCCGAAACTTTGGGAGATGATTATTATTTTACATGGATCGGAACCAACAACGGCATTGAACGCCAGATGACTGAAGGTTATCCCTTTGTTTACATTCCAATTCCGGCCGGCAAATTGCGACGCTATTTTTCTTTTCATAATCTGCTTGATATCTTCAATATCATTTCGGGCTTGGTGCAATGTCTTTTTATTTTAAAAAAGGAAAAGCCCGATTTGATTATTTCGGCCGGCGGTTTTGTCAGCGTTCCCGTGGCCTGGGCCGCTAAACTATTAAATATTAAGGTGATTATTCACCAGCAAGATATTCGTCCCGGGTTGGCCAACAGATTAATGGCCCCCTGCGCTTCTATAATTACAACTGCCTTTGAAAAAAGCGTTGAGGATTACGGCAAGAAAGCCGTCTGGATTGGCAATCCGATTCGCTCCATTTTCCTTTCCGTTAAAGCGCGTGAAAATAAGCGGCCGTGTATTTTGATTTTGGGCGGTGGTACGGGTTCAGAATCAATAAACCGCTTGGTTCAAGAATCAATCGAAGGTATTGTTACCTTTGCTGAAGTTGTCCATATTACCGGCAAGCATAACGCCAAATCGCGTCTGACAAAAGATGTTGGGTCTTATCAATCTTATGACTTGCTTGATAATACTCATATCGCGCAAGCTATGGCCAAGGCTGATATTGTCGTGACGCGCGCCGGTCTCGGCACCTTGTCAGAATTGTCTTTCTTGGGCAAACCGTCGGTAATAATTCCTATCCCTGATTCGCACCAAGAAGATAATGCTGATTATTTTTTTGAACATCAGGCCGCAATTGTCTTAAATCAAAAAACATTAAACTCTGAAATCTTCATTTCAACCTTGAAAGAGCTGTGCACTAGTCAAGCAAGGCGCGAAGAATTGGCTTCTAATATTAAGAAAGCCATGAAACAGGGGGCGAATGAGGCTATGAAACAAATAATCAATAGATTAATTTTTTAAAGCCGTGGATTTGTCTAAAATCAAGAAAATATACATGATCGGCATAAAAGGCGTGGGGATGACCATGCTGGCCGAGTTTTTGGCGCATGAAGGTTATGAAATAAGCGGTTCGGACCTTGCTGACAAATTTATGACCGACGAGGTATTAAAGAAAGCGGGGATTAAGGTTTTTGAAAATTTTGACGCAAAACATCTTGATGATCACTTTGATTTGGTTGTTTACTCAACGGCTTATAACGAAAGCAATTTAGAGTTGAAGACGGCTTTGGAAAAAAAGTATAAAGTGGCGACCTTTGCCGAAGTCTTGGGCGCGGTTTTCAATACGCATAAGGGCATAGCGGTTTGCGGCAGTCACGGCAAAACAACGGTTTCGGCCTGGCTCGGCTTTGTATTGGAAGGTTGCGGTTTAGAACCCAATGTTATGGTCGGCGCTCGCGTCCCGCAATTTAAAGGTTCGAGTTTGATCGGTAAATCAAATTTATTGGTTATTGAAGCGGATGAATATCAAAATAAGCTTCAATATTTTTCACCCAAAGCCATTGTCTTGAATAATATTGATTATGATCATCCGGATTTTTTCCCGGATATGGAAAGCTATGAAGAGGTTTTTGCCGAGTTCATAGCCAAGTTGCCGAAATCCGGTCTATTGATTGCCAACTTTGATGACAGCCGCGTTCGGCGCTTAGCCGGCGTATGCCTTGGCCGAGTTGTCAGTTATGGTTTTGGCAAAGGAGCAGATTATATTATCAGCGAAGCCAAACAGGATTATGCCAACCAATATTTCGTTTTGAAATTAAAAACCGAAGACGGTTTAACCGACATCGGCAGTTTCCGCATCAATCTTTTGGGCAAACACAATATCGCCAACGCCGCCGCTGTAATTGTTACTGCGATTGAGTTGGGGGCTGATTTGAATGATCTCCGCCGTTCGCTTGAAGAATTTACCGGTACGGCGCGGCGCTTGCAAACTTTGGGGACTTTTCGCGGCGCTTTGATTTTGGACGATTACGCGCATCACCCGACTGAAATAAAAACAACTCTCGAGGGAGTCAGAAAGAAATATCCGAAAAAGAATTTACGGGTTGTTTTTCATCCTCATACCTTTAGCCGAACAGAAGCTTTGTTAAATGATTTTGCCGGCAGTTTTCTCAAAGCTAACGAAGTGATTGTTCTAAATATTTACGCTTCAGCTCGTGAAGCCGCCGGAACCATTAGCGGAGAAGATGTCGCAAGGGCCATAGCCGGTCAGGCGGGAGCAAAACAAAGCGTTAAATATCTTCCGACACTCGAGGAAGCTGAGGATTATCTTCGCTCAACCGCTAACGGCAATGATGTGATAGTATTGATGGGCGCCGGCGACGTCTTTAGAATCGGCGAGAATTTATTGGGTTTAATATGATTCAGAATAAAATCAAACAAAATTATCCCTTAGCCGAGTTATCGACTTATAAAATAGGCGGTCCGGCAGAATATTTTTTACAGGCCGAGAGCCAAGAAGAGATTGAAGAAGCCTTTGCTTTTGCCAAAGCGCAAAATTTACCGGTAACCATTCTCGGCGGTGGTTCGAATATTTTAATTAACGACCAAGGCGTCAAAGGGCTAGTTATAAAATTGCATAATCAGGAAATTGAAATTAAGGGTGATGAAGTCCTTTGCGGCGCGGGCGTCGAAGTAAAAACCATTGCCGAATTGGCTTTTGAAAAAAATCTTTCCGGAATAGAATGGTCAATCGGTATTCCGGGAAGCATGGGCGGGGCGATTCGAGGCAATGCCGGAGCCCATGGCGGCTCATTCGACCAAGTGGTTGAGTTGGTCAGAGTTTTTGATTGCGAAAAATTTTTGTGGGTTGATTGCATGCCCGAAGATTGCGGTTTTGCCTATCGATCAAGCCGTTTTAAAACAGAACCGCATTATATTATTTGGGAAGTCCAACTTCGCCTAAAAGCTACCGAGGATAAGACTGCAATGGAAAAAGTGATGAATGAGTATAGGGAATATCGCCGGACAAGCCAGCCCAAGGAGCCGAGTGCCGGCTGTGTTTTTAAAAACTTTTTTGCCAAGGACATAGAAGAAGCTAATAAAGATTTATTTGCGCGTGCCGAAAAAGACCAGAAGATCAGGGGCGGAAAAATCGGCGCCGGCTATTTAATAGAAATATTGAATCTCAAGGGCAGTTCTATCGGCGGAGCTAAAATCTCCGAACAGCATGCCAACTTTTTGGTTAATGTTGAAAAAGCCAGCGCGGCCGATGTCAGGGCTTTGATTAATAAAATCAAGACCGAGGTTAAAAAAGAATTGGCTGTTGATATGGAAGAGGAGATTCAGTATATCGGGTTTTAGGTTACTTGATTTTTTCTTAAAAATTAGCTATATTAGGATTGCTTTTATATATATTTTATGAAGATTCAGAAAAAATATTGGGTTTTAATAATAATCGTCCTTCTGATCGGAGGAAGCGTTGTTTACGGTTTGATGAATAAAAAACCAACGGTTGAATATACTACGGCCGATGTAAGTCGCGGTACCTTGCTTCAATCGGTCAGCGAAACGGGTACCATAACCCCGGCCAAGGAAATCGAACTCAATTTTGCAATCAGCGGACAGCTAAGCAAGGTTAATGTCAAAGTAGGCGACCAGGTTGTCCCTGATCAGGCTTTGGGAGAGATTGATTCCTCAAGCTTGGCCATTAGACGCCAAGAGGCGCAGGCCAACTTGAACGTTGTTGAAGCCAATGTGCGCCAAGCTCAAGCCAATTACGATTCGGCGCGTCGCGAATATGACAAATTGTCAGCCAGCCTTAACGAAGCTTTGAAGCAAGCTGAAAAAACCAAAAGCGATTTGGAAGACAGTGGACCATCGACAGTTACAACCAGTGAACAGGCCATTGTAACGGCTCGTTCCTCTCTGAACAGCACCAAGTCGACTTACCAACAAGGCATTGATAATAAAAACGCGGCGCTTAAAACCACAATCCAAAGCAAGTTGGCAGGAGCCAGTACCTCGCTTGAAGCAATCAATCGGATTTTGCTTGATGATGATCTTAAGCCGACCTTTAGCGTTAAAAACAGTTCGCTCATATCATTATCCAAGAATGGTCACGCTGCCGCTTCCAGTTTGGTCACATCGGCAAACAACAGTTTGAATTACGATTCGACGCATGCCGCTTTGGCAAAAGTTTTCGAAGCGCTTAATTACACCTTCGCAGCCTTGGAAGCTTCTATTCCGAATGAGAATTATACACAAAGCGAATTGTCAGCCGCCAAAACAAGTATTGATGGCCAAATTACCGTTACTTCAACAGCTATCAGTTCTCTGCAATCAGCCAAACAAGCGGTTGAAGATGCGACGTTGGCATATGACACCAATGTTTTGTCGGCCGAACACGCATTGAGCCAGGCTCAAGTAAACTATGAGAACGCATTATTGGCCGCGCGCAATGCCGCCTCTACCGCGCGTTATAACAGAGATCAGCAATTGGCTTCCGCCCAAACTCGCATTGATAGCGCTTTGTCTTCCTTAAACGTCGCTCAGGCTCAAGTCGGCCAGGCAAGCGCCAATGTCGCCTTGATTCAAGATCAGTTGTCGGACAATATTTTGAAATCTCCGATCAAGGGACTTATTACGAAAATTAATTATGAAGTCGGAGAACAGGTCACGGCTCAAAAAGCTTTTGTCTCCGTGTTAACCGAAAACAATTATCAAATCGAAGTGGATATTTCGGAAACCGATATAGCCAAACTCAAATTCAATGATACGGCTGAAATTACTCTTGACGCCCTCGGTCCGGATATTAAATTCGAAGGCAAGGTCTACTTTATCGAACCTGCCGCAACCGTTATTCAAGGCGTGACATATTACAAAGTTAAAATAAGTTTTGATCCCGGTACTCAGCCTTCAGTAAAACCGGGAATGACCGCCAGCGCGGTTATTATGACCGCTAAGCGGGAAAATGTTCTGATTATGCCGGCTCGAGCTGTTGTTGAAAAAAACGGCAATGGTCAAATCGTCCGTATTTTGCAAGCCGATAACACGATTCGCGAAAATCCGGTCAGCGTAGGTTTGGCGGGCGATGACGGTTTGGTTGAAGTTCTGTCGGGCGTTAATGAAGGCGATAAAGTAGTTACCTTTATTAAAGATTCAAGTAAAAAATAAGTCGGCTATGCTCATCAAGGTTGAGGGCCTGAAAAAAGATTACGTGAACGAGGAGGTCGTGACAAAGGTTTTGCACGGCCTCTCCTTTAGTATTGAAGAAGGGGAATTTGTTTCAATTATGGGCCCCTCGGGTTCGGGCAAATCAACCTTAATGCATATTCTGGGTTTTCTTGATCGAGCTTCTCACGGCAAATATGAATTTGAAGGCCGCGACGTAACCTCTTTGTCTGATGATGAATTGGCGGCTTTCCGCAATGAGAAAATAGGTTTTGTCTTTCAGTCATTTAATCTTCTGCCGCGCACCAGCGTTTTAGAAAATGTTAAACTGCCTTTGCTTTATTCAAGCAAGCCTCATCATAATGCCACCAAGCGGGCACAGGAAGTTTTGGAACAGGTCGGCTTAGGCCATCGTCTCGGTTTTTTTACCAATCAAATCTCCGGCGGAGAAAAACAGCGCGTCGCGATCGCTCGCGCCTTAATCAACAATCCTTCGATTATTTTTGCAGATGAGCCGACCGGCAACTTGGATTCAAAATCCGGAACACAAGTTATGGCTATCTTGCAGGCTTTGAACGATGCAGGTCATACGGTAATTCTCGTAACTCACGAAACCTTTACTTCCGAACACGCCAAACGAATTATTATGATGAAGGACGGTTTGATTGTTGAAGATAAAAAGGTGACTCATCGCCGCATCGCCAAAGATACCGAGCTTATCAAGTAACATGAGAAAAGATTATTATTCCAACATGATCAAAGGCGCCTTCAGCGCTTTGAATGCGAGCCGCCGTCGCAGTATTTTGACAATGCTCGGTATTATTATAGGAGTTGCCGCGGTCATAATTATTATGGCCATAGGCTCCGGCGCCCAAGCTTTAATCCTTTCTCAATTTGAAACCTTCGGTTCTAATTTGATAGGCGTTCTTCCCGGCAAGTCAGAACAAAACGGACCGCCGGCCGCTGTTTTCGGCGTAACTATCACTACCTTGACGCTTGATGATGCGATAGCGCTCGGCCAGAAAAATAACGTTCCCCACGCTATTGCCGTTGAACCGGTCAGCCAGGGCGCGGGTACGGCCACTTGGCGCAGTGAGAGCTATGATACGACTTTTTTCGGAACTAGCGCCGATTATATAGAAGTCGAGGGAGGCGAACTGGAGAGCGGGCGTTTTTTCAGCGCCGATGAAGTTGATTCAACGGCCCGCGTCGTAGTGTTGGGCAGTACTGTTAAAACAGAACTTTTTGGCCAAAGCGACGCTGTCGGACAAAACATTCGTTTAAAAAACACAGTTTTAACCGTTATCGGAGTTATGAAAGAGCGCGGAACCGTGGCTTTCCAAAATTATGATGACCAAGTAATCTTGCCGATTACGACTTTGCAAAAATTAATTCTAGGCGTCAATCATCTCGGATTCTTGCGAGTGAAAGTTGATGACGGAGCCAACATAGAACAAACCATGATTGATGTTACCGAAACTTTGCGCGAGCGCCACGGCATAAAAGATTCGAGCGGTTTAAGCGACGATTTTACAATCCAAAGTTCGCGCGACGCCATTGAGACGCTGACAACCGTTACCAGCGGATTGAGTTTTTTCTTGGCGGCTATGGCGGCTTTATCGCTTTTGGTCGGAGGCATCGGAATCATGAATATAATGTTAATCCGCGTTGTTGAACGTACTCGCGAAATCGGACTAAGACAGGCTTTGGGCGCACGGCGCTTTGATATCATGTCTCAATTTTTGACCGAGGCAACGGCTATTACTTTGTCCGGCGGCATTATCGGAATTGTGATTGGAGAATTAATGTCAGTGCTTATAACTTTAGTAGCTCAGCAAATGGGTTATGATTGGCCTTTTAGTTTTTCATTGGTAGCGATTATCGTCGCCGTTTCAGTTTCGGTTGCCGTTGGTTTGATATTCGGACTTTATCCGGCGGCCAAGGCAAGTAAACTCGATCCTATCGAAGCTCTGCGTTACGAATAAAATATGACTATCGGTAATTCAATCAAAAGTTCTCTTAAGTTGATGCGCGCCAATAAAATGCGCACCAGCTTGACTTTGCTCGGATTGGTTATCGGAATCATGACCGTCATAATAGTTTTTTCAGCCGGTGAGGGCGTTAAAGGACTTTTGTTCAGCCAGCTTGAATCTTTTGGAACCGATACGATTAATACCGAAATCAAAGTTCCCAACAGTCAAACCGGTGCGGCCTCCGACAGTAAATCAAGCACCGCCATAGTCGGCGGCGTTCAAATTACAACTTTGACCCTGGAAGATATGCAGGCGGTCAACCGATTGCCTAATATTCAAACCAGTTATGGAGCCGTCTTGAGCCAAGAAGCTGTCTCCTACGGCAGTGAATTGCGCAAGGCCTTTGTTTACGGTTTAAGCAGTACTTATCTTGATATTGATACTTCAACTTTGAGCGAAGGCAGATTCTTTTCCGAAGCCGAAGACCGTTCTTTGGCGCCGGTGGTGGTTTTGGGTTGGGGTATCAAAGATAAATTATTCGGCGACTCTGACGCGATAGGTAAAACCATCCGTTTTCGTGGCAACTCGTTTACGGTTATCGGCGTTATGGCCGAACGAGGCAGCGTTATGTTTATGAATTTCGATGATTTTCTGTATATGCCGATTAGGACATTGCAAAAGAAGGTTATGGGAATTGATCATATTTCATATTTCATTTCCAAGATGAGAAATCCTGATTCGCCGGAGTCGACTGTTGAGGAAATCGAAGATGTATTGCGGCGTCGCCATAATATTTCCGATCCGACGCGGGATGATTTCAGCGTAACCGCCATGGCGGAAGCAATTGATATTTTAAATACTGTTACCAGCGCAATGACCTTCCTTCTTCTAGCTATTGTTGCTATTTCTTTGGTGGTCGGAGGCGTCGGCATTATGAACGTTATGTATGTTGCCGTTACCGAACGAACTATGGAAATCGGATTGCGCAAAGCAGTCGGCGCCAGCTCTTCTAATATCTTGCGCCAGTTTTTAATTGAAGCGATTCTGCTTACCTTGGTTGGGGGATTTATCGGTTGTTTGCTCGGAACCGGTTTTGCATTCTTAATCAGTTTGATTGCCAAAGCAATGGGGCTGAGCTGGGTTTTTTCCGTTCCGCTTAAGGCCTATATAGTAGCCCTATCATTCAGCGCATTTTTTGGAATTGTCTTCGGAGTTACGCCGGCGCGCGCCGCGGCCAAACTTGATCCGATTGAAGCCTTGCGAACCGAATAAAAAAGCCTTAAAACATGGTACAATATAGATTAGAAATTCACTTATGGTTTTAAGAGTCATAATCAAATGCCTTTGGGGCTTATTTATCGCCGGCGTCGCCGTTTTGGCGATTGTTTTGATGTTGATCGGTTTTAATTTAAAACATGTCGCCGCTGTTTATTCCAACGTTATGAGCGGCAAAAATTCGCTTGAACAATCCTTGCATCTGGCTCAGTCGGCTGACTTTGCCGGCGCCAACCGTTCAGCTGATGAAGCGGTTCAAAGTTTTACAACCGCTGTTAAGGCAGTGGAAAGCATTCGTCTCGGTCCTATTGCTTATATTAAAATATTCGCCGCCTATAAAACCGATGCGCGCCATTTGGTTTCGGCCGGCAAATCTTTATCTGAGGCAATGGATGCGGCGACGAGCTACGGCAGCGGCTTGGGCGACATTATTGCCGCTAAGGGCGGTACGACTTTTTCCAAACTGCCAATAGAGGAACGGCGCCGGATTTTAGAAACCGTTTATACAGCCGATGCTTCCTTGTATGAAGTTAAAGAAAAGTTGACTGTCAGCTTGGCGGAGATAGAAGCCATTTCATCATTTAAATGGTTCGGCCCTTTGAGCGCTCGTTTGGAAGAGTTAAAAGATAAACTTGGCGAAGGCCAGCGCACGCTTGAAGAAGCTTCGCCTTTGACTCGGCTTTTACCGGCCATGCTCGGATATCCGAAAACGTCGCGTTATCTTATGATTTTGCAAAATTCTGACGAGCTTCGACCGACCGGAGGCTTTATCGGCACTTACGGCATTATCCAAACCAAGGACGGCGATTTTGAGCGGTTTGAAACGCATGATATTTACCATCTTGATATGCCGGTTAAAGATAAGATCTCGATTGTTCCGCCCGCGCCCCTAAAACAGTATTTGGGAGTTGATAAATGGTATATGCGCGATGCCAACTGGTCGCCGGATTATCCGACCGCCGCTCAGGAAATATTGCGTTTTTACAAAATGGAAAATGCGGCCTTGCCCAAACCTGATCCAATAAATGATTTTGACGGCGTTATAGCCATTACACCCGAACTGATTACCGACTTAATGCAATTGACCGGTCCGATTACGGTTGAAGGCGAAACCTATACGCCGCAAAATTTCGTTGACCTCTTGCAATATAAAGTCGAGCGCGGTTATGTCCAGCTCGGAGTTTCTTCATGGCAGCGCAAAGAAGTGGTTGGAGAAATAGCCAAGTTGATTAAGGAACGCTTACTTGATTTGCCGCTTGGACGTTGGCCAGAAATGATTAATTTGATTTCGAACAATGTTGCCAGAAAAAATATTTTATTGTATTCAAACGACCAAGCATTGCAGACCTTGATTAAAGAACAAGGTTGGTCAGGCGAGGTTCGCCATGATTGGGGAGATTATTTAATGGTGGTTGATGCGAACATGGCCGCGCTAAAAACCGACGCGGTAATGGATCGTCAAATAGAATATTCCTTGGAAGAGGGGAATGATAATTTGAAAGCCAGACTGGTAGTGCGATATTCACATAACGGCGGTTTTGATTGGAAGACGACTCGCTATCGTACTTACACGCGAGTTTACGTTCCGGCGGGAAGTCGATTAATAAACGCCAGCGGATTTTCCCAAGGCGAGGTCGCAGTTGCTCAGGAATTGGGCAAGACTTATTTTGGCGCTTTTTTGTCGGTTGAACCGGGGCAAATCGGTCAATTGGTTTTTGAGTATGAGCTACCATCGGAAATTTTGTCGAATATGCGAAAATTCAATAATTACCGCCTAACCATTCAAAAACAGCCCGGAAAACACCTTAGCCGCTTGGCCGTTGACTTGGCCTTCAAAAATAAGATAAAATCCTATAGTCCAGCTAATTTCTACTCGACCGCTTCCGAAGCTTCTCGGTTAAGAGCTAATGGCGATTTAACGATAGACAGAAGCTTTTTCATCAATTTTTAACTATGTTTATTAAGCGGATCGGCATCGATCTCGGCACAACTTATACCCTAGTCCATGTCCCGCGTCGCGGGATTGTTATTAACGAGCCTTCGGTGGTCGCAATTTCAATGAGCGACAAAAAGATTTTGGCAGTCGGCAACGAAGCCAAAGACATGCTTGGCCGCACACCGGGCAATATTGTCGCCATCAAACCTTTGAAAGACGGAGTCATCGCCGACTATCATACAACCGAAGCAATGTTGCGTTATTTCATTAACAAAGCATTGTCGGGTGTCCGTCTTTTTCGTCCCGAAGTTATGGTCGCCGTTCCGGCCGGCATTACATCAACCGAACGACGCGCCGTTATCGACGCGACGATTGCGGCCGGCGCTAAAGCCGCCTACATTATCAAAGAACCGATTGCCGCGGCTATCGGCGCGGATATTCCTATTGGATCTCCTTCCGGACATATGATTGTCGACATCGGCGGAGGAACTGCGGAAATGGCCGTTATATCTTTGGGCGGCGTTGTAACTTCGACTTCGGTTCGGGTCGGCGGAACCAAGTTTGATTCCTCGATTATCGATTACATAAGACGTAAATATAACTTAGTTATCGGGGAAAGAACCGCTGAAGAAGTTAAAATCGGCATCGGGTCCGCGCTCTATCTTGAAGATAAATTGACAATGGAAATCCGCGGCCGCGACATTATCACGGGTTTGCCTAGGAACATCATTGTTTCCTCGGACGATGTAACGGAAGCGATTCAAAACGAGTTAGAAGCTATTATAGCCGCGGCTAAAAATGTTCTGCGCGAGACGCCACCTGAATTAGCTTCCGATATTATGGACAAGGGAATGGTTTTGTCCGGCGGTTCATCGCTTTTACGCAACCTTGATCAGTTGCTTTATCGAACGACCGATGTGCCGGCCTATGTTGCTGATGATGCTCTGCTTTGCGTAGCCAAAGGCACCGGCATTGCTTTGGAAAACCTAGATTCCTACAAACGCAGTATTTTTGCCACTAAATAGTATGATTATCGGCATTGACGCCAGCCGAGCCAACCGCTCGCATAAGAGCGGAACAGAATGGTATTCCTATTATGTAATTTTCGCTTTGGCTGAGCTGGATAAAGAAAATGAATATATCTTATATACCGATACGCCATTGGTCGGGGATTTGGCAACCTTGGTATCTGAACATAAAAATTTCAGAGCTAAAATATTGGGTTGGCCATGGAAATTTTTTTGGACCCAAGGCAGGCTATCTTTGGAAATGTTATTTAAAGCGCCCGACGTATTATTTGTTCCGGCGCATGCCTTGCCGATTATTCATCCCAAGAAGTCAATTGTTACGATTCACGATATAGGTTTTCGCCGAGATGCCAAACTTTATGAACGATCCAGTATCGGAGCGGAAAGCTCGACCCGTTTAAGTATAGTAAATGCTTTGGCGCGTTTTATAACATTCGGTAAATACGGAGCTAATACCTTTGATTATCTTGATTGGTCGACGCGTTATTCGGTCCGACATGCTCGCAAAATCATCGCTATCTCAGATTTTACAAAAAAAGAATTGATTGATGCTTATGGCGCCGAGGCTGACAAAATAGTTGTCGTCCATAATGGTTACAATGATAAATTGTATAAAGATTTGGCCGCTGATCCGGCCGGGGAAGCCGTACTTTCGCTTTATGGAATAAGACCGCCGTATCTTTTTTATGTCGGACGACTCGAGAAGAAAAAAAACATAGCCGCTTTAATAGAAGCTTTTCATTTTCTTAAAAACCGAAGACCTGATTTGCCGCATAAATTATACTTGGTCGGCGACGCTAGTTTCGGCTTTGATGACATTAAGTATTCAATTCACGGTTTTGGTTTGGAAAACGACATTTTTACCACCGGTTGGATTGCGGAAAAAGATTTGCCGCATATTTTTGCGCGTGCCGAGGCCTTTGTTTTCCCTTCCAACTATGAAGGTTTTGGCATTCCTCTTCTGCAAGCAATGGCGACGAAGACGCCGATTGCCGCTTCACAAGCCGCTTCGATTCCGGAAATCGCAGAAGATGCCGCTGTTTTTTTCAACCCCTCTAATCCCGATGATATGGCCAATGCCATGATTTCCGTTTTAGACGATAAGGAATTGCGCCGACGCCTGGTCAAGGCCGGGGAAGAGCGCGTTAAACAGTTCAGTTGGAAAAAATGCGCCGAAGGAATTTTGCAAACCATAAAAATATTATCGCTTGTCATAACTATCGCTTCTTTGGCCTTGCCATTTAATTTTTCTTCGGCTCAAAGCGAAGCCGCAATCAGACCGGATTCAATCATTGTTAAATTCAAAAATGAAGCCGCACCGCGTGAAGTCGCCGTGCCGAAGAATAAATCCGCCCGAGAATTAATTTCTTATTACTCCAAGCAGAAGAACGTTGATTACGCCGAGCCGAATTATATAGTCAGCGCCGCTTTTACTCCTTCGGATACGTATTTTTCCAACCAATGGTATTTACAGCGCATTAAGGCTACTGCGGCTTGGGACTTTAGCCAGGCCGGTTCAACGATTATAATCGCCGTGATTGATTCGGGCGTTCAAGTTTATCACCCTGATTTACGCCCCAATATGTGGATGAATCCAGGGGAAATCCCCGGCAACAGCCGAGATGACGATCGCAATGGTTTTGTGGATGATGTTTACGGCTGGGATTTCGTCAACGGTTTTGCCGATCCATCGCCTAAGTTCAAGCTCGGCTTTACCGAAGGCGGCGTTATTCACGGTACTGTTATTGCCGGAATTGCCGCGGCGGCCGGCAACAATCGAGAAGGAGTTACCGGAGTCAGCTGGCATTCCAAAATCATGGCCATCAAAGCCTTGGATGATAAAGGCAACGGTGATATCGCAACGGTTATCAAATCAATCGATTATGCAGTTGCCAGAGGTGCCAATATTATTAATTTGAGCTTTGTAGGTTTCGGTTACAGCCGAGGATTGGAAGACGCTATCAAACGCGCTAAGCAAGCGGGCGTTATCGTTGTTGCGCCGGCCGGCAATGAAGCTGCCGTGACTCAAGGTTTGAATCTTAACGAGCGCCCGGTTTATCCGGCCTGCTACCGCGATGCTCAAGGAAAAAAATTAGTCGTTGGCGTTGCGGCAACCGACGGTATTGATCAAAAAGCTCCTTTTTCCGGCTATGGAAATAAATGCATTGATATTGCGGCGCCCGGAGTAAGTTTTTACACCACCAGCGTTTACGCGCCGGACAAATCAACTGAAGGACGTTTCTTTAACCAATATTATGAGGGCTATTGGTCCGGCACTTCAATGGCGGTACCGGTTATTAGCGGGACCTTGGCTTTGATTATGGGAGCCAATCCCGGTTTAGCTCCGGAAAAAGCTTTGGAAATACTTTTGCGCACCAGCGACAATATTAATGAACTTAATCCCGCTTATGCCAATCAACTGGGAAGCGGCCGAGTTAATACCGCGCAAGCCGTAATGGAAACTGTTTTGCAATTGAAAAAACAGCGCGCTCATTTCGGTTTTGCTCGCGGCAACGGTCCGGCTTTAATTACTTTAACTGACAATAGCGGCGTTAAGGAAAAAGAATTTTTGGCTTACCGAGAAACTTATACCGGCGGCGTCAATATGGCGGCAGGGGATTTTGACAATGACGGGAATGATGAAATTGTCGTAGCTCCGGCCAAGGGTTTGGAAGCTGACATTAAAATATTCAATTCGCAAGGTTTGACCTTGTCTCATTTCTTGGCCTATCCCTATAGTTATAAGGGAGGAGTCAGTGTCGCGGTGGCAGATTTAGATAATGACGGCAGAGTTGAAATAATTACCGCGCCAAATGCCGGCTATGAACCATTGGTAAAAGTTTTCAATAAAGACGGAAAATTATTGCGTTCTTTTTTGGCATATCCGGCTTCATTCAAGGGCGGAATTTCAATCACGGTCGGCGATGTACGCGCCGAGAACGGCAAAGAAATCATAACTGCACCTGGCAGAGGCGGCATTCCCCAAGTAAAAGTTTTTTCTTCGCAGGGACAACTTTTGAACCATTTTTTGGCGGCACCGAGAAACGATACGCGCGGGTTGCGTTTATCGAGCGGCGATCTTGACGGTAATCCAAGACGCCGGCAAGCCGAACTTTTGGTCAGTCGCATGAGCGGACCATCTTTTGTAACGGCCTATGATTTCCGCGGGGGACGCCGTTATCAGCTGTCTGCCTACTCAAGCTCTTTTAATGGAGATGTTAAGGTTTTGACGGCCGATTTGAACAGAGACGGATTTACCGATATTATTACAGTGCCGGTAAACGGAGGCGGTCCGCACGTTCGGATTTTCAATTACCGAGGCGGAATCATTTCATCCTTTTACGCTTATGAACCGGAGTCTAGCGCCGGTCTGTCGGCAACAGTCTTTTTAACTAATAATTAAGCATATTATGAAACGAGCAATCTTCGACAAGAAAAACGTTTTAGTAATCGGCGGGGCGGGATTTTTGGGCTCGCATCTTTGCGATGAATTGATTAAATCGTCAAAGGTTATTTGTATAGATGATTTTTCTTCGGGCGATGAAAAAAATATCGACCATTTGTTGTCGCATCCTGATTTTCATTTCATTAAGCATGACATGAGCGATGCAATTGATTTGGAAAGTTTTCCGGAGCTAGAGGGTTTTAAAATTGAATTTCAGGGGATTCAGGAAATTTATAACTTGGCCTGCCCGACTGCACCGATTCATTTTGAAAAAAACCGCATATCCAATTTATTATCCAATTCTTACGCTGTAAAGAACGCACTTGATTTGGCTGTTAAATATCAGTCGAAGATTATGCACTTTTCTTCTTCGGTGGTTTACGGTTCACGTGATTCTCATAATCGCTTGGTCAAGGAAGACAATGTCGGAACGGTTGATATGTTGTCTGATCGTTGTTCTTATGACGAAGGCAAGCGTTTTGCCGAAAGCATGGTCAAAACCTATAAGGATGTTTATGGCATTGATGCGAAAATCATTCGCTTGTTCCGAGCCTATGGTCCGCGCATGCCGCTTGATCAAGGACATATGCTACCGGACTTTATTTCCAATGCGCTTGATAATGAAGACTTGGTAATCTACGGCGATGCTTCTTTCTCTTCCTCCTTCTGCTACATCAGCGATTGTTTGGACGCCATCTTTAAATTTATGCAGTCGGATTTGTTCGGTCCGATTAATATCGGCTCGGATCAAGACGTTAATGTGACTGATTTGGCCAACATGGTCATCAAAATGATCGGCTCAAAGTCAAAAGTCGTTTATGCTCCGCCGATATTGTTTATGACGCCTTTAAAATTGCCTGACACTAGCCAGGCTCGGGATTTGCTGGGCTGGATGCCTTTGGTCAGTTTAGAAGCCGGCTTAGAAAAAACAATCGCGGATTTGCGCGCGAACAAGGGGATTAGACGAATTGGTCACAGCACCTAAATTATGAAGGTAATCTCAGTCATACCTTCATGGAACTGTTCGGCGACATTGGCCGAGGTTGTTAAAGAGGTTAAAGACAAGGTTGATTCCATTGTTTTGGTGGACGACGGTTCGACCGATCAAACCCGCGAGATTGCCAAACTTTTAACCGTAGATTATTTGCGACATCCGATTAATCGGGGACAGGGCGCGGCTTTAAAAACCGGCACCATTTACGCCCTGAGTCAGGACGCTGACGTGATTGTCCATTTTGATGCCGACGGACAATTCAGGGCCGAAGATATACCGGCCTTGGTAAATCCGATTATCAAGGGCGAAGCTGAAATTGTTTTTGGCTCTCGTTTCCTTGATGATACAACTAAAATGCCGGCCTTTAAGAAAAAGGTTATTATGCCCTTGGCTCATTTTATAAACCGAGTTTTTTTCAATATCAAGATGAGTGATCCGCAAAGCGGTTTCAGAGCCTTTAGCCGCCGCGCCGCCAAACAGCTTGATTGGCAGCAGGACAGAATGGCCCATTGCTCTGAAATTCTTGTAGCCGCTCACGCCAGCAAACTGCCCATTGTCGAAGTCCCGATTACGGTTTTGTATCCGGATTTCGGACAAAAACTCGGCGGCGGTTTCAAAATTTTATACGATATGTTTATCGCTAAATTGAATTCTTAATAATATGTTTCAAGAATTTATCGCACTGGCCGTCATAGTTTTTTTCCTGCTTCGTCTTGGCTGGCAATTTTATAAGGATCAGATTCCGAAAAGCCAATTTATTTTTTGGCTGTCTTTCTGGGGCGTCGCCGGTTTGTTGTTGATTTATATCAGACAAATCGATCAATTGGCCGCTCGCTTGGGATTCTCTAGTTCGGGCATCCAACTTTTACTCTATGTTGCTGTCGCCGTTATTTTTTACGTTATTTTCCGCTTGCGCCTTAAATTAGCCCAAATGGAAAAAGATATCACCGAATTGACTCGTTTGGCCGCTATCTCAGAACGAGACAAGAATAAATCGTAGTATGAAAATCGCCCACGTCATATGCACCTTTCCGCCTTATAAGGGCGGCATGGGAAACAGCGTTTATCATATGGCGCGTCAAATCGGCGCCCGCGGCCATGAAAGCGTGGTTTTCACTCCGGCCTATCGGGGAGCCGACGCTGGCGAAGAATCAATCGGAAAAAATACCAAAGTCGTTCGCTTGCGTCCGCTAATAGCAATCGGCAACGCCGCTGTTTTACCCCAGCTCTTTTTACGCTTGCGGCATTTCGATATTATACATCTGCATTATCCTTTTTACGGTACGGCTGATATCGTCGCTTGGGCCAAAATAATTTTTCGAGGCAAATTGGTTTTACATTATCATATGGACGCGGTTAGCCGCGGTCTTAAAGGTTTGATTTTTAGATTTTACGCCTTTTTCTTTTTGCCCGTGGTGGCGCGTTTGGCTTCGCGCATAACTTGCGCTTCGCTCGACTATGTCGCGCATTCTCAATTGGCGGATTTTTATATTAATCACAAAAATAATTTCATAGAGGTTCCCTTTGGCGTTGATGCCAAACGTTTTCATTGCGGGACCGTGCAAAGGGGGCCAATCGTGCTTTTTGTCGGCGCGCTTGATCGCCAACATTATTTTAAAGGAGTCAAGGAATTGATAGAGGCTTTTGCGATAACCGCCCAGCGTCATCCCGAAGCGCGCTTGGTTTTAGTCGGACGCGGTGACTTGGAAAATTATTATAAGAGCTTGGCGGCCAGCCAAGGTTTGGATAAGAATTTTTCGATTGACTCTGACGCATCGGACGAAGACTTGGCGGCTTGGTACCGGCAAGCGATAGTTTCGGTTCTTCCCTCGACTGATAAAAGCGAGGCCTTTGGTTTGGTTTTGTTAGAAGCTATGGCCTCTGGTACGGCGGTAATTGCTTCAAATTTGCCCGGCGTCCGTAACGTTTTCCATAATAAAGAACACGGCTTTATGATTAAGCCGGGCAATGTTGCTTTATTGGCGGAAAAAATAACTTATATTTTGGAACATCAAGCCGAAGCCGGACAGATGGGCGCGGCCGGCCGTCGCTGGATTGAAGAGCGCTATAGTTGGGACAAGGTCGGAGAACGCTTGGAGGCCGCCTATCTGCGCATTTTATATACTCCCAATAAAAAATCATGAAAATTTGTTTTATCAATAATCTGTACGGAGAGTTATCTCGCGGCGGAGCCGAACAAACTATCCGAACTCTGATTAAAGCCTTGGAAGCCAAGGGACATAGTTGCAAGGTCATTGAAGCCAGCAAGGCCTATGAACGTTTGAGTTCTTTGCCTAAGTGGAGACGTTTTTTGCACCACGCTTTTAGCTGGGCGGATATATTTTCATATTGGCGGTTAAAACAGCGTTTAGACAAAGGGGCTTTTGATTTGCTTTGGAGCCATAATCTTACCGGTTTCGGCTTATTGGCTTTTCGCGCTTTAGGCAAAACCAAAAAAATCCATACTATGCACGACGTTCAATTTTTACATCCTTCCGGACTAATGATATTCGGGCAAGAGAAAATTTTTAATTCTTTGGTCGCTCGAGCTTATCAATTTATTTGCTCTCGACTTTTTCCTAAAGACGCTTTATTGATTTTTCCTTCACGCTGGTTGCATGATACTTATCAGCGTTATTTGCCTTTGAAGCAGAATCGAAAATTAATTATAAAAAACCCCTTGTCCGAAAGCATCGAGCTTGAAAAAAAACCCAATGATGTTTTTACCTTCTTGTATTTGGGTCAGATTGAAGAGCACAAAGGCATCAGAATGTTATTGCGAGCTTTTTCTAAACTGAAAGGCGAAGCTCGTTTAAAAATAGTCGGCGATGGCAGTTTACTGCCTGAATTAAAGGCCAATAATAAAGACTCGAGAATTGACTTTGCCGGCCATTGCAATCAAGCAAAAGAATATATCAAGCAGGCCGATTGCATGGTCATTCCTTCAATTTGTTATGAGAATCTGCCGACCGTTGCCTTGGAAGCGGCCAGTCTAAAAACACCGGTCATTGGCAGTCGCTTAGGAGGCATCGGCGAGGCCATCGGCGATGAACGTTTGCTTTTTGATGTTAACGAAGAGTCATGTTTGGAAAAATTAAACTTTGCATTTAATAACAGCCAAGAATTGAAAAAAATTGCCGAGACAGCCCGTCAAAATTTATCCGTTCCCAAGGTCGATGAATATCTCTCGACTGTTGGAAAAGCGGTTGATCTTATTTTTTAGTGAAGAGGAAAACAGTGATTTGTCCATCCCCGATATCCGTAACGGTATCGGCTAGACTGGTTGTTTGCGCGACCAGTTTATTGTATTGCCACCAATATGAATTTAAAACCAAGTAGGCGCGCTTAACGCCGGCTAAATCCATAGCGGCTATTATTGCCGCGCGATCGGGCTTATCTACCATATCGAGATAATATTGATACATTGGTGTGCCGGTCGGAATCGGGTAATAGAAAATCGAGTCTTTATAGTAGGTTTTAAAACCGTATTCACGTAATGCTGCGGCGCTGACTTGTTGATTGGCTAAAACTATATAAGGCTGGCCGTTGGCATTCTGTTCAATCCAGCGGACAGCCAAAATATCCGCTTTGGAAGTCGCATAACTGTGACTATTGTGATAATGGTCAAAACGAGGATAAGACAAATAAAGAGAGGCTGTTGCGGCGCTGACTATGATAAGCAACCAACATAAGGTTTGCCAGCGGGAAAGTTTTTCAAGTTTAACGGCCAATGCCTTAAAGGCGATTACTATCAAGGGCAAAGAAACCAACAGGGCGGTGATTATGATACGAAGCGGATAGTCTGAGCGCTCATATTCAATCAAAAAATGAAAGTCCAGCGAAGCGGTTATCAAGGCGGAAATAAAAAGCGCTAAAGCCGGCCAAGTAAAACGCCCGACCAACTCGGCATTTTTTCTTTTAAAAGCTAGATAAATTCCACATATAACAGTGCCCAGCAAAACAAAGCCCCATAAACCGCGATAAAAATAAATGAAATTAAGCCACCAGCTTTCTTGATTCGGATTACTCGGCAGGAGTTCCTTTAAAAAATCCAAACGCGGCCAAATCAAGGCGGCTTGTCCGCTGCCCAAGATTAAAAAGACATATAGGGACAAGGGGATGGCAATAGATAATAAAGCAATCAAAAAGGGATATAATTTTTTACCAAATTCATTGCGCCTTAGATAATCGCCGATGACAATTGCGGCGGCGGGAATACCGGCGATCGGTTGCGTCACTAAGGCGGCCAGCGCCGCTAAGGCGCTTATAATTTTTTCTTGTCTACTGGGTTTTGGTGAGGGCAAGAATAAAACGATAGCCAGAAACAGATAGGCCAGATTCTGCGGCGTAGTAACAATAAAAATTACTGATGGCAAAATAAGCAAGGCGACCGCCGCCAATCCCCAGTCTTTTTCCGCGCCGTGATGAGTCTTGAGCCAACGGAAAATAAGCAAGGGCAAAAGCAAGGCGGCGTAAGTAGGTACTAAAATTTTTCCAATCAAGGAAGTGTCAAAGCCACTGAGCAGATGACCGACCGTAACCAAGCTGTACTGTCCGAGATAATATGGCGTCAGCGGTTTGATTTGTCCAAGTTTATCGATAGCTTGAACCGCCGCTTCGTGAATAAAGGGATCAAAGCCATAGCCGACAACATAGACAACAACCGCCGTTCCAAAGAGCAATAAACAATGAAGAATCAGGCCGGGAGCCAGTAAGCGCGAGGAGCGCAGTCCGAGCAGGAATAAGGCGGCGGTCCCCAAAGCATAGGTCAGAAAATACCAGGACGAAACAACTTGCCAGGGCGTAATTATCGGGCGATCAGAGCGACCGGTATATAGAAACCAAAGCGCTATTAACCAGAGTGCGAAATAAGCAAGGAACAAAAGCCATTCTTGCAAGCTGATATTTTTTAAAGCTCGCAATTCATTCTCTCCCGAAGGCGAATTATATTTAAAGATGAATAGAATCAACAGTAAGCTGATAAGCGCGGCGACGATAGCGCCGTTACGATTCAAACCGTAGGCAAAATAAACCAAGGCTCCGCAAACCGCAATGGCGGCCGGGGCGCTTATTATGATAATGAACAGAGAATGCCGCAGTCGGCTCAGATTGTCTAACATGCCTTTATAATAACAGATTATTGACTTATTCAAAATAATATCGTATAAATGAGTCAAAAGTTATTAATCTAAGTTCTTTAAAAAGGGGGAAAAATGATACCAGACATTAGATTTAACAAAGTTTTTATTATTTCAAATGATCATGAATATTTTTGCGGGAAAGTAGAACAGGCTTTAATGATGAAACTTAAAATCAGTTCATCAGATATTCATAATGTTGAAGAAATTATCGAAGACGAAAGAAGAATTCTTAATCTGGAGCCTAATGGTGTATATTTGATGATTTTTGATCCGTCATTTTCCAATTCATCAGAACAATTTGAGGCCTGGAAATCGATTGAAGCTAAAATAAGAGATTGCTCCTTTCATTATCTTGAACCACTGCCAAGGCAGGAATGGAAGAGCGGCAAAGCGGAAATCTTAATGAGGATTCATGTATATAATTCTGATGGAACCGCTGCTTATTTGGATTTTAACGAAGATGCCAGCAGACTAAAATTCCCCGAGATATTAAAAGATCTTGAAGGCGTAGTTGGTGTCATTGACTGGCAAAGAGAAAATTTGACGGATTTCTGGCCTTATACACAAAGTTATTGAACATCAAAATCTTATTTGGGCTGTCCCGCAACAGCCCTTTTTTATTTGAAAATAATCGCTTTGATTGCTACCATTAAGTCAAATGAAAGATTATATAAAAAACCTCAAAGAATCGCTTAAAAGCCGCTGGCCTTTGATTATCGTCATCGTCGCCGCTTTCGGCTTTTTTTTCTTTGCCTCAAGCTTTAACTATTTAAGCCAGAATGATGATTTCGTAAAATGGCTGTCTCCGGACGAAACGGCCAATTACGCAAGTTCGAAACTCTACGCCGAGACAGGGAATTTGGCGGTTTTTGAAAAATATAATTTAATTTCCAAAGACATAATACATCCGCGCAGTTTCCGTTCGGATTGGGGCTGGGTTAAGCCGGTCAGTTTTTTGGGAATGCCTTTGTTGTACGGTAAGATAGCGAAAATTTTGGGGACGGATGTTTTGCCCTATCTAAGTCCTTTATTCGGCGCAATCGGCTTGGTATTTTTTTATCTTTTGGTAAAAAGAATTTTTGGCCGTTCAAATGCAATAATTTCAACTTTGCTAGCGGCGGTATTTCCGATCTATGTTTATTTTTCGGCCCGCAGCATGTTCCACAACATTTTGTTCATGTCACTGTTGATGGGAGGACTTTATTTCGCATCGCGAATGACGGAGGCAAATAATGAAGCTGAAAACAGTTATTTTAAAAAACATCGCCGCGGATTTGTTTTTTCGCTTCTTTCCGGACTTTTGGTCGCCGGGGCCTTAACCGCGCGCACCTCGGAACTGATTTGGGTCGGACCTTTGATTTTTGTGCTATGGCTATTTAATTTGCGCCGCCTCGGCTTAGTCCGCCCCTTTTTCTTTTTGTACGGCGCTCTAATTTCATTTTTGCCGATTCTTTATTGGAACAATGTTCTCTACGGTTCTTTCATATCAAGCGGCTATCCGGAACTGAATGATTCTTTATTCTCTTTGTCGCAAGACGGTTCGGCTTTGGTGGCGCAAGCCGGGGCTGGCAAGCTGACGGAATTAAAGTCAGTTTTACTGAGTATAAAAGACACGATTTTTCATTTTGGTTTTAATCTCGGGCAAAGTTATCGACTGTTTAATGCCTATGTTCGCGATATGTTCCCTTGGCTTTATTACGCGGCCGGGGCCGGAGTCGCTCTCTATCTGATTTTTTTCAAAAATTATGCCAAGCGTCGCTGGCTGTGGCTGGGGCTCTGGGCGCTTAGCTCTTCGCTTCTGGTTGTTTATTACGGCAGTTGGACCTTCTTTGACAATCCTGATCGTTCAAGCACTATTGGGAATTCATATACTCGCTATTGGTTGCCGCTTTATTTCGGAGCTCTGCCTTTTGCCAGCCTAGCTTTGGTCAAAATAACCGGTCTGGTCCGCTATTCGGCCGCTGTCTGGGGCCTGCGCTTAGCGGCGATAGCCGTTATTGCGACTTTATCCGTTCAATTTGTCTGGCTTGATCCGGCCGAAGGGATTAAGGTCTCCATAGAGAAACAAACCGCCGCCAAACAAGAGTGGAGCAAGGTTTTGGCGCTGACCGAAAACGACGCGGTAATTATCACGCGTTATCACGATAAACTTCTTTTTCCGGAACGCAAGGTTGTCATCGGACTTTTTGACGACAAAAACATGATAAACGAATACGCCAATATTGCCCGGCGGCTCCCGACTTACTACTATAATTTTTCCTACCAAGACAAAGACCTTGAATATCTCAACAATGGGCCGCTTAAAGAAACCGGCCTGCAGCTCGAACTTGTCGAAGCAATCACCGATCGCTTTAACCTTTATTCTCTTAAACCCTTGATTTTGGAAGAATAATGTGCGATACTTTTATATTAAATAATAAGAACTTTTAAAATAGAATAGGGGAATGAGATGTACTCATTTTTAAAAGAATTAAAATTGAAATATTTCAAGGTTCATAATTTCTTTTTCAGCGGCGCGATGAAGAAAAATATTATATACTCCGCTTTAATCATAGGAGCTTGGTATATCCAAACTTTTCACTCAGTCGGCCTAATGGCAACCGTAATTATAATTGCCACATTCTGGAAATGGATCTCCGTGCTGGAAATGGACTTTGAAAATTTTGGACCTAAAGACGTTGTTATTAGCGAAGTTATTCTTTTGACCTTGTGGTACGGATTGTTTTGGCACTCGCTAGTAATTAGAGATATAACAATGTTCATTGTGTATTTTGTTCTGTTGTTGGTCTTTTTAAGCAATAAAGCCAAACAAGAGTCATTTTCCGGAAATTCGCAATAATTTTTTTTTAAGTCGTCAGCTCAAAACTGGCGGCTTATTTAATTATCAATCAAAGCTTGAAAATGATATAATGAAGCTATGGATAAAAAGCGCCATCGCATCGGCATTGACGCCCGTTTTTACGGTCCTTTGGGAAAAGGGCTGGGCCGTTACACTCAGGAAATTGTCGATAATATTTTGAAGATTGACCGGCATAATGAATATGTCGTCTTTTTGGGCAAGGAAAATTTCGACGAACTGCAAAGCGATCACCCTCATTTAAAAAAAGTTTTGGCCGATGTTCGTTGGTATACCGTAGCGGAGCAATTGTTTATGCCTTGGCTGATTTTTAAAGAGAAATTGGATTTGATTCATTTCCCTCATTTTAATGTACCGCTTTTATGCCCGGTTAAATTCATTGTCACTATTCATGATTTAATTCTGACAAAATTTCCAACCATGCGCGCCACAACGCATGGCGCATGGCTCTATTTTATTAAGAACCTCGGTTACCGTTTAAGCATTATCCATGCGCTTAAGCGCGCCCGAAAAGTTATTGCCATTTCTAAATTCACTAAGACGGATATTATCGACCAATTCGGAATCAACAGCGAGAAAATTGAGCTGACCTATGAGGGCACAACCAATTTATCAAGCGGCAAAGATTCCCGTTTTGCCTCCAAATTGGATCATGGAGAAATTCTTTCCGATTACTGCATTCTTGAGCCTTATATTCTTTATGTCGGCAATGCCTATCCGCACAAGAACCTTGAATTTTTGATTAAAGTTTTTAAGGAGCTTCAAGCTGAAAAACCAGATTTAAAACTCGTCTTGGTGGGCAAGAATGATTATTTTTACGCTCGTCTGAAGAAATTCGCCCTTGAATTGAACGCCAACACGGTAATTTTCCCCGGCTATGTTCCGGACAGGGATCTTGAGATTTTATTTAGCCGAGCTTTGGCCTATGTTTTTCCTTCTAAGTATGAAGGCTTTGGTTTACCGCCTTTGGAGGCTATGTCGCGCGGCTGTCCGGTCATCAGTTCTAACTCAACTTGTTTGCCGGAAGTCTTGGGCGACGCCGCTCTCTTTTTCGACCCTGATGACGGAGCACAGTTAAAAAATCAAATTAATAATTTGATAAACAGTGAAAATTTGCGGCAAGATTTGATTGCCAAAGGTTATAAGCGCGCCAAACTTTACGATTGGTATGAATGCGCGCTCCAAACAAGTGAAATTTATGAACGAACAGTATTATAAATATCACGGAATCAATCCCGATTCTATCATTGATTTGCGCCCCAAGGCGGTAAAGCCAAAACGCCTGTGGCGCGATTTAATCGCGATTAGAATAATTATTTTTATCGGACGCGTTTTGATTCGCGGCGTATTGCTATTAATCGACTCTTGTTTGCGTTTTATTCGCTGGATTTATTCTAAGAACCGAGCCGAACTTAGAATGGTAGCCGATGTCCCGGAACGAATCAGCGAAGGATTAAAAGAAGAAACAAAGGTTTTTGAACTTGTTTCCGGCAAGAAGCATTCGCCGGCCTTTAAATTGGCCAATTTCTTTTTAATGTTGTGCTTGCTGGCTTCGCCCTTTCTCCTGTATTCAGGCTGGCGTTCGCTCGGACCTTTGCGTGAATCAATTTCAAAATCAACCCAATCGGCTTTTGCCGGACTTTTTTCAGGCAAAGAATTAATTGAGCAAGAAGATTTCAGCGGCGCGGAACAAGCCTTTGAAAAAGCCGGCGACGATTTCCTTAGGGCGCAAAACGATTTGGCCGCCATTAATAAGGGCTTGCTTGATTTAGCGGGACTTGTGCCCGATGATCAAGCCAAATTAGCCTCAGAATCAAGGCATATTTTAAATGCCGGGAAGTTATCGGCTCGCTTAGGCGCCGAATTGGCGGCCGCAATCGCTCCCTCTGCCAATCAGAACGTTATGGCTTTTTTGGATCGTTTTGCCGCACACGCGATTCCCGCGGCCGAAGAAGCCCGTGCCATGCTTCGAGAGCTTAAAAAAATCAACGAAAATAACTTGCCCGAAGAGTACCGCCGCCAATTTGTTGAGTTGCGCGAACGTGCCGAATGGCTAGCTCCCAGCTTGGAAGAATCGGTTGATTTGAGCAAACGCGCTTCAATATTTTTAGGCAAGCAAAGCGATAAACGCTACTTGCTTGTCTTTCAAAACAACGCTGAAAGACGCGGTTCAGGCGGATTTTTAGGCAGCTTCGCAACCGTTGATGTCAGCCGCGGAGAAATTACCGATTTGAAAGTTCCTGCGGGCGGCAGTTATGACACCGAAGCCGGTCTCTATCGCCGCGTTGTCGCACCCGAGCCACTATGGCTCTTAAATCCTTTGTGGCATTTTTGGGATGCCAATTGGTGGCCTGATTGGCCGACTACCGCAAAGAAGTTGCAATGGTTTTATGAAAAGAGCGATGGTCCGACCGTTGACGGAGTGATTAGTTTTACTCCGACCGTCATCGAAAGACTTTTAAGCGTACATGGCGCGGTTGATATGACGGCTGATTACGGAGTAATAATAACGGCCGAAAATTTTTGGGAAGTTACGCAAACTTTTTCCGAACAAAAGCCCGATGTAACCAAGGAGCCTAAAAAAATCATCGGCGATTTGATGGAAAAGTTAATGGCCGATATTCCCAAAGACATGACCCCGCAAAAAGCCTTTGCTCTAATCGGAGTCTTTGAATCCAGTTTGCGGGAAAAACATATTTTGCTTTATTTCAACGATCCGGTTCTCGAGGCTTCTATCAAACAGTTTGGTTGGGACGGTTCGATTAAAGAGGCCGAGAAAGATTATTTAATGGTCGTTTCCAGCAATATCGGAGGGCAAAAAAGCGACCGTTATATCGATGAAACAATTGAGCATCAAGCCGAGGTTTTGCCCGACGGCTCGATTACTGTTACACTAAGGATACAAAGAGCACATACTGCTCCTAAAAATAAGCAATTTGTCGGTTTTAGAAATGTTAATTGGCTTCGTGTTTACGTTCCACAAGGCAGCAGCTTGATTTCCGCTTCAGGTTTTAGAACGCCGGATCAATCATATTTTGAAAATCCGGAAGCCGGCTGGGAACTTGACCCTGATTTGGCTAATGAAAGACTGGCAATAAGCGATCCGGCCAGCGGTACAAAAATTTATACCGAAAAGGGGAAAACAGTCTTTGCCAACTGGTCAATGGTTGACCCCGGAGAAACGGCGGTTATTGAATTCCGCTATCGACTGCCTTTTAAAATGGAGATTCCGGAAAAACCCAATAATTGGCTAGAAAGTTTAAAAAATTATTTCAAGCCAGAAACAAATGATCGTTACAGTCTGTTAATACAAAAACAACCGGGGGCACTCAATACCACCTTTATTTCAAGTTTGAATCTGTCTGAAGCCTGGACTCCTTTGTGGAATTACCCCAAAGATTTACAAGTTAACGAAAACGGCTGGAATTTTAGTCAGCCTTTGATAAAAGACAATCTCTTGCAAGTTTTATTTCATAAAAAGAACCCCCTAGAGAGCGGGGGAGAAAAATAAATATGGCAAATAAAAAAAATTTTGATCAATATATTCGCGGCGATGTTGATAAGAAAGATATCGACCGTAGCTTGTCGGAAATTTATCAGGACGAGGGTGGCAAGCGCGTTAATGTTAGAGAGGTTGATATAAAACCGAAAAGGAATTTGTTTACTCGCATCGCTTTAGTAACTTTATATGTTTTAATCGCGGCCGGAATCGCGGCGGGAGCTTATTATTGGGTTATCAGCCGCGATGCAGATTCAAGCACGGTCGACCTTAAAATTTCGGCGCCTGAAGAATTGATTGCCAATGAGCCCTTTGAATATACGGTTGAATATAAAAACCAGGAAAATGCTTCATTGGCGGACATGCAACTTACTTTGGTTTATCCGGATAATTTTATTTTTGAATCGAGTACTCCTTCCCCATCTGAAAACAACAATAGTTGGCGCTTGCCCGAATTGCGCCAATTCGGCAGCGGACAGGTTATTGTACGCGGCCGTTTAATCGCTCCGGTCGGTTCTTCAAACCTGCTTTTCGCCGACTTGAATTATCGTCCCTCGAATATTACTAGCGAATTTAAAAAATCAAGCAGTTTAGAAACCGTATTGATTTCATCCGGATTTGATTCATCGATTGTCGCCCCGACCAGCGTATTGGTCGGACAGGATGCCGAATTGGTAGTTAAATATAAACCGCAGGAAAAGAATTTCATCGAGGGTTTTAATATCCGTTTCGCTGAACTGGAAAATCTTGAATTTCCGAAAAACGATTATGGCGAAGGCGTGGCCATGCTTGAGCCAGGAGTTTTTACAATTGATAAAATAGGGGAGGCAGAAAGAGAATTGCGCCTCAAATTCAAATTCAAAGACAAGAAAAATGACAAAGAAGATTTAAGAGTATATTTCGAATACCGCCCGGATGAAGCATCGAAAAATTATGCTTTTGAAGAGCAGGTCTTCTCAGTCGAGGTTGTTAAAAATTCCTTAAATTTAACTTTAATCGCCAATGGTGAAGCTTCGGATCAGGGGATTGATTTCGGACAAACTCTCAATTACTCGATTTCTTATGTTAATAAAGGTGCCCAAGCGATGGATGATGTCGTTATTATGGCCGTTCTTGAAGGCGAAGCCTTGGATTGGAGAAAGCTAAGCGACAATAACAATGGAACCGTAACCGGCCGAACTATAGTGTGGACCAAGACCGAGGTTCCGGCCCTTGCTTCTATAAGCAAAGATCAGGAAGGCAGTATAGATTTTTCTATTCCGGTCAGAACCGTCAATGAAGCCAGTTTAATCAGGGATTTTGAGATTAAAGGCTATGCCCAATTTGCGGTTGGCGGAAAGGCCGAAGAACTCTCCAAAGAGAATGAGGCCAACCGCTCCAATCAGCTGACTGTTAAAATCAACAGCGATGTTATGCTTGATGAAGCAGTTCGTTATTTCGACGAGGACAATATCGCGGTTGGAACCGGCCCTCTGCCTCCTCAGGTCGGCCAAACTTCAACCTTTAAGGTATATTGGAAGATTAGCAACTCCTTGCATGAGCTGGGCGCTCTTAAGGTAACAACAGTCTTGCCCAATTATGTTAATTGGGATGGCAAGGAACAAGCCGATGCGGGCACTTTGACCTTTGACGAACAGAGCAATCAGGTGACATGGCAAATCGGACGTTTGCCTTTGTCTGCGACTAATGTCGAAGCGGAATTCAGTATTTCGGTCAGACCGAAACCGACTGACATAAACAAGCTTTTGATTTTGGTTTCGGGGACGACCCTGTCAGGAACGGACAATCAAACAACTTATAATGTTTCACAAACCTTAAAAGCGCAAACCACTAAACTTGAAAAAGATGATATTGCCGACACTAACGGCATTATCAAGTAATATGTTCCGATTAATCAAGAAAAGTAAAAACTCAAAAGCGCGCCGCGGCCGTCTTAAAACCGGACACGGCGTTTTAGAAACTCCGTTTTTCATGCCGGTCGCAACCCAAGGAACGGTAAAATTCGCTTCAACTGAAGATATTCGTTCGCTGGACTCGCCGATTCTATTGTCCAATACTTATCATTTAATGTTAAGGCCGGGAGAAAAATTTATTAAAAAATGGGGAGGCCTGCATAAATTCATGGATTGGCAAGGCGCATTGCTGACTGATTCAGGCGGTTTTCAAGTTTTTTCTTTGGCCGCCGGAAAAACAAAAAGCGGACAAAGTTTGGTTGAGTTGTCCAATAACGGCGTGAAATTTTCTTCATATGTTGACGGCTCGAAACATTCCTTGACCCCAGAAAGATCTCTGCAGATTCAAAGCGATTTGGGGGTTGATATCGCCGTTGTCCTAGACGAATGCGTTGCTTTGCCGGCTAAACGGAAATATCTGCAAGCCTCGGTTGAAATGACAACAGCTTGGGCAAAGCGTACCAAACAATATGCAAAAAAATTAAAAGGTAAAAAACCCTTGATTTTTGCGGTTGTGCAAGGCGGAACAGAAAAGGATTTGCGCCTTAAGAGCGCGGCTGAATTATCCGCTCTTGATTTTGACGGTTACAATATCGGCGGCCTGGCTGTTGGGGAGAGCGAACAAGAAATGTACAGTGTTCTCGATTATACGGTTGATGCCTTACCGCTTGATAAACCGCGTTATCTTATGGGGGTCGGTTATCCGGAAAATATAATCGAAGCGGTCAAGCGCGGCGTTGATATGTTTGATTGCGTTATTCCGACGCGGGAAGGACGACATGGCCGTTTGTTTATTTGGGATAATAGAACTTCAGGGCAAATAAAAAAACTTCTACATTCCAAAGCAAGAGCTAAAAAATCTTTTTATACCACCCTGACCATTAGCAATGCCAAGTTTATAAACGATAAAAATCCAATAAATAAAAATTCAAAAATTCCGGAGTTGCGCAATCTTTCCCGTTCCTATCTTAATTATTTGTTTAAAATCAATGAACCGCTCGGCAAACGCCTCGCAACTCTGAATAATTTAGAATTCTATCTCAATCTAATGAGAGAAATTCGCAAATCAATTTAATATGCTTACCTTGTATTTAGTGCGTCACGGCAATACCGAGAACAATAAAAAGGGGATTATCATGGGGCAAATTGACACGCCTTTAACCGATGAAGGACTTAAAGACGCTCGGGCGCTTTCAAGATACTTGAAGAAATTTAAATTCGATGCGATTTTTTCTAGTGATTTAGGGCGAGCCTTTATCACCGCCTATATAATAAGTGATACTGCTAACATGAAATCTAAGCTTCATCGCGCTCGGGAACTTCGTGAAATCAACTTTGGAATTTATGCCAACTATTCAAAAGATCTGATGAAAAAGAAATGCCCCCAATACAAAAAAGACATGGACTTTGTCTTTCCTCAGGGCGAGAGTTTTAACGGCATGCAAAAACGAGTTGTTTCTTTTGTGAAACGGCTCGAGAAAAAATATCCCAAGAAGACTTTGTTGTTGGTAACTCACGCCGGTGCCCTGCGGGGCATAAAATGCCACTTTAATAACTGGGATTTAGCCGAGCATATGAATTTAAAAGTCTCGCATCGTTTTATCGCCAAGCTGGTTATCAATAAAGGCAAGCTGTTTTCCTATGAGGTGATTAAGCCTTGAAATCAAGCAATTGCTCAAATTTAAAAAAAGTGGGAACATTATAGTATATGAATTTTCGTCTTATAAAATTCATTCTCTCCCTGCTCCTGCTCGGAGCGGTCGGCGTCGGCGTCTCAAACTATGTTTTTAAACAAAAAGCCTCTTTAACCGATTTAAGAGGCATGCTTTCGACCGGCTTTGAATGGATAAAAACAACGCTCAAAGATGACGGACAATTCCAATACGGCGAATTTATAAAAGTAACGCGCGTTATTGACGGAGATACTGTTTTATTGGAGAACGGCGAGAAACTTCGTTATATCGGCATTAATGCTCCGGAGCTCGGCAAAACCGAGGCAACGGAGTGCTTTGCTCTCGAAGCAACAACTGAAAATCAGCGCTTGGTCGAAGGCCAGAGCATTAGAATAGAAAAAGATGTTTCTGAAAAAGATCTTTATGGCCGCTTGCTTGGTTATGTCTATTTGAAAGACGGGACCTTCGTGAACATGGAGCTTGTTGAGAACGGCTTTGCAAGCGCCGCGAGCTATCCGCCGGATGTTGCCAAGTCGGTTCTATTCTCCGAGCTGGAGAAGGAAGCGCGTTTAAGCAAAAGAGGACTTTGGGGAATGTGTAAATAGGGCGAGTTTAAATTTTTGTCAATTAATAAAAAATCCCCGTGCAGCTGTCCTTGCACGGGGTTTTAGCAGCTTGATTAAGTCTCGTATATCCTTGGCTATCCAAGTGACAAGAGAGGGGAAATTAAGCCCTCACCGAGTTTAACAAGCATAATCAAATCGGACTATCTTCCAATTCGCCGGGCATGTGTTTTTTAGCTTCTTCAGAGCTTTCAAGCTTTGAATTAACGCTAATTGGTATAAGCGGCTCGGGGTAGAAAATGTCCACATGTCTAATAGAATTTTCTTTTGGCATTTCATTGATGCCAAAAACATCAATTTGATTTAACGGCATTATAATATTAATTTATTTAAAAGTACCAAATAAACTGGCGGCGCCTAGGCTCTCACCCAAGCGCTCGCCTGTGATTAGCGTTTGGCTTATACTGTCCCCGCGACTAAAGCCCGCTGATCAAAATAACTTGGCTTGATAATATGGCAAAAACACGATAAAGTCAAGGTATGAATTCAAAAGACATCCGCCAGTCCTATATTAAATTTTTTCAAACCCGCGGGCATGCCATTATCCCGAGTGCTTCTTTAATTCCGGAAAATGACTCAACTTTGCTGTTTGTTAACTCGGGCATGTTTCCTTTGGTCCCGTATTTATTGGGAGAAGCGCATCCTGCCGGACAACGCCTAGTCAACAGCCAGAAATCTTTCCGTACTGAAGATATCGATGAAGTTGGGGATAATCGGCATAACACATTTTTTGAAATGCTGGGCAATTGGTCATTGGGCGATTATTGGAAGTCCGAACAGCTTAATTGGTGGTTTGAATTTTTGGTTGATGAGCTCAAACTTGATCCGAAGCGTCTTTATCAGACAATTTACGCCGGCTCCAAAGACGGAGCAATTTCTCGCGATACTGAATCCGAAGAAATAGTCAGACAAATTTTCAACAAATACGGCGTTGATGACGATGGCCGCATTTTTGAATATGTTGATAAAAACTGGTGGCAGCGCGGCGACGCCGTCGGAGAGCTCGGCGGCCCGGACTCGGAGACTTTTTACGACACCGGAAAAGACCATGACCCGAAGTTCGGCGAAGCTTGCCACGTTAATTGCGATTGCGGAAAGTATATTGAAATCGGCAATTCCGTTTTCATGCAATATCAAAAAACCGACAAGGGCTGGGAGGAGCTTAAGAACAAGAATGTTGATTTCGGCGGGGGACTTGAGCGTTTATCAATGGCTCTGCAGGGCAAAGGCAATGTCTTTCAAACTGATTTGTTCAATGACGCTATAACCAAGCTAGAAGAAATGGCCGGTAAAAAATACGAAGATAACAATCGCCCCTTTGAAATTATTGCCGATCATTTAAAGGCCGCAACCTTTATTATCGGCGATGAAAAGGGGATTGGCCCTTCCAATACCGATCAGGGTTATATTGTTCGCCGATTAATCCGCCGAGCGATTCGTTTCGGACGGCAATTGGGAATTTCTCAAAAACAATGGACCAAGGGTATTGCTGAAATTTATATCGAACAATACAAAGACATTTATCCGGAATTAAACAAGCATAAAGAATTTATAATCTCCGAACTTGATAAAGAAGAGGCTAAATTTGAGGCAACTTTGGAGAAAGGTGAAAAAGAGTTTGAAAAATTATCAGATAAAATTTCCGGCGCCGAAGCTTTTGATCTATACCAAAGTTATGGCTTCCCGATTGAAATGACTATTGAATTAGCTTTGGAAAAGGGTATAAAGGTTGACGAGGAAGGCTTTAATGAAGAATTAAAGAAACACCAAGATTTATCTCGGACTGCTTCTGCCGGCAAATTTAAAGGCGGATTGGCCGATCATAGCGTTGAAACAACTCGCTTGCACACGGCATCGCATCTTTTACTGGCGGCTTTACGCAGGGTTTTGGGCGATCATGTTTCTCAACGCGGCAGCAATATTACAGCCGAACGTTTGCGCTTTGATTTTCCTCATCCGGAAAAAATGACTCCCGAACAAATTAAAGAAGTTGAGGATTTGGTCAACCAAGCGATTCAAGACAAGCTCCCCGTACATTTTGAAGAAATGCCCATTGAGCAAGCCAGAGAAATCGGGGCCACCGGTGTCTTTGATTCAAAATACGGGGAAAGGGTCAAGGTCTATTTCATGGGAGATTTCTCTAAGGAAATCTGCGGAGGCCCGCATGTGGAAAATACCGGAGAATTGGGACATTTTAAAATATCAAAAGAAGAAAGTTCTTCCTCGGGAATCAGGCGAATTAAAGCTGTTCTTGAATAATCGCTAATATTAGCTAATAAAACTTAGTTTTATTGATTAGCGCCAAATGCTTGACACTAAATTGATTTGCCTCTATAATAGTTTTACACGTAAAAATATTGAAATATCAACATTTTCCTCAATATTTTGTAGCAGGATTGATTTTGGTAAATTGATTTTACCAAAATTTTTATTGTTTTGAATGTCTGAAAATATATCCAAAGACTTTATAGAGATGGAGGGCGAGGTTCTTGAACTGATGCCCGCCGCAACCTTTAAAGTAAAATTAGAAAACGGCCACGAAATTTTGGCCCATCTTTCCGGAAAGATGCGGATGTTTAAAATTCGCATTGCACCGGGCGACCGAGTCAAGGTCGAGATGAGCCCTTATGATTTAAGCAAAGGCCGCATAACCTACCGACTGTAATCACATGAAAGTAAGAGCTTCTGTTAAAAAAATCTGCAAAGACTGCAAAACAATCCGCCGTAAAGGGCGGGTTATGGTTCTATGTAAGAACCCGAAGCATAAACAGCGGCAGGGTTAATTTTTATATTTTATGGCTGTACGCATTGCCGGAGTAATGATTCCGAATGAAAAAAGAATTGAAATCGCCTTGACTTATGTCTATGGCGTCGGTCGACCGATGTCCAAGAAAATTTTGGAAAAGGCAAAGGTAGATCCGAATACCCGCGTTAAAGATTTGAAAGATGAAGACATTAATCGCTTACGCTCCCTTTTGGAAAAAGATATGAAGGTGGAAGGCGATTTGCGCCGTGAAGTTGGCGCCAATATTAAGCGCTTGAAAGACATCGGAACTTACCGCGGCAGCCGTCATGCCAAACGCTTACCGGCTCGCGGTCAGCGAACTAAAACCAATAGCCGCAGCATTCGCGGCAATGTCCGTAATACAGCGACCTCAGGCAAGAAGCCGGCGGCGCAAAAAACTTAATTTATTATGACTGAAGAAAAGCAGCAAAATGAAGAGGTCGCGGAAGAAACCGTTATTGAAAATACGGAATCTCTTGGCGAACAAAAAAATGACGAGGCCCCGAAGCCTGAAGAATTGCCTGAAGAATTGAAAAAGAAGCTTGAAAAGCAAAAGGCTTCTCGAACTCCCTTAAAAGGCAAGCGCAAGAAGAAAGGCGAAAAGAAGCGTGTCAGCTCAGGTAAAGCCTTTGTTCGCTCAACCTATAACAATACGGTCATTACCTTAACTGATAATGACGGTAATGTTTTGTCTTGGGCCAATGCCGGCTTGGCTGGCTTCAAAGGTCCAAAGAAGGCTACGCCTTATGCGGCGCAAATTATCACCCGTATCGCGGTTGATAAGGCCAAGGAAGAATATGGTTTGTCTGAAGTCAAAGTATTTGTTAAAGGCGTCGGCACTGGCCGCGAATCGGCTGTCCGCGCTCTTAATGCCAATGGTTTGAATATTACCTATATCAAAGATATTACTCCTTTACCGCATAACGGCTGCCGCGCTCGCAAGCCGCGCCGCGTTTAATACACTGATAACTGATATGTCTCCATTACCGAAAATGGGCGGAAGCGCCCGACCAAAAAAACAAAGCACCTACGGTCTTCAATTGCGTGAAAAACAGAAGGCCAAGGAAATGTATGGCTTGCGTGAGAAGCAGTTTAAACTGACCTTTTTGAAAGGCCAGAAAAAGGGCGGCGACGCCGGCGAAAGCCTTTTGCGTTTGTTGGAAATGCGCTTGGACAACGTAGTCTATCGTTTTGGACTCGCGATTACCCGCGCTCAAGCTCGTCAGATGGTTAACCATGCGCACTTTACTGTTAATGGACACAAGGTCAATATCCCGTCTTATCAGGTAAAGGTTAACGATGTTATTGCCGTTCGCAAGAATAAAAAAGACAAGAAGCCTTATCAGGGTTTGGAAGAAAAACTAAAGAAGGCGACTTTACCGAGCTGGCTTAATTTTGATGCAGGAGAGATGAGCGGAAAAGTTTTACACGAACCCAAGAAAGAAGATCTTGATCAATCAATCGCCAGTCAGTTAATCGTTGAATTTTATTCCCGCTAAATTTTGATATTAAAGCCCTTTGGGCGCTTACATTTCGTCATATGCAAACAATCGCTTTGCCAAAAAAGATTTCCTTTAACCCCTCTGACGCAGACAACTGCGGTTCAGTTGCGGTTGAGCCACTCGCACCGGGCTACGGTACGACTTTAGGAAACGCCCTGCGCCGCGTTTTGCTCGCTTCTTTGCCGGGCACCGCAGTTATAGGTGCAAAGATCGAAGGCGCCAGCCATGAATTTATGGCTATTCCAAACGTCAAGGAAGATGTTTTGGAAATAATGTTGAATTTGAAAAAAGTTCGTTTCCAATTGGACGAAGGCGTTGATGAAGCGCGTTTGACCCTTTCGGCTTTTGGTGAAAAAGAAGTTACGGCCGCTGATATTGAGAAACAAGCCGGCGTTCAAATTGCTAATCCCAAGTTGACAATCGCGCATATCACCGATATGAGCGGCAAATTGAATATTGAAATTTTTGTCCGCCGCGGTCTTGGTTATGAAACCATTGAAACCCGCGAAGAAGGCAAAAAAGAATTGGGTTATATTGAAATCGACTCTATTTTTTCACCGGTTTTATCTGTCGCTTTAAAGATTGAAAATGTCCGCGTAGGTAAAATGGTTAACTGGGAAAAATTGGTTCTTGATATTGAAACCGATGGTACGATTTCTTTTGAAGATGCTTTCCGCAAAGCCAATGATATTTTGATTGAACAATTCTCGGCTGTAAAAGAAATCTCTTTGTCCGGCTCCGTGGAAGTCGAAGCTCCGCTTGAATCCGACGAAACCGTTGAAGAAGTCAGCGAAGAAACCCCTGAAGAGTCGGATGAAGAAAGCGAAGAACCTAAAAGCAAGAAGAAATAAATAATTATGCGCCACCGCAACACCGGAAAAATTTTGGATCGAAAGAAAGCACCTCGCGAGATGATGCTGCGAAACTTGGCGGCCAGCGTTTTGATGTATGAAAAAGTCAAAACAACCGAAGCCAAAGCCAAGACCGTACGATCTTTGGTTGAACACATGATTACCGTTTCCAAAACAGGTACTTTGGCGGCGCGTCGTCAATTGATCAGCACGCTGCCACAGCCTTTGGCTGTTAAAAAAGCCATGGAAGTTTTGGGCCAGCGTTATAAGGATCGCCAAGGCGGTTATACTCGCATAGTAAAGTTGGGCAGTCGCGTCGGCGATGGAGCCTCTGTTGTTCAGATTGAACTAGTTTAAAAATATGCCTAAGACACCTTTAATTCGCAACCGACATTTGATTGACGCCGAAGGCCAAGCCCTGGGACGCTTAGCCGTCCGTGTCGCGACTTTGTTACGCGGCAAACACAAGGCCACTTTTGAACCGCATAAAGACGAAGGCGACATCGTTGAAGTTAAGAATGTTTCCAAGGTCACTTTTTCCGGCAAAAAATTGCAGCAAAAAGAATACCACAGCTACTCAGGATACCCAGGCGGACTTAAGACTAAAAAACTCGGTGAAATTTTTAAAACCAAACCTGACGATGTTTTGCGCCGAGCCGTCCGCGAAATGTTGCCGGACAATCGTCTGCGCAATGCGATGATGAAGCGATTGATTATCAAATAAAGACTATGACTGAAGCTAAAGCCAAACCAAAGACCAAGGCCGCCGTTGCTGCCAAACCGGCTGTTAAAAAAACGGAAAAAACTTCCGGAGTTTATATTGAAGCGCTTGGTAAGCGAAAAACATCGGCCGCTCGCGTTCGTTTGTTTACTGGCGGCAAAGGCCAGATTACGGTAAACAATAAGCCGATGAACGAATATTTCCGCACTCCTTTGGAACAAATGGTTGTAGTCGAGCCTCTTAAGGGCGTGGCTATGGAAACCAGTTTTGATTTTACTGTCAGAGTTAATGGCGGCGGTAAACAAGGCCAAGCCGAGGCGGTTCGCCACGGTATAGCTCGAACTCTTTTGGCTTTTGACAAAGAGTTGCGACCGATTCTAAAAACCCAACGCTGGCTGACTCGCGATGCCCGTAAAAAAGAAAGAAAGAAACCTGGTTTGAAGCGCGCCCGCCGCGCCCCGCAATGGAGCAAACGTTAATCATTTATCTACTTTAAAACACCCCTTAACGGGGTGTTTTATGCTACAATAAAGTGATTATATGGCTACTATAGCTAAAAATACCTCTTACTTCACATTGGCTTTGATTTTGCAAAAAATCATTTCTTTAAGCTATTTTACTATTTACGCGCGCGCCTTGGGACCGGCCGATCTTGGGCAATATTATTTTGCCATTTCCGTAACCTCGATTTTTTCAATATTCATAGATTTGGGGCTGAGCAATGTTGTCACCCGAGAAGTCGCTAAATATCCGGAAAAAGCCAAGGCCATTTTGGGCAGCGTTATGGCGGTCAAGTTGCCTCTGACCATCTTAACGGTCTTGGCAATAATCGGTTGGACGGTTTCATGGGATTACGCCCTCTTAACCCAGCAATTGATTTATGTCTCTATGGCCGCCATGTTATTGGACAGTTTCACGGGAGTTTTTTATTCAATCGCCCGCGGCTTTCACAATTTGAAATTTGAAAGTATTTCCTCGGTCCTCTTCCAAGTCATTGTTTTGATTTTGAGCCTGATTGTTCTAAAACAAAATCTAGCCATAACTTGGCTGATGGGAACGCTGGTGGCCGCGAGTCTTTTCAATTTTATTTACTCAATGACAGTTGTTCGATCGGTTTGGAGTCTTAGCGGCTGGCCGCATTGGGACAGACAATTGATTAAAGAGCTGTTTTCAATTGCTTTGCCCTTTGGAATTTTTGTCATAGTTCAGCGCTTCTATACTTTCTTCGACTCGGTTCTTTTATTTAAATTGGCCGGGGATCGCGCCGTGGGCTTATACCAAATTCCTTTTAAGATAATCATTGCCTTGCAATTCTTGCCAATGGCCTTTGTCGCCTCGCTTTATCCGGCGCTAAGTTCTTTTTGGCACTCGAATCGCGACCGACTGGCATCTTTATTTGAAAGGGCGATTATGTATTGTTTAATGATTGCCGTCCCTATAAGTTTGGGCGCGATTGTTATGGCTGAAAAAATCGTTTTGTTATTTAAAGACGAATTCAGCGAATCCGCCTTGCTTTTAAAGGTGTCGATGGCCGCGGTGCCCTTTATGTTCCTTGGTTTCCCGGTCGGTGCCTTGCTTAACGCCTGCGACAAACAAAAACGCAATACCGTCAATATGACAATTACGGCCTTTTTAAGCGCCTTAATGAACTTAATTTTAATACCGAAGTTCGGCGTCTTAGGCGCCTGTATCACGACCTTAATAACCAGTATCGTCATGCTAGCTTTGGGCTGGAATATCATTCCGGATATTACTAAAATCCATTGGCGCCCCTTACTCGACTCGGTTTGGAGAATAACTTCAGCCGGTTTGATTATGGCCATCTTTGCTTTTATCGCCAAGCCATACTTGCATCCGGTACTAACTATTGGCTTGGCCGCCATAATTTACGGATTTGCGCTTTTTGCCGTTGGCGGCATTAAACGCAGCGATCTTAAGTCAGTAATCGCTTCATTCACCGATGTATGAAAACAATATTAGCGGCACTTGAATTTCCGCCCGAGCGCGGCGGCGTTGAAACTTATTACGGCAACCTGGTTCGCTATTGGCCCGACGAACTGGTGCTTATAGATAATAAAAACAAAGAGTTGCTTAATCCTCGCGGGTTGATTATTAAATGGCTGCCGGCCTTAAGAAACTTATTTAAAGCTTTGCGGGGCACTCGACCTGATTGGCTGATCGTCGGAGAAATTTTGCCGCTTGGTACGGTTGCTTGGCTTTTGTCTCATATTATTAAATTCAAATATGCCGTCTTTCTGCACGGCTTGGACTTTTCAATGGCTCAACGCGGCGCTTGGAAAAAATTTTTGTCAAAAAAAATATTAAAAACCGCCAATGTAATTTTATGTGCCAATAGCAAAACCTCGGCCGATGTCGGAGCTTTTATCAGCGACACTAATAAAGTTTTCACAGTTAATCCCGGAGTTGACCCAACGCCTCCGGTTGTCCGACCGGAACGTTGCGCTGGTTTACGCGCTAACTACGGATTGGAAAATTGCGTAGTTCTGACAACCCTTGGTCGTTTGGTGGCTAGAAAAGGCGTGGAGCAAGTTTTGGCAGTTCTGCCTTCGGTTATAGAAGAATATCCGGACTTGAGATATGTAATTATTGGACGAGGTCCGGAAGAGGCGAGAATAAAAAGTTTGATTTCAGATCCCTCGCTTTTAGGCAAGGTGTTTTTACTGACCGATGTTGCTGAGGATGAAAAATGGACCTGGCTTGAAATTTCAGATATTTTTATCATGCCGACTCATCAGATAGGCGATGACTATGAAGGTTTTGGAATTGTGTATTTGGAGGCTAATTTAGCCGGCAAACCGGTTATAGCCGCTAAAAGCGGCGGAGTCGCCGACGCGGTAAACGATGGCATAAATGGCCTATTGGTGCCGGAAAACGATTCTAGGGCCCTTTTTGAGGCTATTATGAAGCTTGTAAAAGACCCGGAACTGGCAACAAAACTGGGGGAGCAGGGCCGACTGAGAGTTTTAAAGGATTTTGCTTGGCCGGACGCTATTCGTAAAATTCATACTATTCTTTTAAAGAAAGCTTAGTTATGATTTCAGTCATTATTCCAATTCACAATCAAGCCGATAAAATCGAAGCCTGTCTCGACAGCCTGCTCGCGCAAAGCGAAAAGGATTGGGAAATTATTCTAGTAGACGATGGCTCGACTGACAACCTAAAGGCCGTAGTTGAAAAATACAAGAATATAATTCCAGCGGAGAAGTTTAAATTTTTTTCCAAAGCTAATGAAGGTTCAAACCCGACGCGCAACTTCGGGTTCAGCAAATCAAAAGGGGACTATCTTCTGTTTTGCGACGCGGATTTGATAATGGAAACAAAAATGCTGATGACCATGAAGCAAGCTTTGGAAAAACACGGCGAAGCCAGTTTTGTTTTCAGTTCTTTCAAATACGGTCAAAAATTATTTAAACTTTTTCCCTACGATATAGAGCGTTTGCGAACCATGCCTTATATTCATACCAGTTCGCTTATTCGCCGCGCTGACTTTCCCGGCTTTGACCCATCGATCAAGCGTCTCCAAGATTGGGATCTGTGGTTAACCATGATGGAAAAAGGCAAAATCGGTTTTTGGATTGATGAAGTATTATTTATGACTCAGTTGGGCGGAGGCCACATAAGCCGCTGGCTGCCCAAAGCGGCTTATAAACTATTACCTTGGCTGCCGAGAGTCAGAAATTATAATGCCGCCGTAGAAATAATCAAAAGCAAACATCATTTGAATTGAATGACATTAAAGTTTATTCCGCTGATAGCATCGCTTTTTTTGCTCTCCTTTGTTACAATGGAGCACGAACCAAGCGAGAAAAAATTTAACAATTTGCGGCTGGGTCCGGCCTTGCTTTCGGTTGAGGTGGCCGAAACTGAAACAGATCATTATCTGGGTTTGAGTCGGCGGCCGGCTTTATGCGATAACTGCGGACTTTTATTTGTTTTTGGCGACAGCCGTCATAGAACCTTTGTAATGCGCGAAATGAACTTTGATTTGGATATTATTTGGCTTGATAATAAAACGATTATTGCTTGGGCTGAAAACCTAAAACCAGAAGCCGGACCGAATTACACCCTATACTCATCACCGGAAAAAACCGATATGGTATTGGAAGTCAATGCCGGATTTGTAAAAAAACATAAGTTAAAAATCGGCGACAAGTTATCCTATGAATAAATTTTTGAGCAATAATAAAATATTCCTGATCTCCTTAGGGTCCATCGTCCTGATTGAGGCGGCGTCCTTCGCGTTTTTTCAAAATTCCTTGGCCACGTCTTTAAGCGCCGCAATACTTTTAATCTTTGTTTTGATTATCGCTTTAAAAAATCCGGCTTATGGCTTGGCCATACTTTTAGCCGAATTGATTATCGGTTCCCAGGGATACTTGTTATGGCTCGGCGAGGAGGAAAGTCGTTTGTCCTTGCGTATCGCCCTGTGGATTGTTGTTATGGCCGTCTGGTTTGTTCGTCAGAAAAATCTTTTTGCCGAACTTAAAGTTTGGACTTATCGCCGGCCCTTTTTCAGCTTAGTGGCCCTGCTTGTCTTGGCCGCCTTAGTGGGCTTTATGTTTAACAACGAAACCGCGCTTATCTTTACCGAAGCCAAACGTTGGCTTTATTTAGCGGCTTTGATTCCTTTGTCTTTGGTTTTTAAAGACAAAGCTTCGCGCGAATTATTGTGGCCGATAATCGGCGCCGCCTTGCTATGGATAGCGCTTAAAACTCTTTTGACGGTTTATCTTTTTTCGCACGGTTTTGCGGTTATTGAAATTTTTTATGAATGGACCCGTTTCAACCTTTTGGGGGAAATTACTCCCTTGGCAAATGGTTTTTACCGAGTCTTCTTGCAATCGCAGGTTTTCGCTATTCCGGCCTTTTTCTTTTCTCTGGCCTTATTTATACGCAAACATAAGACGCTTGATGCCTTGGCCGCCGCTTTGTTTTTAGCAGTTATTCTAACCAGCTTATCAAGAAGTTTTTGGGTCGGAACCTTGGCCGGTTTAATAATCATGTCCTTGTCGGCTTTGATAAAATTCCGCCCCAAATTAAAAAGCATTATTCAGGCCCTGGGTTCAAGCGCCATCGTCGCCGTGGCCGGAATTTTAATTTTGTTCGCGATTGTTCGCTTTCCCTTTCCTGAACCGACCAGCCAAATCAACGCCGCGCTTTTTAAAGATAGGGCAACGGGCTTTGAAGCGGCGGCGGCTTCGCGATGGGCTTTGTTACCGGTGATGGGCGAGGCCCTAAAAAATAACCCATTATTAGGTTACGGGCTTGGAAAAGAATTGACTTATAAAACCAGCGATCCAAGAGTTTTGCAAAATAACCCGAACGGACTCTATACCACCAATGCCTTTGAATGGGGCTGGCTTGATATTTGGCTTAAGCTGGGACTCTTGGGCTTGGCGGTCTATATTTGGTTTCTTGTTGCTTTGGCAAAGACACAAGATCAGGTCGGACTCGGGGCTTTGGCCGCCTTGGCAATATTGCATATTTTTACACCATATTTGAATCATCCTCTGGGCTTTGGCTATCTAGCCCTTGCTATAGTGGGGATTACTATGTATACTAAGTCGTAACTTTTACTAAGCTTATATTTATGGGAGAACAACAAATCATCTCCGAAGAAGGCCTGCGCAAACTTGAAGAAGAATTGCATGAGCTTTCGACAACCAAGCGGCGCGAAATAGCCGATCGTATTGAGCGTGCCAAGGAGCTTGGAGATTTAAGTGAAAATGCGGAATATTCCGAAGCCAAGGAGGCCCAGGCTTTTAATGAAGGCCGTATTGCCGAAGTTACTGCCTTATTGAAAAATTTAACCGTTGTTAAAACTCATGCCAAAAATCAAGTTGGTATGGGCTCTAAAATAACGGTTGAAGCCAATGGCCAATCCAAAGAATTTACTATTGTAAGTTTTAATGAAGCTGATCCTTTGTCTGGTAAGGTTTCCAATGAATCACCGATGGGCCTCGCTTTCCTAGATAGAAAAGTAGGGGACAGCGTAACTGTCCATACTCCCAAAGGCGACATTAGTTATAAAATTACAAAAATCTCTTAATTCCTAAACTAATAAACCCCTGTCTTTTCTAAGGCAGGGGGTTTTAGTTAAAAACGAGCATGGGATAATCCGGAATTTCTTTAAGCGGCAAAAGATAAACTAAAGTTTTTGCCAACTCGATTTCCTCCCAATATAACAAATAATCGAGAGCTTGAAGAACATATTCATGAAGCAAAATATATGTTTCGTGCTTGAAGTTGTCCATTTTAGCGATATTTGGTTTTAAAATAACAATTTATACCATTACATCACTCTCTGGGGCAGTTGTCAAAGAAGCTTGCTTGGGCTATTATTATAGATATGCTAGATATCAAATTCATCAGAGAAAACAAGGCTTTAGTGGCGAAAAACACGGCTAATCGTTTGGCTAAAGTTGATCTTGATCGCTTGTTCGATTTGGATGAAAAGCGCCGAGAACTTCAGTCCGAGATTCAAGCCTTGCGCTCAACGCGCAACCAAGCTTCTAAATCCAAGCCGACCGACAAAGAAATTGCCGCCATGCGCAAGGTCGGTGACACCATTGCCAAACTCGAAGACAAGGACAATAAGCTTAATGAAGAATTCAGAAACTTGTTATTGGCTGTCCCTAATTTGACGCATCCTGATGTTGTTGTCAGCGCTGACGAAAACGACAATCCTGTCCTAGAAACCGTAGGCAAAATACCGAAATTCAATTTTGAGCCCAAGGATCATTTAGAGTTGGCTGAGAAACTTGATTTAATTGATTTAGAGCGCGGCGCCAAAGTATCAGGTGCTAAGTTTTATTATTTGAAAAATGAATTGGCCTTGCTCAGTTTAGCATTAAACCGCTATACGCTGGATTTGGCAATTAAAAAAGGCTTTGTGCCCCTGTTAACACCGGACTTGGCCAAAACTTCAATTGTCGAAGGCTTGGGCTTTAATCCGCGCGGAGAATCAAGCCAAATTTATCGCCTTGAGAACAGCGACTTAGCTTTGATAGGCACTGCTGAAATAACCTTGGGCGGCTATCACGCCGATGAGGTAATTGATTTAAGCAGGGGAGCTATTAAGTATGTCGGTCTGTCTCATTGTTTTAGAACCGAAGCCGGAGCTTATTCCAAATTTTCAAAAGGCATTTTTAGAGTCCACCAATTCGAGAAATTAGAATTATTCGTTTATTGTCGTCCGGAGGACTCTGAAAAAATGCATCGCGAAATGTTGGAGCTAGAAAAAGAAATTTTTTCAAGCCTCGGTATTCCCTTCAGGGTCATTGACCATTCAACCGCCGACCTGGGTACTCCGGCCTATCGAACCTTTGATCTTGAAGCTTGGTTGCCGGGCAAGCCCAATGCCGCAGGAGGCAACGGAGATTGGGCTGAAATAACCTCGGTTTCAAATTGCACTGACTATCAATCTCGAGCCCTCAATATCAAATATCTTGATGCCGACGGAGATAGAAAATTAGTCCACACCTTGAACGGTACGGCCAACCCCGGCCCCAGGGCTT
>ERZ761602.1046-NODE-1046-length-53672-cov-6.369678_pt1 | contig 53672 bp, 39 predicted proteins | sample MGYA00512165_ERZ761602 | MGnify/ENA primary metagenome ERZ761602 (study PRJEB28899, sample SAMN02445085) | bioreactor sludge metagenome | biome: EBPR sludge; isolation source: Thorneside wastewater treatment plant | place: Australia: Brisbane, Thorneside...
CCGTCGCCGTCGACTCGGCGGTCGCGCCTCGGCCGGCCGCGCCCGAGCCGAGCTGCCCGGAGGGCATGTTGCTCGTCGACGAGCCGGCGTACTGCACCGAGGTGAAGCGCCGCTGCCTCGACGACGAGTACAACAAGGCGAACAAGATCACCCTCTGTCACCGCTTCGCCGAGGAGGCACCGCGCTGCGTGGGCGAGTCCCGACGGATGCGCTTCTGCATCGATCGCTACGAGTACCCGAACCGCGAGGGAGCGCGCTCCCCGGTGATGGTCGACTGGCACGACGCACGCGCGATCTGCGAGGGCGAGGGCAAACGCCTCTGCTTCGAGAGCGAGTGGGTCTCGGCCTGTGAGGGGCCCGCGCAGCTGCCCTTCCCTCACGGCCACGAGCGCCGCAAAGATCGTTGCAACATCGACAATCCGTGGAAGGAACCGAGCCTGAAGAAGCTCTACTCCACCGAGAAGACCATCGCCGAGCGCGAGCTCGCGCGCCTCGATCAGGGTGTGCCCGCGGGCAGCATGCCCGAATGCAAGAGCGGCTACGGCGTGCACGATCTCACGGGCAACGTCGACGAGTGGGTCGCGCTCGATCACCCGCGCGGCAAGGGTGGCTGGGCAGGCCTCAAGGGTGGCGCCTGGGGCCACGTGCGCAACGCCTGCCGCCCCGTGACGACCAGTCACACCTCGGACTTCACCTACTACTTCATCTCCTTCCGCTGCTGCGCCGACGCGCGCGGCGCGCCCGGCGAGGGGCCCACGCCCTGGCGGCAGCCCGAGCTGCCCGCGCCGAAGAAGACGCTCGACACGGCGAGCCGAGGCTTCACGCCCTCGCGCTGATACGCTCGCCCGAGTGACGCGATCGTTCACACCGAGTTCGCACCGCGCTCACGCGGCCGTGGCCGAGGCGACACGGAGCGCTCGCAGCCTGGAGCGCGTGACCAAGCGCATCCTGAGCCGCGCGCTCGGCGCGACCCTCTGCCTCTCCGCCTGGCTCGCCACGAGCACCGCGAGCGCGCCGCGCTCCTACGCCGACGAGGCGCGCCCGAGCCCTGCGCGGCGCTGCTCGCTCGGCGCGCCCTCGATCGACACGGTCGTGCTCGTGGTGCTCGACGGCGTGCGCTGGCAGGAGATCTTCCGCGGCGTCGATCCGGAGCTCGCGGCCGGCGCGGCGCTCGGCCCCGAGGCGCGCCTCTCGGCGGAGCAGCTCGTGCCCACGATCCACGCCCTCGCGCGGCGTGGCGTGGCGCTCGGCGCCCCCGGTCACGGCGAGCCCTTCCTGGCGAGTGGCCCGAACTTCGTCTCGCTGCCCGGCTACACCGAGCTGTTCACGGGCCGCCCGGCGCCGTGCCAGGAGAACGACTGCCGCACGCCCCCGAGCTGGACGCTCGCCGATGGGCTCGCCAGCCTCTCGGGCAGGCCGATCGGGGTCTTCAGCTCCTGGGAGCCGATCGGCGCGGTCGCGGCTGCCGACCCGAGCCACGCCACCGTGTCGACCGGCCGCCGCGCGGGCTACAACCTCGAGCTGCTCGCGAGCGACCCCGTGCTGGGCCCGGTGCTCGAGCGCGCCGCCCAGAGCAGCCCCTCGCCGGGCCACGGCAGCTACCGCCCCGACGCGCTCACGGCCGAGCTCGCGCTCGCTTGGTTCGAGCAGCACCGACCGAGCTACTTCTTCCTGAGCCTCGGCGACACCGACGAATACGCGCACGACGGCGACTACGCTCGCTACCTCGGCGCCTTGCGGGAGGCCGACCGCCAGATCGCGAAGCTCGTCGCGCTCACCGACGCCTGGGCCGCCGAGGGGCACCGCACGAGCGTCTTCGTCACGACCGATCACGGTCGCTCCGCGGGCTTCCGCGACCACGGCCGCGCCCACCCCGAGTCCGCGCGCGCCTGGCTCGTGGCCGCCGGTGGGCCGATCCCCGCGCGTGGTCTCGTCTCCTCAGCGAGCGCGCGCCGCCTGCGCGACGTCGCGCCCACGCTGCGTGCCCTGCTCGGCCTCGAGAGAGATCCGGCGAGCGACGCGGGCTCGGCGATCGACGAGCTGCTCCCGCCGTGCCCGAGATAGCGGCGGTCGGCGCCCCCGAGCGCTCGCGGTTCGTGGTAGCGTCCGCGCGAGCGAGCCATGAAAATCCACGAGTACCAAGCGAAGCAGATCTTCAAGCGCTACGGCGTCGCCGTGCCTGAGGGCGAGCCTGCCTTCAACGTCTCGGAGGTCGGACCGATCGCCGAGCGCCTCATCCAGAAGACGCAGAACCCGGTCGTCGTCGTCAAAGCCCAGATCCACGCGGGCGGGCGCGGCAAGGGCGGCGGCGTCAAGGTCGCCAAGGGCGGCGCGAAGGAGGCCACCGAGCTCGCCGAGAAGATCCTCGGCATGCAGCTGGTGACCAAGCAGACCGGCCCCGAGGGGCAGAAGGTCCGCCGCCTCTACATCGAGCAGGGCCTCGACATCGGTCGCGAGCTCTACCTCGCGATGCTCGTCGATCGCGAGACGCGCCGCGTGGCGATCATCGCCTCGCCCGCCGGCGGCATGGACATCGAGGAGGTCGCCGAGAAGGAGCCCGAGAAGCTGCTCACGGTGCACGTCGATCCGCTGCTCGGCCTCGCCGGCTACCAGGCGCGCAAGATCGCCAAGTTCCTCGAGCTCTCGAGCAACAAGGACACGCAGCGCGAGTTCATCTCCCTGCTCGGCAAGCTCTACGCGATGTTCGTCGCCGAAGACTGCGCCATGGCGGAGATCAACCCGCTCGTCGTCACGACCACCGGCAAGGTGCTCGCGCTCGACGGCAAGGTCACTTTCGACGGCAACGCCGAGTGGCGCCACAAGGCCCAGTTCGACGAGCTGCGCGACCCCGAAGAGGAAGACGCCGTGGAGCTCGAGGCGAAGAGCCTCGGCCTCAGCTACGTGTCGCTCGACGGCAACATCGGCTGCCTCGTGAACGGCGCGGGCCTCGCGATGGCGACGATGGACATCATCAAGCACTACGGCGGTGAGCCGGCGAACTTCCTCGACGTCGGCGGCGGCGCCAACCAGGAGCAGGTGACGCAGGCCTTCCGCATCATCCTCAAGAGCGACAAGGTCAAGGGCATCTTCGTGAACATCTTCGGCGGCATCATGCGCTGCGACGTGGTGGCGAACGGCATCGTGGCCGCCACCAAGGAGCTCGGGCTCAAGGTGCCGCTGGTCGTGCGCCTCGAGGGCACGAACGTGGAGCTCGGCCGCAAGGTGCTCGACGAGAGCGGCCTGACGATCCAGTCGGCTTCGAGCATGGGCGACGGCGCACAGAAGATCGTCGCGGCGATCCAAGGCTGAGGTGAAGCAATGGCAATCCTGATCGACAAGGACACGCGGGTCGTCTTCCAGGGCATCACGGGTGAGAGCGGATCGCTCCACGCCCGCGCCTGCCTCGCCTACGGCACCAAGATCGTCGCCGGCGTCACGCCCGGCCGCGGCGGACAGATGTTCGAGGACAAGGTGCCCGTCTACGACTCCGTCGAGGAGGCCGTGAAGGCGGAGGGCGCCGAGGTGAGCTGCATCTTCGTGCCGCCGCCGGGCGCCGCCGACGCCATCTGCGAGGCCGCCGCCGCCGGCTGTCGCCTCGTCATCTGCATCACCGACGGCGTACCCGTGCTCGACATGGTGCGCGTGCGCCGCTTCCTCGAGGGCTCCGGCACGAAGCTCATCGGGCCCAACTGCCCCGGCATCATCACGCCCGGCGAGGGTGAGAAGAGCCACGGCGGCTGCAAGATCGGCATCATGCCCGGGCACATCCACAAGCGCGGCAAGGTCGGCGTGCTCTCGAAGAGCGGCACGCTCACCTACGAAGCCGTCGGTCAGCTCACCGCGCTCGGCATCGGCCAGTCCACCTGCGTGGGCATCGGCGGCGATCCCGTCGCGGGCCTCGACTTCATCGACTGCCTCGAGCTCTTCAACGCCGACCCGGAGACCGAGGGCGTCATCGTCATCGGCGAGATCGGCGGCAACGCGGAGCAGAAGGCCGCCGCGTGGATCAAGGCGAACATGAAGAAGCCCGTCTGCGCCTTCGTCGCGGGTCGCACCGCGCCCCCCGGCAAGCGCATGGGCCACGCGGGCGCGATCATCTCGGGTGGCAAGGGCACGGCCGACGAGAAGCTCGCCGCCTTCGCCGAGGCCGGCGTGGCGATCTGCCCGACGCCTGCCGAGATGGGCGTCACGATGCAGCGCCTCCTGAAGCACTGAACCCGAGCGTACGCGGGGAGTCGACGCCTTCGCGGTCCTGCTCGCTCGGACGAGCCCCGGCCCTCCTTCGAGGTGGCCGGGGCTTCTTCGTTCACGCCCGCCGTGTATCCTCGCGCGCATGCCCAAGGTGATGCTGCGACTGCGCGACTTGAACACGGGTGACGGCGCCACGAAGGAGTTCGACGACGTCGACTCGGCCCTGCCGTGGCTGCGGGAGCGCCCCCACTTCACCGAGGTGCTCGGTGTGGTGTTCGAAGGCCTCACGCGCGAGGACAACGAGCGCATGAAGTCGGCGTCGCGCCCGCTCGACGAGGAGGAGCGCGCCGCGGTCGCGCGACACGAGGCGGAGGCGCAGGAGCAGCGCCGCAAGGCCGCCGAGGCGCGCGCCAAGGAGAACGAGGAGGCCGAGAAGCTGCGCCGCGAAGCCGCCGCGAAGGCGCCTCCGGACCGCCCGATGGAGCTACGCTACCGCTACGACCAGGAAGGTTTGAGCAACACCGATCAGCTCGATCAGCGACCGATCACCGACGAGGCCCGCGAGGCCGTCATGGAGTGGGTGAAGGAGCGCATGGAGTGGGTCGCGGGCCGTGGCCAGACGGTGGGCGAGGCGAAGCTCAGCGTGTACCCGACCACCGTGCCCGCTGGTAAGGAGCGCGTGCTGCACGGCAGCTTCGTGCCGGTCACCGCGCCGCCGAAGGGCGAGAACTGATCGACCGAGCCCGAGGTCGAGCCTGCGCCGCCGCACGCGGCACCTCTCGGGGTGCCGCGCCCGGTGCGCTGCTCACTGCGGGATCGTGCACTCCGGGCTGACCTTGGCCGACTCGTTGTTGTCGGTGCGGCACTCCCTGAAGCTGGGCGTGCCGCTGCCGTCGGCCACCACCGCGTGGACCTGACCCATCGGCACGCTCGCCAGCGGCAAGAACACGTCCTCGTAGCCCAGCGGATAGAGCGCCTTGCTCGTCGCGCCCGTGCCGAGCGACACACCGCCCTGGGCGTTGCCGAAGAACTCGACGCCGATCCCCGCAGGCACCGGCGCTTCGCCGAGGTTCAGCACGCGCGCGACGAGGCCGTACTCGCCGGCGCAGGCGGGGCGCAGGCTCACGACCAGATCGGGGGCCGAGAACTGACCCGAAGGCTGCACGTTCTGACGGAAGTTGTTGAGACCGGCCGTCAGGTGGTTGCTCTGCTCGATCGCCGGGATGGAGCCGTCTTCGCCGACGTTGGTCACGTGGTAGCCGTGCTGGTTCCACACGCGGCGCGTGCGCACCCAGTCGTTGTTCGCGTCGCCGAAGATGCGCACGCCTGCGGTCTTCACTCCCGCACAGTTGAAGCCCGAGTAGGAGTTGCTGACGACGACGATGTCCGCCTGGCCGTCGTTGTCGACGTCGGCGACGAGCGGATACTCGAAGAGCGTGCCGTTCGTATTGCAGGTCTGGAAGAGCTCGGTGCCGTCGGGCCCGGCGTAGACGTGGAAGGTCGTCTCGTCGGCGTAGACGACCTCGGCGATGCCGTCGCCCTCGAAATCGAAGACGCTGCTGCCCGTCGCGGCGGAGGAGCAGTCCTGCGTCTGACGGATCCACATCAGCGTCGCGGCATTGGCGACGTTCGAATCCATGAGCAGCGAGCCGTCGAACACCGCGTAGCCCACGCCTCCCGCGAGCGCGACGTCCGGGGTGCCGTCACCGTCGAAATCGGCGACGGTGGGCGGCCCACCTCCCTGCGTATTGCCGGCGCTGCCGACGGGGCAGAGGTTGGGGTTCAGGTCGCCATTGATGTCGATGCCCTGGCGCAGGACCACGAAGCCGCCGGCCGCATTGGCGTCGTAGCGCCAGATCGACAGCGTGTGGGTCGGACGGTTCACGGCGACGATCTCGGGCACGCCGTCGAGATCGAGGTCGCCGATCGCGTGGTAGGAAGCGGCGAGGCCGGTGTCGATGAACAGCGTGCCGTCGGCCCTGTACGCACGGGTCGGCGTCACCACGTCGAGCATGCCGTCGCCGTCGAGGTCGTAGACGAGCACGTTCGCCGTGTTGGCCGGGCTGTAGGCCGCCACCTGGAAGCTGCCGTCCTCACCGTTGAGGATCGCGCCGTCGACGACGATCTCCGGCATGCCGTCCTGGTCGAGGTCGGCGATGGAGGGCATGAAACACGCGGTGCCCGTGCCGCTCGTCCAGAGGGGCTGGCCATTCGCGCTGAAGGCGCGCACGCGGCCGTCGGTCGTGCAGGCGACGATCTCGTTGCCGGGCACGCCGTCGATGTTGCCCGCCGCGATCGAGCGGCCGGGGTGGATCGGCGAGGTGGCGCCGGCGTTGAAGCTCCACTTCTCGACGACCTGCCCCTCCACGATCGAGATCGCGTGGAGCGTGCCGTTGGCGTTGTATTGGTTCGTGAGGAAGGTCGAAAAGACGATCTCCGGGATGTCGCGCTCGTCGACCACACCATTGCAGTCGTCGTCGTCGAGCTGCACGACCACGGGCGCCATCATCACGCTGTCGCGTGTGCTGGGCGCGGCCGGGTCGCCCCAGGCGTATTTGAGCACCGGGCTGAAGTTGCCGACCGGCGGGTAGTACTTGCACTCGGTGACGCAGGTCGCCGGGTCGCCGGGCTCGGTCTGTCCAGGGCACACGGGCGGCTTGGGCATGCACTTGCCGTCGGGCACCACGACGCCGCCGACGCACTGCTCGTTCGCCCCTCCGCCTCCGCCCGTGCCCATCGCGCCTCCGGCGCCGCCTTCGCCGCCGCCGAGTCCGAGGTCGCAGTACTCGTCGGCGCCGCACTCCTTGTCGTCGGTGCAGGCCGCACCCGGCGTCACGCACTGGAGGAAGGCGCAGACCTCCGCGCCTCCGCAGCACTGGTCGCCGCAGAGCTGCGCCGTGGGGCAGCAGCTGCCGTCGACGCAGACGCCGCCTTCGCAGGGCTCACCGCCGGCGCAGCTCCCACCGGAGCCGCCGGTGAAGCTGCCCGTGGAGCCGCCCTCGCCTCCGGTGCCGCTCGTGCTGCCGCCTCCGGTCGAGCTCGACGAGCTGCTGCTCGAGCTCTCGTCGTCGGAACAGGACACGGCCAGCAGCGAGGCGGTGATCGCGCCCAGACCCAGGGTGCACCAAAAGCGAGACGGCGACTGCATGGTCGAGGATAGTATCCTCGTTTTCGAGGAGACCGTGGATTCGAGCGCAACCGGCAAGATGGCCCTCGGGGGGCTCGGGGCCGTCGCCATCGTGGCGGCGGGTGTCTTCGGCGCTCGCGCGCTGCTCGCCCAGCGTCACGCCGATGCGGCCAGGTCGGCGTGGGCCGATTTCGAGCGCTGCCTCGTGGGCGCCACCCCGTTCGAGGGGCCCGTCGCGAGCAGGGTGCGTGCGCTCGAGCTCGCGCTCTCGAGCGACGAACGAGGTCCCACGGCCTGGCCTCAGCGCTGCACGGGCCGCCTCTCCGAGGTCGCGTCCGAGCTCGAGCGCGCAGGGGTGGCGAACGCCGACCCACGCTCGCAGGTGGCGCGGCGGGCGCGCGCGCTGGTCTCCGCGAGCGACGCCGTGCCGCGCTACCTGAGCGGCAGCCCTGCCCCGATCGAGGAGCTCTTCAGCGCTGCGCGGGCGGCCGGCTACACCGTCGAGGGCGCGAAGTCCGACACACCCGAGCCCCACGCACCCGCCCTCCCCTTGACCGTCGGGGACGCCCCGGTGCTCGCGAAGGCGGGCGATACGCGTGCACGCTACTCGGTCGTGCGAGGTGGCCCGCAGGCGGTGCTCTGGGCCGGCGGCGCGGCGGGCGACGCCGCGCTGTGTGACGAGGGCAGCGGCGACGCGGCCGCGCCCGCGATCACCGGTCTGCGCTGCGTCTCGCTCGAAGGCCAGGTCGGCACGCTCGCCGTGCCCGTGTCGCGCGAGCCCGGCGCGGCCTCACTCTATTGGGACGGCCTGCGCGGGCCCATGGTGCTCTCGGCGCCGAAGGCCGAGCCCGTCGCCGGCGGCTTCTCGCAGACCTCGCACGTCTGGGTCGACGGCAGCGTGATGGGCGAGGCGCAGAGCGAGGCGGGCGCGCGCCTGCTCGTGAAGCGCGAAGGCAAGCTCGAGCCGGTGCTCCGTCAGCTACCCAACGACGAGGCCTGGGTGGGGCAGCGCGGACCGCTCATCTTCTCCGAGACGGAGCGAGGCGAGCCGGTGGTACGCGCACGCTACGTCGACGTCTCGGGCCTGGTGGGCGCGCCCGAGCGGGTGGGCCCTGCCGGAGACCGCCTCGTCGCGCTGCGCGTGTGCAGGGCGGGCGACACCTTCCGCGCCTTGGTGCAGACCAACGAGGGCATCTACGCGGCCTTCCGCGACGAAGGCGGCTGGAAGGCGACCCCCACGGTCCGGGTCGACCCTTCGCTCGCGGGCGCGGCGCGCGTCGACGTCGAGCTCACCACGATGGGCTGCGGCGCCGATCACGTGGCCCTCGCCTGGATGACCCCCGACGCGCTGCACGAGCTGCGTTGCGCACGCGAGGGCTGCAAGGCGCAGAAGAGCGGGTTCAGGCCGAGCAGCGCCACGGTCGCGCTCGGTCTGGTGGAGGGCAAGCTGCTCGTGGCGTGGACGGCGGAGCGCAGCTTGCCGATCACCGGCAGCGGCTACGACGTGCGCATGCGCCTCGCCGAGCTCGGCGGCCTCGAGGGCGCGCGCGATCGCGTGCTGCTCGGCGACGCGAGCCACGACGGCCCGCCGGGCGTCGGCGCGGGGCTTTCGGTGCTGAGCCGCGGCGCGAGCGCGGCCGTGCTCGTCCGGGCCGAAGACGGCGTACACGGCCTGCTCGTCGATGCCCACGCAGACGAGCCGGCGATCCACGGCCTGCGCCCCTGAGCCAGCGCCGCGAGACGCCGGCGCTGGGGCATGCCCGCGCCCGGCGTGGCTCGGGCCTGCGACGGACGAGGCGCTCAGATCCGCGTGATCCAGCCGTGGCGATCGGCGATCGTGCCACGCTGGATGCCCGTGATCTCGCCGTAGAGGCGGCGCGCGACCTCACCGACCTGGCCGTCACCGACGCGCAGGAGCTGCTCGCCGATCGCGAGCTCGCCCACGGGCGAGACGACCGCTGCGGTGCCCGTGCCGAAGACCTCGCGCAGCGAGCCCTTCTTCGCGGCCTCGCTGACCTCGGTGATGCTCACCGGGCGCTCCTCGGCGCGGATGCCGAGCTCCTTCGCGAGCGTGAGCACGCAGTCACGCGTGACGCCGGCGAGGATGCTGTCGGAGAGCGGAGGCGTGACGAGCGTGTCGCCGAGCACGACGAAGAGGTTCATCGTGCCGACCTCCTCGATGAGCTCGTGGTTCTTGCCGTCGAGCCAGAGCACCTGGTCGAAGCCCGCCTTCTTCGCGCGCACGGCCGCCTGGAGGCTCGCCGCGTAGTTGGCGCCCGCCTTCACGGAGCCGAGCCCTCCCTTGGGCGCACGCACCTGCTCGCGCTCGACCCAGATGCGCACCGGGCGCAGCCCGTCGCCGCCGTAGTAGGAGCCGACCGGCGAGGCGATCGTGAAGAAGACGTAGCGCGTCGCGGGGCGCACACCGAGGAAGGCCTCGTTCGCCACGATCGTGGGGCGGAGGTAGAGCGCGGTCCCGGGCGCGGAAGGCACCCAGTCGCGCTCGGCGCGCACGAACTCGATCACGGCCGCGCGCATGTCGGCGGGCTCGAGCGCGGGCATGCAGAGCCGAGGCGCGCCACGCGCCATGCGGGCCGCATGCGCGTCGGCTCGGAAGACGACCACCTGGCCGTCGTCTTGGCGGAAGGCCTTCAGCCCCTCGAAGAGCGTCTGCCCGTAGTGTAGCGCGCTCGCCGCAGGATCGAAGGACAGCGCTCCGTAGGGCTCGACCCGAGCGTCGTGCCAGCCGCGCTCGCCCTGGTAGTCGATCACCAGCATGTGATCGCTGAAGTGCTTGCCGAAGCCGAGCTCGGCCTCCGGGGTGCGCGGCTTGGGGGAGGTGGTCTTCGTGGTGCGGATCTCGAGCGGCATCGTTCCCTCCGGGTTACGACGTGCAGGCGAGGGATCTAGTCCCTCGCGCGCTCCGACGAAACCCGATTCGAACCTCGGGGCGACGACGGGGACGCACTGCGTCGAAGGATCGTTGGATCTCCACCTTCGGCCGCCCGCGCTCGGCCGCCCGCGCTCGGCCAGCCGCAGCTCGGCCAGCCGCAGCTCGGCCGACAGCAGCAGCTCAGCGCGCCGGCCCGCGCCTCCGCAGGCGCCCGAGCACCGCGAGCGCCAGAGCGCCGGCACCGAGCCAGAGCCAGCGCTCGGCTGGCGAACCCGTGCCCGGCACGCTGCAACCGCAACCACCGCTCTCGATCACGTTCCCGCCTCCAGCACCCGCACCGCCCTGCGCGGTGCCCGTCGAGCTCGAGCCGCCCTCGCCGCCGCCGGCCCCCGAGCCGGTCGTGAAACCCGCGCCGGAGGAGCCGCCCGCGCCGCCCTCGCCGCCGGGGAGCTCGACGCACTGACCGGCGTCGCAGGTCTGGCCGAGCGGGCAGATCGCGCCGGTGCAGTCGCTCACGCAGGCGCCCGTGCCGGCGTCGCAGTGTTCGCCAGCCGGGCACTCGACTCCGACGCAGGCCGGCACGACGCAGAGGCCGCTCTCGACGCAGGTGTTGCCGCCTTCGCAGCCCGTGCACTGGCACTTGTCGGTGCACACACCACCGATGCAGACCTGCGCCTGGTCGCAGGTGATCGGTCCGCAGGGGTCGAGGCACACGCCGAGCTGACACACCTGCCCGTAGGGGCAGACCACACCCTCGCAGGGGCCGACGCACTCTCCCGCGACACACTTCGTGCCCTCTGGGCAGTTCGCCGCGAGGCAGGCGGGATCGACGCAGACGCCCGCGGGGCTGCACACCTTGCCGCTCGTGCAGACGAACTCGCCCGTGCCGCACTTGGGCACGCAGTTGCCCTGGTCGCACACCTCGCCGACGGGACAGAGCTCGCCCTCGTCGGTGGCGCCGTTGCAGTCGTTGTCGAAGCCGTCGCACTGCTCGGCCTGGGGCTGCACCGCGGGCAGGCAGGTGAGCTCACCGCCCTGACACTGCAGCACGCCCTGCGCGCACACGCCCTGCGCACCCGTATCACAGGGCTCGCCGCCTCCCGAGCAGGTGATGCCGGTGACGAAGGTGGTCAGGTCGTCGAAGTCGTTGTCGCCCCCGGAGATCAGGTCTTCCCAGCCGAAGTAGAACGCGTTCGGCGTCACCGTGCTGTCGTAGATGAGCAGGTGGATGAAGGGGTTGTTCTGGCTCGAGTCGGGGTTGTAGGCGGGCTGGCTGTAGAAGACGTAGAGGTAGTTGGCGGGCCCGGAGCTCGGCGTGCAGCCGGAGATCACGCCCTGGTAGAAGCCGACCTCGCCCCCGAGATAGTTGGGGTCGTTACGAATGTCGAGCGTCTTGGTCGTGTTGACCGCGTCGTCGCAGCGCAGGAACTCGTGCAGGTCCGAGAGCTGGGGCGCCGATCCGGTCACGTTGTACCAACCGAAGGCGTTCTGGTAGCCGGCGTTGCGCTGCAGGACCGTGAAGTCGAGCGCACAGCCGGGCACGAAGGTCTCCGGCGTGGTGGCGGCCGAGCTCACGGCGTTGATCGCCTCTCCGCGCGCGTTGAAGAGGTTCTGGAGGCCTGCGCCGACCGGGATCACCGTGCCGTCGGGTTGTTGCAGCGCCGCCGCGCGACCGGAGACGGCGAGCACCGACAGGGTGGCGAGCAGCGAAGCGGCGAACGACGGCCTGTGGCTCATGGGCCTAGGACAGCAGCCGCCGAGGGGTGGGTCAACGCCTCGCGGGCGGCTTCACGCCTTCGTCACGCGCCACGCACGCCGCCTCGTGCACGCCGCCCTCTGCACGGCGCCCTCTGCACGGCGCCCTCTACACGGCGCAACGCGTACGGCGCTCGAGGCGGCGCTCAGGGCTGCCAGAGCTTCACGCCACCGAGGATGCCCGCGTCGTTGTCGACGAGCACCACGTAGGGCGGCATCTCCGCGGGATCGAGGCGCGTGGCGTTGCCTCCGCCGAGATAGAGCCTGCGGAAGTTGAAGATCGGCGCGAGCCGCTCGACGACCGCGATCACCCGGCGGCGCCACTTCTTCTTCCCGAGGCTCTTTCGCTCGCGATCGCTGATGCGCATCTCGTAGGTATCGGTGCCCCAGCCAGAGGGCAGGTGCCCGAGCTCGAGGTTCCACGCGCAGTGCCCGTCGACGTAGAGCGCGCTGCCCATGCCGGTGCCGAGCGTGAGCACCATCTCCACACCCTTGCCCTCGATCACCGCGAGGCCGTGCACGTCGGCGTCGTTCGCCACACGCGCCGGCCTGCCGAGGCGGAACTCGAGATCGCTCTCGAGACGGTAGCCTCCCCAGGCGCCGTCGAGGTTGGGCGCGGTGCGCACCACACCCGCCTCGACCACGCCCGGGAAACCGCAGGCGATGCGATCGAACTCGCCCGCCTTGCGCGCGACCTCGACCACCACCTCGAGCACCGCCTCGGGCACGGCGGGGCGGGGCGTCTCGATGCGCACCCGCTCGGAGAGCGGTTTGCCCTCACGGTCGACGATCATCGCCTTGATGCCCGTCCCGCCGATGTCGATGCACGCCGTCCGCTGCTGGTCGTTCCTCACGCTGCTTCACCTCGAAAAGGGGTACGAGGGAGACTCCCGCCCCCTCGGCCCGAGCACAAGCCCGTCGAGCGCGGGGGCTTCCCGAGCGGTGGAAGTGACCCCAACTACGCAGGGCTTGCGCGCCCCGAGGGTGAGGGCGATGCCGCTCCGAAACGGCCGCCCAACCCGAGAAATCCGGGCCCTTCTCCAAGGGCTCTGGTGCTTGTACTCCTCGCGCGGGCTGTGGCAAGGTCCGCCCGCGCCCGGGCGAAAGACGGTCGGGCGCCGAGATTCGGGAGTAGCAGCATGGCCGCGATGGACGACGTCCCCAGGGAGCTTCTGCAGCGCGCGTACAAGCGCAAGGCGATCTACCTGCTGAAGGTGCCCTTTCACTTCGGCGTCTGGGCCGCCTGCGGCTACCTCATCTGGCAGACCCAGAACCACGCCTGGGGCATCCCGATCGGCATCGCCTGCTCGCTGCTCATCACGAACCTCGTGCGCGGCCTGGGCGCCGTCGGCCACGACGCGGTGCACGGCACGGTCTTCAAGGACAAGACGGCCGCCTACCTGATCGGCCTCTTGTGCTGGTTCCCGACGGGCATGAGCTACACGCTCTACGGGAACTACCACTTGCACCACCACCGGATCGCCAACACCTACCCGGACGTCGACAACTTCGTGGTCACCGACTACACGAAGAACCCGGTGCTCGCGAAGCTGCTCATGCTCGCGATCTACAGCTTCGCGTACCCGATCTACTTCATGTTCCAGATCGCGCGGTACATCCCGCGGCTGTCGACGGGCAAGCGCATCCGCATGAACCTCGAGCTCGCCGCTTGGTTCGGCTCGATGGGCGCGGCGCTCTACTTCCTGCCGCTGCACTTCTTCTTCTTCGTGTACGGGCTGCCCTTCATCCTCAGCGCGATGCTCGCGAGCGTGGCGCAGCTGGTGGAGCACTTCGGCAAGGAGCCGGGCGAAGACGCCTACAGCTCGCGCACCTACGCGACGAAGAGCCCGGTGCTCGCGTTCCTCTGGAACAACGTGAGCTACCACAACGAGCACCACAAGTTCCCCGGCATCCCCTGGTACAACCTCAAGTGGTTCCACCGCGAGGCCTACCCCTACTACGACGAGAAGGTGAAGGCCGAGTGCTGCCACGAGGGCTTCCTCGGGGTCGCCTTCCGCCTCTACGGCGAGATCCTCCGTCTCGACATCTCGAAGATCGACGCGAAGTACGCCGACCTCGACCGCGCGCAGGAGCGCCAGAAGCAGATGGAGCTCGCCGGGATCGCGCCCGCCGAGGCCTGAGACGGCCCCCCGAAGCGTCGAGCTCGGCTCGCGCTCTCCCCGAGCGCCGGCGCTCCCATGGGCGTCGGCGCTTTCGCGTGCGCAGCTGGACCGCGCGCTCCTTCGCCCCACGTGAACAAGTTTGAGCCCACGTGCGCACGGCAAGGCTCCGCGGCCCTGCTATCGTCTCTCCCTCGGAGGTCTCCCTCGATGCATAGCTTCTCGATGCGGCCGGCGCTCGCCCCGCTCCTCTTGCTCGGTACCGTCTCCAGCGCCGCCTGCGGCGGGATCGTGGTCTTCGACGAAGGCGAGGGTGGTGGCGGCGGTGGCGTAGGAGGCGCGCCGAGCGTCACCTCCGTGGTGACCACGACCTCGGTGACGACGACGGTGAGCTCGACGTCGACCGTGGAGCCCGTGGGAGGTGGAGGGCCGAACCTCGTCGAGGAGGTGCTCGGCGAGGGTGTGACCAACGAGGGCTTCGAGATCCCGGTCGACGCGCAGACGCTCGGCATCACCGCCATGGCGGTGGGCGCGAGCGACTTCAGCCAGCTCGAGTTCCAGCGCCTCTACGCCCCGAGCGGCGCGCTGATCGTCAACGAGTTCCTGCCCTCCAACGGCGCGAGTTGGTTCTGGTACGGCGCGCTCGCCGTCGCCGCTCCGCAGATCTCGCACCCCGAGTCCTTCCCGCTCGCCGAGGGGAGCTGGCGCTTCGACTTCCAGTCCTCGAGCCCGAGCAAGGTGTCGGTCTGGCGTCGCCGCACGGTCGACGGCGCCTTCCACGGCGGCGTGCTCGACGTGAACGTCTTCATCGCCGACGACTCCGTCGCCGAGGACTACGCGCTCTCGATGCTCGAGACGGCCTTCACCGACTTCGGCGGCGTCACGCTCGGCGACGTGCGCTTCTTCACGCTGCCGCCCGGCTACGGCTACGTCGACGAGAACAACATGTTCGACCTCGCGCACGAGACGAGCGTGATGCCCTCTCGGCCGGCGCTGAACATCATGGCGGTGAACACCATCGGTGGGCAGCTCGACGGCGCGGCGGGCTTCGCCTACGGCGTGCCCGGCACGCCGATGCTCGCAGGCGAGGAGCAGAGCGCGGTCGTGTGGATGGTCCTCTACGACAGCTTCTTCGATCCCATCATCCTCCGCCACGAGGCCGGGCACTTCGCGGGCCTCTTCCACACGAGCGAGTTCCAGGCCGGCCTCGTCGACCCGCTCGACGACACGCCCGGCTGCGACGACGTGCTCGAGCAGTTCGACGCCTGCCCGGACTGGGACTACATCATGTTCCCGAGCGGCGGCAGCGGCGCGGCGCTGTTCTCTCCGCTTCAGGCCGAGGTCATCCGTGGAGGCGCGCTGTACCGCGGCAGCTTCGCACCCGGCGAGCCGCCGATGACGCCCTACGGCCCCGCGCTGAAGTCGATCGAGCCGAAGTCGGCCGGGCTCGATGGTCCGCGCGCGCTGTTCGCGAAGCTGTCGACGCCCGACTCGCGCGAAGGCGCCCGCGCGCGAGCCCGCGCCGCCTCCGCGGCCTCGGCGAAGCGACCACGCGCGAGCGCCTCGACGCACGGCCTCGGTCGAGGCGCGGCGCTGCACCTCGAGGGCATCGGCTGCCTCCACGAGGGCAGCGGGCTCGGTGACTACTACGAGCAGCTCGAGGCCTCGGGTGGCCTCGACGCCGCCGCGCTGGCCCGCGTCGCGGAGGACGCGAGCGCGCCCGCGCACGCGAGGCGACGCGCCCTGGGAGGCCTCGCACGCCTCGCGGAGCGCGGGCAGTCGGCCGGCCCCGACGCCGCCGCGCTCGAGGCGCTCGTGCTGCGCGCCGCGGAGCCGTCCTTGGTGCGCGTCGGCGCGCTCGAGGCCCTGAACCGGCTCGACGGCCCGAGGGCACGCGCGCTCGCGCAGCGCCTCGAGCTCGCCGCCGACGGCGCGCTGCGCGCGCTCTCGAGCCGCCTGCGCTGATCGCGCCGCCGAGGCGCCGATCGCACGCCCCCAGATCGATGCTTCACCAACGATTCGCCCTCCCCGAGCCGTGCTGGGGGAGGGCGAAGTGCTCCGGTGCGCGGGAGCCCGCTCGGGCCCTCAGCGCTTGGCGTGGTCGTCGAGCACGCGCGCCACGCAAGCCGTGAGCTTCTGGGCCATCGGCACGTGCAGGAACTCGTTCGGACCGTGCGCGTTCGACTGCGGGCCGAGCACGCCGGTGATCACGAACTGCGCCTCGGGGAACTTCCGCCCGAGCATGGCCATGAAGGGGATCGTGCCGCCCTCCCCCATGAAGCAGAGCTCCTTGCCGTAGAAGGCCTGCGACGAGGCCTCGAGCGAACGCTCGAGCCAGGGTGAGAGCGTGGGCGCGTTCCAGCCGTCGGCGGGTTCGTCGGCCTGGAAGCTCACGCGCGCGCCGTAGGGCGGATCGGCGAGCAGGATGCGCTCGAGCTCCGCCGAGGCGGCCTTGCCGTTCACGCCGGGTGGTATGCGCAGGCTGAGCTTGAGCGAGGTGTGTGGGCGCAGCACGTTGCCTGCGTTCTCGAGTGGAGGCAGCCCCGCGGCGCCGGTGACGCTGAGCGTGGGACGCCAGGTGCGCGCGAGCACGAGATCGGTGACGTCTTCGCCCATGGGTTTGGTGCTCCCCGACCACGGGAAGCGGGCGAAGAGGCTCGGGCCGAGCACCTTGCCGCTGATCTCCGCCTGCGCGCGGCGATCCTCCGGCGTCGCCACGTGGAAGGCCTCGACGAGCACCTTGCCGGTGCGGGCGTCTTCGACGCGGTCGAGCAGCTGCCGCAGGATGCGGAAGCTCGAGGGCACGACGCCGCTCGCGTCGCCCGAGTGCACACCCTCGTCGAGCACCTGCACGCTGAGCGTGCCCGCGACCAGACCACGCAGGCTCGTCGTGAGCCAGAGCTGCTCGTAGTTGCCCGAGCCCGAGTCGAGGCACACGACGAGGCTCGGGTGGCCGAGCTTGTCGCCGAGGTGATCGAGGTAGAACGGCAGATCGAAGCTGCCGCTCTCCTCGCAGCCCTCGATGAGCACGACCGCGCGCCGGTGAGCGCCGCCGTGCTCGCGCACCGCGCGCAGCGCTGCGAGCGAGGCGAAGGCCGCGTAGCCGTCGTCGGCCCCGCCCCGGCCGTAGAGTTTGTCGCCGCGGCGCACCGGGAGCCACGGGCCGAGGCCCTCGGACCAGCCGCTCATCTCCGGCTGCTTGTCGTAGTGGCCGTAGAGCAGCACGGTGTCGCTCGCGTCGGCGCCGGGTGTGGCGGGCACGTCGATCAAGAGCACCGGCGTGCGGCCCGGCAAGCGCACGATCTCCACGGTCGCACCGGCCGGTGCGTGCTCCTTGCACCAGGCCTCGACGAGGCGCACGGCCTTCTCGATGTGCCCATTCGCCTCCCAGTCCTTGTCGTAGGCGGGCGACTTGCAGGGGATGCGGATGTAGTCCTCGATCCTCGGGAGGATCGAGCGGTCCCAGAGCTCGGTGACCGAGCGGAGTACGGCGTCGTCGTTCATCGGGCGCGCAGTCTACACCGCGGATCGTCACCGGTGAGGAGGCTCGCGGTCAGGCGCCGCCCGACGCTTCAGTCGTCGAGCCAGAGGTAGCTGAGCGCGAAGCCGTTGTAGTAGGTCACCGGGCCGCCCTCGATCGCGTAGAAGCGAATGCCCTGCACGAAGTCGAGCTCGAGCTCGCGCCTGTCGCCGAACCTCAGCCCGACCGCGCTCCACTCCGGGCCCGCGACGAAGCCCGTCGCCGGATACTCCGAGAAGATGTGGAAGAAGCCGCCGTTGAAGCCCGCGGAGACCGTGTAGCGGGACGCGACGTGGAAGCGCAGCGACACGGGCATGGTGACGTTGAGCACGCCATCGCCCCCGGTCGTACCGAGCATCATCGCCGAGCCACCGAGGCGTACGTCGAGCCGCTCGTTCAGGCCGACGTTGGCGAAGGCCGTGGCCGAGCCGCCGAACCAGGCGCCACCCGACAAGGGCAGCACGAGCAGCGGAGCGGCGCCCACTCCGACATGGAAGCCGTCGCGGTAGCGCGCGACGTCGACGAGCGTGTCGCCGCTGAGACCGCCTCCGGTGGCCCCGCCCTGCCCGCCCGCGCCGAGCTTCAGCGTGACCGTCTCGCTCCCGCCCTCGGCGAGCTCGACCTGTGCGCTCGACGGCGGCAGACCCTCGGCGACGGCCGTGACGACGTGCTTGCCGGGGTTGAGCCTGCGCGTGAACTTGGCGCCGACCGGCGGCACCAGGTGCCCGTCGACCGAGACCTCGAGCTTGGCGCCCTCCGGAGCGCCCTCGATCCGCACCTCGAGCGAAGCGACGCGGGCCTCGAGCTCCTTGGCGAAGGCGCCAGCGTCGCCGCGTGCTTGCTCGAAGGCCGCGGGCTCTCCTGGGGTGGCAGAGCCACGCGCGATCTCGAGCGCGAGGTCGCGCGCCTCGACGAGCTGTCCGAGCCCCGCGAGGGCTCGGGCGACGGCGAGGCCCGTGCTCGGCACCTTCATGATGAGGTGGGCCGACTCGAAGGAGCTGAGCGCCGCCTTGTAGTCCTTGGCGGCGAGCTTCTCCTCGCCGAGCTTCATGAGGTGCCTCGCGGTCTCCTTGTCGGCGGCCGAGGGCTCGGCCGAGGCCTCGCCTGCACCGACGGAGCACACCAGACCGAAGGCGACGAGCAGGGAGAGAGCGAAGCGACCCACACACACGACCCGCTCAGAACCCATAGTCTCGTTCTTTCTTGAGGCTTCCGCCGGTGCGCAGTGGCGGAGCCGTCGGCGGAGGACTCGCGCTCTTCGCCGAAGGCGCAGCGGGACGCGCGCTCGGCGCCGGAGGGGCCACCACGGGCGCCGCCGAATTGCTTGCTGGCGCGACGGGTCCGACCGTCGACGCCGCCGGCGCGACGACCGGCTCCGCGGGCTCGGCGACGGACGCCGCTCGCTCCGCGGCGACCCCGGTCGGCGCGAGGAGCTCGACGCTCGGCGGCGCCCCGGTGCTGGCCGAGACCGTCTGGGCGCCTGGCTCCTCGCCGAAGAGCCGCGCGCGACCCAGGAATCCGGCCGTGCCGAGCAGCGCGACCACCAGCAGCGAGAGCCCCACTGCCCAGGCCGCGCGCCTGCTCGGGTGAGCTCTGCCGGGCTGCGTGGCGCCGGCCACGCTGCCGGCGTGCGCGACCCCCGCGCTGGTCGAAGGGTCGCGGCGCGGCTCGACGAGCGACGCAGCCTCGATCACCGTAGGCGCCGGCGGGCGGGGCCGATGCACACCGGAGTCGAAGCCACGCACACCCGAGGCCTGCCGGCCGATGGCGGCATCGAAGGCCTCCGCCAGATCACGCGCGCTCTGGAAGCGCCGGTTGGGGTCACCGTCGAGCGCCCGCAGGAACCAACCGTCGAGCGCGGCGGGCAGCTCGGGGCGCAGCTCGGACGGCGGCACGAAGCGCCCCTGGCTCACGGCCAGCATGAGCGCCCCCATGCCCTTGTCGTCGGAGAAGGGCATCTTGCCGGTGAGCGCGCGGTAGGCGAGCACGCCGAGCGACCAGAGGTCCGTTCGGTGATCGACCGACTTCGCGTCGTGGAGCTGCTCCGGGCTCATGTACGCGAGCGTGCCCACGAGCACGCCGGTCGTCGTGAGGCTGTTGTCGTCGGTGGGGCCCTGCTTGGCCACGCCGAAGTCGAGCAGCTTCGCGTAGACCTCGCCACCGACGTCCTGGAGGAAGACGTTGTTGAGCTTGATGTCGCGGTGCACGACGCCCGCCTGGTGCGCCTTGCCCAGGGCCTTGGCGACCTGCGAGAGCACCTCGGCGAGCTCGAGCAGGCCGAGCGGGCCGCCGCGCTCGAGCCGCTCGGCGAGATCCTCGCCTTCGAGCAGCTCCATGACGATGTAGGGCAGACCGTCGGCGTTCGTGCCGTGGTCGTAGATGTGCACCACGTGCGGGCTCTTGATCTGCGCCGTGCACGCAGCCTCGCGCGAGAAGCGCAGGACCATCGGGTCGTCCTCGACGAAGGACCCGGTCATCAGCTTGACCGCCACGGTGGAGCCCAGACCGAGGTGCTCGGCCTCCCACACCGCGCCCATGCCGCCACGCCGGAGCAGGCGCTTGAGCTTCACGCTGGGTGTCAGCTGGTAGCCGGGTTCGAGTCGCATTCCACCTCGATCGTAGAGGAGTAGAGCACGGCCCGGAGGCCGCTCGCCAGGCGCGCCGGCGCCGGGCGCCCCCTGCTCGATCGCGCGCGCGCCGCCGGGCACGGAACCGCCGCCGAGCGAGCCCAGCAGCGTGTGATGTCGTGACAAGTGTACCGTGGTAGCCTCGTCGGCATGTCGGAGGTCTCCAGAGCGGCCAAGGTCGGCGGCATGGCCGTCGTCCTCTCTGGAGCGGTCTACTTCGGCTACCAGTTCATCTCCCGCGACACGGGCACCTCGGGCCACCGCGTCTACGCCTACCTGCCGGACGTCACCGGCGTCGCGCCGCACTCTCGCGTGATGGTGAGCGGCATCCAGGTCGGCGTCGTGGATCGCATCTGGCTCGACGAAGGCCGGGCGCGCGTCGACATCAAGATGATGCCGAACGCGCCGCTCTACGACGACGCTGCGATCGGAAAGCGCGCCGCGAGCCTCATCGGCGAGTCCTTCATCGTGCTCGCGCCCGGCACCGAGGGGCGCCCGGAGATCCCCGACGGCGGGCAGATCACCCGGTACATCCAGGAGCCTTCGCTCGAGTCCTTGCAGGGCCAGCTCGCCGACATCCTCGTCGACGTGAAGGCGGTGACCAACTCGCTCAAGGAGACGGTCGGCTCGGACAAGGGCAAGGACGACATCGCGAAGATCCTCGAGAACCTCGCCGAGACCACCGAAGCGCTGAACCAGACGGTGCGCGAGAACCGCGAGAGCGTGAAGGCCACGCTCGACAACGTGAACGCCATCACCGGCGACGCGCGCCCGCAGATCCAGGCGATCCTCGAGAACGTGCGCGTCGTCACCCAGGACGTGCGCGGCTTCACGCAACAGGGCGCGCCCGGCGCCCCGGGTGAGCCCGGCAAACCAGGCGAGATCCGCACGACGCTCGAGCGCATCGACCGCGCGAGCGCGAGCCTCGAGTCGGCCCTCGGCCACGCCGACAACATCGCGGCCCGCATCGATCGCGGCGAAGGCACCGTGGGCAGGCTCACCAAGGACGAGCAGCTCGTCGACGAGGTCGAGGGCGTCGTCGAAGACGTCGGCGAGCTGGTGGGCGGCATCGGCCGCCTGCAGACCGTGGTGGCGCTGAGGACGGACTACAACTTCCTCGCGAACACGATCAAGAGCTACGTCCAGCTCCGGCTGCAGCCCACGGCCGACAAGTACTACATGATCGAGCTCGTCAACGACCCGCGCGGCAAGACGAGCTTCGAGCAGACCACGATCGACACCACGAACCCGAACCAGCCCGCGAGCTGGCGCGAGACGCGCGTCGTCACCACGAACGACTTCCGCTTCAGCTTCCAGTTCGCCAAGCGCCTCGGCCCCTTCACGGGGCGCTTTGGCATCCTCGAGTCGACGGGCGGCATCGGTCTCGACCTGCACCTGCTCGACGATCGCTTCGAGCTCAGACAGGACCTCTTCGGCTTCGGCGAGCAGCTCTCGCCGCGCTGGCGCGTCACCGTGGGTTACGAGTTCATCGACAAGTTCTGGCTGCTCGGCGGCGTCGACGACATCCTCACCGGCGACCGACGCGACTACTTCGTCGGCTTGCAGCTGCGCTTCACCGACGACGACCTGAAGACGATCCTGCCCTTCGCGCCGACGCCCTGAAGCTTCGCGCCGACGCGCCGAGCCTTCGCGCCGACGCGCCGAGCCTTCGCGTCGACGCACCGAGGTGCAGCGCCCCGGAGGCGCCCGGCGCGCCGGCCTGCCTGCCAGTCTCTCCCGGAGCGTGCTAGAGGAGCGACGTCCGCATGCACTCTCGACGTCGCCCCGCCGCACTGCTCGGCAGCGCCATCGTGGCCGCCGCCCTGTCGTCGGCGTTCCTCGGCCAGAGCGCGTGCAGCTCGGGCTCGAGCGGCGGCGCGACCACGGCGACGAGCGCACAGACCGTGGCGCCTCCCTCGCTCGCGCCCACGGTCCGGCTCTACCTGATGAGCACCGTGGCGGGCGCGCTCGTGCCCTGCGGTTGCTCGAAGGACCAGCTCGGCGGCGCCGATCGTTTCGCCGCCCAGCTCGGCGCCGATCGCGCGCGGGTGCCGAACCGCCTGCTGCTCGGCGCGGGGCCGCTGTTCTTCCAGGAGCCGGTGCTCTCGGGCGACCTGCGACAGCAAGACGAGTGGAAGGCCGACGCGCTGGCCGACGCGATGAAGCGCATGGGCCTCGTCGCCTGGGCGCCCGGGGCGAACGACTTCGCCGCCGGGCGCGAGGCCTTCGACCGACTGCGCGCCGCCTCGGGCGCGAGCTTCGTCGGCGCGAACCTGGGGCTCGACGGCGTCGTGCCCTCGATGCTCGTCGACGTCGGCGGCGTGTCGATCGGCATCGTCGGGCTGAGCGACCCCACCGCGGGTCAGCGCGAGCTGCTCTCGAAGCGACGCGCCGAGCTCGCTGCCACGCCGCCTGCAGGCTCCGCCGCCCCGAGCGCGTCGCCGGCAGGCTCCGCGCGCTCCGCCGCCCCGAGCGCGTCGCCCGCAGGCTCCGCAGCTGCTGCAGCGCCGGCGCAGAGCTCGCTCGAGCTGCTCGCGCAAGCCGGCGTCGACGTCGCTCCGCCCAAAGAGGCGCTGCGCGCCGAGGTCGACGCGCTCCGTCAGAAGGGCGCGCGCGTCGTGGTGGGCCTCTTCGCGATGCCACGCGGCGAGGCGCTGCGCCTGCTCGACGACTACACCGAGCTCGACGTCGTCGTGATCGGCAAGGCGAGCGAGAAGGGCGACGGCAACGACGCGCCGAAGCCGGCGGTGCTCGTGGAGAACACCGTCGTCGTGGAGACGAGCAACCACCTGCAGACCGTCGCCGTGCTCGACCTCTTCGTGCGCGAGCCCGCCGGCAGCCAGGGGCGCGTGCGCTTCGCCGACGCGGGCGGCGTCGCGCGCGCCGAGCAGTTCACGAGCCTCGCCGCGCGCATCCGCGATCTGGAGACGCGCATCACGGGCTGGGAGCAGGGGCGCACGATCAGCCCCGCCGATCTGGGCGCGCGCCGGGCCGATCTCGAGCGACTGCGCCAGGAGCGCCGCGCCCTCGAGGCCGAGCAGTCGCCCCCGCCCTCGGGCAGCTACTTCGCGTATTCGCTCATCGAGGTCCGCGACTCGCTGGGCAAGGACGCAGACGTCGCCTCGAGCATCCTCGCCTTCCGCAAGCGCGTGAACGAGCACAGCAAGGTCGCCTTCCGAGACCGCAAGCCCGAGCCCGCGCCCGAAGGCACGGCGAGCTACCTCGGCGTCGAGGCCTGCACCGACTGCCACCGCCAAGAGCGCGCCGTGTGGGACCAGACGGCGCACGCGCGGGCCTACGCGACGCTCGAGAAGGAGCAGGTCGAGTTCAACCTCGAGTGCGTCGGCTGCCACGTGACCGGCTACGATCGTCCGGGTGGCAGCACGGTCACACACGTCGACAAGCTGAAGGACGTAGGCTGCGAGGTCTGCCACGGTCCGGGCTCGCGCCACGCCGCCGACCCCACGGACAAGTCGCTGATCGTGCGCAAGCCCGAGCCCAAGACCTGCGTGAGCGAGTGCCACCACCCGCCACACGTGGAGAACTTCGACCCGAACGCCAAGCTCCAGCTCGTGCTCGGGCCGGGCCACGGGCGCTGATGTCCACCGCGCGCCGCGCGCTCTGCGCCTCGGGCTGGATCGACGCATGATCCAGATCGCGAGAGACGACGAAAACCTCGACGGCCTCATCGGCCGCGAGCTCGCCTCGGAGCTCAACCCCGGCGTGAGCTACCGCCTCGAGCACACGCTCGGCCGAGGCGGAGGCTCGGTCGCCTTCCTGGCGACCAGGCGCGCCGACGACGGCGCCGTGCCCGTCGTCGTGAAGATCCTGCGCCCGTCGTTCGTGCGCAAGCTCGGCGCGACCGCGCACCTGCTCATCCGCAAGGAGGCCGTCGCGCTGGGCCGCCTCAACGAGCAGGTGCCTCCCACGCCCTACGTGATCCGTCTGCTCGACACCGGCACCCTGCGCGTCCTGCGCGAGAACCAACAGCTCGAGCTGCCGTGGATCGTGCTCGAGTACGTGCACGGCGGCGCGCTCGGCACCACGCTCGCGCAGCGCGTGAGGCGCCAGCTGCGCGACTACGGCCACGCCTTCGATCCGGGGCGCGCGGCGAACGCGGTCGACTGCGTGACCCAAGGCCTCGCGGCGGTGCACTCGGTCGGCGTGATCCACCGCGATCTGACGCCGAACAACGTGCTCTGCTCGGGGAGAGGCGCCGACGAGATCTTCAAGCTCGCCGACTTCGGCGTCGCACGCCCCTCGGGCGTGAGCGGAACGCTCTCCGGATCGCTCGTGGGCACGCCCGGCTACGCCGCGCCCGAGCTCACGACCGGCGAAGAGCTCGGCACCTACACCGACGTCTTCAGCCTCGCGTCGGTCGTGTACTTCGTGCTCACCGGCGAGCCGCTCTACGCGTCGATGGCGGAGGTGATGCGCTCCCTCGAGACCGGCAAGCGGCGCAGCCTGCTCGACGCCCCCACGCTGCACCCGGAGCTGCGTAGGCACGAGAGCGCCTGCCGCTCGATCGATCTGGTGCTCGGCTGGGCCGGAGCCGCGAAGCCCAGCGATCGCATGGCCGAGGCGCTCGCGGTCGGCTCGATGGTGCTGCCGCACCTCACGCGCCTGCCGAAGCAGGAGATCAGCTATTCGATGCCTCCGCCCGCGCCGGGCACGGGGCAGGAGAGCATCGTCGAGCCAGAGCGTTGGAGTTGGTCGGTGCTCCACCGACCGAGTGACAGGCTCGTCCTGCGCTCCGTCGCCTGGGACGGCCACGGGCGGGCGATCGCCGCGACCGCGGAGGGGCTCTCGTTCTGGAGCGGCACGCAGTGGAGGGTCGCCTCCGCCGAGGGCATGCAGCTCGGCTCCTACCTGCGCATCGTGCAGCGCGTGGGGGCCGGCCGCTGGGTGCTCGGCGGAGACGACGCGAGTCTCGCGATCTACACCACCGGAGGCGCGACCGAGCTCGTGGCCGGGCCGAAGGGCGCGCGCACCGTGCTCGCCTTCTCGGGCGACCTCGACGACATCAGCGTGCTCGCGACCCAGCAGGAGCGCGGCGGCGTCGCGCTCTACACCTACGCCACCAAACGCTGGTTGAGGCCGCTCGAGCTGCCCGAGGTCGCCGCGATCGCGGCTCTGTCGCGCTTCGACGACGGCCGCTGGCTGGTCGCCGGTCGCAAGCACGACGGCAGCGCCTTCGCCGCCCTCTACTCGGCGCTCGACTGGGACCTCGAGGAGCTGCCCACACCCGAGGGCACACGCGCGCTGCTCGCTTGCGCCACCCACCCGCGCAAGGCCATCGGCTTCGCCGTCGGCACCCAGGGTGTGATCGTCACCCAAGACGCCGACACGACGAGCGCCGAGCGCGTGCAAGGCGAGCCGCCGCTCACCGCCGTCGCGCTCGACCCCTACGGGCGGCCCTGGGTCGCTTGCTCCGGGCGGGTGCTCTACCGCGACGAGGCCCGAGGCTGGCGCACCGCATGGAAGGACCCATCGATCGCCACGCCCGTGGTCGCGCTCTTCCTCGACGTCGGGCTCGCCATCGTGATGACGGCCGACGGCGCCGTCGTCGAGGGCCGCTCCACGCGCCGCGCGAGCAGCGATCTGCCGCCCGCGCCGAGGCCGCCCACGACCTGAGCGCGCCGCGCCGCGCACACACGCGCCCACCGGGAATTCCGAAGCGGGCGCCACGATGTGCTAGTCGCCATCCCCGATGGCCGACCTCTCCCCTATCCACGTGTCGAACGTCGTCACGTCGGGCCCGCCGCACCGCGCGATCCTCCGGCTCGCGATGCCCACGGTCGGGGCGATGCTCACGCAGAGCATCGTCAACGAGATCGACATCGTCTTCTTCGCGCACCTGCCCTGCCCGGAGTCGTCGAACGCGCAGGCCGCGCTCCTACCCTCGCTCATCGTGCTCTGGCTCTTCGGCGGCTCGCTCTCGGGCATCTCGGTGGGCACCCAGGCCTTCACCGCGCGCCGCTTCGCAGAGGGCAAGAACCAAGACGCGGGCGCCGTGCTCTTCAACGCCTTCGCCTTCGCCCTCGTGGCCGGCGTGCTCTTCTCCGGGCTCGGTTACCTCGCGATGGGCGGCATCCTCGGTGGGCTCATCGAGCACGAGGGCGCGCGGGCCTCCGCGAACGCCTACCTCAAGTGGCGCCTGCTCGGCATCACCAGCATGGCCGCGACCTTCGCCTTCAAGGCCTTCTTCGACGGCATCGGCAAGACGCACATCCACCTGGTGAGCGCGGTCATCATGAACGCGATCAACATCGGACTGTGCATGATCCTCATCTTCGGCAACGAGACGCTCGGCGTCGCCAAGATGGGCATCGAGGGCGCGGGCATCGCGGGCGTGATCTCCACCTACGTGGGCCTCGCGATCATGATGGGCTACGCACTCATGCCGGAATACCGGAGCAAGTTCACGCCCTTCCGGCTGTCGCATTGGTCGCCCGAGCTGCTCAAGTCCATCCTCAAGCTGTCGATCCCCGGCGCCGTGGCGACCATCGCCGTCATGACCGGCTTCGCGATGTTCGCGAAGATCGCGAGCAAGCTCGACGAGCTGCACCCGGTGGGTGTGGTGAGCGCGCTCTGCCCCGGCGGCGACGGCGAGCCCGTGAACATGGCCGCGACGACGGTGATCGTCGGCGTGCTCAAGCTCACCTTCACCGCCTGCCTCGCCTTCGGCACGGCGACGGCGACGCTCGTGTCTCAGTCGCTCGGCGAGAAGGATCCCGAGAAGGCCTCGCGCTTCGGCTGGACGAGCGTGAAGCTCGGGCTCGTGATCTTCGGCGTGGTGGGCCTGACCGAGGCGATCTTCGCCGAGCAGCTGCTCGGCGTGGTGACCAAGAGCGATCTCGTGCTCGAGTACGCGCTCACGCCGATGCGCATCATGGGGCTCTGCACGCCGCTCATCGCGGTCGGCATGATCCTCACGCAGGCGCTCTTCGGCGCAGGCGACACGAAGTTCGTGATGGTGGCCGAGCTCATCCTGCACTTCACGTGTCTCGTGCCGCTCGCCTACCTGCTCGGCGTGGTGCTGAACTACGGGCTCGTCGGCCTCTGGCTGTCGGCGGTCATCTACATCGCCGGGCTCTCGGTCGTGATGGTGCTCAAGTTCCGCGGCGGCGGCTGGAAGAAGATCAAGCTCTGAGGGGCGTGGCGCGTCGCCTCGCGGCAACGCAGCGCGCACGACGTCCGCCCGCTCAGATCTTGTCGAGCTCGCCGCGCGCCTTGAGCGCGTCGACGACGAGCTTCACGTCTTGCGCGCGCTCACGCGGCACGACGAGCAGCGCGTCGTCGGTCTGCACCACGACGAGGTCCTCGACGCCGACGAGCGCGACGGTCATCGGGCGAGCCCCCTGGCTGCGCGCGTCGACCACGTGGTTCCGGCGCGCGTCGACGTAGATCGCCGCGCCCTCGGCGTTTCCCTCGGCGTCGTGCGCGCCGAGCTCCCACGCGGCCTCCCAGCTGCCGATGTCGCTCCAGCCGAAGTCGGCCGGAACGACGCGGATGCCGCTGAGCTTCTCCATGACGCCGTAGTCGATGCTCACCGAGGGCAGCGCGCCGAAGCCCTGCTCCACCGCGGCGGACTCCTCGCCACGCCGAGCGGCCTCGTCGAAGCTCGCGAGACCTCGCGCGAGCTCGGGCAGCTGGGCCTCGATGGCGGCGAGCATGTCGCGCGCGCGGAAGACGAACATGCCCGCGTTCCAGAGGTGCATGCCGCCGGCGACGAAGGCCTCCGCGCGTCTGCGGTCGGGCTTCTCCACGAAACGCGCCACGTCGCGCACGGGGCCCTCTCCGGGGGCGAGCTCGAGGTAGCCGAAGCCCGTCTCGGGGCGGCTCGGCACGACGCCGATCGTCACGATCGCGCCCGCGCGCGCGGCCTCGACGGCGCGGCCGAGCGCCACACGGAAGCCGGGCTCGTCGGCGATGTGGTGGTCGCTCGGCAAGACCACGACGACCTCGTCGGGATCGCGGCGCGCGACCGTGGCCGCAGCCCAGCCGATGCACGGCGCGGTGTTGCGCGCGACGGGCTCGACGAGCAGGTTCTGGGGCGGCAGGTGTTCGCCGAGCAGCGCGCGCGTGGGCTGCTCCACGGCGCGGCCGCTCGCGACGTAGATGCGCTCCCAGCCGCCCACGAGCGGAAGCACGCGCTCGACGGTCTCGAGCAGGAGCGCGCGTCTACCCGTGAGCGGGAGCAGCTGCTTCGGGAGCGAGGCCCGCGACGCGGGCCAGAAGCGCGTGCCCGCGCCGCCAGCGAGGATGACTGCGGTGGTCATGCGCCTCAGCGGTAGTCGCGCCACACGCGGGAGGCGAGCCCGACGCGCAGGACGAGGCTCGTTCTCGGGGCGCCAGGCCAAACCGGTTGACGTCCCGCCGCGACCCCTCGTTCCATCGCCTTCGTGGAACTCACCGTCCAGCTCCAGCTCGGCACCGACGACGAAGCCTTCGAGCACAGGCTCGAGGTCATCCGGATGCGGGGCGAGGAGCGCATCGGCGCCCCGTACCGCTTCGAGCTCGAGGTGGTGACCGACCACGACACCGACTTGCCCGACGAGCTGCTCGCCGGCCCGGCGACGCTGCGCTTCATCGTCGACGAGGCGACGAGGCGCACGATCCGGGGCGCCGTGGTGCGCCTCGAGCGCGAGCTCGCCACCGGCAGCGTGGACTACCGGATCCACAGGCTCGAGATCATCCCGCTCTTCGGCGAGCTCGCGCGCTTCAGCTCGCAAGACGTCTACGTCGGCAAGACCTACCCAGACGTCATCCGCGACAAGCTCGAGCTCGCCGGCTTCGAGAAGGACAAGAACCTCTCGATGCGCCTCCTCGACCCCGAGGTCTACGGCAAGACCCCGTGGAAGGACGGCGACCCGGTCACCGAGCTCGCGCAGCCGCGCCTCGTCGTGCAGTACCGCGAGAGCGATCTCGACTTCGTCTCGCGCCTCGCCGAGCACGTGGGCCTCGCCTACTACTTCGAGGACGGCCTCGACGACGACGACGAAGCCGCCGAGCTGCTCGTCTTCACCGACCACGCCGCGGGCTACAAGAAGCTCGAGCAGCCGGTGGTCTTCGGGGGTAGCGGCACCGAGCACTCGCTGGTCTCGCTCCGGCGCGTCGTGACGGCGGTGCCGAGCGCCTTCTACGCCTACGACTACAGCTACCGTACGCCACGCAAGACCTACGAGAGGGGCGGCGAGCGTGTGTTCGACGCGATCGGCGGAGAGGCGCACCTCGAGCAGGGCTCACCCGGCGCCTTGGTCGAGTACGCACCGAACGTGAAGACGGAGGCCGAAGCCGCGCTCATCGCCAAGGTGCGCGCCGACGCGCGCGAAGGCGAGCGCGAGCGCTTCCACGCGCGTGGCCCCGTGCCGGCGCTCTACCCCGGTCTGCGCTTCGAGCTCTCGGGGCACTCCGAAATCGACGACGACGTGGAGCTGCTCGTGATCGCCGCGACGCACTCCTTCGAGGGCGCCTCGAGCTTCGCGGGCGTGGGCGCCAAACGCGCGCGCTACGACGTCGAGCTCGAGCTCGTGCGCGCCGAGAAGCTCGGCCCCGACCAGCGCAAGATCCCCTTCCGGCCAGCGCTGCGCACGCCGCGCCCACGCATCCACGGGGTCGTCACCGGCACGGTCCAGTCGGTCGCCGCCGGACAGGCCGAAGGGCACCAGCACATCGACGCCGAGGGTCGCTACCTCGTGAAGCTGCACTTCGACCAGACGCCGGTCGTCATGCCGCGCATGCGCATGGCCCAGCCCCACGTCGGCGAGGCCTATGGGCACCACTTCCCGCTCCGCCCGGGCGCCGAGGTGATCGTCGCCTTCCTCGACGGCGATCCCGATCGCCCGGTCATCGTGGGCGCGGTGCCGAACCCGCTCAAGCGCTCGCCCGTCGTCGCGCCCAAGAGCGGCGAGGACGTCGAGGTCTCCCGCATCCAGACCCGCTCCGGCATGCGCATCGAGTTCAGCGACGGCACCGTGAGCTCGAGCCGCGACCGCTCGCCCATCAACAAGGTCTGAGCGCTTCCGTCTCCACGCACCTCCGAAGGCGAGCAAGACATGGCCGAAAGCGAGTCCGGTAAGAAGCACCTGCTCATCGAGGTCCCCGACCACGTCTCCCAGTCGGGCGACGAAGACCGGAAGATGACGACCTTCCTGCGCATGGGGACCTTCGACCCGGACGCGCCGGGCATGGACCTGCTCGAGGACTTCGAGGCCTTCTACGACGACGAGCGCGATCGCGGGACGAACGAGGCCGGGACGCCCGCCGGCAGCCCGGGCCACACCCTCACCGTGGCCGAGCGCAAGGCCGAGACCGCGCGGCTCTTCACGCGCGGCGGCTGGCAAGATCACAGCGACGGCAACCGCCTCACGAGCACGCGCGGCGACAAGCTCGAGGTGATCCGGGGCAACTACAAGCTGCTCGTGCTCGGCCGCCAAGACGACCACGACAACGCCGCCGCGCTCGACTTCTCGGGTGGTCTCACCGAAGACGACGCCGTCTATCCGCCGGCCTACTGCGAGTGGAAGTGGGTCCAGACCTGGGGCGGCACCTGGAAGCTCACCCAGGTCGAGGAGAAGACCGACGTGCACGAGATCGTGCACGGCAACTTCAAGGAGGAGTTCTACGGCGACACGATCGAGTCGATCGTCGGCGCCGAGAGCGACACCAGCGACGTCGCGCACGCGCAAGAGTCCTCGAAGAAGAAGCGCCCCGACATCGTCGAGAAGACCTGGGCCAAGTCGATCACCTCGAGCACCGGCTCGGCGCTCGCGCCGGTGCCTACGATCCTCGAGACCACCTTCGCGCTCGCGATCACCGAGGCGACCAACGCCACCGCGATCACCGAGACCGTGACGAGCGGCGCGCTCTCGTCCGTCACGGCCGTCTCCGGAGCGATCATCGAGACCGTCACGGCGGGAACGATCAGCGAGAGCACCACGGCTTCCTCGCTCACGTCGACGACGACGATCGCGACGATCACCGAGACCACCACCGCGACCACGGTCAACGAGACCTTCAGGTCTGGTGCGGCCAGCGAGACGGTGACGGTCGGCGCCTCGACCTCGCAGGAGTTCTACGGGGTGCGCAACGAGCTCACGACGGCAGGCGCCCGCTCCGCCGTCGACCTCGTCGCCGCAGACTTCTCCTTCAAGCTCGCCGCCGTGATGCTCGACATCGAGCTCTCCGCGCTGCGCGGCGAGATCAAGGCCGGCCTGGGCTTCTTCGAGATCGAGGCCGCGATCATCTACGTGGAGCTCTTCATCGGCATCAAGATGGAGATCAAGCTCGGCGGGGAGATCAAGTACGACACCACCTCGAAGGAGTTCAGCCTCGAGAAGACGGTGGGCATCGGGCTCTGATGATCCTCGTCTGCAACCCCGACAAGCTCCCCCATGCGACGGCGCTCGCCTCACGCAGGCCGCCGCGCGCCGAGATGATGGTCGTCGTGAAGGCGAGCTACGCCTTCACGCCCGAGGGGGTGCTCACGCAGCTGCCGCTCGGCGAGGCCAGCGTCACCGGCGACGTGTACGAGGCGGAGGCCGACGACGAGCAGGGCGAGGTGCTCGCGCCGAGCGACTTCGCCCACGCCAAGCTGCACCCCGAGGTCGTGCTGCGCGCCACTTGCCACACGCCGCGCGGTCGCCCTCAGACCGAATGCAGCGTCTCCGTCACCGTCGGCGCCTGGGCCAAGCGCCTGCGCGTCGTCGGCACGCGCCATTGGGTCGGCGACGCGCTCGGCGGCACGCACACCGAGCCCCTGCCCTTCGAGCGCATGCCGATCCGCTGGGCCCACGCCTTCGGCGGCCCCGGCATCGCCGAGAACCCGATCGGCGTGGGCGGGCCCGACAGCGCGCGACTGCCGAACGTCGAGCTGCCCGAGCAGCCGATCAAGAGGCGGGGCGGCAGATACACGCCCGCCGGTTTCGGGCCGCTCAACCCGATGTGGCCCGTGCGCCTCGCGAAGATGGGCAAGAGGTACGACGACACCTGGAAGGCGACGCGCGCGCCCTTCGTCGCCGAGGACTTCGACTGGACGTACCACCAGTCGGCGCCGCCCGATCAATGGCTGAGCTCGCTGCGGGGCGACGAGCGCGTGGTGCTCGAGCACCTCCACCCGAAGAAGAGCCTGATCGAGCTCCGCTTGCCGGCCAAACGCGCCGTCGCGCACGCGAGGCGAAAGGGCAAGCCGATCGAGCCGGTGCCGCTCGCCCTCGACACCCTGTTCATCGACTGCGAAGCGGGCCGGCTCTCGCTCACCTGGCGCGGGCACGTGCCGGTGCGCGAGCTCGATCTCTCCGACGTGCACAGCCTGATGCTGGGCCTGGTGGATCTCGACGCCCCACCGCCCAAGCTCGCCGAGGTGGAGCGCGAGCTCTCGGCCTTCGAGGCCGACCCCGCCGGCCTCGGCGCCGTGAAGGCGGAGATCGAGGCACGCTTCCAGGCGCTGGAGAAGGATCTCCCGCCCGCGCCGGCGATCGTCGATGCACCCACCGATCCGGCCACGGCGAAGCTCGACGGCCTCTTCTCCGAGGACTCGATCGTGCGCAAGCACGTGCGCGCCCAGATGGCCCAGGCGCTCACCGGCCCCAACGCCGACAAGATCCTCGAGGCGCTCACCAAACACGAGGGCACGAGCGACGCGCCGCCTCCGACGCGCGGGCGCCCGGGCGTCGCGCCCTCCACGCGCCTGCGCAGCCAGCTGCGCCCCGTGGCGGAGAAGATCGCGCTGCTCCGCAGCAGACCCGACCTACCCAGCGAGGTGCTCGAGCGCGCCGAGGCCGCCGAGGCCGAGCTGCGCAGCGAAGCGCTGCACCAGGCCGACCCGGAGTACTCCTACCCGCACCCGATCAGCACCGCCGAGCCAGGGCCCGGCGCCGATCTGGTCGATCGCGACTTCACCGGGCTCTCGCTCGCGGGCCTCGATCTGCGCGGCGCCAAGCTCGACGGCGCCGTGCTCACGCGCGCGGATCTTCGCCGCGCGGATCTGCGCGGCGCGAGCCTGCGCGGCGCGCTGCTCTACCAGACGAAGCTCGGCGGGGCGAAGCTCGACGAGGCCGACCTCTCGCGCGCGAACCTCGCCCACGCGGAGGCGAGCGAGGCGAGCTTCCGCGGCGCCAAGCTCGACGAGGCCTCCTTTCAAGGGGCCTCGCTCGTCGGCGCGAGCTTCGTCGACGCCGAGGGGCAGTGGGTCGTCTTCGAGCGCGCCGATCTCAGCCGCGCAGCGCTCGGCAAGCTGCAGTTGTCGCGCTGCGACTTCGGCGAGGCGAAGCTCGACGGCGCAGACGCGCGGCGCGCCAGCCTGTCGACCTGCCTCTTCGAGCGCGCGAGCGCCGTCGAGGCGGACTTCGGCGAGGCCGGGCTCGAGCGCTGCGTCTTCAGGCACGCGAAGCTCCAGCGCGCGAAGCTCGTGCGCGCCCGCGCCTCGCGCTCGAGCTTCGACGGCGCCGACCTCGAGCGCGCCGACCTCTCCCTCGCCTCGCTGCGTGGCTCACACCTCTCCGAGGCCCGGCTCGTCGGCGTCGAGGCCTTCGGCGCCGATCTCGCCGAGGCTCGGCTCTACCGCGCGAACCTGAGCGACGCCGTCTTCGAGCGCGCCAACCTCTTCGGTGCCGATCTGGTCGCGACGCGCGTCGACCGCACGAGCTTCGTCTCGGCGAACCTCTACGACGCCAAGCTGCTCGAGGCTGCGGGCGAGGGCGCGGACTTCAGCCGGGCCAACCTCGAGCGCTGTTTGTCGTCGAAGGCCCGAAGCTCGGAGGTCGAGCCTTGAGAGCCGAAGACGTCATCGCCGCCGCGAGGAGCGGCAAGCCGCTCACCGGGGCGCTGCTCCAGGGACTCGACCTGCGCGGGGCGCAGCTCGCAGGCATCGATCTCTCCGGCGCGGCGCTCGAGCGCTGCGATCTCGAGGGCGCTGATCTGGGGCGGGCGAAGCTCGTCGGCGCGAGGCTCGGCAGCTCGAACCTCACGGGCGCGCACCTCGAGGGTGCCGTGTTCGTCGAGTGCTCGATCACGCGCAGCGGCTTCGTCGGCGCGAGCCTCGCCGGAGCGCGCCTCGAGGCCTCGCGCCTCGACCACGTCGATTTCTCGAGCTCGGTCTTCACCGGCGCGATCCTGCGCGAGCTCGAGCTCATCGCCTCGGTCGCCGACGGCGCGCGCTTCGACGGCGCGCGGCTCGAGAGGCTCAAGCTCCCGCGCCTCTCTGCGCGCGGCGCGCGCTTCGATCGCGCCACCCTGCGCGACGCGGTCTTCAACGGCGCCGACCTCGAAGGGGCGAGCTTCCGCGAGTCGAGCCTCGAGCGCACGGCCTTCCCCGGAGCGAGCCTCGAGCACAGCGACTTCGAGGGCGCGTCGATGCTCCAGGTCGTGCTCGCCCGGGCAGACCTGCGCGGCATGAACCGACCTCGGCGCATGGACACGGTGATCTTCGACGGCGCGCGCCTGTCGGAGCGCGACGAGCCCGACGCGAAGGAGCCCCCTTGGCACGAGGCCCGCGTCGCGCGCCCGGCGATCGTCGAGTCCTTCGAGGGTGTGAGCCTGCGCGGCTGTAGCTTCGCGCGCCTCAGCCTGCGCGGCGCGAGCTTCGCCGGCGCCTCGCTCGTGGGCGCCGCCTTCCAGGAGGCCGATCTCACGGGCGCCGACTTCCGCGGCGCCGATCTGCGCGGCGCCATCTTCCCGCGCGCCTGCCTGCGCGAGTCGAGCTTCGCCGACATCAAGATCGAGATGCTCGTCGCGCCCTACGCCGATCTGCGTGGCGCGAGCTTCGCCCGCTCGCGCATCGAGCGCAGCGGCTTCACCCGAGCCGACCTGCGCGGCGCCGACCTCTCGCACGCACACCTCTGGGGCGTCGATCTCGACGGCGCCCAGCTCGAGGGCGCCAAGCTCGTGGGCGCGGTCTTCCACTCGGTCGACTTCGGCACGGCGGATCTGAAGAAGCTGCCGCTCGCCGGCCTGCGTTTCACGCGCTGCAGCTTCCGCAAGGCCGACCTCGCGGGCGTCGACTTCCGAGGCTGCGACCTCAGCGGCTGCGACTTCGCCGAGGCCGACCTCAGCGGCGCGAACTTCGAGGGCGTGCACCTGCGCATGGCCACGTTCCGCCAGGCGAAGCTCTCCGGAGCGAATTTCGCGGGCGCCGACGGCAAGGGCGCGGGCTTCTTCGAGGCCGATCTGCGGCGCGCTCGTTTCTCGGGCGCCAAGCTGCGACGGGCGACCTTCAGCGGCGCGGACCTCGGCCAGGCCAACCTCGCCGGCGCGGTCTTGAGCGAGTCGATGTGGAAGGGCGCACGCGCAGTCGACGCGAACCTCACCGGCGCGAAGCTCGACTACGCCGACCTCGAGCGAGCCGACCTCTCGCGCGCGAACCTCTCGCTCACGAAGCTCGATCACGCGACGACCCACGCCATGATCGACGCCTCGACCGACTACGCCGGCGCGACGATGCTCGGCATCCGCCGCACCGATCCGGCCCGCCTCGCCGCCGAGAGCTGGCAGATGCCCGCCTCACCACGACCGACGACCCGATCCAAGCCATGAGGAGCACCGAGTGAGCACAGCCAAGTCGATCCAGGTCGAAGCCTCGAAGGTCGTACGCCTCGAGCGCTCGGTCGAGGGCCGCTACCTCGGTCCCGCGGAGGTCGTCGGCAAACGCGCCGACCGCCTCGAGCTCCGCCTGCCCTCGGGCAGCGTCGTCGAGGCGCGCTCGGCGCTCGCTCTCCCCTACGAAGCGGAGCTCGGCGACGAGCTGCTCGTCGTCGGCGAGCACGGCAGCCATTACGTGATCGGCGTGCTGCGCGGCCAGGGCACGACCCAGCTCGCCTTCGAGGGCGACGTCGAGCTCCGCGCCCGAGGAGGCCAGCTGCGCATCGCCGGCGAGCGAGGCGTGACCGTGGAGGGGCCTTCGGTGGAGGTCCACACGGATCGCTACGCCATCGTCGCGGAGCTCGCGACCACGATCGCCGGCAACCTGCGCACCGCGGTGCGCGAGCTCTTCACGCTGCGCAGCAAGGAGCACCATACGCAGGTCGAAGGCGACGTGCTCCAGCACTCCAAACGCGCGCGCCTCGTCGCCGAAGAGAAGGTCACCGTCAACGGCAAGGAGATCTTCCTCGGCTGAGGGAGATCGACGGAGCACGCCGCCCATGATGCCTGCATCGACCCGTGGAATCGGAATGGCGCTCGGCTTCCCCGACGTCTGCAACACGCCGACGCCGGCCGGGCCCGTGCCCATTCCCTACCCAAACATCGCCGACCACTCGATGGCGAGCGCCACGGTGACCAACGTGCGCATCAACATGATGGACGCGCTCAACATGATGAGCCAGGTCCCCATGAGCTCGGGCGACGAAGCAGGCAGCGCGCACGCCACGATCAAGGGCACGCAGCGCTACACGATGGGCATGCCCAACATCCGGCTCAACATGATGCCGGCGATCACCCTCGCGAGCATCACCTCCCACAACCAGGGCAACTGCCCCATCGGCGCGGTGCTCGTGCCGAGCGCGCCGAACGTGCGCTTCAACCGGGCGAGCTCGAACGGTCAGGGCGCGGTCGGTCTGCTCGACGAGGCCGCCGCGCTCGACCACGGCGAGGCAGCGCGCCGAAGCGGCGTCGCCCGGGCCGAGGGCGGCGTGCTCGTCGTGCACCACGTACCGATGGCCTTCGCGGCCGAGCTCGCCCAGGCCGTCGCAAGCGAGCTCGCGCGCGGCGCCGGCGTCGTGCGCATCGATCTGAGGTCGTGCCGAGGTGGGGTCTTCGACGCGGCCGTCGACGCGGCCGGCCTCTTCCTCACGCCAGGCACCCCCATCGTGCGCGTCGTCGACGAAGACGGCGACGAGACGCTCGAGCGCGCGCGCGGCGCGGCCTTCCTCGATCTGCCTCTCGAGCTCTGGATCGGCCCACGCACGGCCTCCGCCGCCGAGGTCTTCGCCGGCGCGCTCGCGGCCGCGGGCCGCGCGCGCCTCGTCGGCTCCACGTCGCTCGGCAAGGGCAGCCTCACCGAGCTCGTCGCGCTCGGCGACGGCCGCTCCTACGCGCGCCCCCGGGGCGAGACCCTGCTGCCCGATGGAACTCCGATCCAGGGGCGAGGCCTCTCGCCGCAGGCCGGGCTCGCAGAGACCACGCTCGCCGTGACGGCGCCTTCGGAGGCCGCGCGATGAGCACGCCCCTCTCGATGCTCGATGGCAAAGCCGCGCCGGAGTGGCTCGCGGGTGATCTCGCTGCGCTCTCGGAGCTGCCCCAGGCTGCGCGCGAGGAGCTCTGGCAGGTCCTCGAGCCGGCCATCGCCGAGCCCATGCCCAAGAGCGCCGAGGCCCTGCTCGGCGAGTTCTGTGCGCGTCACCGCGTGCCGCAAGCGACGCTCTCGCGCGTGCTGCGAGGGCTGCGCTTCCTCTACCGCGCCGCCGCACAGACCGCCTCGCCGAAGTCCAAGCTCGAGGACGACCTGCGCAGCCTGCTCGGAGAGCAAGCCGCGCTCGCGTTGAGCCTCGTGGGCCGCTACCACGCGCCGGCGCTCGCGGTGCTCTCGGGGGAGATCCACACCAAGACCCTGCTCGCACACGGCAAGGTGCTCACCGACTTCGAGTGGAAGGTCTCGAAGGTCTCGGCCTCGACCCACGGCCGCGGGCTCGAGCTGCCCGTCGTCACGCTCACGCTCAAGTACCAAGAAGACGGCCAGCAGAGATCGATCACGCTCGAGGCAATCCCCAGCACGATCGCCAAGTTGCGCGACGTGCTCGGGGCGCTGCTGCGCTAGACCTCGGCGCTCGGGCGGCGGCCTCGTCACACTTCGCTCCGCCACGGCGATGGGTCCTGCGAGGTCCCCATGCGTGCTGCTCTCCGCGCTGGCTTCGCGCCCGCCCTGTGTCTCGTCACCGCTGCGCTCTCTTGCGCCTCGCCGCGCGAGGCCCCTCCGTCGAGCGCGAAGGCCTCGCTCTCCGAGCTCGCGCGCGACCTCGGCGGAGCGCTCGCGCACGACGCCTCGCGCCCCGCGCCGCCGCGGTGCCGTGCCCTCTCGCCGGGCATGCACGCGCTCGAAGTGACGACCGGCACGGTGCACGCCGCCGTGCCCGAGAACGCGACGAGCTGCGCGCCGATCTACGTCGCCTTGCACGGCGCGGGCTCCTCGGTGCTCGGCGTCTGCGCGCGCCTCGCGCCGCTCACCGAGCTCGTCCGGCCCCAGAGCGGGCCCGCGGTGATGCTCTGCCCCACGGGCAACCTCGCCTACGAAGACGGCGTCGCCGACTGGCAGGGTCCGACCGAAGCGCGCGCCGCGCACCTCGACGAGGCGCTCGCGCATGCAGCTCGAGCGCTCGGCCTCGAGGCGCCGAACGAGCGGCCCATCGCGCTGCTCGCGGGCTTCTCGCGCGGAGGCTTCCTCGCGCGCGATCTCGCCTACCTGCACCCCGGTCGCTACGAGCGCCTCCTGATCATCGGCTCGGCCTTCGTGCCCGACGTCGCGCGCTGGAGGGCGAGCGGCGTGCTCGGCGCGATCTTCGCCGCGCCGGATTTCGATGGAGCCGCGAGCACCATGCGACAAGCGGCCCTGAAGGCCGAGGCGAGCGGCCTGCCCGCGCGTTTCGTCTCGCTTGGGCCGCACTGGCACGATCTGCCCGAGGGCAGCGCAGGGCTGCTCGAAGAGAGCCTGCGCTGGTCGCTCGGGGGCGCGAGCGCGGCGACGAGCGGCGTCGCGCTCGGCCGCGCCGCAGGTCGAGCCGGGGCGGTGGGCGCGAGCGCGGTGCGTGGCCTCGGTGCGCGGGCGCCGCGCAGCGAAGGCACGCGCCCCGCGGTGGCGGAGAGCGGCGGGCGCTGAAGGGTCGACCGGACGTCGAGGGAGACGCCGGCCCCTGGCCCGCCCCCGACCTCAGCTGCCGGCGCGGTGGTTCTTCGCCGGCGGCACGTCGCTCGTGCGCTTGCCCGGCGAGCGCCCGCCTGCGAGGCCGTACTCGTGCAAGCGGTACTGGATCGTGCGCACGCTGATCTTCAAGAGATCGGCCGCCTTGGTGGTCGACCCGTTGCATGCCTCGAGCGTGGACAAGATCGCGAAGCGCTCGATCTCGCCCATGGTGGAGCCCGGGATGCGCACCGCGCCGCGCGCCATGGGCGCGACGTCGACGGGCAGGTCGTCTTCCTGCACGAGGTTCGACTGCGAGAGCACGACCGCACGCTCGATCGCGTTCTCGAGCTCACGCACGTTGCCGGGCCAGCGGTGCGAGAGCAGCCGGGCGCGCGCGCCGTCGCTGAAGCCGGTCACGTTCTTGTCGTTCTCGGCGGCGAAGCGGCGCAAGAAGTGGTTCGCGAGCAGGAGCAGATCGCCGTCGCGCACCCTGAGCGGCGGCATGTCGATGTGCACGACCTTGAGGCGGTAGAAGAGGTCCTCGCGGAAGCGCCCCTCGGCGACGTCGGCGGCGAGATCGCGGTTGGTCGCGGCCACCAGACGCACGTCGACGTTCACCGTGTCGTTGCCACCCACGCGCTCGAAGCTGCGCTCCTGCAGCACGCGCAGGAGCTTCACCTGCGTGGCGGCGGGGATCTCCCCGATCTCGTCGAGGAAGAGCGTACCGCCCTGCGCTTGCTCGAAGCGGCCGATGCGCCGGCGATCGGCGCCCGTGAAGGCGCCCTTCTCGTGACCGAAGAGCTCGCTCTCGAGCAGGGACTCGGTGAGCGAGGCGCAGTGCAGCGCGACGAAGGGTTTGTCCTTGCGCGGGCTCATGCGGTGCACCGCGCGCGCGAGCTCGCCCTTGCCGGTGCCGCTCTCGCCGGTGATGAGCACCGTGGCGCGCGAGGCCGCGACCTGCTTGGTGATCTGGTAGACCTTCTGCATCGCGGGGCTCGCGCCCACGAGCCCGCCGAGCCCGGTGCCGCCCTTCTCGTGGAGCTGCATGCGCAGCGTCTCGGCTTCGACCTGCAGCGCGGAGCGCGAGAGCGCGCGCTCGATCGAGAAGGTGAGCACGTCGAAGTCGATGGGTTTGGTGAGGTAGTCGTCGGCGCCGACGCGCATGGCCTTCACGGCGCTGCTCACGTCGCCGAAGGCGGTGACGACGATGACGGGCAGCGAGCTCGAGGCCGCGTGGATGCGGCCCACGAGCTCGATGCCGTCCATGCCGGGCATGCGCAGATCCGTGACGACCAGATCGGGCGCCGCGTCGTCGAGCCGGGCGAGCGCCGAGGGGCCGTCGGCGGCGGAGACGACGTCGTATCCCTCCTGGCGGAGCAGCTTCTCGAGCCCGGAGCGGGCGCTCTGCTCATCGTCGACGACGAGGATCTTCTTCTTCTTCTCGGTGCTCATGTCACTGTCTCCGACCCCGCGCCGTGATCCACCGCCACGGGGACGGGCAGCTGGATCCGGAACACGGTCTGTCCTGGCTTGCTCTCGAAGGACAAGCTGCCTTCGTGATCGACGACGATCCTGTGGGCGATCGAGAGCCCCAGACCGCTGCCAGTGGCTTTGGTGGTGAAGAATGGATCGAAAATCGGCAAGGCCGCGTCCCCCAGTCCCGGTCCATCGTCTTCGACCTCGACGAGGATCGAGCGCGGTTTGCGCCGCGCACGGATGACCACGGTACCACTTCCTTGGGTGGAGGTGGCTTCGACCGCGTTCCGCACGAGGTTCACGACGACCTGGCTCAGCTTGCCCGGGTCGACCGAGGCCCTGAGCACCGAGCGAGGCAGGTCGAGCGCGAGCTCCACCCCGGCGAGCTCCGCCTCCGGGCCGACGAGGCTCGCCACCTCCTGGCAGACCTCGCGCACGTCGACCTCTCGCCGATCGAGCGAGTGGGGCTTGGCGAAGTCGAGGAACTCGGTGACGAGCTTCGAGAGTCGGAGGATCTCCCGGCGCACGACCACCAGGGCCTCGTCGACCTCGCGGTCCTCGAGCGCGTGCCCGACGAGCTGGCGCTCGAGGAAGGTGAGGTGGAGCTGCGCGCCGTGGAGGGGGTTGCGGATCTCGTGCGCCAGGCCTGCGGCGAGCGTGCCCACCGTGGCGAGGCGCTCGGCCCGGCGGATGCGCTCGCCGAGCTCGCGCTCCTCGGTGATGTCGCGACCGAGCAGGTAGACGGCGACGTCCTCGGGACCTCGCATGCCGGTGTGCTCGGCGCGCACGAGCTGCCAGCGCACCTCGCGCACCCTCCCGGAGCGCGTGCGTACGCCGCTGCCGTCGAGCGTGAGCCTGCCGTTGCCGTTGTGGGTGACCCTCGAGATCGCCGCCTCGAGCTCGTCGACGAGCCCCTCCGGCACGAGCTCACGCATCATCGCCCTGCCCATGAGCACGCTGCGCGCGTGGCCGGTGAGGCGCTCGACCTCGGCGTTCAGGAAGCGGATGCGCCCGAGCTCGTCGAGGCCGAGCACGAGCACGTCGACCAAGCCCAGCGCTGCGCGCAGCTCGAGGAGCTCCTGCGAGGCGGAGGCGCGCGAGGCGGCCTCGGCCTCGAGGCGCTCGAGATCGCGCCGCGCGGTGGCGTAGCTCTCGAGCATGACGGTGAGCTCGAGGTCGAGCGCCCGGTTCACGCTCTGGATGAGCTCGGGCAGCGCGTCGCGCTGGAGCGCGCCCTGCGCGTCGAGCTCATGGAGCGCGCCGATGAGCGCTTCGCGCAGCACGCTCATGCCGAGCACCATGTAGCGAGGCGCGAGCCCGATGCGGCAATGCACCTCGCCGATGTGTTTGGTGCGACGGAAGTAGGCGTCGTCGTGCGGCCCCTCGAAGAGCCTCGAGAGCCAGGCCTCGAGCGAGCGCTTCAGGCGCTCGATCTGTGCCTCGTCGACGAAGACGGCGTGCGCCTCGTCGTGCTCCCGGGTGCGATCGTAGAAGGCCTCCGCGAGCTCGCCGAAGCGCGCCGAGAGCAGGGGCCCCACGCCACGCAGTCGCTCCGTGTCCGCGGCGTCGAAGTGCACGTAGCGCCTCATCGCGCTCCACGTCACATCGACGGCGCCTTCCAGCGCGGCATCGTGAATCGTTCCGTGCACTGTGCTCATCCGTCCCGACGCGGTCGACGACCGTAGGCCAAGCCGAGCTCGGCTGGCCGACCTGACTCAGGTGCCCGTGGAGCTCTGCGTGGCGGACGGGCCGGCCGCTGGCCTCGAAGAGTACACGTGCGCGCGCACGTGCGTGACGCTGTGGCGCTCGCACCAGAGCCGCGCACCGCCGGTCTCGGCGCGGATCTTCGCGCAGGCGTCGCACACGGGCTCGATCTCCGGCACCTTCCAGGTGGCGTTGTGGGTCTTGTCGCGCACGACGTGCACCGGGCAGCCCGAGAGGCGCACGACCTTCTCGGCGACCGAGCCGAGCAGGATGCGCTTGAGGCCTCGACGACCGTGCGTGCCGATGACGATGAGGTCGGCGTCGAGGTGCGCGGCGAGCCAGACGATCTCGTCGGCGGGCACACCGACGGCGGTGTGGACCTCCATGTGCGGTGCGCGCAGCGTGGGGTGCTCCTTGCGGAACTCGGCGTGGCGCTCCTCGCAAGCGGTCACCACGCGCTTCATGTCGACGCCGAGCAGCTCGACCGGCGGGGGCGCGATCGGCGTCGCCATCGCGGTGACGATCGGCTCACTCACGGCCAACACGTGCAGCTCTCCTCCGGGGTGTTGAGAGGCCAGGGCGAGCGCCGCGTCGAGGACGCGAGCGGAGCCGACCTCGAGATCGATCGCGGCGAGCACGGTGTACTTGGCAGACATGGCGAGCCTCCTGTGGCGCAGTCGGAAGAACGGTTCGCGGTAGGCGCTGTCGGCGAGTGCCTCACCGCCCCCCATGCCGAGGGGCATTGCAGCTAGCGTGCCGACCCGAACGCGCGAATTCTCTGCGGGATCCTCGGCCGGCCCCCGGCGCCGAGCGCAGCAGCTGCGAAGAGACGCAAGGCTTGCGCGGGCGTGGCCAGAAGCTCAGCTCAGCGCGCGCGCTCTGCGGTGTCGACCGCCTCGCCCTCGGCGGCACGCGAGGCGCAGCAGGGCCGCTCTTCGCCGCCGGCCGGCGGCGCGGCGGGCAGCGCGCCCGCCTGGAGCACCGCGATCGCCAGGTGCACCGCGCCAGAGGCAGCGACGAGCACGCCAGCGGTCGCGCGCAGCCTCGCGGACTTCACCAGGCGCACGAAGCTCGACGCGAAGGCGCCGACGGCGAGCATCGAGGGCAGCGTGCCGGCGCCGAAGGCGAGCATCGTGAGCGCGCCCGACACCGGATCCCCTGCGACGACCGCGAGCGCGGCCGCGCCGTAGACGAGCCCGCAGGGCAACAGGCCCCAGCCCATGCCGCGCAGATAGCTCGCGCCGAGGCTCGGCGCGGCGGGCGCGGCGAGCAGCCTGCGCACCCACGCGAAGAGCGGACCTCCGAGCGCAGACACGCGCGAGAGCCCCTTGCCCACCCCCGCGAGCTGCAGCCCGACGACCACGAGCACGAGCGCCGTCGCGATGCGCGCTCCGGTGCCGAGCGCAGCGAGCGGGATCGCCCCGCGGAACGCGCCCCCGAGCGCACCCGCGAGCGCGCCGAGCAGCGTGTAGGTGCCGAGCCGACCGAGGTTGGTCGCGATGGCGCCCGCCGCGCTCGCAGCAGGGCTGCGGCAGGAGGCTTGGGGGCTGGCACCCCGCGGGGAGGCACCCTGCGGACCGGCACTCAGCACCGAGGCGATGCCCCCGCACATGCCCACGCAGTGGACGGTGCCCATGAGGCCCATCACCAGCGCGGCGCCGAGCTCGATGGTCGCGCTCATCGTGGCCCCAGGAAGCTCGCCTGCGCAGCGCGCTGCTCGGTGCCGTCGAGGTTCTTCACCACCACGACGAAGCGAGCATCGCCGCGGCCCTTCGGCGCCGTGATGGCGATCGGGACCTTCTGAGAGGCGCCGCCCGCGAGCTCGACCACGGTGCCGCTCGGCGGCGAGAAGACGAAGCCCTCGGGACCGCTCGGCGCGAGCTCGAAGCGCTTCGGACGGTCGTCCTTGTTGACGAGGTGCACGCTGAAGACGTTGCGCACGGTGTCGCCCTCGACCACATAAGGCGGCCCGGGGTTGCGCAGCAGGTTCGCCTCGAAGCTGATGCGGCTCGAGAACGCGAGCGTCATCGCCACCAGGCCGAGCACACCGAGCACCGCGTAGAGCGCGAGCCTGGGCCTCCAGAACCTGCGCCCCTCACCCGCGAGCGAGCGCTGCGAGTCGTAGCGCACGAGGCCCCTGGGCTGGCCGATCTTGTCCATCACGTCGTCGCAGGCGTCGACGCAGGCGCTGCAGCCGATGCAATCGAGCTGCAGACCATTGCGGATGTCGATGCCCGTCGGGCAGACGACCACACAGCGCTTGCAGTCGATGCAGGCCCCTCGGCCCTCGTCCTTCAGCTTGCCGCGCGGCTCGCCGCGCGCCTTGTCGTAGCCGATGACGAGCGAGTCGTCGTCGACCAGCGCCCCCTGCATGCGACCGTAGGGGCACACGATCAGGCAGACCTGCTCGCGCGCCCAGGCGAAATTGCCATAGAGGATGGCCGTGACCGCCGCGGCCCAGGCGAAGGCCTCCGGGTGCGCAGCGGGGCTGCCCATGACCATCTGCGCGACCATGGGCAGCGGGACGAAGAAGCTCAGGAAGACGTGCGCGACGAAGAAGGCTGCGAGCAAGAACGCCGCGTGTTTGGCCACCTTCTTCGCGAGCTTCGAGGCCGTCCACGGCGCCTTGTCGAGGCGCATGCGCTGCTCACGGTTGCCCTCGATGAGCCGCTCGATCGGACGGAACATGCCCTCGAGGAAGACCGTCTGCGGGCAGGCATAACCGCACCAGACGCGCCCGAGCAGGCTCGTCGCGAGCGCGAGCAGGAATCCGAAGCCGGTCAGCAGGAAGAAGACGAGCCAGATGTCCTGTGCGTTGAAGGTGCCACCGAAGAGGTGGAACTGCCTGGCCTGCACGTCGAGCAGGACGAGCGGCTTGCCGTTGAGGTGGACCAGCGGCAGCGCGATCCAGATCCCGACGAGCGCCGCGAAGATCGCGAGGCGCAGGTTGCGGAACCGGCCCTTCACGTCGGCCGGGTAGACGAACCTGCGGTGGCCGTCGGGATCGAGCGAGCTCACGAACTGCTCGGCCTCGGAGAACACGGGGAGATGCTTCTTCTCGGACATCGGAATTCAGCTCTCCCCCCGAGGGCCCCATCATCGCCGGCGAGGCGCCCGGCTCGGCTGTCGGGCCGAGCCGGTTCCAGCCCGGAGCGGCCTGCTCAGGGGGCCTTGTCTCCCTGCGGCGCCTTGCCGCCGGGCACGTTGGTGTTCTTGATCGTGAGCACGTAGGCCACGACCGAGCGCGTCTTCTCTTCGCCCAGCTGCTTGCCCCAGGCGGGCATCTGCTTCGCCAGGAAGCCCTCGTTCACGATCTTGTAGATCGCGACGGGGTCACCTCCATGGAGCCAGGCGTCGTCCGTCAGATTCGGGCCGATGTTGCCTTTTCCACCTTCGGCATGACAGGTCACGCAGACCTGGTCGAAGGTGGCTTTGCCTTGCTCCACGGTGCCCGGATCCTTCGCGAGTGTGCTGAGCAGCTCGGGCGTGATCTCGCCGCTCCGCTTCAGGCGCTCGGCCTCCGCCGCGAGCTCCACGGCCTTCTGCTGGGCGTACTCCTCGCTCGGAAGCTGGCCCTTGTCGAAGCTGTGGAAGTAGAGCCAATAGCCGGTCGCGAAGATGACGCTACCGAGGAAGGTCCAGACCCACCAGCGCGGCAGCTGGTTGTCGAGCTCCTCGATGCCGTCGTAGACGTGGAGCACCGGCTCGTCTGCAGGAGCGGCTGCTCCGGCGCCCGCAGCCTTCGGCTTTCCTTTGGGGGCGCTCATCGCTGGTCTCCCTTCACGTGGGGCTCGGAGTCGTCGTCGGCCAGAGGAAGCGCGGCGAGGTCCGAGTAATCGGCGGCGCTACGCCGATAGGTGCGGTAGCTGACGAGGAGGAACACCCCCAGGAAGATCGCGAGCGAGAGGATCGGCAGCGCGAGCAAGGGGCTGTCGGCGAACATCGGTCCAATGAGGCGGCCCATGGTTGGTTCTCCTCGTCAGTGCGCCGGAGCGCTGGCGGTGGTGATGTCGGCCTTCGGAGCGCCCGTCCCCGGGGGAACGGGTGGCATGCCGAGGCTCTGCATGTAGGCGATGATCGCGACCATCTCGGTGTCCGGCTCGACCGTGATGCCCTGCGCTGAGAGATCGGCGACGATCTCCGCGGCCTGGGCCTTGGCGTGCTCGCCGGCCTTCTGCACCTGCTCGACGCTGAAGGGCACACCCACCGAGCGCAGGCCTCGGAGCTTCGACTCGGTGTCGGCGAAGTCGATCTTGTTGGTCGCGAAGTGCCCATAGCTCGGCATGAGGCTGCCCTGGACCATCTGCGGAGGGTCCATGAAATGGCGGTAATGCCAGGCGTTGGGGTTCTTGCCGCCCTGGCGGGCGAGATCCGGGCCCGTGCGCTTGGAGCCCCACTGGAAGGGGTGGTCGTAGCGCGAGTCGGCCATCGTCGAGGCGTCGCCATAGCGCTTCGCCTCGAAGTCCATCGTACGGATCATCTGCGAGTGGCAGGTGTAGCAGCCCTCGCGGATGTACACGTCGCGGCCCTCGATCTCGAGCGCCGAGGCGAGGCGGGTCTCGCCGATCGTCTTCGGGTCGGGCTTCACCAGCACCGAAGGCACGATCTGGACGACGCCACCCACGAGCACCGCGACCACCGTGAGCACCGTGAAGAGCAGCGCGCGCCCCTCGAGGAAGCGGTGCCAGGTCGGCTTGTCGCTCGGCGTCGCGATCGCGGAGACGAGCATCGAGCCGCCGATCAGCACGAAGAAGATGACCATCCAGGCCGTGCCGGTGATCGCGTCGCCGAGGCCCCAGAGCAGGAGCACGCCCAGCGCGACGACCGAGATGACGACCGGGCGTCCGAAGATGATCGAGGTCCAGGCGGGCTGCTCCTCGGCCTCTTCGATCACCACGTCGGCGTGACCGTCGACGGCCTCGCCGCTCTTGGCCGTGAGGTAGAGGTTGTAGGCCATCAGGAACATGCCCGTGAGGTAGAGCAGGCCGCCCACGAGGCGCGTGTAGTACATCGGCTTGAGCGCGATGACGGTCTCGATGAAGCTCTGGTACTTGAGCACCCCTGCCTCGTCGACGGCGCGCCACATCATGCCCTGCGTGATGCCGGCGACCCACATCGAGATCATGTAGAGCAGGATGCCGATCGTCCCGATCCAGAAGTGAAGGTCGGCGAGGCGCGGGCTGTGGAGCTTCGTGCCGAAGAGGCGCGGCACGAGCCAATAGAACATGCCGGCCGCCATGAAGCCGTTCCAGCCGAGCGCACCCGAGTGCACGTGGCCGACGATCCAGTCGGTGTAATGAGCGAGGCCATTGACCGCGCGGATGGAGAGCAGCGGGCCCTCGAAGGTCGCCATGCCGTAGAAGGTCACGCCGGCGGCGAAGAACTTGAGCACCGGGTCGGTACGCACCTTGTCCCAGGCGCCACGCAGGGTGAGCAGACCATTGATCATGCCACCCCAGCTCGGTGCCCAGAGCACCACGCTGAAGATCATGCCGAGCGTCTGCGCCCAGTCGGGCAGCGCGGTGTTGAGCAGGTGGTGGGGGCCCGCCCAGATGTAGAGGAAGATCAGCGCCCAGAAGTGGATGATCGAGAGACGGTACGAATACACCGGCCGCTCGGCCGCCTTCGGCATGTAGTAGTACATGATGCCGAGGATCGGCGTCGTGAGGAAGAAGGCGACGGCGTTGTGGCCGTACCACCATTGCACGAGCGCATCCTGTGCACCGCCGAAGACCGAATAGCTCTTGAGCGCCGCGATCGGGATGGCGAAGCTGTTCACGATGTGGAGCACGGCCACCGTCACGATCGTGGCGATGTAGAACCACAAGGCGACGTAGAGGTGCTTCTCGGTGCGCTTCGCGAGCGTCCAGAAGAAGTTGATCGCGAACACGACCCAGACGAGCGCGATCGCGATGTCGATCGGCCACTCGAGCTCGGCGTACTCCTTTGCCTGGGTGAACCCGAGCGGGAGGGTGAGCGCGGCGGAGACGATGATGCCCTGCCAGCCCCAGAAGTGCACCTTCGCGAGCAGGTCGCTCGGCAGGCGGGCCTTCACGAGACGCTGCGTCGAGTAATAGACGCCCGCGAACAGCATGTTGCCGACGAACGCGAAGATGACGGCGTTCGTGTGCAAGGGCCGCAGGCGACCATAAGAGAGGTACTCGTGGACGTTCGCGCCCTGGAAGGCGAGCTGCGTGGCGATGATGACGCCGACCAGCATGCCCACGATGCCCCAGATGACCGACGCACCGATGAACCAGCGCGTGATCGAGTCGTTGTATTCGATCCGCTTCGTCGTGACCTTGCCCGACGAGGCGGAGGCGGACTTCGTTGTCATTCCTTCTCTCCTGGAGCGCTGGCAGCGTCGGCTGGCCGCGGCTCGGACACTCGGTTCCCACCCCGTTCGGCTGTACGGATGCGCGGCGTCGCCGCGGGCTCGGCCGCGCCGCTCGTCTCCGCTTCGAGCGGGAGCAGGGCGAGGCGCTGGGCGTGCTCGTGATCGCGCTGCTTCGCCGAATGGACGAAGAGCAAGACCGAGCCCACCGCGAGCATGAGGCTCACGAAGACCTGGAGGACTACGACGTCCAAGGTTGGCTCCTTTCGGCGAAGGCGACCGACGGCGCGGTCGCGAGACTGGGGCCCGTCGCGGGCGTGGCGCGGAGCCCCGGCCCGGCGCCCCCGCCCACGGGCGGGCGCTTGCCGAGCCTGAGCGAGCTGGGCGCCCCACTGCGCCAGGGCGCGAGGGAGCGGAGCGCGAGCGCGATCGACGCGATCGACGAGAGCGGCATCAGCACCGCAGCGACGAGCGGCGACATGTGGCCGCTCAGCGCGACGCCCACGGCGAGCACGTTGTAGAAGAGGGCGAAGCCGAGGTTGCGTCGGAGCGCGGCGCGCAGCGCGTGCGCCCCGAGCAGGGCGCGCCGCACGGGCGCGAGGCCCGTCGTGAGCAGGTAGAAGTCGGTGCGCGCGGCGAGGAAGGCGCGCCCGGCCGCGGGTGTGCCCGAGCAGGTCGCGGCGCGCACCGCGGGGCCGTCGTTGATGCCGTCGCCGATCATGAGCGTGTCGCCGCGGTCGAGGCCCTCGAGGAAGGCGGCCTTCTGCTCGGGGCTCTGGTCGGCGACGACGTGGCGTTCGTCGATCCCCGTCGCCTTGGCGACGGCGAGCGCGCGCTCGCGCTGGTCGCCGGTGAGCATCCAGACCTCGAGGCCGTCGGCGAGGAGCGCTTCGACCTCGCGCGCCGCGTCCGGGCGGAGGCGCTCCTCGGTGCCGAGCTCCGCGAGCACCTCCTCGTCGACCGCGAAGGCGATATCGCCGCGCGAGGCGCCGAGCCAGGCGGGTGAGCCCAGGCGGTAGACGCGCCCGGCGATCGTGGCGGAGAGCCCGCGCCCGGCGTGCTCTTCGACCACGAGCTCGCTCGAGAGGCGCTGCGCCGCCGCGGGCAGCGCGGCCTTCACGGCCGCGGCCTTCGGGTGGCTGCTGCGCGCGGCGAGTTCGTAGAGGATGCGCGCGTGGGAGGGATCGAGGGCCTCGAGCGAGGCCGCGTCGGCGACGACGAGCCCTCCGGTCGTGAGCGTGCCCGTCTTGTCGAAGACGACGCGGCGCACGCCGATCGCCTTGTCGAGGAAGCTCGACGAGCGCACGAGCAGGCCGCTCTTGCGCAGACCACCGAGCACGACCTCGTGCGCGATCGGCGTCGCGATGCCGAAGGCGCAGGGGCAGGTCACGACGAGGATGCCCACCGTGACGGCGAGCGCCTCGGAGAGGCTCCCGGTGGCGAGCCACCAGGCCCCGAAGCCGAGCGCGGAGGCCGCGAGCACGGCCAGCACCCAGACGCGCGAGAGCCTCGCCTCGAAGGGCGTGGACACGTCGCCGTAACGATCGACGGCGCGCGGCACACGCAGGAGCTCGACGAGCCCCGAGGCCTCGAAGGCCTGGGTCGCTTCGACGGTGATGGCGCTCGCGCCCGCGTTGGAGGCGCCGGCGGTCACGAGCGCGTCGCGGCTCGCCTCGAGCGGCACGCTCTCGCCGGTGATCCACTCGAGCGAGAGCGAGGCCTCGGCGTCGACGAGTCGCGCGTCGACGGGCGCGACGTCGCCCGGCGCGAGCAAGAGGCGGTCGCCGCGCGCGAGCTGGGTCACGGGCACGACCTCCACGCTCGAGCCGCCCTCGGCGTGATCGACGAAGCGGCGCACGAGCAGCCCCTCGATGCCCGCGTCCTCGAGCAGCTGCGCCCGGTTCTTCTCGAGTACGCGCTCGCGCAGGTAGCGGCCCACGAGCATGAGCGCCGTGAAGATGACCAGCGTGTCGAAGTAGGCGTGCTCGCCGCGCTCGAAGACGAGCGAGGCGATCGAGCCCGCGTAGCCGAGCACGAGGCCGAGCGCGATCGGCAGGTCGAGGTGGAGCATGCCGCGGCGGAGCGCGCGCCACGCGCCACGCACGAAGAGGCTGCCTCCGACCCAGAAGGCGCCGAGCGCGAGCGCGAGGTTCAGGTAGTGGAAGAGCGTGCGCAGCGAGCCGCCCTCGTCGTCGAGCCCCGCGTAGAGCGAGATCGAGAAGATCATCGTGTTCATCGCGAGCGCGATGCACACGCCCATGCGCACCACGAGATCGCTCTCGCGGCGGCTCTCGCGCTTGCGAGGCCCGGCGCGGTAGCCGAAGGACGCGAGGTGGCCGACGTAGTCGCGCAGGGGGAAGTCGCGCTCCACCCAGAGGTCGAGCGTGCCGAGCGCCGGGTTGACCACCGCGCGGCCCGGCTTGCCGGTGCGGCGAAAGAGCTCCTCGCAGAGCCAGACGCAGCCGGTGCAGTGCAGGCCCTCGAGGTCGAGCTGCACGGGCGCGAGGCCGGGTTTGGCGGCGAGCTCGAGCTCCACCAGATCGATCCACTTGTCGTCGACGAGCGCGGTCTTCTCGGTGGGGATCGGCACGCCGGCGCCGCCGCGCAGGTCGTAGTAGCGCGCGAGCCCCTCGTCGCGCAGCAGCGCATGCACGTTCTCGCAGCCCGCACAGCAGAACGCGCTGCCGGCCGGGGTCGGCGAGGCGCAGTGCAGGCAGACCCCGCCCTGGGCGGGGCCGGCCTCGGAGGCAGCGCTTTCGGGGAGGGCGACCATGCGTCGCAGGCTCTAGGGCAAGAGTGATGCCGCGCCGATCTCGCGCCGATCCGGCACCCCTCGCGACACGCTGCGGCAGTCCGCCGCAGCAGTTGTTGCACCCGAACGCATGCTTTGCGCGCACCCGCCGGCGCCGTCTCTCGGCGTCGCGAGGCGCCTACGCGCGCCTCGCCCTCAGCGCAGGTAGGCGCCGCAGCGGGGGTCGCCGTCGGGCACGTCGGGCTTGGATGCGCCGGTCGCCGGGAAGGCCGCGCGGTCGCAGAGCGCAGCGAGCAAGTCGCGGATCTCGCTGGCCATCGCGGCGCCGTCGGCACCGCGCACCTGCCTGCCCATCGCGCTGCCCGGGTGCCCGTTCAGGATCTTTAGCCAGTCCTCGTAGGCCTTCTGACGCGCGTGGCTACCGAGCGTGTACTCGCCCTCGTCGAAGAGGATCGCGGTGCCTGCCGTGCCGTGGCAGCCCACGCAGCGATCGGCGTAGAGCGCCTTGCCACGCGCTGGATCTGCGCCCGCGACGAGCCTGTAGTTCCCGGGGGTGCCCTCGGACAGCTCGAAGATCTGCTCGGGCCTGGGCAGCTTGCCGTCGCGCACGCCGACGACGAAGGCCGCGATCGCGTCGACCGCGGAGCGCTCCAGCACGCTGCAGAGCGCCGGCTGCTCGTCGTCGCCCTCGCAGAGCACCGTCGCGATCTCGGCCTCGCTCTGCTTGCTCGAGAGCCAGTCGCGCACGAGCACGTAGGGTTTGTTCATGTACCTGGGCCCGTAGATCCCCGCTCTTCCGCGCAGATCCCAGCCGTGGAGGTTCTTCAGGCGGTAGTCGTGGCCCGTGTTCAGGAGCGGGCCCTTCTTGGTCGAGAGCGTGCCGTCGTTCGACGGGCCGCCTTCGCCGTCGGCGATGCCCTCGGTCTTCGCGTCGTCCGGACGGAAGGGCTTCGCGGAGCCGTCGGCCCTCCACTGGTCGAAGGCGCGCCCTCCGCGCTCGTCGGCGCCGCCGTCGCTCGTCGGTGCGGGCGTGGCGGGGCCACCGGGCTTCGCGACGACGGGCGCCTCGCTGTGGCCGGGGGCCGAAGAGCAGGCGGCTGCGAGCGCGGCGATCGAACAGGCGACGAGGATGGATCGGTGCGTCATCGGCGCGGGTTCTACCATCGCCCGACGTCGGCGCACCCCCGAGCGAGGCCTCGGAGCAACCCCCGGCCGAGCGCCAGGCCTCGGCTCAGAGGATCTCGCGGATGAGCTTGTCGAGCGAGGCCTCGTCGACGAGGCCGCTCGCCACGCGGTGCACCTGGCCGCGTTTGTCGACGAGCACCAGCGTGGGCAGCTTGCTCACGCCGTACTCCTTCTGCACGGAGCCGTCGGCGTCGAGCACGATGGGGTAGGACAGGTTCTTCTTCGCCGCGTAGCGCATCGCGGCCGCGGGGTCGTCGTCGGCGACGTTGATGCCGACGACCCGGAGACCGCGAGCCTCGTAGCGCCTCGCGAGCCGGTCGAGGATCGGCGTCTGCGCGGCGCAGGGGCCGCACCACGTGGCCCAGAAGTCGAGCAGCACCGGTTGGCCCTCGAGATCGGCGAGCGAGAGCCGCGAGCCCTTCTCTCCGTTGTGCAGCACCGGCAACATGAAGGCAGGCGCAGGCCCGGCCGACTTCGCAGGCGCGAGCGAGACACGCGGCAAGAGCGCCACGCCGGCCAGCACCGCGAGGGCCAGCAGGCCCGCGGCGAAGAGGTGACTGACCCGGCCCTCGCCGCGCTCGGGCTCCGCCGAGCGTGCCGACACGGCCTGCTTGGGCGCGCTGCTCATCGCCGCTGAGGCTAGTCCATTCCAGCGGGCCGCGCCTCTGCACGCGAGGCCCGCGAGGCCCCCGAGGCTCGATTGTGCCTGGCTGCCAAGCTGTGTAGGTTGGGCGCCCCATGGCCAAGTTCCCCCCCGACGACGACGATCTCCCCGCTGGCCCGGCACCTACGGCAGGCGGTGGGATGGTGGCCGAAGACGGCAACTTCAAGCGCGGCCGCATGAGCCCGCTCGTCATCTTGCTCGTGCTCGTGACGCTCATCGGCGGCGGCGCGGCGCTCTACTTCGCGTTCAAGCAAGACCAGGCGCGCCTCTTGCCCGAGCAGATCGCCAAGGAAAAGCAGGACATCTTCCTCCTCCCGGCGACCGACCAGGTGCCGCGGTGGCGTGAGTGGGCGGTCTCCAAGGAGGCCGACATGGTGAACGAGGCGCTCGCGCAGCTCGCCTGGCTCGACGACGCGGAGGGCCCGAAGCTCGCCGCCGCCGCGCTCGGCCGCGAGAACCACCAGATCAACGGCGTGGCCGCGCAGGGTCTCG
>ERZ761602.1047-NODE-1047-length-53665-cov-5.490151_pt1 | contig 53665 bp, 59 predicted proteins | sample MGYA00512165_ERZ761602 | MGnify/ENA primary metagenome ERZ761602 (study PRJEB28899, sample SAMN02445085) | bioreactor sludge metagenome | biome: EBPR sludge; isolation source: Thorneside wastewater treatment plant | place: Australia: Brisbane, Thorneside...
TGCTTGTACTTCGCTCGATTGGTGTAGAGCTCGATTTGCGCGAGCACCTGGTTCGTAAAAGAATTGCTCATCACGAAGGACGGGTGGCCGGTCGCACAACCCAAATTCACGAGGCGACCTTCGGCGAGCACAATCACTTCGCGTCCGTCTTTAAATTTATGAATGTCGACTTGCGGCTTCACTGTGGTCTTCTTGGTGTTTTTATTTAACCAAGCCATGTCGATTTCGATGTCGAAATGGCCGATGTTGCAGACGATCGCGCCGCTTTTCATCTTCGAGAAATGTTTGTCCGTGATGATGTCGCAGCATCCGGTGGCCGTCACATAAATGTCGGCCTCGGTGACGGCTTCTTCCATGGTCACCACTTGGAAGCCTTCCATCGCGGCTTGCAGTGCGCAGATGGGATCGATTTCCGTGATCAACACGCGCGCGCCGTAAGAACGCATCGAGTGCGCGCATCCTTTGCCCACATCGCCGTAGCCTGCAACCGCCACAACTTTTCCGGCAATCATCACATCGGTGGCGCGCTTGATTCCGTCTGCCAACGATTCTCGGCAACCATAGAGGTTATCGAATTTCGATTTGGTCACGGAATCATTCACATTGATGGCGGGAACTTTCAATTTCCCCTTTTTAAAGAGCTGCTCCAGGTTGTGAACGCCCGTCGTGGTTTCTTCCGAAAGACCGATGATGTTCTTCATTTCTTTCGCAAATTTATCCAAGTGCATCATGTTGGTGAGGTCGCCGCCATCATCCAAGATGAGGTTGTAACCTTCTGCACCCCAGCCGGTGATGGTCTGCTCGATACACCAGTTGAACTCTTCTTCGGTCTCACCTTTCCAAGCGAATACCGGAATTCCCGCGGCCGCAATTGCCACGGCGGCGTGATCCTGCGTGGAGAAAATATTGCAAGACGACCAACGAATTTGCGCGCCGAGCTCTATCAAGGTTTCAATCAACACTGCCGTTTGAATGGTCATGTGCAAGCAACCTGCGATGCGGGCGCCCTTCAAAGGCTTCTTGGTGCCATATTCTTTTCGAAGCGCCATTAATCCCGGCATTTCGGTTTCAGCGATTTCAATTTCTTTGCGGCCCCAATCCGCCAGCTCTTGAAATCGGGCCGGATTGTTCATGGCCTCTTTGCAAACTTTATAATCTAAATTGGACGCGACAGAAGAACGCGCACTTTTTGCGACAGCTAATTTCGGACTCATATGTGACTTCCTTTTTTTTATAGACCTAATAATCGTTTAAGATCCGCGACTCGATCAAGCTTTTCCCAGGAGAATTCACTACGCCCGAAGTGGCCATAGGCAGCCGTAGGGCTGTAAATAGGACGCTTCAAGTCGAGGTGCTTGATGATTTGAGCGGGTTTCATTCCGAAGATCTCTCGGATGGCGACTTCGATCTTTTCTTCAGGGACCTTTTCCGTTCCACCGCAGTCCACTAGAATCGAAACAGGATCAGCCACTCCAATGGCGTAGGCTAATTGAAGCAAGCATTTGTCTGCCGCACCGGAGGCCACCACATTTTTCGCAACATAGCGCGCCATGTAGGCTGCAGAACGATCCACTTTAGAGGGATCCTTTCCAGAGAACGCTCCACCCCCGTGTGGGGCTGCGCCGCCGTAGGTATCGACGATGATCTTTCGACCCGTCAGACCGCAATCGGCTTGAGGGCCGCCCATGACAAATCGTCCCGTAGGATTGATGTAGTACTTGGTCTCTTTCGTAATCAAATGGGCGGGAAGAGTCTTCTTGATGACTTCTTCCATGATGGCTTCTTTCACTTGCTCGTGAGTAACGCCCTCTTCATGCTGCGAAGAAACCACGATCGCCGTGATGGCCTTCGGCTTTCCCTGCTCATATTGAATCGTCACTTGAGTTTTTCCGTCCGGGCGGAGGAAGCGAACTTTGTTATTCTTTCGCACTTTCGAAAGTTGCTGAGTGAGTGCGTGCGAGTATTGGATTGGCGCGGGCATGAATTCCGGCGTTTCGGTGCAAGCGTAGCCGAACATAATTCCTTGATCCCCAGCGCCTTGTTCTTTGTGAAGGCCTTCGCCTTCCGTCACTCCCATGCTGATGTCGGGAGATTGTTTATCGATCGTCGTCATCACAGCACAGGTATGGGAATCAAATCCCATGTCGGAATGGGTGTAGCCGATATTCTTAATCGTGTTTCGTACGATTTCCGGCACGTGCACATAGCAGTTTGTGGTGATTTCGCCAGACACGACGGCAAGGCCGGTTGTCACCAATGTTTCACAAGCCACTCGAGCGTCTTTATCTTGAGTGAGGATCGCATCTAAAACTGCATCAGAAATCTGATCTGCAATTTTATCCGGATGACCTTCTGTGACGGATTCAGAAGTAAAAAGATAAGGGCGCTTCGAAGATGAAGTCATAGAACGTTGATCCTTTCTGTTATTGCTGCGTTTTACCGAAGAGGATCGCCGACGGTCTATCGTTTTTGACGAGCGTTTTGGTGCCATGGACAAGAAATACTAGGGCAGCCGAGGTACTTCGACAATGACTTAGGAGAGCCTAAGATCCTGGTGTTCGATGGCTATCGGGAAATCCAGGCCTTTGGAAGCTTTCAATTCCTCTGCAAGCCGGTTTGCCATGTAGACAGAGCGATGTTTTCCACCGGTGCAGCCTATGCCTATGGAGAGGTAAGCCTTCCCTTCTGCAGCATAATGAGGGACCAAAAACTTGAGGTAGTCCTTTGTGCGATCGACCCACTCCTTAGCGCGGGGGTCGCTAGCGATGAAATCACCCACGGATTTGTCCAAACCATTTTGATCGCGAAGCTCGGCGTTGAAGTGAGGGTTGGACAAAAATCGAACGTCGAAAACGATATCGCAATTTTTGGGCGTTCCATACTTGAACCCAAAGGAGACGAATCGAACCTGCATGCGATCCATACCGGGTCCACCATATTGCTCCACGATACGACGCTTCAAGGAATGAACATCCATCGCCGAAGTGTCGATGAGCGTGGTTGCAAGATCTTTCAGGTCCGTAAGAAGTTTTCGCTCTTTGGCGATACCATCCACCACGGAACCGTGTGAGAGAGGATGCTTTCGCCGCGTTTCCGAAAAGCGCCGAGTAAGAACCTCATCGGAAGAATCTAAAAACAAAATTTCCGCATTCTTGAAATTAGGAAGCACTCGGCGAAACACCACGGGATATTCATCCACGAAGGAAGAATCGCGAAGATCCATCACGAGCGCAATTTTTGAAAATTTTGAAGTCGGCCCGCTAATCAGCTCGGCAAAATTCTCAAAAAGCTTAATCGGTAGATTGTCGACGGCGTAATAATCGAGATCCTCAAACGCATTCAGCGCCGTAGATTTTCCGGAACCGGACAATCCTGAAATAATGACTAATTTCGTTACCACTTTTTAAGCTTCCAAAACTTCGACGAGAACGAGCGTGATGTTGTCATCCCCGCCACGTTTATTGGCCAGATCTACCATGGTTTTGGCGGCGAGCAAGGGTTCACGTTCGCGAAGCTCTTTCTCCATCTCCTTGGCATCGACCAGATTGCTTAAGCCGTCCGAGCAAAGAAGATAAGCGTCGCCTGCCTTCAATTTTTTGTTCACGAGATCGACTTCCACTTCCGGCGTGACGCCTACGGAGCGAGTAATAATATTTTTAAACTGGTGTGTTTTCGCTTCTTCCTGCGTGATCAAGCCGCTCTTCACTTGCTCATTCACCAAGCTGTGATCTTCCGTAAGCTGCTCTAGAATTCCATCGCGATACAAATAACCACGCGAGTCTCCGACATGACCCAGAACCGCTCGCTTGCCGTCAATATGCAGCGCGATCACGGTCGTTCCCATTCCGCGAAGCGCTTTATCTTCCTCCGCCTTAGCGACAATTTTAGCTCCAGCGTCTTGTATCGAGTTTCTTAAAACATGATCTCCCTCGAGCTTTGTATTGCCTTGCGTGCTCCGAAACATCTCTTCAATCGTGGTGATGGCTATTCGACTCGCATATTCGCCGCCGGCGTGACCGCCCATGCCATCGGCAACGATGAAAAGATTCAGCTCATCATTGATGAGATAAGAATCCTCATTCTTCTGCCGTTTGCGACCGACATCTGAGATAGCACAAGAGCGAATGCGCATATAAAAACCAGTTTCTAGACTATCACGGCCCAATTTCTGACGCCTATTTCAAATCAGCTCGACTCTTTCTCTTTCGCGCTCAAACCCCATCGAAGCTTCTGACGCAGAGACTGATAGTAATGCGATGGGCCTACTCCTGGCGGCAAAACGAGCTGAATTCTCTTCGGCGATTTCCGAACTTCAACGCGGTCGCCCGTTTCCATTTTGATAGCGAGGTGACCATCCAGCGTTACAAAGACGTCCGACGAATGTTTCCCGAGTCTGAGCACAATACGTGAAGCGTCTGAGACTACGATGGGCTTGTTCGTGAGCGACTGGGGACAAATCGGGGTGAGTTGAAGGGCCTCTATGCTCGGCGTGAGAATTGCACCGCCAGCCGCGAGATTGTAAGCGGTCGAACCCGTGGGAGAGGAAACCACCATTCCGTCGGCTCGGTAGGACGACAAAAAATGATTGTCGATAGAAACATCGAATTCAAAAAGACGTGATAGTGCCCCCTTACTCAAAACGGCATCGTTCATCGCATGGACCATTTGTTTCTTTCCACGCGCTTTGATGGTGACCGCTAAGCAGCTACGGGATTCTGAGGACACTTTTTCCTTGGATGATTCAAAAAGTTTCTTAAGCGCTTCTTTGGAAGAAGAAGAATGAAGATACGTTAAAAATCCAAGGTGCCCCGCATTGATTCCGAGCAAATGCGCCTTCTTCCATCCATCGCCCGACAAAAGATGGCGCGCGCTCCGCAGCAGCGTCCCATCACCTCCAATCGAGAGCAAAAGATCCACTCGATCGGCCCAATTTTTAATGGATTGAATCTTTAAGGGGAGATCTTTTGACAATTTTTTGATGGAATTTACCTCGGCAATTTTTGCCGACTCCCAATCTAAGTAGAGATGAGAAATGACACGTTTCGTGTGATAGATTTTAAGGAGTGGTAGTAGTTGCTTAAAGACTAGGAGGGCCTTGGAGTCTGATTGCTTGAGCGCAATTCCCACGCTGCGAAACATTCGCATAGGCTGGACGAATTTCGGAGGTTTGAAAAGTAAGCATTATGAGCATCCATGAACGTCTCAAAATAATTCGCGAAAAGATGGAAGCTGCCCAGAAGCGCTCCAAACATCCGCCTGAGCATGTGACTTTAATGGGCGCGAGTAAGGGTCAGAGTCTAAATTCCATTCGTTCGGCGACGGAACTGGGAGTCTTGGATATGGGCGAAAACTATGCCCAAGATCTTATCGCAAAGGCGCCGCTCTGTTTGGATACGAAAGTCCGTTGGCATTTTATTGGGAGGCTACAGTCCAATAAGATCAAGCACATCATTCCTTACGTGACGTCCATTGGCTCCGTGGATTCACTCGAGCTGGCGGAGAAAATTATGCGCATCCGTGAATCCTTGGATGCAGCGCGTCCCCCCGTGCCGATTTTGCTACAAGTAAATTTAGGAAACGAAAGACAAAAGGCCGGCCTGCCGCCTCAAATTATCGAAAGTCTTTTTGATTCATTTCTAGAAATGTCAGGAATTCGGGTGGCGGGGCTCATGTGTATTCCGCCACAATCCAAAGATGCTGAAAAAACTCGAGTTCACTATCGAGCGATGAAAGAACTTTTCGATCGGCTTAAGCCTCGCCATCGAAATTCTAAAGATTGGCAAGTTCTTAGCATGGGCATGAGCGCGGACTATGAAGTGGCTATCGAAGAAGGTTCCAATTGCATTCGGATTGGTGAAGCGCTATTCGGTCCTCGCCCTAGCGAATGACGATTTCTACTTTCACTCTTCTGCTCGCCTCCGCGTCGCCACGGCGCCACGAACTCTTGCGCTCATTTTATAAATTTCGAATTGCCCCCGCGGATATTGATGAATGTGTTCGAAAGGGCGAGGGGCCGCGCGCCTATGTCCTTCGTATGGCTAGAGAAAAGTGGATGAAATCCGCCGGCGCTCAAAGGCGATCCGAGTTGGTAGTCGCGGCCGATACCAGCGTAATTCTGGGACGAGAGATTTTGGGAAAGGCGGCGAATGCAGCGGAGGCAAAGCGCATGCTCGCAAAACTCTCCGGCAAAGAGCATATCGTTCTGACGGCGATCGCCGTGGGCTGGTCATCGAAGCGAAGTCCCGGCATTTTAAAAACGGTGCGAACCCGTGTGAAATTTCGGAAATTAAGTGGGAAGGAGATCTCTCTCTATCTTCGAATGGGCGATTGGAAAGGAAAGGCCGGCGCCTACGCCATTCAAGGAAGGGCTTCAACACTCGTTGATGAAGTTCGAGGCTCTCTGTCGAATGTTATCGGTTTACCCCTTGTAGAAACGCTCGAAGCCATTGCGCACGTGCGTGCACAGTCCCCTTAAAAAAGCGAGATTTTCCCCTCACACTAAGGCGCCGCAGCATGGGTTTTATGCAGTCTGGCGGCCCATTTCGTCGCGGCATAGCCCTTGCTAATTCAAAGGGCATGAAGCGCATGACGGCCCATGAAATTCTTGGAATCCCAGAAGATGCCTCCGTCGAAGATGTCCGCTTTGCGTACCACACGTTGGCGCGGGAGCTGCATCCTGATGTGGGCGGTGAGGTCGAAGAATTTCTCAATCTGCATCGAGCTTATGAAATTTTGAAATCTCACGAGAAGGCAGAGCGGCTCGGATCGATTCCCATTTTTCGATCGAAGCGAAAGGGTCGTTCGGCGTATTCGGAGAATGTGTTTCAACTCTTGGAGAACATGAAGGCTTTGGGTTTGGGGAAACGTAAATTGAACTAATGAAGTAGATCGGGGGGAATATGAAAGGCGTGGGTAGAGTGATGAATCGACTAGGGATGGTCGGAGCGAGCTATAGGATCATTGATTTTAAAACAGTTGAGGAATTTAAAAACACTCGTTCGCGAGCCGAAGCTTTGGAGCAGAGTCCTCCACGTGATGGAGGGATCGACGGTGAAATTCAGTTTCACTTTTCCTACAATCGACGCGCAAAAATTACGCTCCATGAGAGTGGCATTCGCGGCCATTTAATTTCGGTGGAAGTCTAATGACGTTCACTTGGAAAACAATTCGTAGAGCCGGTCGATTTCAGTTTGGGCGTCGGCGGTTATATCAACGAATTGAAGAGCCACTTTGTGCACTTTCTTAGAGTTTTCCGACACGGTGATTCTTCTCACGACTTTGCCACGAACAGAAATTTTATGGGTATCATTGCCCGGAGTGTAGAGAACAACTTCGATGGTCGCATTAGGATCAGGAAGTTCATCCGTCTGTAGCAAAATCCCACCCTTTGAAAGATTTTCCGTGTAGCAACGAGCAAAATCCTTTCCAGATTGAAATTGAACCTCAATTTTTGCATCAATCCGCGGGGACGAGCGACGTTCTTTGGGATCTTGCGGGTTACTCGGCATCGTTCCCAATCGCTTCGACGGGACACTGAGACATCGCCTCTTTACAGAGGGCTTCTTCCTCCGGAGTTTCCGGCTGCTTAAAAACAAAATCATGGTCTCCCGAATCCGATTCCTTGAAATTCGCTGGCGCGATTTCATGGCACAAGCTGCATAAAATGCACTGGGTATCCACGTACCATTTACCGGGGACATTATCGGGATATTTATCGGCCGGATTCGCCATATACTAAACGCAACCTCTCGTCTTATTTATTTGGCTTAAGTATTATCGGACGAACCATATTGAAGCAAATAGGTGATGTCAAAAAATGAGCAGTCAAAAAATGAAAAAATCTCAAGTCGTAATTATTGGATCGGGCCCCGCAGGACTTACTGCTGCCATCTATGCCGCCCGCGCTAATTTGGCGCCACTCGTCATTGAGGGAATGGAGCCTGGTGGACAACTCACGCTCACCTCCGAGGTGGAGAATTTCCCAGGGTTTCCGGAGGGAATCATGGGTCCGGAGCTTATGGAGAAGTTTCGAAAGCAGGCGGAACGATTTGGAGCCACTTATAAGTTGGGTCGGGTCACGAAGGTTGATTTCTCGAAGCGCCCTTTGAAATTATGGGTCGAGAGCGAGGAGTTGGCGGCGGATTCTGTGATCGTGGCATCGGGAGCTTCAGCCAAGTGGCTCGGAATCGAGTCCGAGAATAAATTTAAAGGTCGAGGGGTAACAAGTTGTGCGACTTGCGATGGAGCCTTTTATAGAAATATGGACGTGGTCGTCGTCGGAGGCGGAGATTCAGCCATGGAGGAAGCGAACTTTCTCACTCGTTTCTGCAGCAAAGTGACAATCATTCATCGTCGAGACACCTTTCGAGCGTCGAAGATTATGATCGAGCGTGCTCAGAAAAATCCCAAGATTCAATTCATCACCGATAGCGCGATTGAAGAAATTCGCGGCGAGAAAGATGTCGATTCGGTTTTGATTCGAAATCTAAAGACCAAGGCTTCTCAAGAGCTCAAAGTGAAGGGGGTCTTTGTGGCGATTGGCCATGTGCCGAATACGAGCATTTTTGAGGGCCAGCTCGACATGCATGATACCGGCTATCTGAAAGTGAAATCTGAATCCACGGAGACCAATGTGGCGGGAGTCTTTAGTGCAGGAGACGTTCACGACTTTCGATACCGACAGGCGATCACGGCTTCGGGCAGTGGATGTCGAGCCGCGATGGACGCTGAGAAATACCTTGAGGCGCTGCATTCAGCATGAGCGGGGATCCCACTCAAATTGGCCTGAGACCGGATCAATTAAAAAAAGATACTGAAACTTGTATCGTCTATGGACGCGATTGGACGCGCGTGCATGCGCCGTCGGCGAAGGCGGTGGCCTTTCCAGAATCGACTGCGGATGTGCAGCGAATCGTGCAGTGGGCGATGGCCAATCGCATGTGGCTTGTGCCTTCTGGTGGGCGAACGGGATTAGCGGGGGGTGCGGTGGCCTCTCGAGGAGAGCTCGTGGTCTCCATGGACCGCATGAACCAAATTTTAGAACTGAACGCTTACGATCGATTTGTGCGATGTCAGGCTGGCGTTGTAACTGAGGCGCTGCAGAATCATGTGCGAGATGCCGGCTTTTATTTTCCGGTCGACTTCGCCTCTCGCGGATCGAGTCATATTGGTGGAAATATCGCGACCAATGCGGGCGGCGTAAACGTGGTTCGGTACGGGATGATTCGCGAATGGGTTTTGAGTTTGGAAGTAGTGACGGGCGCCGGACAAATTTTGAAGCTAAATCGCGACCTGATTAAAAATAATGCCGGCTTAGACTTGCGACATCTGTTTGTGGGCAGCGAAGGCATTTTGGGGTTTATCACCGAGGCTTCTCTTCGCATCACCAATCCGCCAAAGGAACCGCAAGTCTTGCTCCTTGGAATTATGGATCTTTCGCAATCCATAGAAGTGCTAAAGCGTTTCCAATCCGCTCTTTCCGTAACGGCGTTCGAATTTTTCACGGATAAAGCCCTTCAGTATGTCTTGAGGGCTGCTCCGGAACTCGCGGCCCCCTTCAAAAATTCAACGTCGTTTTATTTGCTCATTGAATTCGAGAAGGACTCGGATGCGGCGGTGGATCGAGCGCTTGATGAATTCGAAAAACTGCAAGGGGCGGGAATCGTTTCCGAAGGAGCGCTCAGCCAAAACGAAACTCAGTTTAAAAGTTTTTGGTCTTATCGAGAGAGGATTTCAGAATCTCTTTCTTCGTATCGTCCATTTAAGGCAGATATCTCCGTGAGAGTTTCTAAAGTCCCTGAGTTCATAAGGCAGGCAGAAGAAGAACTGGAAAGAATTTCCTCAACTCTCGAAGTGGTTTGGTTCGGTCACATAGGGGATGGAAACCTGCATATCAATCTTTTGCCGCAGGGCACTGGGCAAAGCGCCGAAGAATTTAAGAAAGAGTGTGATCGCAGTAGTGAACCTCTTTTTAATCTTCTAGCTAGTTTTGAGGGAAGCGTAAGTGCGGAGCACGGCATCGGTCTTCTCAAAAAATCTTTACTCCCCCTCTCCCGCTCGATTGAAGAAATTGAGATCATGAGGAAGTTGAAGGAAGTTTTTGATCCAGAGGGAATTATGAATCCGGGGAAGGTATTGTGACTTCTTGGACGCGATCCTCCAGTCGATTTACGGTTTCTCAAGTAAGTGAACTGAAGGTGTACGTGGCGGGACGCAAAGAGCCCTATCCTCTCGTTTCGCTTTCAGCAGGAGGTTGTGGCATTTATTTAATGGAGCCAGATGCTCGACTAGAACCCTCTGGAACTTCGGAGAAGAGGAAAATTACCTTTCAATTTGAATTCGAAGGCATCATCAAAGGGCGCGAAACAATTCAGGGCTTGGCTCTCTATCGTCGAGAAATCGATCTTCAGGGAAAAATTGTTTATTACTATGGCTTCGAGTTTCTAGAGAATGATCGAGCAAAAATTCAACCGATCGTCGATGAAATCGAGCGAATGGAATTGATGGGCGTCGTCAGTCAGCACTGAAAGCGCAACGCCCGTCTAAGGTACTTACACCGCTCGCATGCGCAGTTTTTTCTTAGCCACATCCGCTCCGGCCCTGCCCATTCCTACTCGATAGTAGTCAAAGCCATATTGGCTCATGATCTCAGGATCGTAGATATTTCGTCCGTCGATAATGAGAGCATTTCTTAGCGAGGCTTTAATTTTTTTAAAGTTAGGCGTTCGAAACTCCTGCCACTCGGTCATGATGACGAGAGCGTCACATCCTTGAAGACAATCGTAGGCATCTTCAAACAGTTTTAAGTTTCCCTGACTGATCAAACCCTTCAAAACGTTTCTGGTGTGCGGCATAGCCACAGGATCATAGGCCTGAATCGTCGCTTTAGACCCGATCAGCTTTTCAATCATCGTGACTGACGGCGCTTCTCGCAGATCGTCCGTATTGGGCTTGAAGGATAATCCCCAAATGGCAATTTTCTTTTTGGCTAGATTATCGCCCAATGCGGTTTTCAATTTCTCAAATGCCCACAATTTTTGAGACTGATTTACTTCACGCGTGGCCAAAGGAAGTTGAAGCTTTAGGCCCGCTTCTTTTCCTTGGGCGATCAGAGATTGCACGTCTTTTGGAAAGCAGCTTCCACCAAATCCGACACCTGGAAACAAAAACTGGTCGCCAATTCGTGAATCCGTGATCATCCCATCGCGTACTTCTCGGATGTCTGCCCCCAGAGTTTCACACAGATTGGCCATTTCGTTGATGAAGGAAATCTTCGTCGCCAAGAAAGTGTTGCATGCATATTTCACAAGTTCCGCTGAGCGTCGCGACATACACACGACGCGCTCGCGTTTCATCATGAAAGGTTTATAAAGAAAATTGAGTTGCGCTCTCGCTCCTGGATCATCGGTTCCGATAATCACGCGTTCGGGTTTCAAGAAATCTTGAACGGCATTTCCTTGCTTTAAAAACTCCGGATTCGACACGACCTTGGGATTTTTGCGCTTCTTTCGAAATGCTTCTTCAATCTGATCCCCGGTTCCCACGGGAACGGTGCTCTTTACTACTACGATTTTATCGGAAAGATCGCCCTTCAATTTCGATAAGGTTTCGACGACGGAAAAAACTGCTCTCATATCGGCATGACCATTTGGAAGCTCGGGAGTTCCTACCGCGATAAAGTAGAATTCCGATTCTTGAAGAGCCTTCTGATATTCCGGACTTCCCACCGTCGTAAAAGAGATGTTGTTACGTTTTCGCGCTCGACCTACCAAATCCGATAGCTGAGGCTCGTAAAATGGAATTTCCCCATTGCGCAGACTATTGATTTTATTTTGATCCAGATCTGCAATCACCACGTGATTGCCAGAAGATGCAAGACCTGCACCTGTCACAAGACCAACGTATCCCGCTCCAAATACTAAAATTTCCATCCGGTGAAGTTAACATCGAATTGCGTTGATCGCACCCATAATTCCCGGGAAGAGTGATCCCGTGGCAGCACCCACCCATCTAAAATTGGCAATCATTGGGGGAGGCCCGGCGGGGCTGGCGATGGCCATTGAATACTTCCAGGCGGGAGGCCGAAGAGAAGACGTCGCGGTTTTTGAGAAAGGCCCCAACGTAGCCGAAGCTATCCGGAGATTTTATCCTGATAAAAAAATGACGATTGCCAATTATAAAGGATTGCCAACACAAACCGAGGGCTTCCTCAAAGTATTTTCCGATCTTACCAAGCCTGAAACGCTCACTTATTTTGAAGATCTCGTTCGAGAGCACCAAGTGCCGCTGCAACTGAATGCCGAAGTTTTTAAGGTTCAGCCGCATGGGGGGCGCTTTCAATTAGGAGTGGGTCAGCAGACTCTCACGGCAGACCTTGTCGCCATAGGAATTGGAATTTTAGGCAGACCCAACAAGCCGAGTTACAAAATCCCCGGATCCCTTCGTGACCATATTCTCTACGACCTTACCAGCCAGCCCGTCACTCATTGTAAGATTCTGGTCGTGGGTGGAGGGGACACGTCTTCGGAGTACTGTCAAATTTTGGCGGAAGAGGGAAATGAGGTGACCTTGGCCTATCGGGGAAAAGAATTCGCCCGCATGATGGATCAAAATAGATCCGCACTGGAGAATCTTCGTCAGCAGAATAAAATTCGCGTTCGCATGGAGTGTGACGTGAAGGAGGTTGGCGAGGAAGAGGGAAAGCCAAAGGCGATTTTTGTGGATGAGAATAAATTCCCAGCGGAAAGGTTTGATAAGGTTCTCTATGCGATTGGGGGAACTACTCCGATTAACTTCTTAAAGATGGCGGGAGTGGACTGCGTGGACAATTGGCCCAAGCTCGGGCCGAGCGGCGAGACGAACCAACGCGGCCTCTACCTCATTGGGGATCTTGCGGTGGGAAAGCAGGGCGGTTCGATCATTACCGCTTATAATTCCGCATTCCGATCCATTCGCCACATGATGACGGAGGGTATGTTACTCAAATGATTTCGCCCTATCATCTTGAGGTAGCAGAGCATTATGAGCGATTCCCTTATCCTCAATATCCTTGGTATGCGCTTGGCTCTTGGAGTGCACTTCAATCCGTCGACATAGCAAATTGGGGATTAAAACGTGTTGCTCGAGATCTTTGGGTGGTGGGATGTGGAACGGTTGCGCCTCAGATGTTTGGCCGACGAAATCCTCGGCTCCGAATTTTAGCCACGGATCTCTCTCAAGCCTCTTTGGACATTGCTCTAAAGCGCTTAAGACTTTTCGGAACTCATAATGTTTGCCTGAGATGTGAGGATCTCATGGAAGCTCGATATGTGGATGCCTTTGATGCGATCGATTGCTTTGGAGTATTGCATCACACCTTTTCTCCCCAGAAAGGTTTGGAGAAATTGGAGCGAGCGCTAAGGCCGGGGGGGGTCCTTCGACTCATGTTGTATTCTCGGAAAGCTCGGGAAAAAATAGAAAATCTGCGGGCCGAGATTGTGCGAGCGGGAATAAAAAACATTTCGGATGTCGTAACTCATGTGCGGACTCAACTTGATCATTCGGAACGAACAGGCGATCTGAGTAATTCCTTTGGAATTGCGGATGCTATTTTGAATCCGATAATTCACGTCTTTGATGAAGATGCACTTGAAAATCTATTAAAGCAGTTTCCTTCGCTTCAAGTATTGCGTCGAAGCACCGAGGGAAATTTCGTCGTTCATCTGCTGAAGGATCCGGGTTAGCGAATGTTCAAAAATTTGTGTTGTTGTAGGGAAAGTCGCCACGGCGGATTTTTTTTCACCAAATCCAGGCACCACTTCAGATTTTTAGAGGGTAATTCATCTGCTTCAAAAGCGGGGCTGATCAAATAGTGTTCCGCTACGACGGTGGGTTTTGGAATACCCATCCCGTAAGAACGCACATACTTTACCTCATGCGCTACTTTTTGCTCCAAGCAATGTTCCGCGCCCTTCGGTGAAACCGTGACCCAATCTATTTTGGGAGAGATGGCTCTTAAGCCATTCGTTTCTATAGCGAGTTTGTAGCCTTCTGCTTTCAAACGATCGATGAGTTCGTCATCGACTTGAAGACTGGGTTCACCGCCGGTGAGAATGACCCATTGGCAATCGGGAGAAAGCTCCTTCAAGTTTTTGACGATTTGATCGAGGGTCCATGACTCGCCGGACGTAAACTCGGTGTCACAATCGAAACCCATTTCCTCTTTATTGCACTTCAAATTGCAGCCGGAAAATCGCAGAAACAAGTTAGCAGTTCCCGCTCGGACGCCCTCTCCTTGCAAACTGAAGAACCATTCATTAATTCGGTAAGTCTTCATCACTTTTCCAAGGGTCGGTATTCGCAGCGAACGGTGCACGTTTCTTCGATGCGCACGGCTGCTAAAGATGGAAGGGAGGGTTTTATTTTTTGATAGACCCATCGCGCGACTTCTTCCGAAGTAGGGCTTTCCATTTTAAGAGTTTCGTTGAGATGCCAGTGATCCAAAAAATTTTCGAGTAAAGGATCGATGACCTGCTTCATATCACCGAAATCAATGAGCATCCCTTTGCTGGATCCCGTTTCTTGCAGGTGAGTGCCTTCACAAATCAGCCAGCCCACCCATGAGTGTCCATGAAGACGACGACATTTTCCTTCATGGTGAGGAAGTTGATGAGAGGCTTCAAAAGAAAATTTCTTTTCAAGTTGCCATGACATGGTGATTGGCCGTTCCTTCTTCTTCAATTTCATCTGCGTACACGGTGGGATCCACAACATTGAGGAGAGCGAATGCTTCTTTGCGCTCGACGCAGGTTCCGCATTTGCCGCAATGGAGCGCGAGTCCTTTGTAGCAGCTCCATGTTTCTTCGTAAGGAACCCGGAGCTCCAACCCCCGTCGAACGATGTCGGACTTTGTCCAATTTTCAAAGGGAGAAAACAATTCCACCGAATGCCAATCGCAAAGCTGTGCGGCTTGATTCATCGTTTGAATAAATTCCGGACGGCAATCGGGATAAATTGTATGGTCGCCCGCATGAGCCGCGTAAACGACACGATCGGCCTTTAAGGAAACCGCCCAAGAGATCGCAAGGGAGAGCATCACCATGTTTCGGTTAGGCACCACCGTTAACTTCATCGATTCTTCAGTGTAGTGTCCTTCGGGAACTTCAATCGCTTCATTCGTCTGAGAGCTTGTAGAGATCAAAGGTTGGATGGCGCGCAAATCCACAAGCATAGGCTTTAGATTCAAGCGTGTGCAAATCCGCCGCGCCGCGGCAAGTTCCTTCGAATGGCGCTGGCCGTAATGGATGAGAAGCGGAAACACTTCCGTCTGAATTGCCCGCAGATGATAGAGAGCGGTTGTAGAATCTAAACCCCCGCTCAGCAAAAGAACTGCTTTCTCCGCTTTCATGGCTTTCTGTCATAGAGGATAGGCAAATTAGCGCAAAGAAAAATCTGAGATGATGAAGGGGCCTCGGGTAAACTGCATGTAAGGAGCTAGAAGGTGATCTTAATCGTCGATGATGAACGAATTTTAGCAGAGTCAATTTGCATGATTTTGGAGGCGTCCGGGTATCAATCTACCATTGTGACGTCTCTGCAAGAGGCAAAAAATCTGCTTGTGGGGAGCTCTCCTTATAAATGTGTGATCTCCGATATGAGAATGGCGGGAAATCCCGAGGCTGGTTTAGCCGTTCTGCGAGCCGCGAATCAGGTGGGAATTCCCACAATCATCGTCACGGGGTTCGCGGATATGGCCACCGTCAAAACCGCATTGAATGAGGGCGCGCGCTACTTTCTAGAAAAGCCGGTGCCGTTTGATGAGCTTAAATCTGCTATTTCTAAATTGTATAAAGACTCCGCTTCCTTTGGATCGTTGCTCGAGTCGTTTTTCTCAAGAAATGATCTGACGGCTAAAGAGGTGGAAGTCGCCCGACTTCTTCTTAAGGGTTTGCCGAATAAGGAAATCGCAGATGTTACTCAAACTTCTGAGAATACGGTGAAGGTCCATGTCGCCGCTATCTTTCGAAAATGCCACGTAAAAAGTCGCGCAGAATTGTTCAGTGAAATTTTTCCTACTTAAAGAATTGCATCTACCTTTTTGCGTAGTCGCAAATCCAAGGCTTTTTCATCTGGGCTGAGGAAACTCTAATCCTTTTGTATTAGTCCGAACTTGTAATGTGGCATTTCTACGATTCTTGAGATCCTATTTTCGTAGCGTATGGCAACGATTGCAGCAAAAGCCTTCTCCACCGCGATTCGAGTGAATGCTTCTTCGACGCTTCAAGTCGCAAAGGCGGGTCAATCGACTTCCGGTGCTACGGAAATCTCTGCTCGTGCTGGGACGGTGACCGATTCGTTTCAAAGTGCTTCCTTAGTTCCCGACTTTGCTGCGGGTGTGAGACCTTCTTTAAGCTCTGCAATCCAACAGGCCTTACTCGCTCAGAGATTGGAATCTAATACGAATTCTTCTGAGTCTAATTCGGTAAGTGAATATGCTAATCAGATTCGATCGAGAATCGCTGAAGGCGAATTTAAACAAGGTCGAGTGGAGCAAGCGATCTCCAAAGCTGAGTCTCGAAATCGATTTTTCGAAAACTTACAAGATAAAGATAGTCAAAAGCGTGTGAATTTCTTGGCGGCACTTCAGAGAACTGAAGCTCAGAAAGCTGAGAATGCGGCAGTGTTGAGTCGCGCCGATGCTCGAAATGATTTTTCGAAAGCAGTCGTCGAAGCTTCAGAAAAGAAGGATTTGCAGAACCAAATTTACCAGCTTGAAGCGGAAGCAGCTTAATCAAAGGATCACTTTGAAGATCGCGGGATGTAAGCCTTAATCTTTAAGTTGTTGAGGAGCGATAGCAGCGTCGATGAAGAACCGGAATCCAGTTCCATAAATTCGACGCCCACCCCGGCTGGAACTTCTTCCGTAGGAGTATCTCGAACCCAACGACAAACGGCCTTCCCTCGGAGCGATCCAAACTCCGGTTCATAGAAAGTAATGCGAAAGTTCATCATCTCTCCAACTTTCGGAAATGGCCCTTCGAGTTGAATAAACATTCCACCTCGACCTAAATTAACCATCTTTGAAACTCCCGACGGAATTTTTCGGTTATCAAATTCAAATTCGACTTTCGCATCAAACTGAAATCGCTCCTTGCCTCGAGGAAGTGCAGAGGGGGCATCTTTGAGAAGGCGTTCGAGTGCTACCAAAAGATTTTCAGTGGGCACGGGCTTATTAAGCACTGCCTCCGCCCCTAAGTCATACGCCTCTTCTAAGCTCAGCTTAGTAAACCCTGTCATCAAGAGCACGCGAGGCTTGTTCACGTCGATAGCCTTAATTTGCTGAAGCAGTTCCTTTCCACTCGTGCCGGGCATGACGATGTCGGTGAGTACCGCATCGTAACTATGGTGCTTTACGAGGTCCAAGGCCGAAGGAGCGTCGAAGGCTCTGGTGACTTTGTATCCTGATTCCTCAAGGATTTCGGAAATTACTTCGCAAAGTTCTCGTTCATCATCGACGACTAAAATTTCCTTAACGGGTTGGACCGTCATGACGTGACCCGTTTCTGCATTTCCTTTGTGGGAAATGCCTTGGGCATTTCGACCACAAATCTTGCGCGAGTAGCCTTGCGATCGTAAAAAATTCGACCGCCATTACTCTCAATAAGACGCTTAGAGATGCTAAGGCCAAGGCCCGTTCCTTTCCCCACTTCCTTCGTGGTGAAAAAGGGTTGAAATAATCGATCGACCACATCGTGTGGGATGGGGGAGCCTGCGTCCTCAATCCAAAATTGAACCATAGTTGAATTAGGTTCATGAATCTCGATTTTCACCCACTTATCATCAAGGTGTTCAATTGCGTCCGCGGAGTTGTTGAGAAGATTTAAAAGCACCTGCATCACTTCGGACAAGCGGCAGGAAATCTGAACATCGGGAATGTCCTTTGGAATGCCCAGAAGAATTCCATGATGATAAAAGCGCGTTTGGCAGAGTTCTAGCGTTTCTTGAACAATTCGAGAAACACTGATGTCTTCCTGCGGGTCGAGTGTTTCGTCGCGGGCAAAAGCCTTCATACTCTTTAAAATCTTCGATATCCGATCCACGGTGCGCATAACCGTGCCGACAGATTTTTCAATTTTTGCTCGATCGATCTCCTCTTTTTTGGCGTAGATTTGGATCTGAGTTGCACAGCCATGGATGATGGCGAGAGGGTTGTTGATTTCGTGAGCGATTCCGCCGGACATTTCCCCAAGAGCAGACATTTTTGCGGTATTAATCAGTTGCAAGCGTTGGCGCTCGATTAGAATCTCCGACATTTTTTCTTCGGTGATATCGCGATGCCAGCCGATCATTCGTTGTGCTTTCCCGTCCGACGATCTCTTTACAATTCCTTCCGAAGCGATCCATCGGTAACTACCGTCTTTCGATTGCATTCTAAACTCGGCCTTATAGGTGGGAATCGGACCCTCGATGGAGGCCATCATTCGTTCTAGCGTCTTAGCAAGATCTTCCGGATGGCAGAGTTTTCGAAAGGAATCAAAATGTCTGGGGATTTCCTTAGTTTCGTATCCCAGCATCGACGACCATTTACGATCGAAGATAACTTCATCCGTTTTGAGGTTCCAATCCCATACTCCTCCAGACGAAGCTTCAAGAGCCAATCGCAAGCGCTCTTCACTCGTATCCACTTTCTCCTGGTGTTGTAAAACTGATCGCAAGAATAAGGCACTTAAAGAAAGTGCGCCGATACTCAATAACGGTAGTATTTTGATTTGGATAAGCCATGCGTGTTCAATGGCAAACAAACTCACCGCTGAAATAGTAGCCGTAGTGGCCACGACGCCGACGCCTAACACAAGACTGAACATTTCGAGTTTAGGTGGCCTCAAGAATCCCCCGTTCCCAGCTGCCTCTATTATAGAGGCCGTCACTGTACGACGCGGAGCAGGGGGCGTTTTAGCTAAACAGGGATAACTTCTTGAATTTCTGGAATGGCTTCTCGAAGCCTAGTTTCAACGCCCATTTTGAGAGTCATCATGGAGGACGGGCAGCCCGCGCAGGACCCCTGCATTTTCAAATAGACAAAACCATCTTCGTATTTTTCGAAAGAAATGTCCCCGCCATCCATCGCAACAGCGGGTCGGATTTCCTTATCCAAAATTTCCACGATCTTGGATTCGATTTCGGTAAGTGGAGCGGTGGGAGTTTCGTTGGTCGACGTGACCGGAGGTTGTCCTGAATTCAAAAATTCGCGAATCGCCCTTTGAGTTAACTCGTTGGTCGCCATCAAGTCATCCTGATTCGAAAGCGTGACGGTCACAAAATTCTTTCCAATCATCACCGCTGAAATATTTTCTATTTCAAAAAGTTTCGAGGCTAAAGCTGATTTATTCTCTGCAGCGCTCTTCGAGGTAAAGTTCGCGACGCCAGTCGGGAGGAGGGTGATATTTGTGGCGTATTTCAACGTATCGGGATTTGGAGTGAATTCAAGAATGACACTTACTTCAGAACTGGAAGGAGATGCGGTGGTGCTCATAATTTTCCTTATAAGCTAAATTGCGGGGCTCATCAAAGGGGTGCTCTCCCAAAGTTCCGAGGCCAGATTTAAAGCCTCCTGATAGGGGATGGCGGGGTGATGACTCAGTTCGGCGTCCGTTAAAAACTGTCGAGTTCGAAGGCCATCGAAGATTTCGGGGATGAGCGAAGGCCGGGCTTCGGCGAGTGATTCCAAATTCTCGAGAAACGTTTTTAGTGTCAAAAAGAGAGCGGGATGGGGAAACAAAATTCGGCCGCCATTTTCAATCTCGCGGACGTACTTCATGATCGCAGGCCCCGTTCCAAAGGGCACTCGATCTGAAAGTCGTCCGATAATCCGCAGCGCTTCACGGTCGCGAGCCCCATAGACCTGCTTCATTTTTGCAACTTTGTTCATCAAATAAAAGTCCTCTCCTGCTTGAAGTTGAGGAAAGCCGCGAACTTCCGCATAGGTCTCTGCGTGAATGGCGATGTTGCTGCCGAAGGCTAAAAAGTTAAAAGGTGATCCGGCAGCGGTAAGACCGCGTTGGTAATATCTCAAATACTGATCGTATATTTTAAGAGCTTCAGCATGTGTGGCGTCTAACTGAGAAGTGTCATGGAGAAATTCATAAAGATACATTCCAGTTCGATTTTGAAATTCTTGAAAGTAATCGCAAGGCACGAAGGTGTCCGCATCGAGGGATCGAACCCAGGGACTACTTACTCTTGCTCGCACGATGTGTTCGAAGGCGAAATCAAATCCAATTTTTCTCGCAAGGCCGACTCCATCTTTCGGTCCGAACCAACGACCCTCGGTCGAGCGATCCAGAATGACCAGCTGAAGGGACGGGAATTTTTTACGGGAAGACTCTGCGTCGATAAAAGAAATGAACTCTCGGTGAATGTGTCGTTCTTCTTCGGGTCCGTTCACCACCAGAATCGAACAACATGAGATCTTTTTGTAGGCGGCGGCATTGTCGAGATGAAAAAGACAATCATGAACCGTTTTCACACTCTCCTTTCGAATGGGAATGACGACGGCAGAGTGAGCTTTGTCAAAATGAGAAGCGATCTCAGTCTCATCAAAATGGGAGTAATTTGAGCGATACTTTCGAACTGCTTTTGAATTAGTGAACGGCTGCACGAAAAGGCAACTCCTGAATAATCCTAGCTTCTTCAATTTCGAATTCATTCAGGCGATGACGAACAACATTCGGATCGAAAAATGTACACGCCAGATCCATATAGATCTGGTGATGCCTTTCTTCAGCTTCCGACAGGTGGGAGTAAAATGATTTTAACTCAGAGTCGTCGATTGCCTCTGCAATCATGCTAAATCGTTCATGACCGCGAGCTTCGACAATTCCAAATATCAATAAGCGATCTAGAAATCGACCGTCGCGGTCCGTGCGAAGATTTTTCAAAAGAGCGTTGATATAATCATTTCGTTCATCGCGATCGAACCGTAGACCTCTTTTCAATAAGAGTCGCGACACTTGATGAAAGTGAGCCAATTCTTCTCTCGCCAATTGTATCATCGGCTCAGTCAGTTCGGGTCGATCTGGATACTGAACGACAAAATGCATACCCGTTGCCGATGCTTTTCTTTCGCACGCGGCGTGATCAATTAAAAACGAATTGAAATCGCTGAGCGCGATCGACGTCCAATGGGAGGGCGTCTTCCACCGGAGTCCAATGGAGAAGTCGGCCGATGCAATCGATCTCATGAATTCTTTAATTTGCTTTCGCCGCGAAACCTGATCGTTTGACCGCCTCAATGATCTCGCTCGCTTTAACAGGGGTCTCATCCTTAGATTTCACCGTTAATGAGCCTGTTTTATGATCGACGTTCACGTCAGTCACGCCGGGAATTTTTTTGACTTCTTTCTGAATGCTTTTTTCACAAGCTTCACAATGCATGCCATCGACTTTGAAATTTTGCGTGCCCGCAAATACATCTCTTTCGGAGAGAATCAAAACAGCAATCCCTAACAATAAAAAGGCTTTCAAATTCATGCCCCAATATTAGGGAGAGGCCGAATTCAGTCTAGGTTCTTTTCAACGAAAGAAACAATGTCATCAAAGGAGTCCGGCTTTTCGAAGAATCCATCTACGAGTTCCAAAAGGCGCTTCATTTGCGGAGCTTCTTCGGAGGCACAGGAAAAGCCGTAGATGGGGGTTCTCTCATAAAATTCGGGTGAGGACTTTTTTAACTCTTTTATAAACTCTTCCCCATCCATCATGGGCATAAAGCAGTCCAAAAGTACGAGGCCGATTTTATCTCCATTTTCACGAATAAGCTGAAGTCCATGTTTAGCATCGGAGGCCGTCAGCACGTTATAGCCTTCATCGACGAGGACGGTGGAATAGACTTGAAGCAACTCCTTTGAATCGTCGACAAGTAATACGGTTGAATCGCTTTTCATTTCCACCTCAAATCGCACCTTGAACCTAAGCCCATCTTGGCACTTCCTCGTTCCAAAGTGCTCGCCTAATCGGCATTTATAGACCTCAGACCTTAGTTAGAGGAGGGCATTTCGCATCCTATTGAGTTCGTGTAGAGAACCTCGATTATGTGGGGCTCTCTAATACTTTTGTTTTTAGTCTCTCATCCGAGCGTCATTCCGACTAACTCGCCCACTTGCACTTCTCAGGTCATTGATCAAGGAATTGGAGTCCATCGGATTCGCTTGGCGCTCGAAGATCCGTCGACGGCGGAAACCTTAATCAACGAAGTTCTGAAGGATGGTGTTCATAATAAATATCTATTCAAACTTATTCGAAACTTTTTGATGGGTCTCGAGGGGTCAAGTTTAACCGCCAATGAGAAGGATCGTCTTTGGAGATTGTTAGGAGAGGGAATCAAAAAGCGGTCGGGGCAATTTAGTTTTCGAATCACCGAGGAGGCGGGCGTGGCTTTCAAATACACAGCACCTCTCGGACAGCTCCGAATTTTTCCAGATGGGCATATGGAATTTGAAACGAAGCATAGCGATGAGAATCCCGGGTCTACACTCCATCAATCGTCCGGATCTTTTGGCCGCCACGGATATCCAGCTTTTTATATTCCTTAAAAAAAAATGGTGGGCGCTAGAGGACTCGAACCTCTGACCCCGTCCGTGTGAAGGACGTGCTCTAGCCAGCTGAGCTAAGCGCCCAAAGACAAACCAGTCGGGTTATCATTTAGATGTATATCGAATTTCTGGCTATTAGAATTTGAAGCCGTGAATCGCTGAGACATTTTGCAGCGCTAAGCGATGAGCATCAGAATTTGAAAATGACTGGCCGGGTAATTTTTGCGTGACGGCCTGTTTTAACTCAGGGACGGGGTCTCGATCATGTATCAAGGCCACCACGATTGTGCCTATCGCCAGCGTCAAAAATGAGGATCCCACAATTAGAGCGTCGACCTCATCGACCCCAGCCGGTGAGTCTTTCGATGAGATCATGAAAAGAAAAGTGGATAGGAACAAGACTCTTCCCACGAACTTTTTCATAGTTCCCATCCCAACAACAGTCTATTGGTGAAGTCAATGAGATCGGCGCCGGCAGCGTTTTTCCTCTTTGGAATCCTCTGCACAATTTCGAAAAACATTATCGCTCAAGAAATTTTGAGATCGTCTGATTCGCGCGCACGCCAGAATCTTGAACAAATCTCGCTTCGCTCCGGACAAAACTTCTTTTTAGGATATGGAGCGCACGGGTCCTTCGATATTTCACGTGGCAACGAGCAAAAGTCATGGTCTTTGCTGGGGGAGATTTCAGGTGGATATCTCAGTTTGCATGAAACAGCCACGAGGCAAGTGCGCATCGGCAACGATCAATTTCCTGTGCTTGATCAAGTTTTCTTGCGAAATCAAAAGGGTCTCGTCTGGCCGAGGGGCGAGAATCAATGGCTTCAATTGCAGACTGAAGCGCGTTATTCCGACTGGCTTGTTGGCAAGGGGGCTTATCGCTTCGGAGTCCATTCCAACTCGTTTTCTTACATCGACAATGTGGAAGAATTATTTGCCGAAATTCGTTTTCGACGGCTCGTGCTCTCGATCGGTAGGAAACCTCTTTATTGGGGACAGTCTTTTGTCTCGCCGCTTTTGCTGAGTCAAAATGCGGCGCCCTTTGATGGGATTTTTCTCTCTACTCTTCCCGTCGAGTTTCCGTGGATCTTAAAATATTTGGGCGAAGTTAAGGTCGAAGGATTCTTCAGTCGCATGGATGACAGACGCGTGAATGGCCATGATTTGTTTTTTGGTTGGCGGTTGGGATTTCGACCGGCTTCGTTTTTTGAAACCAATTTCGGTGTGATCTACCAGGAGGGGGGCGATGGAAATCCGGAGGCATCCGCATCGGACATCTTCCTCGAAGTTCTCGGCACGCGACGTCGGATCGGAAGTGGGGCAAGTCAGACGAGCAATGCCACAAACCGGGCGCTCGCTTGGGATTTTCGATTTCTATTTTCTGATCTTCCCGTGCCTTTTTCTTTGTACCTGGAGAATCATTTGGAGGACTGCTGTGGGCTTACGAACTTCTTGAATCGCAGCTATTCATTTACGGCAGGTGTATCCGCGCTTAATTCTAAGGATCCTGATGCCCTTCAAGTTCGCTTCGAATTTACGAGGACGAATGGAAATATCTACACTCATCATGCCTGGCGCTCCGGATTTTCAAATCGACGCCTACTGTTAGGGCATCCCATCGGCAGAGATTCTCTCGGATATTATTTAGATCTCGATCAGAAGTTACTTCAAAATGACATTGATCTAGAGATGAGATTCTATTTCGAGCAGAGAAACCGACGGAGAGAAATTGATCATTTCGATGTGTACGCAGAGAGAAAAACTTACTCTGGCGAAGAGCGACGCTTTGGCGCTGTTCCAAGGGCGGATTGGGAGTTTATGCCTGATCTCAAGGCGTCGGTATCTATAGGATTCATGCGCACCTGGCGTAAAGAAAATGCGAATGGAAGAAATGTTTGGGACTGGGCTTCGAATTTTGCTCTCTCGTACGAATTTGGAGTAAGGGCTAACTAGCCTCTACTTTTTTCTCGAAACCACTGCGCTGTTTCCTGAAGTCCTGCTTGAAGAGAGGTGCCGGGTTTCCAATCCAAGGCCTTTCTAATCTTCTCGGTATTCAAACAAGATCGAATCGTCTCTCCGGGCTTCGCTTCTTTCATCTGCGGTTGTATGAATGCGGCTTCTGTTATCGTCGCCACGAAATCGGATAACTGCTTGATGGATGTTTCCGTTTCAGTTCCCACGTTGAAATATTGAAATCCGTTCATCGCCGATCCTGCCTTTAGGTTGGCTTCCACAATGTCTTTAACGAAGACAAAATCTCGCGTCTGCAAACCCGATCCAAAAATCTCGATCGGTTTCTTTTGAAGTAAGCGCTCCATGAAAATGGCCACCACTCCGGCTTCTCCTGCCGCGTCCTGCCTGGGGCCATACACATTGGCATATCGTAATGACGTGACGTTGAAATTCCAGAGGTTCACGTAGTACTGAAAGTAAGTTTCCGATGCGATTTTCGAAGTTGCGTAGGGAGAATAGGGCGACTTTGGAACCTCCTCGTGAGATGGAAGGTTCGGGTCCTCACCATACATTGCACCGCCCGAACTCGCAAAAATGACATTTCGACAAGAACTCTCTCGGGCACCTTCCATCACATTGATCAACCCAAGGAGATTGATGTCGGCATCTTCCATCGGATTATTCACCGACTCGCGCACGGATTTTTGTGCGGCATGATGATTAATTAAATCGGGTGAGAATTCTTTCACTTTTTCGCGAGCCTCCTTTGACCGAATATCCAGCGGTAGAAAGGTGAGCTTCGAAGAGCGAAAGGATGCGAGATTTGTTTCCGAGCCCGCAGATAGATTGTCTAGGACGAGAACGTGGTCACCCCTTTTGATGTATGCCTCCGCGAGGTGAGAACCTATGAAGCCAGCTCCGCCTGTTACACAAATCTTCATACCGAACTGTTGAATATCGAGATTTGAGGGCCTTGGCTATCCTCGGATTGCGTCAGAGGATAAGATAAAAAATCACGAGAGCGGGTAAGATATTGATCAAAAAGAGGCTTAACGCGAGTTTGTAGCCTCGCAAGAAATACGAAAAACCCGCAAAATTTTGAGTCAGTGCTCGTAAACTGTTGGCGATGATGAAGGCTGTACAGAAGATGTGAAATTGATGAGACCCCCTCGTTAGAAATGCCACGCCGGCCAGCACCACAATATAGACAATGTGCGAATAATAGACCCACCGCGTTCTCTCCACTTTGGGCGAATAGAGGATGAAGCCCATAAATGCAGAGCTGGCGATAAAATAGAGATTGTAAATGAGCAGGTGAAAGGAGGGAATAGCTCCCGTGTATTTTGTAAAAAAATGGAGGATTGCAAACTCTACGAAAATTTTAAGTGCAAAGATGGCGAGCGCGGTCACTGCAATAGTCAGAAGCATGGGCTTCATGAGGTCTTTGGCAAGTTGATCGGTATCCCCTCGGCCGAGCGCTTCCCGAACGTCAGGCATTACAGGGCGGACCACATCGTAAATGAAGGTCTGAAAAAAATTCAAAAAGAATGCGCTGAAAGCAAAAAACCCTAATTCGGTCGCGGAATAATAATGCAGAATGAGAAGTCTCTCCGTGTATATGCCCGCGCCAAAAAGCACCGTAATCAACCCCAATTTCAGACCCACCCTTAGCTGCCGCTTCAACTCATGGCCGGGGAGTTGAAATTGGAGATCCATTCCGATTTTTCGAAACATCATTAAAGCCACAATCAGCAAGGCGATCGGTTGAAAAATGAGAGGTGAAAGAGCGCCCATGAAAGGGACGGTTGCGATCACCATGACCGTCGTGAAGATGGCCAGCATGGATTGGTATCGCGCGAAATCCGCGAAATTCTTCTTGATGCGAAGTTGAAGATTTAAAAGTTTTACGAATTTTGTGAGTCCTAGTCCTAGAGCAGCGCTTAGAATGGCCACTGTAATCAGCATGCTCGTGGATAACCAAAAACTAGAAATGGCGACGAGAGCCGTAAGAAAGAAGGTAAGAACAAGCTCACCCGAATAGCCGGTGTTTCTAATTTTCTCGGCTGCTGAGATGTCTTTGACGGCGGTGAAATTATACTCCCGTTCGACGACCGCGCCGAAACCTAAGTCACCATACTTTGCCAGCGCTTTTGCCTGATTGACGACGTCCAGTAAACCCAGCATGTCAGGCGTCACAAACTTCATCACCACCACGCCACGAAGAACATCGAGCGATCTCGTGATAGTCGATGACCGAATGAGGAGAAAAATATCTTTACCGAATGAACTCATTTTCCAGGCTTCGATACCAACCTAGAAAGTCCATACTTCCTCACCCCACGGTAGGCATAGTGAGAAAAATTATACAAAGAAGAAAGAAGGGAGAGGTTTTCAACGTCCCTATAAACTTGCCATTGATATTGGGCGGCCTTCCATTTTTGAAAGGACACGGAACCCGGTCGAATGAGTATCTCGCTCAAAAATTCATCGAGTCCGAAGGCCTTGGGAGTCAATTTTAAGAGCCGCAGGCAAAGTCCATAGTCTTGTCGCTTTAAAATGCTTGGCATATAAACCTTACCCAACATTTTGGTGTCATAAATAATCGTGGAACAAGAGATAGGACAACTTTTTAGAATATCTTTATAGGCCACTTCCGCTGGGACGTTGAAGAACTGTTGACGAACACCCGAGGGGCTAGAAAATTTATATGCAGTAAATGTAAAGGCGGCGTTCTTTTCCTTCATGAAGGCAAGTTGACGTTCCAATTTTTCGGGATGCCAAAGATCGTCGCTGTCTAGGAATGCGATGCACCGACCTTTCGACTTCTCGATCGCGAAGTTTCTGGCGGCAGAAGGCCCTTTATTTTTCTGAAATGTTTCCAGCTTAAATCGAGGATCGGATTGGATAAATAGTCGAACAATCTCGACCGTTTTATCCTGTGATCCGTCGTCCACGATAACGCATTCCCAATCGCGATGGGTTTGGTCGCGCACCGATTCTAAAGTGTCCAGTACAGACGTCTCGGAATTGTGGGTGGGAATTACGATTGAAACTAGTGATTCCATGAGTCCTCGTACGGCTTTATGCTGTACATGATTCGATTGATCTGTCCTATCTTATTTCATGGTCCTTCCTACCCGGGTGTCCAAGCACAATCTCGCCTTCTGGTCGCTTGCGCTTTTTGCCCTGTTCTTCCCTACCTTTGATGCCATTTTGGATAAGACCGGAGCTATGTTGGTCAACGGCGGCCTCATCGTTCTGTCCGCATTTTTTATTTTGCTTTTACATGGTGGAAAAATTTCGCTTCCGGAAAAAGAACGATGGACGTGGATTAAGGTCTTTTTCGGCATCTATGCTCTTTATGCACTTCTGATTCTGGGATCCTCTTTATTTCTGTCTGAAGACGTTATTGGAAGAGATCTGTATGAGATTCATCGACCTGTTCTTTATTTTCTTTTGGTAGTTTTTTTCATCTCTTGGTTTCGAAGTGTTTCTGATCTCAAATTGGTAGAAACTTTCCTCGTCATTTTCTTCTTTGAAGCCTTCATTTTAGGAATTCTCACCATGATTCCTCCTTTGCATCCCTTCGTTTCGTTTTTCACCCAACGAGAAGTCATAGCTACTCGTCGATTGGCAGCGCCATTTTCCAATCCTTACGACTTGGCATTCGCGATGACGCTTCTCATCTACTTTTTTGGTTATCGGTTTCTTTTGATTTCGAGTGGTCGATGGAAATCAAGTGCTGGGCTAATGATTAGCTTGCTATTGCTGGTGATGACTCAGAGTCGGTCCGTTGCGGGTGCGATGCTTGTAGGAATGTTCTTTGTTCTTCCTTGTATGTTGGCCATTAATTCTTGGTCCAGATTAAGGAAGTTAATCGTTCCAAAGCATTTTTTCATTTTCGTCTTTGGGATCGTACTTTTCGTTTCAAGCATCACCACAGTCTACTTGGTTTACAGAGATGAAATTGGTTATTTGGCCGCAGGATTTGAAAAGGTACTTCAGGGTAAACGTCTAAAGCCTTTAGAGAGCCGTCAGAAGCAACTCGAGTTTGCTTGGGATAGGGCCAGCGAGGATCCATTCATTTTCTTTTTTGGAAATGGGCCGTCAAAAACCATCATGCCATATCCCGAATCGATTTATACCTATTTCATTTTTCGCTACGGCTTTGTGGGACTGCTCGGAGTCTTTTTTCTGCCGATCATTCTCGCATGCGCTGCGGGCTTTCGAACAATGCACTCTCTTTCTATTCAGCATCGAGTCTTGATCATGAGTTTTATTTCGTGGCTCTTAACGATGCCCATTGCATCAGTCGGTAACAATTTCTCTGAGCAGGTTCGCCTCTCTTTTATAAACTGCCTCGTTTTGGCGTGTCTTGTTAGTGTTCATGCGATGGTGAGGTCCAAGCGATGAAAATCGCTTACATTTGCATGCAGTTCCCAGCGCCCTCTGAGACGTTTGCCTCTCACGATGTGCGCACGTTGGAAAAACTTGGCGCTGAGGTGAGTGTGTATTGTATGCGAGGACCGCATGAAAAGTATTCGAGTTTGGTGTTGGAAAGAGATTTGCAACGCATTCCAATCTCTCACGCGGCCTCCAATGTTATCTTCCCATTCTTTGAAAGTTTATTTTTAAGCCCCAAGTTATTTGCACATCTCTTTTTTCAATGCTGGAAGTTGCTGTATCGACGCCCGATCGTTCTTTTGAAATCTCTTTGTCTCATTCCGCGCAGTATCGAAATTTTTCATGAGGTTCTAAAATTTAAGCCGGACATGCTTCATTTGTTCTGGGGACATTTTCCTTCTTTAGTTGGTTTATTGTTTTTGAAAACCGATCCTTCGCAAAAAATTTCAGTTTTTTTAGGCGCTTACGATCTAGAGCTTAGATATCCCTTTAGCGAAATTGTCGGCAATGCGGCCCAAAGTGTTTGGACACACTCCAAAAGTAATCTTCCAGCGCTTGAAGCGTTGGGAATTGCTTCCTCAAAAATTCGCGTGGCATATCGAGGCGTGGACATCGCGAGACTCGACCTTCCGCCGGCGGAAAAAGTGAATGGTTCCATTGTATCCGGTGGACGTCTCATTGGGAGTAAGCGCTTTGATCTCGTTCTTTCGGTTGTCGAGAAGCTTTATCATCAGCGCGCTTCGGTTTCTTTAAAGATGTTTGGCGAAGGGGAAGAAAAGGTAAGCCTCCAAACGCTCGCCAAAAAACTTCAGTTGGAAGGGGTCGTTCAATTTTTAGGTCACGTTGATCAGGGACGAGTCATGAAAGAACTAGCGAGTGCTCAGATTTTTTTGTTCTTCAGTACTTACGGGGGGGAGCGCTTACCCAATATTGTGAAGGAGGCAATGTTGCATGGCTGCCTCTGTTTCGTTTCTCGTTCCACAGGGATCGAAGAATTAATTGAGTCGGGTAAGGATGGATTTATTCTCGACTCTAGCGATCCGCGAGAAATCAGCGAATTTATCTGCCGTGTGCTCTCCGATGAGTTGTTGGTTAGAAATGTAAGGCGAGAAGCTCGAAAAAAGATTCTAGAGAATTTTCGAGTGGAAACCAGTGTTGGTTTCATGTACGAAACGTGGCGAAGTAGTCTTTCTCAAGATGGCAAAAGAGAAGTGGTTTCAGGGGGTTAAATAGGCGGGAGACCACGGAGAGTGACCTTGTATTAAGTTGCGCTTTTCCGCTTAAACCACTATGAGTCTCTCTCTATGTGCCCCTTTCGCCCACGGCATTTCGCGGTAGTAATAGCTATCCTAGCCCTTTGCAGCGGCCTCAACGCTCAGACTGAATCGGATAGTTCGATTTCTCGTCTTCCTCAGCCTCAGCAAATTCAAACGCGGGACCCCCAGCTCCAAACACCCTCTACGGAAGACTTTTTTCGAAGCAATCGCACCACTCTTTTCCCTCGAAATTTTCAATTAGATAAAACAAAAACCGAGTCCACTCCCACGAGTCTGTATGTAGATCCCCACTATCCAGTCGGACCGGGGGATCAATTTTTAGTGAACTTTTGGGGGCGTATCGAAGACGCGATCGTTATCCAGATCAATTCGGAATCGAAATTATTTGTACCGCGAATCGGAGTGATTGAAGCGGCCGGAATTACCTATCAAGAATTGATCCAGCGGCTCACTGAGAAACTTAACGCCTCCCTTAAGAATGTCTTTTTCACGATCTCTCTTCATCGAAGTAGAGAATTCAATGTGTATGTTTTAGGGGATGTGAATCGACCGGGGGCTGTAAATGCCTCTGCCAATTATCGGGTGAGTCAGGTCATCGAAGCGGCCGGAGGCGTCCGTCCCACGGGCTCGCGCCAATTCATTGAACTTCGTCGCAAGGGCGCGGTCATTCGAATCAATTTACTCAAATATCTTAACGAAGCTTCCTTTGAACCGAACCCCTTCATCACAAACGATGATGTTATCTTTGTGCCCCATTTGACCAAGTTTGTGACGGTGACTGGATCGATCGTTCAGCCAGGCACTTTCGAAATTCAAGAAACGAATCTGCTAAGGGAAATCATCAAGAAAATGGGTGGGCTGAGTGTGTATGCAGATCTTAGAGCGCCCATCCGAGTTTCAAGACTCATGCCCAATGGAGAGCGGAAGCAACTCCGGGTTTTTCACACCGTCGAAAATAGGGGTAGTGAACAGGGCTACATTTTAAACGATTTCGCCGTGCAGGAGAGCGATGAAATATTTATTCCAGCATCCAATTTACTCATTCCATCGAAAGCGGCCGCGATTTACGTCACGGGGGAAGTGCGAACTCCGGGACCCGTTCTTTATCAGATCTCTATGACGGTTGAAGAATATATTGGAGCTTCCGGAGGGCTTACCTCTCGAGCAGATCTTTCAAAAGCGGTTGTCTATAAAGCGGATGGTTCACAGGAAAGAATTCGATCTCGTATGGCCTTGGAACCAGGAGATACAATTCATATTCCCGAGAAGACCTTTAAGTTTTGGCAAGATCACCTAACCGTTGTAACGGCCTTTATCTCATTGGCCACCAGCATCATTGTATTTTCGGGGCGATGAAATGCCTAAATTGTTCCAAGCTGTTGTTCTTTGTCTAGCATTAGGGCTCCCAGCTCCTACTTACTCCAGTGACTATGATATTTCCGAAACTGAGAGGATTGTAGACTTCTACCTTTTTTATCCGCTTGCCAGTTTGAAGACAGGCTTCACTCGCACCCAAGTTGGAACGGCGGGCTTCGGTGTAAATTACTATTGGTATATTTGGGATCGTTTGGGAGTCGTCATGAATCCAAATGCTTGGATTTTGCGTGTGCGGCACGTGCCCACAGACGACAAGGGACTGATTTCAGTCATCGCCATGGAAGGGGGACTAAGCTTCAGATTCTTTCCAAAAAATTATTTTGACCCCACGTTGAGTGCTCTCGGAGGATTCGGTCGGGCTGGAACAACTGCGTCGAACATGGGGAGCAAAATGGTGTTTCCGTTATCTGGGCGATTGGGCGCCAATCTTTATCGAACTCAAGAGAGGTTCGGGGATCCCACGCTCGCCCTTCACGCGTTTGGGGCTGCGAAATATTATCTCTCCCAGCACGGCAGCTTTAAACCCTTGGTTTTTGAATTTGGATTGGCATTTCGAGGTTCGTTTTAAACCGCCTCAGGTTTAGGTCGATTTGTCTTTACGATTCGGTACATAAATCGCGGTAACGTCCTAATCGAATTCATCATTAGAACGATAAGGCTTGCAATCAAGATTCCAAGCATTCCAGACAATATCGTGATGATCGTTTTGTTCGGGGCCACCTGATAGATTGGAATCGTTGGAGGGTCAATCGTGAGAAACCCAGATTCTTGTCGTTTAGAATCAATTCGAGCAACTTCAAGCTGATTTTTAAGAAGCTCTACGAGCTTTATTTGACTGAGATAGAGTCTCTCCATGTTGGCGAATTCTACCGACAACGTTCCCGTTTGCTTTAATGGAGTATAAATTTCAATATTTCGGTTCGACTGGCTTCCAGTTGTTCCAGACCCTCTTGCCGATGTTCGGTTTTGGCCTTCAATTAATTTGTCGAGCTGGGTTTTGATTTGCAGTCTTTCCGATTCTAATCTCTGAATTTCGCTCGAGTCCTTGATGATGTCGCGGTAAAGAGCAATTTCCATTTCCTTTTCAATCAGTCGATTGCGAAGGCTGGAGGCCGCGCTAAGCGTAATGCCAAGCTGTGAGGGAAGGGCCACAAGGCCTTCCGACTTTTGAAAATTTACATACTTCTTTTCAACTTCAGCTAATGAGACTTCTGCTTCTTGCAGTCGCTTTTCAATAAATATCTCCGTTGCCTTTGCTGAAGTCTGCATCGTGCCCTGAATTCTCTTTGTCAATTGATCGAGATAAAGAGTGATGATTTCATAGGCGAACTGGGGATCTGTGTGGCGATAACTAATTGTCAAAAAATCACCTTCCAGTTCAATAAAAACCCCTTTCTCTAGACTCTTCGCAAGGCGGGCTTTTGTCCCGGCCAAACCATGCTGCTGGTCTTCGGCGAGATTAAGTTTTTTAAGAAGGCCTCCTTCATCAATGACAGCCTCAGTGAGTGCTCGGCTTTCCAAGATTTTCTGAAATTGGGCGACCTGTTGGTTACCACCGCTCATGCTTAACAATTGGATGAGCGGAGAGACCGTGGACCCAAGTTGGCCGGCTCTACTGTCACTTGTTCGGTTTGTAATCATGGCCTTGCTCTCGAAAATGGGCTGCATCACAAACATGGACCACAGAGCCCCAGTCACTGCAAATGCAAGAGAGACAAGTGCGAGAAATTTGAAATTTCTCACCACGAGTCTAAAGAGCACGAGCAGATCGATTTCATCCGATCCAGGCTCACGCGTTCGTGGTCGATCTTGCGCTAAGGGACTTTGCATAAAATAGAACTTTCGTACGCTCTCTATCGGGCGTGATCTACGCCTGCTTCGATATCATGCCACTGTAAAATATGGTCTTCATTCAAAGATATTCGAGTACGACGTCCTACCACCTCATCCCAGAAAAGAGGAGTAATTCCCGATCCAGGTCTCTTTGTAATGAGATCCGCCTCCTTTAAGACGTAGTCCTGAGGTACGGAATGCCTTAAAACGATACTTCGGCGCGCGTTTTGGCGTGAGATCGCTTCGGTTGCAATCGGCGCTTTGACGCTCGTGGGCCCCATGAGCCGTCGGGTTCTTTCCACCATGTTCCTGAACTGACGAAGATCTTCATGGGTCATGGCGTGATAGTGGTCATTGCCCGGAAGGGACTTATCATGTGTGAAGTGTTTTTCGATTACCAACGCCCCTAGAAGATAGGCGACCAAAAGCGGCAACATCGTTTCATCGGGGAGTGTATGGTCTGAATATCCGACAATCTTTGTAGGATAGGCTCGCTGAAGCCCTGTGATCATATTCAAATGGGCGTTCGAATTGTCGGTCGGGTAATTCAAAATGCAATGAAGTAAAATGGTATCGGTACTTCCGTGAGCCTTCAATTCTTCCAAAGCAAGATCAATTTCTGCGAGGGTCGATGCGCCCGTCGATAAAATAATGGGCTTTTTCTTTGCGGCAATTTTGCGAAGAAATGGAATATTGGTGAGATCCGCTGAAGCAATTTTAAAAAAGGGAACGAGCGGATCTAGAAATTCAACGGCTTCGTCGTCAAATGGAGTAGAAAGAAAGTCGATACCCACTTTTTTGCAATGTTCTGCGAGCTCGATGTATTGGGGTTTTTCAAAACTGTCGTATTTTTTGAATAACTCGTACTGACTCTTCGTCGCTTCCTTAGTGGTGTCCCAATAGGCGGGAGAATTTTTCGAGGCCAGCGTTGCCGCTTTATAGGTTTGAAATTTCGCCGCGTCTGCGCCGCCTTGCTTGGCCAATTCAATTAACTTTTTCGCAAGCTCCATTGAGCCTTCATGATTTACTCCGATTTCCGCGATCACATAGGGATCACCACCTGAAACCAGATCCATTTTTCCTAATTTAATAAGCGGTTGCATTGTTTTCCTGACTAAAGAATAGGCTGTGTTTTTTCATGAGAAGATCGTCGTGAAACTTCATCGAAGCGACGTTGTTGGTCATGTTTTTCTCGTGTCTTCGGTATCGATAAAGTGGAAGTTCAAGGCGATCGATTTTATATTTCTTTTCAAATCGAATTCTCAAGTCGCGCTCTTCGTTACAACGAAAAGTCTCGTCGTATAATCCAATTTCAAAAAGCAGCGATTTTCGGAACATGATTCCGCAAGCGATGGGATCGATGAGGCAGTTGCGTCGGCCCAAAACATCCTCTTGGTCATCCACCAAAAGGTAATCGCAAGCCACTGCATTGGAGTTCTCGTTGAGATCCAGATACATGTGAAGAAAATCCAAAGTCTTTGCATTCACATAGTCGTCGGAATCTACTCGGATAATGTAATCCGATTTCGCCTCTCTAATTCCTTTATTGAGAGACGCGGGGAGACCCATATTTTTCTCGTTATGAATGACGCGAATTGCCTTGTGAAATAGTTCGAGAGCGTAGGGAGTTCGATCGGTGCTAGCATCATTAATGACAATGATTTCGTAAGCTTCGTGCGGCAATGTTTGATGAAGGAGGGAGCGCAAGCAACGACCTATGAATTTCTCCTGATTGAAAACGGCTACAATGACAGAAACCAAAGGCTTGGCAGGCTTTGTCATCGCAGTCCCTCAACCTTTCTGAGGGCTTCAAGAATTTTCAGGGGCTCGTTTTCCGCCATATTCACGCGAATCGGGAGCGACACGGCGCGAGAGAGCAACTCCTGGGACTTTGGAAATGCCGATTTGAGATCGCCACCGTGGGCCGCTACGAGCTCGGGCATGTGAACCCAAGTGCCGGCGAAGTGCCAAGTGACTGCTTCGGGAAGAATTTTGGTAGCTAAGCCCGCTTCGACGAGCGCCTTACGGCAGCCCTTTGCAATTTCGTTAGAAGGGACAAAAAATACCAATGCATCCGAAGTTTCATAGGCATTTGTCGGAGCTCGTCGTGCTTCAATTCCTTTCACTTCAGAAATGAGCTTCCAAATCAGGTCCTTGTTCTTTCTCTGCGCATCTACAACGGTTTGAAGTTTTTTTAGTTGTGCCAGTCCCACCGCTGCTTGCAGTTCGCTCATTCTAAAATTAAATCCAGAAGAGGAGCGGCTGTCTTCCCATCGTGGGAGTTTGGGATTGTTTTCATGACCGTGATCATGCCAAGCCGCCGCTTTTTTAAAATCTTCTTCATTCTTAAAGAGAATCATACCCCCTTCGCCCGTCGTGATGGTCTTGGCGAAATCGAAACTGAACGTTCCCATTCTTCCCCATGTCCCAAGCTTTGTGTTGGCGAGGGATCCGCCGCAACCCCATGCGGTGTCTTCGATGAGAGCTAAACCCCTTTCATCACAAATTTTCTTAATTTCTACCAATCGCGATGGAGTGCCAAGCATGTGCACGGCAATCACGGCTTTTGTTTTGGGAGTAATTCGTTTGATCAGATCATTGGGATCCATATTGAGCGTCTCGTCGATCTCGGCACAAACCGGAACGGCTTTCGACTCAATGATAGCTTCCACCGTCGCAACGAAGGTGAAAGATTGAGTGATGACTTCGTCGCCTGCTTTTAATTCGAGAGCTGCCAAGGCAACTCTAAGCGCGGCGGTTCCAGAGCTCACCGCAAGGGCGTACGGAGCTCCCATAATTTCCGCAAAATTTCGTTCAAAATCTTTAACCTTGTAGCAGCCATTGCGGAGTTGATCGAAGCCATGACGAAACAGGATTCCGCCCGAGGCAAAAACTGAATTTACTTCGCTTTGTTCTTCTTTTCCTATGACTTCGAAACCTGGCATTTTCCCCGCGCTCCATTACATCTTCAAAAAAGTTTCTTTTACTTTTTCTCTCGTCAGAATTTTTCCAAAATTCGGACCCAAGGCATTCGTGAGAGGCTTCTCGTGCACAATAGTTGAGGCATATAACCGATCGAATTCCTCATCTTTCAGTCCGCGGCAAACCCCTTCAGGAATGTGAATGTTTTGTTTCTCAACCATCTTCCAGAATTCGGCGTAGGGTTCCGGATAAAACTCTTCGACCGCTCTCATCACGATACAATTGGAAACGCAGTGGTGAAGTCCGAGCACAACGCTCAAACCCGCTGAAAATGGGTGAACGACGCCGACGTAGCTCGTCGCAATCGCGCAGCCACCTAAGTACGATGCGACCATCAGTTTTTCTCGTGCTTCAGAGGTCATCATGTCTTCCGACAAGAAAACCTGTTGGCACAGATTGACGGCTTCTCGTGAGAAGGCGTCACCAATGGCATTTCGGTAACTTCCAGCGAGCGCTTCGATGCAATGGACGTAGGTATCCATGCCGGTCCAGAAATATTGATCGCGAGAAACGGTGGAAGTTAAATCGGAATCCAAAATAATCTGATCGTAAACCGTGAAGTCGCTATTCATGCCTAGCTTTACGCCCGTCTTGGTATTGGTCATGACGCAGGTTCTCGTCGCTTCCGCTCCCGTTCCCGAAATGGTTGGAATGCCAATCTTATAAACGGCGGGATTTTTTACGAGGTCCCAGCCTTGATAATCGGCAGCCTTTCCTGGGTTTGTAAGCAGGTTGGCAACGGCTTTCGCAACGTCGAGAGTAATTCCACCGCCCATGCCGACGATGGCGGAGATGTTTAAGTTTTTTTCCCGAATCGCGCTCAAATAGGAATCAATTTGGTCGGTGGTCGGTTCCTTCTCTGTAGGTACAAAAACGACGTGATCGCCGCTTTCAATGGCGAGGTTGTTGAGAATAGACGCATTATTTTTGAAGAATTCATCGATGAAAAATCCGACCCTTTGGTCCCGATTCTGACGGGGGGCCTGAAGCAGCTTTGGAAGTGATTGGATCGATCCTGGGCCGAACATGTAATTGCGGACATTTTTGGCGTTTCGGATCCCTGTATCGAGAATGCCCATTTGAAATTCCTTTGCTTTAAACCTCATTTATAGGCATAGTTCCTGGAACTTTGCGAGCGCGGATATGCCCAAAATCCTGGTAACGACAGTACCCTTTTCAACGATGGATTCTCGTCCGATTGAACTTCTGAAAGCAAGGGGTTTCGATTTCGAGGTCAATCCGCTCGGTCGAAAACTCAAGGAAAGTGAACTCAAAGAATTCGTGAAAGATTACGATGCATTAATCGCCGGAACGGAGCAGATTTCTAAGGCCGTTTTAGACGGAGCGAGCCGCTTGAAGTTGATCTCTCGCGTAGGCATTGGGCTCGATAATGTGGATTTGCTTACGGCAAAATCGAAGGGCATTCGAGTTGCTTACACACCTGACGGTCCCACGCAAGCCGTGGCAGATTTAACGATCGGCATGATGCTAAGCCTGCTCCGCCAAGTTCAACTTTCAAATCTTCAGCTTCGTCGCGGGACGTGGCATCGATTCTTCGGTCGTCGATTGGGAAATGTGACGGTCGGCTTGATCGGAGTGGGGCGCATAGGGGTGGAAGTGCTTGAAAGATTGCAAAGCTTCAACCCACGAATTTTGGTCAATGACATAGTTCCAAAGCCTCAGCTCAATAATCGATTCAATATCGAGTGGGTTGATAAGGAGACAATTTACAAAGAGGCGGATGTGATCAGTTTGCATGTTCCTCTGACTTCCAAGACAAAAGGACTCATCGGTCGAAAAGAGCTCGAGATGATGAAGCCCGACGCACTTTTGGTGAACACAGCGCGCGGCGGAATTGTTGATGAAGCTGACCTCTACCATGTTCTTCAATCCGGGCATCTCGGTGGCGTAGCACTCGATGTTTTTGAAGAAGAGCCCTACTCGGGACCCTTGCTTGAAATTGAGCGCTGCCTTTTTACCGCGCACATGGGCTCTATGACGATCGATTGCCGAAACCAAATGGAGTTGGAAGCGACTGAGGAAGTCGTCCGATTTTTTACGGGCGATCCTTTGAAGAATGAGGTTCCGGCCATGGAGTACGAAATTCAGGCGGGAGTCTGATTTGTGCCCTGGATTTATCTAAGCCATGTGATGAGTGACCGCACTCCTCTTTATGGGGGGACGGGACAAATCTCCATTCGGCAAGAGAGGTCGGAGGCAAGTCGTTCTGTCTCCTCTCATTTGAGTATGCCGGGCCATGTGGGAACTCATATCGATGCGCCTAAGCATTTCGATGAACGAGGAAAAACTCTCGATCAGTTTCCGGCAGATTTTTGGATCTCTCATCGTTCTATGTTGATTGATGTCATCGTGGAGCCGGGAGAGATTCTAGAGTTAGAGAAGGTGGGTTCTCAGCTTCAAAGCATTCCCCATGATTGTGATCTTTTGCTTTTGCGTACCGGGGCGGAGAAGTGGCGAAAATTTGATCCGGAAGTTTATACCAAGAAAGGTCCGGGGGTTGGTCCCGGTATAGCGAAATGGTTGAGAAGGAACCGTCGCATTAAATTTCTGGGCTTAGATTTTATTTCGGTCTCCAGTTTTTCCCATCGGGAAATTGGAAGAGCCGCTCATCGGGAATTACTCTCGACGAATGAAGAGGGGTTGCCTCCCATTTTGCCAATCGAAGACATGAATCTTGAAAATCTAAAGGCGGCGCCAAGCCTCGCGATCATTTCACCCCTCCTCTTTGAAAATGCGGATGGCGCTCCCGTGATGGTCCTAGGAGAAGTTAATCCATGACGGGTGCAGCGAATCTGCGTCTCAATGCGAAGCATTTGGAAGGTGTGACGCAGCGTAAGAAACTTCAGGACGATGTCTCTATTGCGATCGGACAAACGATTCGGCGGTATTGCGATTCGTCCAGTTCCGAGCAACCAAACCTACCCATCGTCTTTGCAGCTGAATTACTTAAGTACGCTTCTAATTTTTTTATTCTAAAGACTGAACCGAAGGGTTACGAGCAACCTGTAATCTTTCCGTATTTAAATACGGCTTACATATCCAATACACCCGAGTGGAATTTCCAACGTCGAAGAAGCGATTACTCTCCATCCCGCTTGAATCGGATCTTAAAATGGATGGCCCCATTTTCAACGGACATTGATTGTTCCCCCAATCTACCGATTTCAAGAAAAGACATTTTGTTAGGCTCGCGCGGGAAATGCCTGCCTCTTCGCACTCCGGCACCATGCCTTTACATTAAAAGCCAGAGCCAACAGATGACCCTTTTGAAGGATTTGCTCGGCGACCTATCGAAACTTATCGGCGAAGAGCAGAATAAGAATTTCGTTCTTAATTTTTTAAGTTACGTAGATTCCTTCTTGATTGCGAAAAAAATTCCGCCTGCGGCATCCATTTGTGTTTTAGGATCGAATGTTGATATCGATTGCCGAATACGGGCAACGAATTATTTGAGCGAAGGGTTGCCCGTTGTCTGTCTTGGGCATGGACATCAATCGTTTTGCTTATTTGATGAGCCCGTCGTAGGTCTGGGAGAGCTGAGTCTTTGCACGCACTACCTTACCTATGGTCGTTCAGGACTATTTGAGAATGCATCTTATTCAAAACCCGTGGGTAAAGCGCCGCAGTTAGAGTTCTTCAGTTCTTCCATTGTGCAAAAACTCTTCACCCAAAATGAAGTTAAGCCGAGGGCCATCGGCAGCAAAACAAAGATTCTTTATGTTCCCACCGGATTTTCGGCCAATCAGCGTTACGGACCCTTTCGAGATTTTGATGACGATGTCTATGCCGAGTGGCAAAGGCAGCTCTTCCAAGTGGGACTGAATATTTCTTATAAGACTCACCCGAAAAATCGTTCTGACCGAATTCCTGAAGGAGTGCCTTTAGTCTCGGGGCGACTAGAAGATGTATTCAATGACTACGATGTGATCTTTTTGGATTTCATTTCCACCGCCTCTTCCTTGGCTTTCGCATCCAACAAACCCATCGTCTATTTTGATCTAGGCCTGCGGAATCTTACAGCCCCCGCACTGGAAGCCTGTCAAAAAAGGGCTTTTTGGAGGCGCGTTCAAGTCGAGGAGGATGCCACCTCCCAAGTGCGTGAAATCATACGAGAGTTCAATGCGAAGCTCCTCTGTCAAACAAACCTTTTCTCAGATATGTATTCTTTGAGTAAATCTGGGGAGACTGAGATATTTGCTTTAATTCAAGTTTTAGATCGAATTCGAGGAGAGATTGATCGTGGTTGATCGCACTAAAGTAGTCGTCATAGGAGGTAGTGGATTTTTGGGATCCCACGTCGCCGATCAGCTTACTCTTCGAGGTCATTTGGTAACCGTTTTTGATAAAGTTCCTTCTCGTTGGATTAGGAGCGGTCAGGAAATGATCGTGGGGGATATTTTTGACGTCGCTGCTGTGGAGAAGGCTGTCGAAGGCGCAAGCTTCGTTTTTAACTTCGCGGGTTTGGCCGACCTCGACGAAGCGCGACGAAAACCTATTGAAACCATCAGATTCAATATTCTTGGCAATTCGTACATCTTAGAAGCTTGCCGGAAAAATAATGTCCGGCGTTTTATCTATGCCAGCACGGTCTATGTTTACAGTCGTGAGGGAGGCTTTTATCGATGCAGTAAACAGGCTGCTGAGCATTACATCGAGGAGTATCAGCGAACTTTTAACCTCGACTACACCATCTTGAGATACGGTTCACTCTACGGACCTCGATGCGATCAAAAAAATTCTCTGTTTCGAATTATTCAAGCGGCTCTTGAGACCGGTGTAGTTCGTTACGAAGGCAGCCCTGAGGCGATGCGAGAGTACATCCATGTGGAGGACGCGGCGATTGCAAGCGTCGATATGTTGAAAGACGACTTTAGAAATCAAAGCGTGGTGCTCATGGGCAAAGAATTGATGAAGGTTGAAGACTTGCTCAAAACCGTTGCGGAGATCTTGGGAATTCCAAACTCCGTCGAGTTTGTGAATAAAAAACTTCAAGGGCATTACGTTCGAACACCCTATGCCTATGAGCCGAAGATCGGTCGGAAGTATTCACCCAACCTTCACGTGGATCTCGGTCAGGGTCTGTTGCAATTGATTGCTGAAATTGAAAAAAATTCAAGAATGAGGGATGAGCGCAAAGACATCTCCCGAGACGAACTTCAAGCTCATCACATTCCATATGCTTCACTCTAAGTATACCGCGATCGTTTTTGACTTTGACGGCACTCTGGTTGACTCAAATGAGGTCAAAGAAAGAGCATTCGGCGAGCTGTACTTGCCTTACGGAGATGAGCTTTCCAACCAAGTAATGGAGTATCACCGGAAGCATCGTGGAATTTCGCGTTTTCAAAAATTCCGCTATTTTCAAGAATCTCTCCTCGGCAAAACCTATTCAGAAGATGACGGTCAAAAATTATCCAAGAGGTTTTCCGCGTTAGTTCTTCAGAAAGTTCTAGAAGCACCTTTCTTCGAAGGAGTAGAAGCGTTTTTAGATAAGTATTTTCGCTTCATTCCATTGTTTTTAGCCTCTGCCACTCCTGAAAGTGAATTGCGGGAAATCGTTTTGAGACGAAATATTCATCAATATTTCAAAGGGGTTTATGGGTCGCCCAAAACCAAAAGAGAAATCCTACAAAATATTATCCGAGATTATGATTTAAACCCGCAGACAGTACTCATGATTGGAGATGCTCCATCGGACTTTGAAGGAGCTCGACTGGCGGGCACTCCTTTTTTGGGAATTCAATCGAGTGGAGAAGAAGATTTTCCTCCGGGGGTATGTCTCGTAAAACAATTTAAGGAAGTAGAACGCCAAATCGTCGCTTGATTGCTGACGTTAAGGAAGATGGAAATGTCGAGTGTCCTTCAAAAGAAGATTGCCGTGATTTCCAGTTCTTTGGCGGGTGGAGGAGCGCAGAAGGTTGCGATCAATCTCTGCAATTCATTTGCAGAGATTGGCCATCGGGTTGATTTGGTCACATTCTTCGAAGGACCTGTAGGCGCAGATCCATTGCATCCCCATGTACGAGTTATTCCTCTACACTTGAAACGGCTGCGTAACTCTTTTTGGAAGCTTCGCCACTATTTGAAAGCGGAGAAACCGGAGGTCATTTTATCGACGCTGCGATCTACTAATTTCATCACGGGCTTTGCAGCGATTGGATTGAAGGGGTCTCATATCTTTTTTCGTGAAGCTAATACGCTTCATGAAATTATGAGACGACCTTGGCCGCTTCGATGGTTGTTTTTAAAACTCATGAAGTTGTCCTATCGGAGAGTGAGCGGAGTCATTGCAAACTCCAGCGATACTAAGAAGGACATTGTTTCAAATAAGATCGTCGCCGAAGAAAAGGTGAGGGTGATCCACAATCCAGTTCTTCCTGCACAGTATCAGAGCCTCCTCGATCAAGAGACGACCGAAGAGTGGTTTAATGATCCAGATAAGGAAGTGGTTTTGAGCGTGGGAAAGCTCCATGTGCAAAAGAATTTTCCGCTCCTCATCAAGGCATTTCAGAGAGTGAATTCTCTCAATGACAAAGCACGTCTGGTTATCATCGGAGAGGGGGAAGAACGACTGAATATTCTGAACCTGATTCAGAGCTTTAACCTTCAGGACGTTGTGAAGCTTTTTGGCTTTCAGGGAAATATTTTTCCTTACATGAAAAGGGCAAAGGTGTTTGTTTTGTCGTCCGAATGGGAAGGTTTTGGGAACGTGATTGTGGAATCCTTGGCGGCGGGAACATCCGTCATTTGCACGAACTGCGCCGGAGGGCCAAAGGAAATCCTTGATCATGGAAGATTTGGGGATTTAGTCGAACTTTACGACGCTGATGCTTTGGCGAATAAAATCGTTTATAGATTGGAACATCCTATGAATAGCTCCCAGTTAAAAGAGAGGGCGATGGATTTTTCAGGACCCGCTATTTCCAAAAAGTATTCAGAATTTATGAAAGTAGCGGCAGGGGGGAATTAATCTTATGCAAAGGATCGGACAACACTCGACAGCGCGGCTTGATTATTCTCTCGAGAGTTGGTTGAGTGAGCGCGATACGAAGGAGATTTTTTCCTCAGAATACTGGAATAACGAAAGTATCGAGGCGTCGAAGTCATTTAATGTTCGTAAGGGCTTTGATTCACTAGAGTCGGATTCTCATTTCAAAAATCTGCTCAAAACTTTTCGAGAAGTCTCTGATGAGTGTTCCCTCGACTGGAAAAATAAATCAATTCTATCATTGGGGTCGGGGATCTGTTGGCTAGAATCTTGGTTTTTTAAAGATAAGGATTTTGGTTTTTTAAACGCGCTAGATTTTAGTCGCCATCGGATATTTGATTTGGCACCGATAACTCTTGCGGAGTATGGAATCCCAGCGGACAAGGTTAGGCTCATTCATGGCAGTTTTCTCGACTTGAAATTGCCAGATCGATCTCAAGATGTCGTGCTTATGGCGCAGGCATTTCATCACTGTGATGAACCCGTTCGGCTACTCAAAGAAGTGGATCGCGTTTTAAAGCCTGAAGGTCTCGTGATCGTTTTGGGAGAGCATTATTTCTCTAAAACTCAAATTTTGGTTAAAACTTTTAAACACTTTGCGAAGTATTTTCTGAACTATAGAAATTACCGAGGTGCCCATTCGGTTTTTCCACAATACAAGTCCCTATTTCCGCCCTGCGCCGTTAAAGGCGATCACCATTATTCCATCACGGATTATCATTACATGTTTGATCGACAGGGCTTTGCACATCAGCGTTTTGCGTGGCCTCACATGGGCCTTCAGGGATTCAAATTGGAGCGAAAAATTCGACCTATTTGATCGGTCACGAATTTTGAGTAGACACTTTTAAGATTCCCATTTGATAGAGAGAGAAATATTCTCCTTCGAACCTCAAAACATCTCTAATCAACCCTTCAATTTGAAATCCTACTTTAAGGTAAGCTTGAATGGCCTGGGTATTCTCCGTTCCCACCGCGAGGCCGACACGGTTTAAGCCGCGCTTTTCAAACGCGTAGTCCAGCATTTGGGTAAGCATTCGTCGACCGTAACCCTTTCCTCGAGCTGTTGGGCATACGAGGACGTGAGCGATGGTGGAATTCAAATGTTTTGGACTTATCGCTTTTAGCTCGCAGTGCCCAATGTGTTCTTGGGACTGGGGATCCAAAAAGGAAAATGCGACATGCGATTGCGCGTCGAAATTCTTTTCGCAGTAATTGAGAAACGTGTTCTTTTGCAGAGGGAATTCGAATTGAGAAGAAAAGTAAAATAGGTCCTTTGGCGATTGCGAAACCCAAGAAATGACCTTTTCGGCATCTTCGGGTTTAAATGGCCTCATGACGAGTGGGGTGGTCATTTATTTAGAAATCCCTAAAACCTTTTCCATGATGGGAAGAAGTAAGTCGACCTGCTCAGGAACTCCAAGGCTGATGCGAACGCACTCGTTGCCTGGCTTGTAAGGAGCTCCACCTTTGAGAAGTATGTTATTTTCCAGACATGCCTTCTCAATTTCCTTTGCGTTGGCTTCGCCAACTTTGACGTTAATAAAATTTGCAGCGCTCTTGAAAAAAGGAACATCTTTGGCGAAGCACCAGCTCATGACTTGCTCCTTAGCCGCCTGAACTTTCTCCACATATTTATCGATAAGATAAGGATGCTCGATCAGGTAAGTTCCAAATTGAATGGCAAAGGAATTCACTTCGTACATGGGGCGCCATTTACCTACGAGATCGATAATCTCTTTTTGTCCCGCGGCATAGCCCAAGCGAACGCCAGCCAATCCGCAGGCTTTTGAAAAAGTTCTTCCTACAACGAGATTTTCGTATTTCTTCACGAGCGGCAAGGCAGTGGTTTTCGAGAAGAAATAATATGCCTCGTCGACAAACACCGGCACGGACTTCGATTGGCAGTGTGCAAGAAGTTGATCCAATTCCGAAAGTGAAAATTCACCCCCCGTGGGTGAGTTGGGATTTGGAAGATAAACAAATGCCGTATCAGAATCGACTGCCGCGATTAGATCATTCAGACCATAGCTCATGTCATTTTTACAGGGGATGGCCTTTTGTTGGGCTTGGAACAACTGGCAGTAAACATTTCCCATTGCGAAGGTGGGCTCTAACAAAACAACTTTATCGCCAGGACTTACAAAGGATTCGAAGCAGGCTTTTAATGCAAGATCGGACCCCGCCGTCAAAAAGATTTGATCGTCATTAACGCCGTCCCACGCAGCGATCTTTTGAATCAATGGCTTCACCTCGGGATAGGCCGTGATCCACTCCGGATTTTTTACAATGGGAGCGAGCATTTCTTGCCAATCCGTTTCGCTAAACCGAATCGTTCTCTCGTTCTTATCGAGACGAACCGTGCGAAGGCGATTTCCTCCTGGGTTCGGAACGCGTTTGATATTCTCCAAATGTTGTTTTCTTACTTTCATTTTGCTTTCCCGATCTGCATTTCTGATTGTTCAAGAGGGATTTCGCGATAAAGTTTGTTTTCGATCCACCATTCCACCATAGGAACTTGCCATTCGTAGTCGACGTCTAAGCCTGCCTCATTCTTGATGGGATGAATTTTTCGTCCCATCCATTTTTGCGGGAGTAATCCTTGCTCGATATGTTCAAAGTTCTTCGCTCGCACCACGCTTAATGCCACATCAGCAAACCAGGCGTCACCTTGACTATCTCGATCACAATTGAGTTTCGAGGGATCGCCAATGCTTTCGAGTGATACAAAAGGATGAAGGAGGCCATCCGATCCTATTCGTCTAGCACGCAAGGGACTCCACATGTTGTATCGCGACACCGTGACGGCGGAGTCCACTTCGGGATTGTCTTTCAGAACTTGAATCGCTTCTTCGATCTGCGATGGCAATACTGTAGGAGCATTGCAAAACATGAGCACAAGAATTTCCACAGCTTGGTTTGTGCGTTTACAAATCTCTTCGTAGCCGTGTTTGTACGCATCTTCTCCAAGAGCTTGATTCGTGCACAAATAAGCAGGGCGTTCGATCACCTCGACGTTATTTTGTCGGGCAATTTTCATGAGCTCAGGGTCATCGGTGGAAAGAAAAACTTGATCTACACTTGGGGCCAGCTTTGCAGCTTGCATGGGATAGGCCGCCAGCGGTTTGCCCTTGATGAGCCGAGTGTTTTTGCCAGGGAGTCCGACGCTTCCTTTTCGACCCAATAAGAGAGCGGGAATCATAACGCTTGCGCCACCTGAACGGCTTCAGATCTTTCAAGACTTACACTTCTTAACGCGCTCTTCGGTCCCGGAGTTCGATAGGGTGAGCGAAGTCGATCGTCTCGAATGCCAAGCTTCGATTTTGAAACGGTTTCCGGATTTACCCACTCGCCCGTTTCACTGCTCACATAAAGAGCATGAAGGAGACTGAGTGAGCTTACGGCGTCATCAAATTCAATCGGAGCGGGCGTGTTATTTCGAATCGCTTTGCCGATCTCATTGAGAAGTACGTTATGTCCGAAACCGTAAATGTGCGGGAACGACTCATTGAACTCAGTCTTTGTGGATTCACTCGGCGTGAAGGTGACGAGTTCATTCGCGGCAATTCCACCGATCACGGCGAGTCCATTTTCACAAACCGCGGAAATGGATGCTTCGAAGTCGTCATGTCGAGCGGAGGTCATCACTTCGATGACTCCTAAGGCGCCGTTTTTAAATTTCAGAATGGCGACTGCTGTATCTTCGACTTCGATCTTCGCGCCAAGCGTGGCCGAAATCGCGCAGACTTGTTCCACTTCGCCGCAGAGGTAGCGGAGTAGATCCAAGTAGTGGATGCCTTGATTAGTCAATGCTCCACCGTCCATGGCCCACGTTCCACGCCAATCCGCCAAGTCATAGTAACGTTGCGGGCGGCACCAGCGCATGCGGACGGTGCCCACGCGTAATTTTCCCAGTTCGTCTTTGTTCGACAAAGCGCCTTTCACGCGCTGAACCGCGGTGTTGTAACGATTTTGAAAAATCGGAAAAATTCGCAAAGATCTTTGATCGGCCATTTTCTTGATCTTAATGGCCTCGGCGAGATCAAGCGTCATCGGCTTTTCGATCATCAAATGCTTATTGTAATGAAGCAGCAAATCTTCGGCATGTTCGCCGTGCATGCCGCTTGGGGTGAGAATATCGACCAGTTCAATCTCCGGATGGAATTTCAACATTTCATGATAGTCGCGATAACCAGGAACGCCGAGCTCTTGCGACTTTTGCGTACGTCGCGTTTCATCTAAATCGCAGACCGCCACGAGTTCCGTGAATTCCGCGCCTTTCAGTGCCTCCCCGTGTCGACTTGCGATTCGACCGCAACCGATGATTCCAACTTTCACTTTTTGTGCCATTTTCTTTGCCTCTCTAATCTACTTTGCGCTCCGACGCGAGCAAACCCAGGCGATAGACGTCTTGATATCGACCTTCCATGTAGAGCTGCTGTCGAAGTCGACCTTCTTCTTTGAATCCGACTGATTGAAATAATTTGAGGGACGCTTCATTAATTGCGACAACACCGGCGGTTAATTTGTTCAGATTGAGTTTTCCAAAGGCATGTTTCACCAAAAGTTTTACGGCTTCGCCGCCGATGCCTTTACCCCGAGCGGAATCGTCGCCAATAACGATGGAAATATCTCCCGTGCGATGAATCCAATCAATGTGATGAAGAGCGATGGTTCCCACCAATTGATTGCGCTCTCTTTCAACGACTGCTAGCTGCAAATCTTGAGTGGATGTTCCAAGTCTCTCGAATCGTTCCTTCTGATTCAGCGTGGTAGTTGGAAAATATCCCTGTTCGAGCAGTTGCGTGGTGACGGGATGATTGAACCAACTTGTCCACGTGGGAATGTCTTGTTCTGAAAATGGACGCAGATAGCAGACTCGTCCTTCTAAAAACTTTGAAGGATCGATCATGTGCCACTCACTTTTTGGACAATCGCCTTTAGGTCGTCGATGTCTGTGCGAGTATGAGGGGGCCGAATATGTTCATTAATCATCATCTCGTGATAGTGAAGACGCTCAGCCACCGGGCATGAGCCAGTGGTGTAATCGGGCTTGCTATCTTTGTTCTCGGGCGCTGAAAAAGGATAGCCAAATTTAAAGCAGGTCTTTCTTTGATAGATGGGTTGAAGATAGAGCGGCTTCACATACCCTTGATAAAATAGAGCGCCCTCTTGATTTGCGCATTGAACGAATTCATTGCGCGAGACCCCGGCAATTTCCTTCAAAAATCGAATGGGCAAAACGTAATAGGTAGGATCTGAACCCGGTCGACCGCGGAGAGGTTTTAAAAACTCGAACTTCTCTAACCCTTCGATCATCGATTGAACAAGATCAAGTCGCTGAGCAGTGAGGTTGTCTAGCTTTTCTAACTGAGCGCCCGCGATGGCGGCTGTGACCTCAGTCATTCGGTAATTGAAACCAAGGGTGCCTTCAATTTTCTCGTAACCCGCAGGACCTACGACGGCTTCGCCGTGATTGCGAATGAGACCAAGCCGATAGCGAAGCTCTTCGCTATTGACGACGCAAACACCCCCTTCGCCAGATTGAATGGATTTATTCACATTGAGACTAAAAATTCCGATATCGCCAAATGTTCCAACGAACTGATCTTTAAATTTTGCACGATGGGCCTGAGCGCAATCTTCAATCAGAAACAATTTGTGCTCGCGGCAGATTTGCATGATGGCATCCATATCGGCAGGAAGGCCGAATTGATGAACGAGTATGATTGCTTTCGTGCGCGGAGTCAGACGAGCTCGAATAGATTGAGGATCTAAACACCCGGAATTTTCTTCTACATCTGCAAAAACGGGAATCGCTCCATACGCCAGCGCGCATGCTGCGCTCGCACTCATCGTGTAAGGAGAACAGATGACTTCGTCGCCATAGCCAATGTTGAGTGCACCCACAGCCGCATACAGACAGGATGTCGCCGAGTTCATGCTGACGGCGTAACGGGTGTGGTAATAATCGGCCCACGCCTTTTCAAATCTTTGAACTTCCGGACCTCCCCAAAATGAAAAAGGAGCATCGGGCGTATGCGAGCCTTCAAACAGAGAGAGATATTGGCTCTTCAATGCTCGAAGCGCTGCCTTTTCTTCAGCTTCTCCGGTCGTGAAATTATCGAGCCAAGGTTTCGTTCGGATAGGGGTGCCGCCATTGATTGCTAAACCAGAATTCTTCAAATTCAACATCGCGCTACCTCTTCCAGGGTGGACAATAGCGTTATCATTGTTGGAAGGTTTTCGTCCAATGAAGATGTCAGCTCCCGCTCCGTAACCTCACCCGCTAAGAAACGGGCCGCCTGGGCGTATAGGGCCATTATAGGCATTTCAGCGGAGTCGGAAAAAGACTGGTTTTGAGGGGTCAGTTCCCTCTCGCCAATTTCATTGGTGGTGACCGTTTCTACATGAATCTCAGAGGCAAAATTGCGACAAAAAATTCGCCCATTTTGGTAGCGCAATTCCAATTCAAAAAGTTGGAAATGGCTTTCGTCGACAGTGTCGAATTTTACCACGCCTAGATCTGTGCCGTTCTGGATGATAGTGGCTCGACCTTCCAAAAGAAAATCGTGGGCGCGCGACGGGATGGCAGAAAAAATTTGCGGCTTCGATAATTCACACCCCGTTAAAAACCGAAACTGGTCGATCGCATGGACGGCATTCACTACCCACCCACCGTAATAAACAAATCGAGCGCCTACGATTTTACCGAACGGTTCGGAAAGTAAAAAATCTCGGAGGCGAGTCATGTCCTTTCGAAATCGACGAGTTTGATTGACGACCACAGGGCAGGGGAACTTTGTCTGTTGGATTTGCCGCAGTTGTTTGAGGTCGGTGCAAAGGGGTTTTTCGACGATGATGAGTTTCGGTGGACGCGATAGCTTTGCGAGCTCCAACAGGTAATTCGCGTGTGTTTCATTGGGAGAGCAAATACACACCACATCCGGATTTTCTTTGCGAAGCGCTTCGCCTAGGGATTCAAAGGCACTGCATCCGTGCCTCTTGGAGAATTCTTCTCGCGCGCTTCCGACTGGGTCGACGACAGCTGCAAGCGAGAGAGAGCTTTGCAATTTGATTCCCTGAGCATGACTACGCGGGACTTGCGAGGTCGCGATATCGGCAATTCCTGCCATTTTTCCTGCTCCGATGAGAAGGACTTTAAATTTCATGTTGAAATTGTTTCCAGCGGCGATGGACATTTTGATTTTGTGCGGTGATCGATTTGTGATCGTCCAAAAAATCTAAAATTTGAGCGAGGGTAAAAAAGGGATTCTTCACACCCAAGTTCTCTATGACATTCGAAATCACATCAAAATCAACGGGCTCATCCACTTCAAGGAAAACGTCGGGTCTTCGAAACCGAGTGGGCGCTTCGAGATTTTTCATTCTGAAATTTTGCGGTCTCGATTTGATATGATAGCTCACATGCTCGCGGAGGGGATCACCGAGAGGGACGAGCTGTTCTACCTCATAAAGCACTTTGGCTGGATAGACTTTCACTTCCATGCCCGCGGGATAAGTTTCAAGAATATCATTTGAAACGAAATCGTATTCATCCAGATGTTTAAAGTAATAGCCCACGACTTCATCGATGAGATGCGGGCAGGGAAGTGGACTGTCTCCCAGCATTTCCAACTGAATGTCGACTTGATGTGCTCGCAGACAATCGCAAATTCTTGCCAGCACGTCGTTTTCAGAGCCTCGGAAAACCGAAATGCCCAATTCTTTTGCCCAGGAAACCAGTGGGTCATCGGAAGGTGAGGTCGTTGTCGCCAAAACCACTGAGTCCACGAGACGAGCCGCTTGAATTCTTTCGATTTGATGTTGCAAAAGAGGCTTGTTGAGAACCTTCATCAAGCACTTGCCTGGAAGTCTTGAGGACCCCAATCGAGCTTGTATGGTTGCGGTGACTTTTCTGGTCATAAAATCAATTTTTCTAAAGCATCGGTCATGCGTTCCGCGCTCTTTTCAAAACTCTGACTCCAAGTTCCATTTTTCCAAGGATTCGTATCTGTAAGTGCGCCAGCCAACTCCTCAAGTTCGTAGCATGCTTGGGTGGCCTTGAGAATGTTTCCTACGAAAGTATCCCTGGTGCGAAGGCCTGGTTGATAACTTATAGCCCTCATACCCACGAAGGCCCCCTCGAGCAGCAGCATGCTTTGCATGCCCACAAGAATCCCACAAGAGCTAAAGAAGTCCTCCTTGGCTCGAGGAGAAAGACTGCATTTTCCTCGGTTTTTTTCGACAAATTGAGCGTAAGGAGCGGCGTCTTCCTGGGGGTGAGGTCTAATGATGACGTGGAGATTCCTCAGGGCAGCGATCTCGATGAGTTCGGTCAAAATCGTAAATTGATTAAAGGAAAAGGGGAGCTTCAAAAGGTTTGTGTCACCCGAGTAATTTTCGGAGATGAATCCAATCACCGAAGAAGGGCCGGGGACAATGTGTTGCGCCCGATTCAAGGAGCGTTCTAATCCGGGATGTCCGACAATTCTAATTTCCGAATTGAGAAAGCCCGCGTCGATCGCGCGTTGTTTTGCTAAGTCGTCCACGACAAAGACAACATTCGGCTTAAGTTCTAAATTCCGAGAGTGACTTCCGTTTTCGATTTCCGAGAATCGTTCGCGAAACCATGTCCAGTGATCCACAAATGATGCGAAAGGAATTCCCGCGCCTTTAAGATGACGAGCGCTTTGACGGCAGAGGTCTTCTCCCCACCCGGTTCCCACCAGAACGTCTGAAATCGAATTCCTTCTCATGAGATCGGTCAATGAATTCGAAGACGAAGGTCTCGGGAGGATGTTTAGATTTTTAAGATCTGCCACGCGTGGAATGAGCAGTTCAGAAAATATTCCATAGAGAGGGCGTTTTAGTTGGGAAAGACAAGGAGCGAGAAATTCAAAACCCCCTGCTTCCTCGAGAATGACGAGCAGGGGCTTGTGATCATGCGCCATAGGAAGGTGAATCTATATCCAAAAGAGGTGATTCATTTACTTTGAAGGGCAGATTGATCGTTCGCGCGGGGATGCCCAGTCGGTGCGCTTCATAGCCCACCGAACTATATGTCACGATCACTTCACCGACGGACTGGTAGTAGTCTTCCACCGGTCCACTCACAAATTCTAAATTGGGAAGTTGAAGTGATTCTCCGAGAGCCAAAACCTTGTCTATATCTCCTCGAGGATGGGCTTTGAAATAGTACGTGACGTTTGAAGATTTTTTAATTTCACCGCTCAAAATTTTTAACAAAAGCTCGGAGTCGTGGAGCCCTCCGGCCACCAATTTTTTGGTGGGATCCAAAAGAGGACGCACCACCCGAGCTAAACCCTTCAAACGTGGAACGTCCTTCATGACTTCTACGTTACGATAGCCAGAAATTTCATAGATTTCCTTAGCGAGGTGATCCTCTGCATACACGGCATCGGGAAGGGGAAGGTGGTGAAGCGCATTCGTCGATTTGGAACCGCCTTCGCCTTTCGCTAAAAAGCAAAGTAATTTTCGGTTGGAAAAAGTTCCGCTTTGAAATCCACTTAATTTCAAAGCGGGAAAATGCCTTCCTAAAAACCAAGTAAAAAATCGTCCGTAACAAAATTCATGAAGGTAGTAGACAAATTCTTTGGCTGGAACGACCGAAAAAACTCTTTTTAAAGAATTTTTGTACATGAGAAGTCGCGGAATTCTCAAAATGGATTTCTCAAGTTCGAGTGCTATCAGCGCTGTTAAATTAATTCCTCTGTAGACGGATGGTTCGGATTTAAGAGAGCGCGCACGAATGGAAATTGTAATGCTCTTTAAGAAACTCGATAGGATATCTAATGCGCTTACATACGAATCGAGAATGATATAGGAATTCCGAGTTTCGGTTCGAAGAGATTTTACAGCTCGGAAAAATTGCGGAAACTTGAGTGTCTGATGAAGTGCGTCGGTAATCAGCGTGATCAAAAATGAATCTTTCTCTGTTACCATGTCCCCGTATTTTTCATCGATGAACCCGCGCTTGAGGAGCTTTGGATACTGACCCATAAAAATGCGTGTGTGCGAAAGTACCCCTCTCTGTGAGGTTATGAATAATTTAAGAAAAATGATCTTAATGAAAGTTCCCAAAAAGAAAGCGAATTGTCGTACGGGAAGGGGAGCTCTCTTCTTTAAGGTTTGGGAATGAATTTCCTTTGATTTCACGGTAGGAAATGCGCTTTGAAAAGCCTGTCTCACCGCTGGGGGGCAGCCGTCAAACACGAGAAGATCGAGTTTGATTGGATTTAGCT
>ERZ761602.1048-NODE-1048-length-53658-cov-5.081712_pt1 | contig 53658 bp, 34 predicted proteins | sample MGYA00512165_ERZ761602 | MGnify/ENA primary metagenome ERZ761602 (study PRJEB28899, sample SAMN02445085) | bioreactor sludge metagenome | biome: EBPR sludge; isolation source: Thorneside wastewater treatment plant | place: Australia: Brisbane, Thorneside...
GATCAGCGCTTCGCGCAGCAGGCGCTTCTCGTTCTCCTCCACGGACAGCGACGCGCCCGCCGCGACCACCTGCGGGGACGCCGCCGGGGCGGAAGCGTGGGCCGCGCCCAGGCCGGGCAGCGCGGGCGGAACGCCGCGGAACTTCGGCTCGAGGTCGTACTCGGTGAGGCTTCCGCCCCGACGCAGCACGACCGCGTTCTCGCAGAAATTGCGCAGCTCGCGGATGTTTCCGGGCCAGGCATAGGCCTGCAGCGCGCGCAGCGCGCCGGGCTCGACCGTCAGCGGCGGCACCCCGTTCTCCTCGGAGAAAATGCGGATGAAGTGGGCGAGCAGCAGCGGCACGTCCTCCGCGCGCTCGCGCAGCGGCGGCATTTCGAGCCGCACGACGTTGAGCCGGAAGAACAGGTCCTCGCGGAACTTGCCCTCGCGCACCATCTGTTCGAGGTTGCGGTTGGTCGCCGCAACGAGGCGGACGTCGAGCTCGATCGGCTTGGTGCCACCCACGCGCTCGATGGCTTTGGTTTCCAGGAAGCGCAGCAGCTTGACCTGAGTGGACTGGGAGATCTCGCCGATCTCGTCGAGGAAGAGGGTGCCGGCGTCGGCCGACTCGAAACGGCCGATCCGCCGCTCCGTGGCGCCGGTGAACGACCCGCGCTCGTGGCCGAAGAGCTCGCTCTCGAGCAGGTTCTCGGAAAGGGCGGCGCAGTGCACGGCGACGAACGGACCCCGCGAGCGGGGACTCGACTGGTGGATCGCCTGGGCGATCAGCTCCTTGCCCGTGCCGGACTCCCCTTCGATGAGGATCGTGGCGCGCGACGTGGCGACGACCTTCATCTTGTCGACCACGGCCTTGAGCTTCGCCGACGTGCCGATGATGCCCTCGATCCGGAACTTCTCGTCGAGCCGCTCGTGCAGGTTCTGCACCTCGACCTCGAGGGTCTTGGTCTTCAGCGCCCGCTGCATCAGCACCTCGAGGCGCTCGATGTTGACCGGCTTCGTCAGGAAATCCACGGCGCCGCGCTTCATCGCCTCGACCGCGGTCTCGATGTTTCCGTACGCCGTCATCATCAGGACGGCGGGCCGGTGGGGGAGCGCGAGAGCCTTGTCGATGACCTTCAGCCCGGATTTGCCGGGCATCCGCAGGTCGGTCAGGACGATGTCGAACGGCTGGGTATCGAGCAGGTTGAAAGCTTCGTCAGCCGTGGATGCGACCGTGACGTCGTAATTCTCGGCCAATGCCTGCTGCAGCCCTTCGCGGGTGTGTTTCTCGTCGTCGACGATGAGCACGCTCGGCACCATGCGCTTATGAATCGGCCCGGCGGGAACACGGTCAACGGGAAAGCGCGGCGCGCCAGGCGGGAACGAAAAAACCCCGCGAAACCGTGAGTTTCGCGGGGCAAAAATCCATCGCCGAGCCGCGACGAGCGCGGGATGGCCGTGCCATCCGTAGCTTCGCTCGCCGGCGGGAAGCATCCCTCATCATCGCAGCGCTGCGGCGAAGGATGGTGCTCGGGACAGGACTCGAACCTGCACGCCTTGCGGCACATGCACCTCAAACATGTGTGTCTACCAGTTCCACCACCCGAGCATTCGGAAAAATGGAAGGCGGACTAAGAGTCATCGCCCACGGGTTGTCCAGCCCTGAAATGCACGGCCGGCGATTTCTAGCGGCGCTGGCGCTCGACGAGCCCCCGGGCCAGCTCAGCCGCAAAGAAGGGACCCTGGTAGATCATGCCGGTGTACACCTGCACCAAGGTCGCGCCGGCATCGAGTTTCGCCGCGGCACTCTCGATGTCGACGATGCCGCCGACGCCGATGATCGGCAGCCGGCCGGAGGTGACGCGCGCGATGTAGCCGACAATCTGGGTGGAGCGGCGCGTCAGCGGTGCCCCGCTCAGGCCGCCCGCTTCCTGGACCGCCGCGAACGGGCCGGGCCGGGCCAGCGTCGTATTGGTCGCGATGATGCCGTCGAGACCGTACTCCGCGATGACGCCGAGGACGGCATCGATCTGCGGCCAGGTGAGGTCTGGGGCGATCTTCAACAACACGGGCACGGGGCGACGTCCGGCCTGCGCGGCCCGGGCGCGATTGGCGCCGGTGATCGCCGCGAGCAGTTCGCGGAGCCGCGCTTCATCCTGAAGTTGGCGCAGGTTGGGCGTATTGGGACTCGAGACGTTCAGGACCAGGTAGTCGGCGTGGTCCGCCAGGTGGCGGAAACTCTGCAGGTAGTCGTCCGCGGCCTGCTCGATCGCAGCCACCTTGGACTTGCCCAGGTTGATCCCCAGCGGAATGCGGCGACGCCCCGGAGGCGCCTGCCGCGCCAGTCGCGCGGCCACGGCCGCCGAACCCTCGTTGTTGAAACCCATCCGGTTGATCACGGCCTCGTGTTCCGGATAGCGAAACATTCGCGGCCGGGGATTTCCCGGCTGCGCGAGAGCGGTGACGGTGCCGATCTCGACATGGCCGAACCCAAGCGCCGCGGCCGCGGGCCAGGCCCGGGCGTTCTTGTCGAATCCGGCCGCGAGACCGACGGCGTTGGGAAAGCGCAGACCGAACGCCTCCACCGGCCGCGCCCGCGCGGTGCCGCGCCGCGTGCACCACTCCAACGCGCGCCGCACCGGCCCCATTGCCCCCAGCCAGGCCATCGCGTCGACGCCCAGCTCGTGCGCCCGCTCGGAATCCTGGCGGAAAAGATAGGGTCGGAAGAGCGTTTGGTAGATGTTCCCCATGTTACACGACCGTGAAATTCCCATGCGACTTTGGCAAGCGCGCCTCCGTGCCGAAGCCTAAGAAACAGAGCATTTTCCGCTCTGAAAACGCGGTCCACGCGCGCACCGCAAAGCCGTTGCTTTTGTGCTTGTTTTTTAAACCTCCCCTCGCACGCTGCGCGAAAATTCCACCGACCTTCCATGGCCAAAGCTACTTCCACTCTCGATTGGGCTATCGTTCGTCTCGGCGACGATCACAACTGGTGGGTCGCCGAAACGAGCGATCCGGTCCGGTGGGATGTGGATGGCCTGAGCATCGTCGATCCGCGCCAGTTGCAGCACCTGATCGAGCTCGTCGATCCGCTGCGTGATTACGGTTTCGACCAGGACATCTTCGAAGGTGCGTTCATTCCCTTCCGGATCGACAAGGACCTCGGCAATGGGAAGGTGCGGCTCAAGCGGGTGAAGGAGTCGCTGTTCGACTCCGAGGAGAAGCTCTTCGGCCTGCCCGATATCCTCGACGAGGAAAACGGGCCCTACGCCGACCTGCTTGATCACCTCACCCGTTGCCGGGTGAAGATGCTGAACGATCTCTTCAACTTTGAATCCAAGCTTTCCGTGGACGAGGTGGAGGACGAGATTCGCGAGGACCAGAACAGCAATTTCATCCAGGGCAAGGCGGTCCACACCTTCGAGGAACTCACCGCCATCCTCGACTACATGCCGGCCGGCTACGACGCCGACGAGGAGGCGCCGGCCAAGGACATCGAGGACGCGGGCGACGACGACCTGCCCGACCTCGACGAGGAGGAGGAAGAAAAGCTCAAGAACGACGAATCCCTGAAATGGGATGAGGACGACGAGGAAGGCGGCGACGACGCCGCCAAGAAGAAGGGCGAAGGCGAAGACGACGAAGATGACGAGGACGACGATCTCGACGGCGACGACGAGGACGACGACGAGGATGAAGACGAAAAGGACGAGGAGGAGGACGAGAAGCCCAAGAAACGTTCCAAGGGGAAGCGCTGAGCCTTCCCCGCTCCCGCGTCACAAAGGCAGCCTGTCCGGCTGCCTTTTTGCTTGGGGCCGGCGCCGCACCGAAGGCGGCGTTGCCTTTTCAGGCGCATCTGCCCACCTACCTGCCCATGCTTCCGCTCCGCCGTTTCCGGCCCGCCGGTCACGCCCGCCTCGCGGCCGTGCTGCTCCTGGCAGCCCTGCTGGCGGGCTGCGTGAGCGACGCGGTGACGCCCATGAATCCGGCCATCCCTGCCGCGGCGTCAACCGCCCAGCTCCGTCCGGGGGATTCGCTCAACATCGCCCTGCAGGGCGTGCCCGACGCGAACACCTACCCGGTCCAGATCGACGAACAGGGGCTGATCAGCCTGCCCTTCATCGGTACGATGACGGCCGCAGGTCTCGGCACCGCCGAACTCTCCCAACGTATCCGTGAAACCTACGTGGCGCGCCGGATCTACACGACGGTCGACGTCTCCGTGAGCGTGACGGAACGCTTCATCTACGTCGGCGGCGAAGTCCAGCGGCCGGGTCGCATCGTCTGGAGTCCGGATCTCACCGCCGCCAAGGCCATCCAGTCGGCCGGCGGCTTCACGCTCTACGCGAAGGAGACGGCGGTGAGCCTGATCCGCGACCAGAACGCCTACCCCATCGACGTGAAGCTGGCGCAGCGGAATCCCGCCCAGGATCCCCGCCTGGTCCCCGGCGATTCGCTGCAGGTGCCGCGGTCGCCCTTTTGAGGGCGGAGCCGCTTTTGGACTTCCGGGGAGGAAGACGGGCGTGCGCAGGCACCGGACGGAAGTTGCGGACGAGGACGTCCGCGCTCCGCGGGGCTACCGGAGCGCTCGCGCCATCTCGCGGGCAAAGTACGTGAGAATCAGGTCCGCTCCGGCTCGCTTGATTGCCAGCAGCGACTCGTGCCGGCAGCGGTTCAGGTCGAGCCAGCCAAGGCGGGCGGCCGCGTGGATCTGCGCGTATTCGCCGGAGATCTGGTAGGCCGCGACCGGCTTGCGCGTGGCTTCGCGCACGTCACGGATGATATCGAGATAGAGCCCGGCGGGCTTCACCATCAGGATGTCCGCGCCCTCCGCGTCGTCGAGCAGCACCTCGGTGACCGCCTCGCGCCGGTTGGCCGGATTCATCTGGTAGGTTGCCTTGCTGAGCAGGCGCGTACCGGCCGCCTGCGCGCTGCCGACCGCGTCGCGAAACGGGCCGTAGTAGGCGGAATTGTATTTGGCGGCGTAGGCGAGAATGCCGGTGCCGGTGAACCCGGCCGCGTCGAGCGCGCGGCGGATGGCGCCAACGCGGCCGTCCATCATGTCGCTGGGCGCGACGAGATCGACTCCGGCGCGCGCCTGCAGCACCGCCATGCGGCAGAGGATCTCCACCGTCCGGTCGTTCTCCACGTCATCCCGCGCCGGCGTCAGCACGCCATCGTGCCCATGCGACGTGTAGGGATCGAGCGCCACATCGGTGATCACCGTCAGGTCCGGCACCGCCCGTTTCACCGCCCGCACCGCGCGCAGCACGAGCGTCTCCTCGTTGAGGGCCTGGGTGCCCTCGTCGTCCTTGAGCTTCGGATCGAGCTTGGGAAACAGCGCGACGGCCGGCACGCCGAGCCGGTGCAGCGCCCGGCACTCCTTCACCAGGTCCGTGACGTTGAGCCGGAACACCCCGGGCATCGACTTGATCTCGTCCGGTGGCTCCTTCCCCTCGACCACGAAAAGCGGGGCAATGAAGTCCGCGGGGCGCAGCACCGTCTCCTCGACCATCGTGCGGAGGCTGGCGGTGCGACGAAGCCGGCGGGGACGTTGCGCAAGCGGGAGCAGGGGTGAGTGGGCCATGGCGGTCGGACCGGACGCTAAGGCCCGGTCGCCGCGGCGCGACACGAAACTGCCCACGAGGTGGAGCAGCCTGTCCCCAGGCTGCTTCTCCCCTCCCTCAAAGCCGCGCGTTGACCCCGGCGAAGAACCCGGGCGTGAGCACGCGCCGCTGCGAGGGCCTCGGACCGCGGTCGGTGCCGGTCTCGAACTCGCCGAGCACGTTGTTCACGTCGAGATAGACGCTGAAGCGCCGCGTGAGCTGGTACATGGTCTTGAGGTCGAGCGTGTCGCGGCGGATGCGATACACGAGCTGCGAGTCGACGGCGTTGTAGGTCGTGAGGTACCGGCCGCGGTGATTGAACTGCAGCCGCACGGTGATCTTGTTGCGGATATACGAGACCCCGAAGTTCGACGTCTCCGGATTGAAGCCCGCAACCTTGCCCTTCGGGTTGGGCGCGACGGCGATGGCGTTGCCCGCGCCGTAGTTTCCCTCCGTTTCCATGCGCGTGTAGTTGGCGTACGCCGCGAAGCCGCCGAGCCAGCCGGGCAGGAACGTGAACTGCTGGCTGTAGTTGAGCTCGAAGCCGCGCACCTTGGCCGCGCCGCCATTGAACTGGGTGGTCAGCGTGTAGCCCGCGTAATCGCCACCGAAGCCGTTGTCCGCCCCGGCCGGCACCGCGATGCCGCCGGAGGTGAAGATGAAGTTCTTGATGTTCTTCTGGAAGAGCCCGACGGAGACGATGCCGGCCGGCTCGAAGTAGTATTCGGCCGACACGTCGAAATTGTCCGCCGTCTGCGGCTTCAGGCTCGGGTTGCTCGTGGAGATCGTCTGGTTGTCGAAATTGACGTTGGTGCGCGGGATCAACTGCCCGATGCCGGGGCGGCCGACATTGGTTGAGTAACTCAGGCGCACGATGAGCCGCTGCAGCGGCGAGTACTTGAAATGGATTCCCGGGAGGACGTTTTGGTATTCGCCCGACCGCACCTGCCGGCCGCCGAATTCCGCGAACGTACGCCGCGTGATCTCCGCTTCGGTGAGCGGCCCCACGAACGCGGCGCGCCGGGCCCGTTCCTCCGGCGTGATTGCCTGGAGGGCGCCCTCGCCCCGCGTCTCCGTCCGCTCCACGCGCAGCCCGCCCAGGATCGAGAGCCGGCCGATCTGCACGTTGCCCATCAGGTACGCCGCCGCGATTCGCTCCCGGAAGCGCTGGTCGCCCGTGAGCTGCGTCTGGAGATTGGTGGCCAGCTCCCGCACGAAGAGGCGCGGCGAAGTCTCGAGCGCGGTGTCGATGAGCTGGTTGTCGTGGCCGGGGAAGGCCGGGATCGGCACGTCGGGGAACCGTACGTAGTCGTTGTGCAGCCGGCCCCGCTCGAGGATGCCAAACTGCGCGAGGTTGTCGTCGTTGCGGCCGGTCGCCGGGTTGAGCCCCATGACGCCATCGGGGCCCACGTAATTGCCGGTCCACTGCGTCGCTTCGAGCGTGCGGCTCTGCTCGCGCAGGCGCAGGCCCGCCTTCAGGTACGCGGGCACGGGCAGCGCGAAATTCCGCCGGGCGTTGAGCGAGGCGCCTTCATAGCGGTCCCACCCGGCGCGGCGGTCGATCCGGTAGCGGTTCTCGCTGTAGCTTGCGGGATCCGAGATGCTCGGGCCCGAGACCTGCGTGACGACGGGAAAGTCCGAGCGGTTCCGCTGGTCCACGGTGAAGCCGATGCCGCGCGCGGTGAGCTGGAGGTTGCGCTGGCCGGAGTAGTTGGATTTCGAGTCGGACTTGTAGAGGTTCCAGTCGATCTCCGCGGTATCCAGCTTGTGGACACCGCCGAGCTGGTGGTAGAGCGTCTCGGCGTCCTTGTAGGCGTTGTCGGCCGAGATGTTCAGCACGCTGTTGTTCACGCCGCGGACGGTGGTGAACGTGTTCGTGTAGCCGGGCAGGATGCCTCCCGTCCCGGTCGGATTGCCGGCGGCGTCGAGCGTGGCGACGGTCTGCGGCGTGGTGAAGTTGGCGATCCGGTCGGTATCGTGGTCCGTCAGCCGGTTGACCGTGGTGCTGAAGTAGAACCGGGAACGCTCGCTCAGCTTGTAGTCGAGCCGCGCGCCCCCGCCCCAGCGCGAGGTGAACAGCCGCTCGTCCGTGTACTGCACCTGGTTCGTGTACGTCTGGCCCGAGACGCCGTTGGCCAGGGCCTGGCTGGTCTGCGTGACCGTGTCCTGCGGCGTGAAGAGCTTGCGGTGCCCGAAGTTCACCGCGACGGCGAGCCGGCCTTTGAACACTTCCGAATACGACACGGCATAGTTGTACGGCAGCCCCGTCATGCGTTCGTCGAACGGCCGGTAGGTGAGCCCTGCGGAGATGCGGATCATCCGGCCCTTGGTGTCGAAGCCGGTCTTCGAGACCATGTTCACCGCACCGCCGATGGAGTCGCCGTCCATGTCCGGCGTCGGCGACTTCACGACCTCCATGCGCTCGACCGTGTCGGCGCTGACGGTCTGGAACTGGTACTCGCGCGTCGAACCCGCCGAGGCCGCGTCGGCCAGCCGGTTCCCGTCCATCGTGATCGTGGTCAGGTTCTGGTTCAGACCGCGGATGCGCACGTACCGGATGGTACCGTCGACGGTGTCGCCCTCGATGCCGGGCAGGCGGACGAGCAGGTCCGCCGGATTCTGCGCCAGGTTGCCGAAGGCGTCCGTGGACACCACGTTCTTCACTCCATCGGACAGCCGCTGCAGCGTGACGGCCTGGGCGTTGCCCTCCCGCTCGCCTGCGACGACAAAGGTGCCAAGCGTGTAGACCTTCGACGAGAGTCGCACCTCGCGTCGCGTGGGCGCGCCCGCCGCGACCGTGAGCGGCACGGACGCGGGGTCGAGGCCCGCGTAGGATACGACGAGCGTGGCGGCGCCGTGGGCCACGTCGGCGAAAGCAAAGGCGCCTTCGCGGTTGGTGAGCGTTTCCCGGCCCGTGCCCTCGAGGACCACGCGTGCGCCCTCGAGCGCGCGGCCGGTGGCGTCGTTGACCACGACGCCGGTGAGCGACGATTGCGCGAGCGCGGCGAGCGCGGTGAGCAAGAAGCCCGCGCAGAGACGGGCGAGAACAGGCAGGGAGCGATTCATGGGCAGGGGAAAAGGCGTCGTCCGGGGCGGTTTCGCCTCGGAAGGAGCGGCGGGGTTGGAGGGGCGGCCCGATCCAACCCAGCCGCGGTGCGGTCGCAATGACGTTCTCGCGCGGCGGGCCGCACGGCGGCAGGCGCCCCACGCCGGCCTCGCCGCGGAAAAACGCCTTTTCGGGCCGGGGGAAACCCGCTAGGCACACCGTTCCTTCTCGTCCATGTCCATCCGCCTCCACGACTCGCTGTCCCGTGAGCTGCGCCCCCTGCAGCCGTCGCATCCCGACGGCGTGTATCGCTTCTACAACTGCGGGCCGACCGTCTACGCCCCGGCGCACATCGGGAACTTCCGGACCTTCGTGGTGAACGACGTGCTCCGGCGGCTGCTCGAACTGGAGTTCGGCCCCGCGCGGGTGAAGCACGTGCGCAACCTCACCGACGTCGACGACAAGACGATCCGGCGCGCGCGCGAGGAAGGCCGGCCGCTGGCCGTCGTCACGAAGCAGTGGACGGACAAATTTCACGCCGACTGCGCCGCGCTGAACTGCCTGCCGCCGCACGTCGAGCCGACCGCGACCGGTCACATTCGCGAGCAGGTCGACATGATCGACGTGCTGATGCAGAAGGGAAACGCCTACCGCGCGCCTGACGGCTCGGTGTACTTCAAGGTGGGCTCGTTCGACGGCTACGGCCGGCTGTCCCGCGTGAAGGAGCGCGAGCTGCAGCTCGGCAGCGCGCTCGCCGGGAAGCCGCAGGCGGCCGACGCCGACGAGAAGGAGGACGTCAGCGATTTTGCGCTCTGGAAGGCCCACAAGAACGAGGACGGCGACAACGCGTGGGACAGCCCTTGGGGTCGCGGCCGGCCCGGCTGGCACATCGAGTGCAGTGCCATGAGCAAGAAACACCTCGGCGATACGATCGACCTGCACACGGGGGGCGTCGACCTGCTGTTTCCGCACCACGAGAACGAGATCGCCCAGAGCGAATGCTGCAACGGCGTGCCCTTCGCGCGCCACTGGTACCACAGCGAGCACCTGCTCGTGGACGGCAAGAAGATGAGCAAGTCGCTCGGCAACCTCTATACCCTCGACGACCTCGTCGCGAAAGGGTTCTCGCCGATGGCACTGCGGTACGCGCTGCTGGCCGGGCATCCGCGGAAGCAGCTCAACTTCACCCTCGATTCGCTGCACGCGGCCGAGAAGGCGCTCGGCACGCTGCGCAGCTTCCGCGCGAGCCTCGCGCCCGCCGACGGAGACGAACAGGCGTTTGCCGCGGTGCACGCCGCCCTCGACGACGATCTCAATACGCCAGGGGCCCTGGGCGCCTTGTTCACCGTCGTCAACCGCGGCCCGGCCGGCGTGAGCCTGGCTGCCTTCGACCGCGCGCTCTTCGCCTTCGGCCTGAAGCTCGACGCCCCTGCCGCGCTGAAAGTCGAAACCCCCGCCGCGATCCAGGCCCTCGCCGAGAAACGCTGGGCGGCGAAACAGGCGAAGGACTTCGCCGCCGCCGACGCCCTGCGCAAGGAACTCACCGCCGCCGGCTGGTCGATGCTCGACCGCAGGGACGGCTACTCACTGGAACCGGCGAAGAAGTGATCAGGCCGCCCGGCCCTTTTTCCGCAACGGCCGAATCTGCACCACATGAGCCGGGTTGACCGCCATCGAGAATTCATCGCCTTCCTCGGGATGAAAAATCAAGTCGCCGGTCTTGGGATGAATCGTCGCGTAGTCCGGATGTCCGATGATGTGCCGGTCCCCACTCGAAAGCGTGATCTCGACCGGAAAATGCTTCGCTGAACCCAGTAAGCGTTCGACGGATCTCATGGGCGGAAATTAGTTCGTGCTGCGTGCCGTTCAAGCGTCCACTTTCCTCCAATCTGAGTATGCCGATGACTCCGCTCGAAGAACTCCGCCACTCGTGCTCGCACGTGCTGGCGACCGCCCTGCTCCGCGTTTTCCCCGACGCCAAACTCGACATCGGCCCGCCGACGGACACCGGGTTCTACTACGACGTCGACCTCGAGCATAAGCTCACGACCGACGACCTCGCCAGGCTCGAGGCCGAGATGAAGAAGATCGCGGACGAGAACCAGGCCTTCACCCGCAAGGAAGTCTCCCGCGACGAAGCCATCGCGATCATCCAGGGCATCGGGCAGGAGCGCTACAAGCTCGGCCGGCTCGCCGACATCCCCGAGGGCGAGAAGATCTCATTCTACCAGAACGGCGAGTTCGTCGACCTCTGCGCCGGCACGCACGTGCGGTACACGTCGAAGCTCAAGGCGTTCAAGCTGCTCTCGATCGCGGGCGCCTACCATCGCGGCGACGAGAAGAACAAGCAGCTCCAGCGCATCTACGGCACCGCCTTCCCTTCGAAGGACGAGCTGGCGAACTACCTCACCCAGCTCGAGCAGGCAAAGCTGCGCGACCACCGGAAGCTGGGGCGCGAACTGAAGCTGTTCCACATCGATGAGGACGTGGGCCAGGGCCTGATCCTCTGGACGCCCAACGGCGCCGTCATCCGCCAGGAGTTGCAGACGTTCATCAGCGAGGAACTGCGCAAGCAGGGTTATCACCAGGTCTTCACGCCCCACATCGGCAAGCTGGAGCTCTACAAGACCTCGGGCCACTTCCCCTACTACAAGGAATCGCAGTTCTCCCCCGTGATCGAAAACGACTCCCTGGCCCGCGCCATCGGCGAGAATTGCGCCTGCGGCGAGGTGTTCGCCCGGCTCGAGGCCGTCTCGGGCAAGCTGCGCGAGTCGATCAACCAGCGCACCGGCCGCGAGGCCATCACCGCCGATCGCGTGCGGCCCGACGACCAGTTGCTCGACGGCTTCATGCTGAAGCCGATGAACTGCCCGCACCACATCAAGATCTTCGCCTCCCAGCCGCACTCGTACCGCGACCTGCCGGTGCGGCTCGCGGAGTTCGGCACCGTCTACCGCTGGGAACAGTCGGGCGAACTCAACGGCATGACGCGCGTCCGCGGCTTCACCCAGGACGACGCGCATCTCTTCTGCACCGAGGAGCAGGTCGCGCAGGAGGTGCTCGGCTGCCTTTCGCTGGTGAAGATCGTGCTCACCACGCTCGGCATGCAGGACTACCGCGTGCGCGTCGGTCTGCGCGATCCGGATTCCAACAAGTACACGGGCGACGCCGCCAACTGGGACAAGGCGGAGTCCGCCTGCCGCGAGGCCGCCAAGACGCTCGGCGTGCCCTTCACCGAGGAGCCGGGCGAGGCGGCGTTCTACGGGCCGAAGATCGATTTCGTGATCAAGGACGTCATCGGCCGCGAGTGGCAGCTCGGCACGGTCCAGGTCGATTACAACCTGCCGATCCGCTTCGATCTTTCCTATATCGGCGCGGACAACGCCGCGCACCGGCCGGTGATGATCCACCGCGCGCCGTTCGGCTCGATGGAGCGGTTCTGCGGCGTGCTCATCGAGCACTTCGCCGGGGACTTCCCGACCTGGCTCGCGCCCGAGCAGGTGCGGCTCGTGCCGATCAGCGACAAGACGCTCGACTATGCCCGCGGCCTGCTCGCGCGGCTCAAGGCCGAAGGCCTGCGCGCGACCCTCGACGAGCACAGCGACAAGCTCGGCGCGAAGATCCGCCGCGCGGAGCTCGACAAGGTGCCGTACACGCTCGTCATCGGCCAGAAGGAGGCCGAGGCCCAGAGCGTTTCCGTCCGTTCCCGCGCGCGGGGCGACGAGGGCGTCATGACCGCCGACGCGTATATCGCGAAGGTGAAGGCGGAGATCGCCGCCCGCGCCCTGCCGGACAAGAAGAAAGCCGCGCCGGCGAGCCCCTGAGGTGGAACGCGCTGTCCCCAGCGCGTCTTCCCGCCCGACGTCCGGTGCCACGAGCAGCGTGGGGACGCGCTGCTGCCCCTTCCCTCAGATCGCCGGCTCGCCGCGCTCGTCGGTCCGGATGCGCACGACTTCCTCGAGCGGCAGGACGAAGATCTTGCCATCGCCGATCTTCCCGGTGCGGGCAGACGCCACGATGGCGTCGAGCGCCTTCGCCACGGTCGCATCGGGCACCGCGATCTCGAGCTTCACCTTCGGCAGGAAGTCGACGGTGTACTCGCTGCCGCGGTAGATCTCGGTGTGGCCCTTCTGGCGGCCGAACCCCTTGACCTCGGTGACGGTCATGCCTTCGACGCCGACCTCGGCCAGGGCCGACTTCACTTCCTCGAGCTTGAAGGGCTTGATGATGGCGGTGATGAGTTTCATGAGAACGGGTGCGCGGGATGGAAAGGTGCGCGGTCAGGACTTGGCCTCGTAGATGTAGCCCTCCTCGCCGTGGTCCGCGAGGTCGAGTCCCTCCTGCTCGGCTTCCACCGTCGGGCGGAGACCGATCGTCGCCTTGACGAAAAGGGCGATGGCCGCCGTGGCGACGACGGAGATGACCACGGTCAGAAGCGCGGCCTTCGTCTGCTCCCACAGGAGGCCCTTCATGACGCTCTCGATGGCGGGGTTCATCGCCGGCGTGGCAAACACCCCCGTCAGGATGGCCCCGAGCGTTCCGCCCACGGCGTGAATGCCGAAGGTGTCGAGCGCGTCGTCATAACCGAAGACCGCCTTGAGTTTCATGCAGAAGATGAACGGCACGATGCCGCCGAGCACGCCCATGATCACGGCGCTGGTGGCGTCGACGAATCCCGCGGCCGGCGTAATCACCACCAGGCCCGCCACCACGCCCGAGCAGAAGCCCAGGACGGAGGCGCGGCGCTTGGCGATGTACTCGAGCGCGCCCCAGGTGAACGAAGCGGCCGCGGCGGCGAGCGTGGTGGTCGTGAAGGCGTTGGCGGCGATGCCGTCGGCGGCACCCGCGCTGCCGGCATTGAAGCCGTACCAGCCGACCCAGAGCATGCCCGTGCCGACCATGCAGAGCACGAGGCTGTGCGGCGGCATCGGCGTCCGGCCGAAACCCAGCCGGGGCCCGACGATGAGGCAGAGGACCAGCGCGGACCAGCCCGAGCTCATGTGCACCACGGTCCCGCCGGCAAAATCGATGGCCTTGATCGAGCCGGCCGCGCCCGCCATCAGGCCGCCGCCCCAGACCATGTGCGCGAGCGGGAAGTAGACCACGAACATCCAGATGGCGACGAACAGCATCAAGGCGGAGAACTTCATCCGCTCGGCGATCGCGCCGACGATCAGCGCCGGCGTGATGATCGCGAAGGTGAGTTGGAAGATCGCGAAGACGTTCTGCGACACCCAGGGCAGCGTGGAGGGCGCGCTGGTCACCCCGCGGAAGAACATGTGGTCGAGCCCGCCGATGACCGGATTGCCCGGCGCAAACGACAGGCTGAAGCCGATCGCCCACCATAGCAGCGTCACCATGCCGGCGATCCCGAGGCACTGCGCGAGCACCGAGAGCACGTTCTTCCGGCGCACGAGGCCGCCGTAGAACAGCGCCAGGCCCGGCAGCGTCATGAAGAGCACGAGCGCGCTGGAAGTCATCATCCAGCCGTTGTGCCCCGGCCCGGGGCCGGCGACCTTGGACGCCACGTTGGCGGTCCGGGCGGCGTTGTTCATGTAGGCCTCGAGGTCGGCGACCCGCTGCTCCATCGTCGGCTCCGCCGGAGCGGGAGCCGCCGCGGGAGCGGGAGTCTGGCCATGCAGGGTGACGGCCGTGAGGAGCGCCGAGCCAGCGAGGACAAGCAGGCGGAGGGATTGCGCTAGGATGTTCATGGAAGATCGGGGCCCTATGAGCAGAATCGATGCCGGCCCTGCAGAATTTCCGCGGGCCGGGCACAAAAAAGCCGGGCCCTGGCAGGACCCGGCAAAAACGCTGACCGCCGGCGCAGTTCAGACGGCGGACTCGCCGCGCTCGTCGGTGCGGATGCGCACCACTTCATCGAGCGGAAGGACGAACACCTTGCCGTCGCCGATCTTGCCCGTCTTCGCCGCCTTGACGATCGTATCGACCGCCTTGCCCGCGAGCTCGTCGCCGACGGCGACTTCGACTTTCACCTTGGGCAGGAAATCGACCGTGTATTCGCTGCCGCGATAGATTTCCGTGTGGCCCTTCTGGCGGCCGAAGCCCTTGACCTCCGTGACGGTCATGCCCTCGATGCCGGCAGCGGCGAGGGCCTCCTTCACTTCCTCGAGCTTGAACGGCTTGATGATGGCGATGATGAGTTTCATGCGAGATGGATTCGTTGAGGTGGAATGGTGAGTGTGTCCAGGGCCGCAGGCAGGGCAAGTAATCGTTCCCGCGCGGCAGCCCCGTCCCGTTTATTTGTGGGCGCTCGTGAAGTTCGGATACGCCTCGTTGCCGTGTTCGCCGATGTCGAGGCCCTCGGTCTCCTCCTCGGGGCTGACCCGCAGGCCGATCGTGGCCTTCAGGGCGACGAAGAGGATCAGGGCGAAGGCGAACGAGAACGCGCCGACGGCGGCGATGCCCTTCAGCTGCGAGATGAGCTGCGCGGTGCCGGCCAGCTTGCCGAAGAACGCCACGGCGAGCGTGCCCCAGATGCCGCAGACCAGGTGCACCGAGATGGCGCCGACCGGGTCGTCGATCTTCACCTTGTCGAAGAAGATCACGGAAAACACCACCAGCACGCCGGCGATGCCGCCGATGAGCACCGAGGACAGCGCCGCCATCTGGTCGGCGCCGGCCGTGATGCCCACGAGCCCCGCGAGGATGCCGTTGAGGGCCATGGAAAGGTCGGGCTTCTTGATCACCACCCACGAGGCGATCGTGGACGAGACGCCGCCCGCCGCCGCCGCGAGGCAGGTGGTGACGAGCGTCAGGGAGACGGCGCCGGGATTGGCGGACAGCACCGAACCGCCGTTGAACCCGAACCAGCCGAGCCAGAGCAGGAACACGCCGATGGTCGCCAGCGGCATCGAGTGCCCCAGGATCGGATGAATGCGGCCGTCCTTCGTGTACTTGCCGAGCCGCGGCCCGAGCACGAGCGCACCCGCGAGCGCGCCCCAGCCGCCGACGGAATGGACGATGGTCGAGCCGGCAAAGTCGTAGAACGGCGTGGCCAGCGTGTTCAGCCAGCCGTTGCCCCACTTCCACATGCCGGTGATGGGATAGGAAATGGCGACGAAGAGCGTCGAGAAGATCAGGAAGGAGCCCAGCTTGACGCGCTCGGCGACCGCACCGGAGACGATCGTGGCCGCGGTGGCCGCGAACATGCCCTGGAAAAGGAAGTCGGTCCAGTAGGTGTAGCCCGCGTTGTAGACGCTGGTGAGCGACGCCACGTCATCGGAAATGCTGATGCCGAAGCCCGAGAATCCAAACCACTTGCCCGCGTAATCGGTGCCCGGATACATCAGGTTGAAGCCCACGATCGCGTAGGTCAGGAGGCCGATGCACGGGATCAGCGTGTTCTTGAAGAGGATGTTGACCGTGTTCTTCGACTGCGTGAGGCCCGATTCCACGGTCGCGAAGCCCAGGTGCATGATGAACACCAGGCCCGCGCACAGCATCATCCACACGTTGTTCGTCGTGAAGAGCGCGTATCCGGCCGACTCCTGAAAGGCCGCGAGATCCTTGAACTTGGGCGCGGCGGCCGCGGCGGCGGCGGCGGCGGGCGCAGCTTCCTGCGCCAGGCTGGTCGAGATCAGGGCCGGAATCGAGAAGATGCCTGCCATCTTCATCGCGCCGGACAGTTGCTTGGGCCGTAGCTTCATGAGTTTTGAGTGCGTAGGTTGAAGGGAATCCGTGTCGCCTACCGTCGGGATAGGTCCGGCTCCGGTTCAGCAGAGGGTATGCCAAGGCGAAGGCCTCCCCGTTTCGGGGACGCGCGCCGCTTTTCACCCGCAAAAAAAACGCGCCCCGGGCGGGGCGCGTGGGTGTCAGCCGGTCGAAGTCAGGACGCCCCTCACTCGGGCATCACGACGCCGATGTGCAGTTCCTTGAGCTGGCGCTCCGTCACCGGCGTCGGACTCTGCGCCATGAGGTCCTGGCCCTTCTGCGTCTTCGGAAATGCGATGACGTCGCGAATGCTCGTCGTGCCGCAGAGCAGCGCGCACATGCGATCGAGACCGAACGCGATGCCGCCATGGGGCGGCGCGCCATAGGTGAAGGCCTTCAGCATGTAGCCGAAGCGGCTCTCCACGACGTCGGCCGGGATCTTCAGCACGTCCTCGAAGACTCTCTTTTGCAGCGCCGGCTGGTGAATGCGGATCGAGCCGCCGCCGAGTTCCATGCCGTTCAGCACGACGTCGTAGTGCTGCCCGCGCACCGCCTTGGGGTTCGACTCCAGCAGGGCCGCATCCTCGGCCACCGGCGCCGTGAACGGGTGGTGCGTGGCGACGTAGCGGTTTTCCGCCTCGTCGTAACTCATGAGCGGAAAATCGACCACCCAGAGGAATTTCCAGTCGTCATGGCGGATCGTGAGCCTGCCGCGCTTCTGCAGCAGCGCCGCCGACTCCAGGCGCAGCCGGCCGAGGATGGCGCAGGCCTTCTCCCACGGCGCCGCCGCGAAGAAGATCATGTCGCCTTCCCCGATGCCCAGCTTGGCCGTGAGCTCGGCCTTCTCCGCCTCGGAGAAGAATTTCACGATCGGCGATTTCCACTCGCCACCCTCGACCTTGATGAAGGCCAGGCCCTTTGCGCCGAGCGATTTCGCGATCTCCTCGAGGTTCTTGAGCTCACCCTGGGTGAGATCGGCGAGGCCCTTCGCGTTGAGCGCCTTGATCACGCCGCCCCCCGCGGCGGTGGCCTGGAAGACCTTGAACGCGGAGTGGCGGAAGGTCTCCGTCAGGTCGACCAGTTCCAGCGCGAAGCGCACGTCGGGCTTGTCCACGCCGAAGCGGTTCATCGCGTCGACGAACGCCATCCGCGGGAACGGCGTCGGGATATCCTCCCCGCGCACGTCCTTCCACAGCTTCTTCAGCATGCCCTCGAAGAGGGCATAGATGTCCTCGCGCGTCACGAACGAGGCCTCGACGTCCACCTGGGTGAACTCCATCTGCCGGTCCGCCCGCAGGTCCTCGTCGCGAAAGCAGCGCGCGATCTGAAAATACCGCTCCACGCCCGCCACCATCAGGATCTGCTTGAACTGCTGCGGCGACTGCGAAAGCGCGTAGAACTGCCCGGGATGGATGCGCGACGGCACGAGGTACTCGCGCGCGCCTTCGGGCGTGCTCTTGAAGAGCGCCGGAGTCTCGACCTCGATGAACTCCTGGCTGTCGAAGTAGTCGCGGATCGACTTCGCCGCCCGATGGCGCACCTGCAGGTTGCGCCGCATCTTGGGCCGGCGGAGGTCGAGGTACCGGTAGGTGAGGCGCAGGTCCTCGTTGACCTTGTCGCCACCGGCATCGTCGAGCGGAAACGGGGGCGTTTCGGAAATGTTATGGATCTCGAGCGACGACGCCACGACCTCGATCTCGCCGGTCGGCAGACCCTTGTTTTCCGTCCCGGCCGGGCGGCGCACGACGCGGCCGGTGATGCCGATGACCGACTCCGGCTTCAGGTGCTTCAACTGGCCGGCGAGCGTCGCATTATCGTGCGGCTCGAGCTTGATCTGCGTGACGCCGCGGCGGTCACGCAGGTCGACGAAGATGATGCCGCCCTGGTCGCGGATCGTGTCGACCCACCCGAGCAACGACACGGTCGCGTCGATGTCGGGCACGGATAGCTGGCCACAGTGATGGGTGCGCTTCATGGAAAAGGTACGTGCGGAACTTGCAAACTAAGCGGTCCGCCCCGGCGACGGGCAAACAGAAACTGCGCCGCGGCCAGGCGCCGCGCCCGGCCCGGTCGCGCGACCGCGAAAGCGAGCCGGCACCTGCCGCGCCCCACCCTCCGTCACGTCCCGCGCCGCAGCCGTCTCCCGTGCGGAATCTAGCGGTTTGCATTCCGGCGCGGGCCCTGCACCCTCGCGCCACCCCGGCTATCCGGCAGCCGAGCCAGGCTGCGTCTTTCCTGCCCATCCCCATGGCCACCCAAAATCCGTATCCGGGAGATCAGCACTACCCTCACGCGCTCCGCGCCGCCGAGGCCGAGGCCGTCCGCGCCCGGCGCGCCGCCGCCGGCGTGCCCGCCGACGCTCCGCTGGTCGGCGTCGCCCTCTCCGGCGGCGGCATCCGCAGCGCCACCTTCTGCCTGGGGCTGTTCCAGGCGCTCGCCCGCCAGCGGCTCGTCCGCCGGATCGACGTGCTCTCGACCGTCTCGGGCGGCGGGTATTTCGGCAGCTTCCTGGGCACCGCCTTCATCCGCGATCACATGACGGCCGACGCCGTGGAGCGCGAACTGGCGGAAAACCACTCGTGGTCCGTGCGCTGGCTCAGGGAAAACGGCCGCTTCCTCTCCCCCAATGGCGCGGGCGACAACTGGCTGACCGCGGCGGTCGCGCTGCGCAACTGGGTGGCGCTGCACGTCGTGCTCCTTTCGTTCACCTTCTTCCTGCTCGGCATGGGCGTGCTGATCCGCGCCGATCTCTGGACCGGGCGCTACACGGGCGAGGCGTGGTTCGCGCTGGAACGCTTCCTGTGGGAAAACAGCGTGCTCGGCCTCTGGTGGAGCCCGTGGATCGTGCTGCCCGCCCTGCCCTTCGCGCTCGTCATGGTGCCGACCGGCGTGGCCTACTGGGCAACGCAGTGGCTGCCGGTCATGGGCGGGCTGCGCCGGGTGATCGGGCTGGTGAGCAAACCTGCGCGGGCGATGACGAGCCACGAGTTCCGCGGCCGCGCCCAGCATGTGCTCACGCGACTGTTCATGCTGGGATTCGTGCTCGCGGTCGTCTCGCTCGGCTTCGCGCTCGTCGACACGCTCGGCCAGACGGCCTATCTGGAGTGGTCGTTGACCGGGTTCGAGTTTCCCTCCCTCTGGGCGCTGCTTACCGGCGCGGGCGCGGCGCTGTTCGGCTTCGGCTCCAAGGTAGCCGTCTACCTCGAGCGGATCCTCGGCTTTCGCATCGCGCGGCTGCCGGCGAAGTTCGCGGCGCTCGTCATCGCGCTCACGTGGGCCCTGCTCGCGGTGGTCGCGCTTTCCGTCACCGCGCTGGGCTTCGCATGGGAATGGGAACTGGTGTGGAACGGCATCGAGTTCAAGCCCATGACCAGCAGCTGGACGATCCTCGTGGCGGTCACCGTCTGTTTCGTCGCCTCCTGGTTCTTCAGCCGCTCGTTCAGCTTCGTGAACCTGTCGTCGATGCAGCAGCTGTACGCCGCCCGGCTCGCGCGAGCCTACCTCGGCGCGACCAATCCGGAGCGGCGCCGGCACGAGAACCACAGCATGACGGACCTGATCCCGGGCGACGACGTGGGGCTGGACCAGTACACACCGCACCTGCAGGGCGGCCCGCTGCACCTGATCAACGCCACCGTGAACGAGACGATCTCGGGCAAGACCAACATCGAGCGCCGCGACCGCAAGGGCGTCGCGCTTGCGGTCGGGCCCGCCGGGCTGTCGGTGGGCATCGATTCGCACGCGCTCTGGGCAGAGGAGGCGGCGGCCTCGCGGGGACGGCTGCAGTTGCTGTGGGAGGTACCGCGACGCGGCATCCTGCCGCTGGCGTGCACGCCGGACGGAGGACGCTTTCACGCACTGTGCGACGACAAGGCGAGTGCCGCGGAGCCGGGCACCACGCCCCGGCAGGAGATCGAGGCGCTGCCGCTCGGTCGCTGGGTCGCGATCTCCGGCGCGGCCTTCACCACCGGCACCGGCGCCAACACCTCCCTCGGCCTGAGCCTCCTGCTCGGCCTGGCCAACGTGCGGCTCGGCTACTGGTGGGACAGCGGCATCCGCCCCGACCGCAGCGGTGCGCGCGCCTCCCACCCGACCTTCCTCGAGTACGCGAGCCGCGTGCTCAGCCGCGTGCTGCCGGTGCAGTCGTGCCTGATGAACGAGTTTTTCGCCCGCTTCCACGGCGCCGCCCGCCGCCACTGGTACCTCTCCGACGGCGGCCACTTCGAGAACACCGCGTGCTACGAACTGATCCGCCGCCGCGTGCCGTTCATCGTGTGCAGCGACGCCGGGCAGGACCCGCGCTACGAGTTCGCCGACCTCGCCAACCTCGTGCGCAAGGCCCGGATCGATTTCAACGCCGAGGTGCAGGTCGTGCGCCGCCGCGGCGACACCGCGACCGACGACCCCGGCGTGCGCTTCCCGCTCCCGCACCTCGAGGACCTCGTGCATCCCGCACTGCTCGACGTCATCGGCGTCCCCGAGGACTTCGCCGCGCTCGACGAGGAGGCGGCGGGAGAAGGCAAGCCCGCGGGCCGCCGCGCCAGCCGCTGCCATGCCCTGCTCGCCCGTATTCATTACCTGGATAAGGACGAGTTTTCCTGGCTGCTGGTCGTCAAACCCAGCCTGATGGGCGACGAGGCGGCCGACGTCGTGCAGTACCACTGCACGCACCCGCTCTTCCCGCAGGAACCGACCTCGGACCAGTATTTCGACGAGGCCCAGTGGGAGAGCTACCGCAAGCTCGGCGAGCACATCGGCACGGAGCTGTTCACCCCGCCGGCTGATCGCGCCCCCGTCGCGGGCCCGTCCTGGACTCCGTCCGAGTTCTGCGCCCCGCCGCTCCCCCCACCGCGCGCCGAGGCACCCGCGGTGGCGTCGGTGCCGCCCTTCGCGGAGGTCCGGGAACTCCCGGTGCCGGCGTCACCGCGATAGCCCGACCGCTTACGGAAGGCGGCCGGGGACGGCCGCGCTCCCGGGGAAAGGCCGTTCAGCCGGCGATCAGGCTCTCGCCCGTCATCTCGGGTGGCTTCGGCAGATTCATGAGCGCGAGCACGGTAGGGGCGATGTCCGCAAGGCGACCGCCGGAACGCAGGCTCGTCTTCCCGGCGGCAAAACCCGCGCCGACGACGAACACCTCGACCAGGTTCAGCGTGTGGGCGGTATGCGGACCGTTCACGGTCGGGTCCCACATTTGCTCGGCGTTGCCGTGGTCCGCGCAGATGACGCCGCGCCCTCCGACGGACTCCAGCGCGGCGAGGAGCTCGCCCACGCCCTGGTCCGTGGCCTCCACGGCCTTGACCGTGGCCGGCAGCGAACCGGTGTGCCCCACCATGTCGGGATTGGCGTAGTTCACCACCACCAGGCCGAACTTGCGGGAGAGGATCGCCTCCTTCGCCGCCCGCGTCACCTCGGCAGCCGACATCTCAGGCTGCAGGTCGTAGGTGGCGACCTTCGGGCTGGGCGGGCAGGCGCGTTGCTCGCCGGGGAACGGGTCCTTGCGATAGTTGTTGAAGAAGAAGGTGACGTGCGGGTTCTTCTCCGTCTCCGCGCAGCGGAACTGCGGCACGCCGGCGGCGCTCACGACCGCACCAAGGATGTTCTTCAACGGCTCCGGTTTCGGCGAGATCACCTGCACCGGCAGGCCCGACTCGTACTCGGTCATCGTCGCGTAGTAGAGGTCGAGCTTCGCGCCGCGGTCGAATTCCTTGAAGCCATCGAGCACGAACGCCTTCGTGAGCTCGCGCGGCCGATCGCCCCGGTAGTTGTAGAACAACACCGCGTCGCCGTCGCCAATCGTCGCGAGCGGGCGGCCATCGGTGCCCACGATCCAGGTCGGCGGGACAAACTCGTCGCCCTTCTGCGAATCGTTCAGCGGCTTGTCGTAATACGCCTGGACCGCGGCGGCGGCGTTGGGCGCGGTGGCCTCCGCCGTGCGGCCGGTCAGCATGGAATACGCCTTGCTCACGCGGTCCCAGCGGTTGTCGCGATCCATCGCCCAGAAGCGGCCGCAGACGGAAGCGATCCGCCCGATCCCGATCGCACGGCACTGCGCATCGACCTGCTGCACGTAGCCGAGCCCGCTGGCCGGCGGGGTGTCGCGGCCGTCGGTGAACGCATGGATGAACACACGGTCCGCCCCGAGCCCGTCCTCCTTCGCCTGGCGCAGGATCCCGTAAAGGTGCTCGAGCATGCCATGCACGCCGGCATCGCTCACGATGCCCATCAGGTGCAGCCGCGCCGCGGGCGAGGCCTTCACGCGGGCCACGGCGGCTCGCCACACGGCATTGGTCGCGAGGCGCTTCTCGGAGAAGAGCTTGTTCAACCGCACCAGCTCCTGGTCCACGATCCGGCCGGCGCCGATGTTCTCGTGCCCCACCTCGCTGTTGCCCATCACCCCGTCGGGAAGCCCCACGTCGAGCCCCGAGGCCCGGACCAGGGTGCGGGGAAACTGCGCGTGCAACCGGTCGTCGCAGGGCTTGCGGGCCTGGGCCACGGCATTGGTGGCATCCTGCGAACGATCGGGATTCTGGCCCCAGCCGTCACGGATGACGAGGAGGACCGGCGTGAAGGAGGAGCTCATGGGAAAAGGACCGACACGTTTGTCCGCCCCACCCGTGGGCGAAAGGCTAAACTTCCGTCACAATCGCCGCGCGGGGGGCCGCGAGCGGTTCGCAGTGAAATTTGCCCCGACTTGCGCCGAAACTGGCAATGCGTCTGCTATCCGGAACCCCGAATCCGCAGCTCAGGAGTTCGCACGATGTCCCTCATCATTCGCGACCAACTGGTAACTCCGCCCACCTGGTTCTCCTCGTTCCGGGACCTTACGCTCTACTGCCACTGCTTCCTGCACGCGCAGATCGTGATCGAGTCGGAGGATCCCGATCCGTACTGGAAATGGATCCGCGCCCGCGGAGGCATGGACTTCGTCGAGGACTTCGTCCGTCCCGGCACCGAGGAGGGAGTCCGTCTCGACGTGGAGCCCAATTTCCCGCGTTCCGTCATCACGGACCGCATCGCGCCCGAAAACGTCCACCGCCTCATCGCCCAGATCCGCTTCTGCGGCCGGCTGGCGTAGACGCGGCCCGGCGCCGCTCCGACGCAGGGCCGCCGGGTCCTAGCGCCGCGGGGCGGGCGAAGCATCGTCATTGAAAAAGCCGCTGTCGGGCTGGAGGATCAGCGCCCGGAGGAGCGGGCCGTCCTTCAGGAAGACCTGCGGATCCGCCCGTGTGCCCACCACCTCGAAGCCGACGCCAAAATACTCGCCATCCACTGCGATCCGGTGGCCGGCAAAAGCGTAGCGCGCCGTGCTGAGTTTCAACCGGTCGACCAGCCCGCCACCCTCGAGGCGCACGCCGGCGAGCGTGAGGCCCGCGTTGTCCAGTGTCCACGCGTCCACGACAAACTCCTTCAGCAATGGATCGCGCTCGAAGGTGCGGCCGCGCCGGAGCGCCAGCAGCTGCACGAAACGGGGCGGCCGCAGCAGGGTCGCGCGTTCGAGGCGCAGGCTGCCCTGCGCCGTGACGGTCGACGGCGCGCCGCGGATTTCACCGGTGAACGTCGCCGCTCCCCCCGCAATAAGCTCCGGCACGCGACCGATGGTGCGCCAGGGTTCGCGCGTCAGCAGCGCCGGGACGCGCGGGTTTCGCAGGGGCTGCGAGAGCGTGCGGGCCAGCTCAGAAAGGTCATCGACAGCAACGCGCAGGAGCTGTCGCGCCGGCGCCGCCTCCAGGTCGGTTGCTACGCGGCCGCCGCTGCCGTCGCGCGCCCGCAGTCGCAGCGTCTCCAGCCAGTCGCCGCGGCTGCGGCCTTCCGCCTCCAGCGCCTCGAGCCGGCGGCCGGCTCCGAAGTCGAGACGTTCGATGCGGGCAAGAAAGTCGACGGTGCCGGCTGCGTCCCGGAGGGGCGGAACGGCACGCGCAACGTCCCCCGCCGCCGCGACGGGCCGCGGCGGCATGAGGTCCCACCACGGCGCGGCGAGGGCGAACAGCTCGCCGAAGTCGAGCCGGGAAGCGCCGACCTCGACGCGCGACGAGGACGCCCCCCGCCGCCACGAGCCCGTGGCCGTGGAGCCGCCCAACCGCGCGTGGGTGACCCGCACTCCCACTTCCCCGCCGGGAGCCGCTTCGAACTCCGCCTGGAGCCGCAATGGCACACCCTGCCACGCGTCCGCCCTCGCCTCCAGCCGCGCAACCAGGCGATCGCGTCGCTCCCAGTCGCGCAGGCTAAGCTCGGTGACGAAGCCCGCCACTGCTGCAGGCGTGCCGGCCAGTTCCGCCGTTCCGCGAATCACCGCTTCGTAGGCCGACGGCGCGTGCAGGGTGAGGTTCATCGCCAGCACGCCGTCGCCGATGCCCGGCAGGACCCACCGTTCGCCCCGCACCGCGAGCGAGAGTTGCGTGCCCGTGAAATCGCGTCCCCGTCCGCGCAGTTCCCCTGCCACGTTCACCGCCACAGGCCGGCAGGCGCCCAGAGCCGCTCGCAGCGTATCCGAAACCGCGATGCGGTCGATCCATGGCCCCGCCTCTGCCGGGACCATCCGCAGGTCCGCCCGCACGGATGCCCTGGGCCAGCCGGCGCCAAGATCGGAGGCTTCCAGCAGCGCCTCCACGACGCTGGCTCCCGGGACGCGCGCATCTCGCACCTCCGCCCGCACCCGTGGATAATCCAGCTCGACCCGAGCCTCCCGCACCGCCAGGGCGGCTTCGGCTCCCGGGATCCGCATCCGGCCCTCCCGCAACCACACTTCCCCGTGCGCGCGGCGGAGGACTGCACCGTCGGCGCCCGCCGCGATTTCCAGTGCCAGCGCGCCGTGCTCCAGCCGGCCGGCCGGAGCCAGCTGCGCCACACGCGCCCTGGTTTCCGGCCACAGCCCTGCGGGCCACGCCGCGAGCACGTCCGCCAGCGCGATTCCGCCGGGAGGGACGGTAGCGCTCCAGACCCCGCTAGCCGGGACGAACGTCGCGTCACGCACGCGGGCCTCGACGCCGGACGCGACCTCCACGTCGACGCGGCTGAGCTGCAGCAGGCCGGGCGAAAAGCGCCATCCGCCCTCGATTGCCAGCCGCCGGATCGGCAAGGCGCCGCCGTGCACGCCGAGCCGCAGCGCCCCGGCGCCGGCATCGACCTTGAAGTCGAGCCTCTGGAGGCTCCGGAAGTCGTCCGCCAACTGGCCCTCGACGTCCACGTGCAATGGCACGTCGAGATCAGACCACTTCAGCCCAAGCCCGAGCAGGCGCGCGCCGAGCTCCGCCGGCAGCACGCGGGGCGCCGTCGCGGTCAGGTGCCAGGCTTCCCCGGGATTGGAACGCATGAGGCGGAGCTGCACGGGCACCGTTTCGTTCGCGACGCGCACATGACCGAGGGCACTGGCCTCGCCCGTGGGAATCTGCCAGGCGCCGTCGGGCTGCCGGAACCGCCGGCCTTCCAGCCGGAATGTCCACGTGTCCAGACCGAGTTCCCCGCCGAAGATGCCGAGCGGTGCGAGTGCCGCGTCGAGCCCGCGCCGCACCTGCTCCGGAATTTTCTTCCCCTCGACGCCATCGAACTCACCGGCGCCTTGCCAGCGCCAACCGGAGGAATCGCGGACGAACGCCAGGTCCGCGATCCGCATTCGTCCGAGCGCGGACTCCCATCGGGCTTCGTGCACGACCCAACGGCCCGCTGGGACATCCCACTCCACGCGAGCGGCGGCTCCCGTCAGGCCTGCCGCCGGCTCCGGTTCTGGCCAGGGTGACCAGGTGCCGGCGCCGAGATCGAGCGTCGCGGAGAGAGACCGTGGCCGCCCGTCGATTCCGAAATGTGCATCGACGCGGCCGCGCAGCGGTGCGTCCACGCGCGCCGCCGACCAGTGGGCCGGCAGCAGGCGGACGATCCGTCCCAGGGCGAAGGGCTCGGATTCGATGCGCACGGCCACCCCGCCTTGCTCCGCCGGCCTGGCGGTGAGCGTCGCGCGCAGCGGCGTACCGCCCACCGTGGCCATCAGTTCATGCCGCGCGGAAAGCCTTCGGATGGCGAAGCCGCCGCGCGTCGGCGGTTGGAACACGGCTTCGCCCTCGGCGGCGACCTGTTCCACGACCAGCTCCGGCCAGATCGCGAAGACCCAAGGCTGGTTGCGCGCGAACGAGTCCGACAGCAGGGCGCCGAACCGGCGTGCCGCGGCGTGCCGCAAGCCGGCCTTCCATCGCACGCGCGACTCGGCGCCCAGCCAGGCGTCCAGTGTTTCGAACGTCACCGCGGCCCCCTCGCCGGCCACCTCCGCCTTTTCGGTCTCGACCGTCAATCCTCCCTCTGAGGCCGCCCATCGGCCCCGCCACTCCGCCCGGTCGAGCCCGAACGTTGCGCCGCCGGGCCCGAGCGGAAGCAGCCAGCGGTCGAGGACGAGATCGGCCCGCCCCTCGCGCCAGGCGCCGGAGGCGGCATCTACGGAGCCCTGCAGGCTGAGGGCCACGGTGCCCGGCGTGGGCGGGAGCTGGTCCGGCGGGGACGGCGCAGCCCGGACCCGGAACGGGGGGAGGCGCACGTCGAATTCCAGCACGCCGGCCTCCGGGCGGGCGACCGCGGTCACCTCCGCGATCACGTGCGCGCCGTCAGCAGCCGCCAGCGCGAGCCGCCCGGCCAGCCGCGCCGCGCCGCCGGGCTCGTGTGCGACCTTCGCGGATACGTCTGCGTTGAGTTCCCAGCGCAGGCCCGGGAAGACACAGGAGGTTCTAAGGCCGCGAATCTGCACCTGCCCCTCTCCGCCCGAATCAGGCAGCAGCAGGGACAGGGCAAGCAGGGTCGGCGCGACTCCGCCGTCGCCGGGCGTCGCCGGACCCTCCGGCGCGCTCGCCAGCGCATGCACCGCGCCGGTAGGAGTCACATCGACCACGGCGTCGAGCCCCTCGACATCGAGCCACCGCGGAAGGTAGCGCCCGCGCCATGCGGCGCGTTTGTCAAGGCCGAGACGGCCGCGGCCGAAGGTTGCCAGCGGCCGGCCTTCGACCCCCACGGTGAGCCCCGCGAATGCGATCTCCGCCTCGGGCTCGCCCCACCGCCAGCGCAGCACCGCCTCGTCCGCCCGCAGCCGCACCCGCGAGTCCACCGGCAGAATCCACTGCGCCCCGTGGTTGAAAGCCCATGCCAGCGGCAGCGGCAGCAGCGTCAGCGCCAGCGCGGCTAGCAGCAGCGTGCCGGCCAGCAAAGCCGCCAGCGCGAGGCGCGGGATCCGGCGGCGGCGCGGTGGTCGGGAAGCCATGGCGGCAGGAGAACCCGCGGAGGGGCGGACCCGCCTCCGCCGCGGTTCACCATTTCCAAGCCGAGGTGATGCCGAACCCGTAGGCCTTGAAGTCGTCGCCCGTATCGTAGTTGGCGGCGAGCACGAGGTTCCAGCGCTGCGCCACGCGGAATGCGACCGAGGACCCTAGAGTGAGGAATTGCTCCACGGCGGCGTCCTTCAGGAAACGGGTGTCGATGATGAACCCGTCGACGATGACCCGCCGGCTCGCCGGCGTCGTGAGGCGGATGCCGTTCTTCAGGATCTGCTGATTCACCTTCGGATCGAAATCGAGGTCGTCGTAGGAAACCGCGAAACTGCGATGGGTGGTGAACTGGTTGACCATGCTCAGGACGAGCTTGGGGTTCAGCCGGTAATCGACGGTGTGCGCGAGCCCGAAGGTCCACAGCGGGCTCAGGCTCGCCAGGTCGGCGGAGCCGCGAACGCTCAGGCCGGCAAACGGCGTGAAGCGCCAGTTCAGCGGCGAGTCCTTGCCCATGCGGCGATAGCGGACCGGCAGCGCGACGTTGAACCCGGCGCCGCCGACCTGCGAACCACCGTCGAGCTCGAGGAAGTTCAGATGCACCGGCACGACCACCCGGATGGTCTCGCCGCCGAAATTCAGCAGGGTGCCGGAAAGATCGTACAGCGTCCCTTCGAACGCGCCCGCTTCGAACGCCCCGGCGTTCAGGCCCAGCGAAACTCCGCCGAAGCGCGGCTGCGCCGGACCACTCGCGGCATCGAGCCCTTCACCCAGCTCGGCGAGGTCGGTGAAGCCCTGGCCGGTGAACGTGGCGTTGGCCGCCAAAGCCGTGGCCGCGGTCGGATTGCCGTCGGTCACCGCGATCGGCGAGGTGCGGGCGATCGCGCGCAGGAAATCCGCGACCACGCCGGCGCCCTGCGTCTTGAAGAACTGCTCGATCTGGTCGTCGACGGCCTCCCGCGACGCGCCCGTGAAGGTGCGGGTGAACCCTGTGGGCGTCAGCGCAAGCGTCACCGCGGTGCCGGGTGCGTTGCCGTCAAAGCGCACGGCATCGCGCACGCCCAGGAACGTCACGTTGCCCGCGTACGCGCGATTCGTGAGCGACTGGAAGGGTCCGCGGGTATTGATGAGGGCGCTGACGAAATCGAAGAAGTTTCCCGAGCCGGCGGTGAGCGTGACCGGCGGCAGGGAATCGTTCGTGACGGCGGTGGCGGTGAAGGGCTGGGCGGCGGAAAGCCGCGCCAGCCCCGCGCAGAACACGAGGGCGGCAAGCGGAGCGAACTTCATGGCGACGTGGGAGCGGGGCGGCCCCGCGGCGGGTTCCACCGCGACGGCGACACCAACGCGGCGGCCCCGGCACGCTGGGCCAGGTTTGAAGCGGTTGCCGGAGCGGAACCGTTCCCGCACCGGGGTGAAAACGGACGCAGTCGTGCCTATCGGCCCGCCGCCCGGACGCAAGACCGCCGGGGTTTATGCCACAAACTGTCACGCGCCGGGTCCCGGCGGCTGGCGGCGTTGACAGCCGGGCGGATACGCAGCCACGTTGCGGAAATGCCCAAACGCGCCGTCCTCCTCGTCAACCTGGGTTCTCCGGACTCCACTGCCGTCCCCGACGTCAAACGCTACCTGGGCGAGTTCCTCGGGGACGAGCGGGTCATCGACAAGCCGGGCCAGCCCTTCCGCAGCCTGCTCGTGCATGGCATCATCATTCCGTTTCGCGCCAAGAAATCGGCCCATGCCTACGAGCAGGTGTGGACGGCGGAGGGCTCGCCGCTGATCGTCACGTCGCGCCGGATCCGCGACCAGCTCGCCGGCCGGCTGGGTCCCGACGTGCCGGTGTACCTCGGCATGCGCTACGGCCAGCCCTCGATCGCCGGCGTGGTCGGGCGCATCGCCGCGGACGGCATCGAAGAGCTGCTGCTGTTTCCCCAGTACCCGCACTACGCGATGTCCTCGTGGGAGACCGTGGTCGTGCGCGTCAAGGAGGAGGTCGCGCGCCAGGCTCCGCGGCTGAAGGTGGCGACCGTCCAGCCGTTCTACGCCGACGCCGACTACATCGACGTGATGCACGCCGTGGCCGAGCCGTATCTGCGCCAGCCGTACGACTACGTGCTGTTCTCCTACCACGGGGTGCCCGAGCGGCACATGCGCAAGGCGGACTCCTCCGGCGCGCACTGTCTCACGGTGCCCGACTGCTGCACGACCTGCTCGCCGGCGCACGCGACCTGCTACCGCGCGCAGTGCCTGGCCACGACGCGCGCGTTCGTGGCCCGCGCGCAGCTGCCCGAGGGCAAGTACTCGATTTCCTTCCAGTCGCGCCTCGCCGGGGAGCCCTGGCTCTCGCCCTTCACCGACCACGAGTTCGAACGGCTGCCCAAGGCGGGCGTGAAGAAATTGCTCGTCCTGTCGCCCGCATTCACCGCCGACTGCCTCGAGACGCTCGAGGAGCTCCAGCAGGAGGGCCGCGACGACTTTCTGGCGGCGGGCGGCGAGCAGTTCCAGCAGATCCCGTGTCCCAACGACCACCCGGCGTTCATCGATTTCCTCGCCAACCGCACCGCGCGCTGGCTGAGTGACGGCCGCGTGTGAGCGAGTTTCCGCCCAGACCGCCCAGCTCCCCCGGTCCCGCCGCCGGCGTTGCGTCCGCCCCGGCTTCCGGCGTGCTCGTGCTCGATGCCGGCGGCCGCGTGACGGGCGTCAACTTCGCCGCCCGTTCGATCTGGACCAGCCCGGGCCAGCCGCTGGTGGGCGAACCGTTCGCCGCCCTCTTCGAATTCGAGGTGTTTTCGCGCGAGGCCGACTTCCTCGCCGCCCAGTGGGAGGCGCTGCTCGCGAACGCGCGGCAGCACGAGGTGACGCTGCAGGTCCGGGGGCCTCACGCCGCCAGCCGGCCGGTCCGCGTGCGCCTCGACGCCGTCGGGGAAAGCCCCGCGGTTTACCTCGCCACCGTCAATCCGGCGGAATCCGCGCCGGCCCCCGCTTCCGCCGCAGCGGACGATTCGCGCCTCGCATTCGCGCTGCTGGCGGCCCACGCCGGCTTCGGCACCTTCGACCTCGATCTCGTCGCGGAGCGCGTGCAGTTCTCGCCGGGCTGGAAGCGGCTGCTGGGGTACACCGCGACGGAGATGCCTGCCACGGTCGACACCTGGCACGATCTCATCCATCCCGACGACTCCGCCGGCGCGCCGGACCGGATCGGACGCAAGCTCCCGGCCGGGACGCACGATTTCAACGTCGAGCTTCGCCTGCAGCACCAGCTCGGCCACTGGGTGTGGGTCCAGTGCGCGGGCGTGCAGGTGGTGGGCGAGGACGGCACGCTCGAGCGGGTCGTCGGCATCCACCTCGACATTTCCGAGCGGAAGGAGCTCGAGGACGCGCTCGTCGCCAACGATGCGCGGTTCCACGACCTCGCCGACGCCGGCCCGCTGCCCGCGTTCGAGATCGATTTCACCCGGGGCGCGACGTGGTTCTCGCCCGCGCTGGAGCGGCTGCTGGGCTACGCGCCGGGTGAGCTGCCGCGCGACGGCGAGGCGTTCGGCGTGATCGCGGCCGCCGCCGAGGCTCGCGAGGGCGTCGCCGCCTGGTGGTACGCCCGCGCGCCGGGCCTCAACACGTTCACCGAGCCCGTGCTGCTCCGGGCCCGCGACGGCCGCGAGTTCACCGCGATCCTCGGCGCCTACCGCACCCTCAGCCGGCGCCGCGACCTGCAGCGGGTGATCGGGTTCGTGTGTCCGCTGCCGCCGGGCCTCGCCGGTCCGCCGGGCCTGACCGCACCGCTGGTGGAAACCGGCTTCCAGAGCCTCGCCGAAGCGGTGCTGATCTGCGACCACCGGCGCCGGATCCTCTTCGCCAACGCCACCGCCGGGCGGCTCCTGCAGGTCGACCCGGGGGCGTGCCGCGGCCGCGCACTGGGCGACGTGCTGCGGCTCGTCCACCGGCAGACTCTCCGGCCCGCCGACGATCCCGTCGACGCCGCCCTCACCTCGCCCGGCCCGCTGCCGCTGCGCAGCGACGACGCGCTCGCGTCGGTTGCCACGGGAGCGCCGCCGGTGCCCGTGGTCTGGACGGCCCGCGTCGCCGCCGGGCCCGACGGGGCGCCGCAGGGCGTGGCGATCGTCTTCCGCAATCCCGACGAGATGTCGCTGACGCCGGAGGAGCTCGTGCGCGCGAATCGTTTCGAGACGCTCGGCCTGCTCGCCGGGGAGATCGCGCACGACATCAACAACCTGCTCGCGACCGTGCTCGGCGCGATCTCGCTCGGTCGCGACAACCGCGACTATTCCGGCCTCACGGACGCCGAGCAGGCGTGCCTGGCGGCCAAGGCGCTGACCCGGCAGCTGCTCGCCTTCGCCAAGGGGACCGGTGGCAGCCAGAGCGTCTGCCCGACCCGGCCCATCCTCGAGGATGCGATCCGGATGGCCGGCGCCGGTGGCACCGCGGCGATCGGCCTGCACGTGGCGGATGACGTGCACCCGGTGCTGGTCGATCGTCCGCAACTGCTGCAGGTTTTCCAGAACCTGGTGCTCAACGCGCTCCAGGCCATGCCGCCGCCGCCGCACCAGCCGCAGGTGCAGGTGCGCGCCGTCAACGCCACCGTCAGCGAGGACCAGGTCCCGGGCCTCGCGCCCGGCGAGTACGTCGAGATCGAGGTCCGCGACAACGGCACCGGCATCAAGCCCGAGCACGTGGCGCGGATCTTCGACCCGTTCTTCACGACGAAGAAGCACGGCACTGGACTCGGTCTCGCGACCGTGCTCTCGCTCGTGCGCAAGCACGGCGGCCAGATCGGCCTCGACACGCAGGTCGGCGTCGGGACGGCGTTCACCGTCTACCTGCCGAAGGCCGACCGGCCGGCGGAGGTGCAGGCGCGGCGGGCGGCTTCGCTGCGGTTCGGCACGGGGCGCATCCTCTTCATGGACGACGATCCGAACATCTCCGTCCTGACGGGCCGGATGCTCGAGAGCCTCCATTACAAGTTCGACCTGGCGAAGGACGGCGACGAAGCGCTCGCGCTCTATCGCCGCTACCTGAACATCGGGCGCCCGTACGATGCCGTCATCCTCGACCTCTCGGTGGTCGGCGCGATGGGCGGAGAAGCCTGCTTCGCCGCGCTGCGCCAGCTCGATCCGGACGTGCGCGCGATCGTCGCGAGCGGCTACGACAACGAGGACGTCGCGCGGAAGTTCCTCGAGCAGGGGTTCTGCGGCTACCTCACGAAACCCTACCGCGTGTCGGACCTGGGCAAGGTGCTGAAGGCCGTGCTCGGGTGACCCGGGCCCGCCGTCATTCGCGCCAGGTGAACGCGTGGCACAGCGCCACGCCCGCGGCGTCGGCCTCGTCGAACGCCAGCGTGCGCCCGTGCCCGAGCAGCGCCATCACCGTGCGCGCCATCTGCTCCTTGCTCGCGCGGCCGGCGCCGACCACGGCCTGCTTCACGCGCAGGGGCGGGTATTCGAACACCGGCACCGCGCGCAGCGCCACGGCCGCGATCGCCGCGCCGCGCGCCGCGCCGAGGATCTGCGCCGTCTGGAAGTTCTGCACGTAGATCGTCTGCTCGAGTGCGACGTGGCGCACCGCGGTCCCGTCGAGGAACTCCACGATCGCGCGATGGATCTCCGCCAGCGCCTCGGGCATCGGCCGGCGCGCCGGCACGCTCACCGTGCGGCAGCGCAGGAGCAGCGGCGCGCGGCCCGGCGCAAATTCCAGCAGCGCAAGCCCGGTTCCCCGCAGCGAGGGATCGACGCCGAGCACGACGCCGGCAAACGGCGGCGCGGCGCGGACGCCGCGGGACGCGTCGGCCGTCTCCGCCGCGGCCAGGGACGGTGCGCGCGGCGCCGGCAGCGGCCTGCCCGCCAGTTTCGCGGCCCACATTTGCCTGACGTTCATGCGCGCCATGGAGTCAAAAGAGCAGTTTCAACCCCGCGAGGAAGCTGAGCGCGAGCGCGATATTCTCGAACGTCCGCTGCTCGATCCGCAGCACCAGTTTCCGGCCGAACCAGGCGCCCGCGAGCACGAGCGGCGCGAGCGCGAGGTTCAGCGTGAAGCTGGCGGCGTTGATCAACCCGAGGTGCACCATGAAGGGGACCTTGAAGAGGTTCAGCAGCAGGAAGAACACCGCGCCCGTGCCGACGAAGTCGAGCTTGGGCAGGCGCATCGCCAGCATGTACACGGCCATCAGCGGGCCGGCGGCGTTGGCCACGAGCGTCGTGAAGCCGGCCAGCACGCCGATCGTCGGCGGAAACCACGCCCCGTGTTCCGCCTCGTGGCCGGAGAAGCGCCGGCGCGCCACGTGCAGGACTGCGAGCGACAGGATGATCCCGCCGATGAGCGCGCGGGCCTGGCGCTCGTCCACCCGGTCCAGCGCCACGTAGCCGATGACCACGCCCGCCGCCGTCCACGGAAACAGCCGCCACAGGTGCGGCCACTTCGCGTGCCGCCAGTACACGCTCGCCGCCACGACATCGCCGAAGCACAGCAGCGGCAGCACCATGCCGGTCGCCTGCTTCGCCGGCATGAGGTAGGTGAAGATCACCACCGCCAGCATGCCGAGGCCGCCGATGCCCGATTTGGAGATGCCCACGATCAGCGCCGCGAGCACGGCGAGCCCCCACTGCCAGGGTTCCAGGTTCATCGCCCGCCTCCCGCCGCGGCGCGCCGTGCTGACCGCGCTGCTCCCGCGCCCGCGGCGACCGTCATGAGGCCGCCTCCGTGAACGTACCGTCCCGAACCTCGAACACCTGCCAGGCACCCAGGTCGGCGTCCGGCAACGCCGTGCCCGACGCGATCACCTGCGCGGCCGGATCGACCGCCGCCCAGAAGCGGGCGCGGCGCACGGGGTCGAGCTCCCCCAGCACATCGTCCGCCAGCAGCACCGGCCGCACGCCGCTGCGCGCCTCGAACCAGGCGGCCTGCGCGAGCCGCAACGCGAGCACGAAGGAACGCTGCTGTCCTTCCGACGCGAAATCGCGCGCCGGCTTCTGGCGGACGGAAAACTGCAGGTCGTCGCGCTGCGGCCCCGCCAGCGTGGTGCGAAACTGCTGGTCGCGGGCGCGGCCGGATTCCAGCCGGGCGCGCAGCGCCTCGACGGAGGGCTCGGCGAAATGGGGCGCATAGGCCAACCCGGCCGGCTCGGCGTCGTCGCTCAGCCGCGCGTAGCCCTGGCGCAGGGCGGCGTCGAGCGCCGCGACTCCCTCCGCGCGCCGCTGCATCAGCTCGACGGCCGCGGGGGCCAGCAGTTGTTCGAAGGCGCCCAGCTCGGCGGGAGCGGCGCGGCCACTCCTGAGCAGGGCGTTGCGATCCGCCAGGGCGCGCGCGAACACCTGCAGGGTGCGCAGGTAGCCGGCATCCATCGCCGCGAGCGTGAGGTCGAGCCACCGGCGCCGCAGGGACGGGGCGCCGCGCACGAGATGGAGGTCGAGCGAGGAAAAGACCACGGTGGGAAAACGTCCCAGATGATCGGCGAGCCGCGTGACCCGCGCCTGGTCGCTCCACAGTTCCTTGCCGTCGTGCCGCAGCTTGATCGTGACCTGCGTCGCGCCCTGCCGCTCATGCTCGAGCGCGAACGCGAGCGCCGCGCACTGCTGGCCGTGGCCGATGAGCAGCTTGGGGTCGGTCGTCCGGAACGACCGCAGCGCCGTCACCAGCCCCGCGGCCTCGAGCAGGTTGGTTTTGCCCTGGCCGTTGCGCCCGAGGAGGAAGTGCTGGCGTCCTTTGAACTCGAGCGCGGCGAAGCCCACGTTGCGAAAATGTCGCAGGGTGAGTTTCCGCAGGTGCATGGGCGGTCGAAGTAGCGGGTAGCGCGTAGCACGTAGCGAGTAGAAATTTCTCGCCCACCGCCGTCCGGGCGGACCGTGACCAGCAACCGGGATGCGCCCCGGTCGTCCGGATCATGCTCGCTACTCGCTACTCGCTACTCACTACTTCTCCCCCGCCATGTCCTTCGAGTCCTCCCTCGCCACCACGGTCCGCACCTTCCAGGCGCTCGCCGACATCCGGCCCGCGATCGACCGCGCCGGCGACCTGATCCTGGCGACGCTGCAGGCCGGCCACAAGCTGCTCATCGGCGGCAACGGCGGCAGCGCGGCGGAGGCGGCGCACTTTGCGACGGAGCTCGTGGGCCGCTACGCCCGCAACCGGCGTTCGCTGCCCGCGATCGCGCTCTCCTCGGATGGTTCGCTGCTCTCGTGCGTGGGCAACGACTACGGCTACGAGCAGACGTTCGCGCGGCAGATCGAGGGCCTGGCGCAGCCGGGCGACCTCGTGGTGCTGCTCACGTCGAGCGGCAATTCGGCCAACGTGCTCGCGGGCCTGCACGCCGCGCGCGCGCGGGGACTCGCGAGCCTCGCGTTCCTCGGCCGCGGCGGCGGCCGGGCGAAGGGCCTCGCCACGATCGATCTCGTGATCCCCGGCGACAGCGGCGCCGCCGCGCAGGAGGCGCACCTTTTCCTCATCCATCACTTCTGCGACCGGATCGACGCGGCTTTCGCGTGATCGCCGCCGGCGGCGCGCGCAAGCGGGCCGCGCCCGCGCCGCACCGGCCGTAGTCGGGCAACGCCCGCGGCGGCGCAGACCGGAGCGGAAATCGGGACTCCCTGCCCCCGTCGCAGGCGACGGAGCGCCTTGCGTCTCCCTGCCGTAATCCGGACCGGCGGCTGGGCGGTGCATTTCTGCGCCGGGCCCCGAGCCCGAATTCTCTTCATAGCAAAACGCCTGGATGAGCCGTGGCACCGCTGATGCTTGGCCCGACAGCGCGACCCGTCCGACCCGAACCAGCAACCATGAACCCATCCAGGCTATGCCGTTATTCGACCGCGCTGCACTGATTGCAATTCCGTTCACCGTCATACCTCCGCTCATTGCCCAGAGCGCGCCCGACCGCCCCGGCAGCGAGGCGATCGTCACCCTCGAGAAGTTCGTCGCCAGCGAACGGAACGACGACCCGAACTACGTGCTGCCGGCGCAGCCGGTGGAAAGCGCCTTCGGCTTCGCCAAGACGCTGGCCGAGACGCCGCGCTCCTCCTCGCTGATCAGCGGCGAGACCATCGAACGTTTCTCGCTCTCCGCCGTCGAGGACCTCGCCCGCGTCGTCCCCGGCGTCTTCACGACCACGCGCTTCGGCATCCAGGGCGGCATCGACGTGCGCAATGTTCCCGCCGACACCTATTTTCGCGGCATGCGGCGGCTCTCGCTGCAGGGCAACGCGCGCAGCGTGCTCGCCGCCATGGACAGCATCGAGGTCGTGAAGGGACCGCCCTCCCCCATCTTCGGCATGGGAAAGATCGGCGGCTACACCAACGCCACGCCGAAGTCCGGCCGCGCGAAGAACGGCAAGTACCTCAGCGAGCCCGAAGGTTTCATGCAGGCGATCTTCGGCTCCTATGATCGGAGCGAAGCCTCCTTCGGCTACGGCGGCCCGCTGAAGGCCGGCAAGCGCCGCGGCGGCTTCTACGTGTACGGGTTGCTCGAGGACTCGGAATCGTTCGCCCGCGGCGTGCCCATCGAGCAGGAGATCATGCAGGCCTCGCTCAGCCTCGACGACGCCATCGGCCCCTGGCGCCTCGAGTCCGGCTTCTCCTACCAGGTCTCCCGCACCGCCGGCGCCCTCACCGGCCGCTTCACGCAGGATCTCGTCGACACCGGGCGCTACATCCGGGGCACCCCGCTGGTCAACCTCGACCTCAACGGCAGCGGCGTCATCGGCATCCGCGAGATGTTCCGCGCCTCGCCCGTGACGGGCTCGATCAGCGGCAACAACCTCCCGCTCATCCAGACGTGGACGTGGCCCCTCGACGGCAACGGACGGCCGCTGCCCGTCGATCGCTTCCCGAAGGTGAAGGGCATTCCCCTCAACATGTACAATTACCTGGTGGCGAATCCGTCGAAGGATCCCACCGGCCTGCTCCGCGCGCAGGGCATCGGCGGTCCGCGTCCGGCCAACGGCAGCGGCCAGGTGCCGGTCGGCATGGTGCTCGATCCGACCACCGTTGGCTACGACACGCTCGACATGCGCCGGTCCGCCGCCTTCGAGCGCAACCTGCGCGCCGAGCTCGTCACCGGCTACTTCGATCTCATCTACGACCGCGTGCCGGACTTCACGGTGAAGAACCAGGTGTTCTTCGACAGCATGGACCAGTACAAGATCTCCAACCAGCCGTTCAGCCCGAAGAACGACGTGCTGCTCTGGGAGAACAAGCTGACGGCGGTGAAGCGGCTGCGCTCCTCCGACGACGGCTTCGGCATCAACAGCCTCGCCTCGGTCAACTTCCGCTACACCCGCGCCAACACCAAGAGCAGCGGCGGCGACTATGGCACGCACCGCACCGACGCGATGGCGTCCACCTGGGTCGACGAGCGCGGCGGCATGGTGCCCAACACCACGTTCGCGAATCCGTTCGAGAACGACGACCCGGCCAGCGATGACAGTTTCCCCTGGACGTCGCACGGGCGCACCTCGTTCACGGAGACGGGCGCGGGCCTGATGTTCGATCTCGATTACCGGCGCCGCACCAACCTCATCGTCGGCGGCCGTTACGACCTCTCCAAGGCGCACAACTGGAATTACGGCGGTGTCTGGGCGCTCGGCGGCGCCGGCACGTCGAACGCGAACCCGCTCCGCCAGATCACCGCCACGACCTCCTCGAAGGGCACCGACGACGGCGCCTCCTGGAGCGCGAGCCTCTCCCACCTCCTGCCGTATCACCTCCGGCCGTACGTCACGGTCGCGCGCTCGAGCCTCGCGCTCGACGGCAGCGACAACCGGATCGGCGACAACATCATCGCGGCGGGCCACATCGGCAGCGCCGAGCTGAAGGAGGCGGGGATCAAGACGAGCCTCTTCAAGAACACGCTCTTCATCGCCGGCTCCGTCTACCAGCAGACCCGCATCATCCTGCAGTCGCCGGACGAGGACCCCGCGGCCGCCGCGGCCACCGCGGGCGCCTTCGCCAGCTCGACCCGGACGACCGGCGGCGAGTTCGAGATCAAGTGGGTGCCGACGCGCCGCTTCTTCATGACCGCCTACGCGCTGAAGCAGGAGACCGAGTTCCGGCCCAATTCCGGGGGCACGATGCTGGTCGACGCCCGGACGCTGGGCTTCGAGGACGTGGTCGACGCCAGCGGACGCGTGATCTACCCCGCGGAAGCCTTCCTCTACGGCGGCCGCAGCCGCGTCACGCTGCCCGAGGGAGTCGACGCGTACAAACTCAAGGGCGGAAACCCGGAGGTGCAGGCCGCGCTCACCGCCGGCTATACGCTCCGCTCCGGCCTGGGGTTCACCTTCAGCAGCAACTATCTCTCCGCGGTCAACACCGGCCGGCTCGGGATCGTGCGGCTGCCGAGCAACCTCATCTACAACGCGAACGTGTTCTTCGGCCTCGAAAAGTGGTCGGTGAAGTTCGACGTCTTCAACCTCGCCGATGAGCGCTACTTCAAGCCCCGCACGGGCGACACGCTCGGCGACGCCCTCGCGCAGGCCATGCCCGGCCGGCGCTGGCAGGTGACCATCCGCCGCGGCTTCTGAGCCGCCGGGACCGCCGGCGACCGCCGGCGGTCCCGTTCCTCCCTCCCCGGTTTCCCCGCCCTGTATCCAGGGCTTCCCTACCATGACGCTGTTCCGTTCCCTCGCCCTGGCGGCCGCGCTCGCCGCCGCCCCCGCCGTCTCCGCCGCCACGCGGACGTTCGAACTCACGACCGCCACCCTCGCCGACATCAACGCCGCCATGGACGCCGGCGCGCTCACGTCGGAGAAGCTGATCCAGCTCTACCTCGCGCGCATCGCGGCCTACGACCGCGCCGGGCCGAAGCTGAACTGCGTGATCACGCTCAACCCGAAGGCGCTCGAGGAGGCGCGCGCCCTGGATGCGGAGCGGTCGGCGCGCGGCCCACGCTCCCCGTTGCACGGCGTCGCCGTCGTCCTGAAGGACCTGATCGACGCGGCCGGGCTGCCCACCACGGCGGGCTTCACGCCCTTCGGCGCCCCGGTGCCGCCGCGCGACGCGACCATCGTCGCCCGCCTGAAGTCCGCGGGTGCGATCGTGCTCGCCAAGGTGTCCACGACGAACTGGTTCGGCGCCGGCTTCGACGCCACCCACCCGATCGGCGAGAGCCTCAATCCGTACAACCTCGCGCTCTCGCCGGGCGGCTCCAGCAACGGCTCGGGCGTCGCCATGGCCGCGACATTCGCCACCCTCGCGATCGGCACCGACACCAGCGTCTCGGTGCAGAGCCCGTCCTCCAATTGCTCCATCGTCGGCATGGTCGGCTCCTACGGCATGGTGAGCCGCGCCGGCATCGTGCCCCGCGGCGCGACCCAGGACCGGCCGGGTCCGATGGCCCGCAGCGTGTACGACGTCGCGGCGCTGTTCTCCGTCATCGCCGGCTGGGACGCGGAGGACTTCACCACCTTCTCCCCGATGGGTCACTTTCCGCAGAGCGACTGGTCGCAGGAGCTGCGGAGCGCCTCGCTCAAGGGCAAGCGCCTCGGCGTCCTGCGCGAGATGATCCCCGCCGGGCCCGAGTTCGCGGAAGGGCGCGCGGTCTTCGAGCAGGCGCTCGCCGACCTGCGCGCCGCCGGAGCCTATGTCGTCGACCCGATCCTCACCGGCAATCCCGACATCGCCAGGGACACCAGCCAGGGCCGCGGCCGCACGGCCGAGTACGAGAAGTTCGCCTTCACCGACGCCTACCTCGCCCGCCTCGGCGCCGCCGCGCCGTTCAAGTCGACCGCCGACATGATCGCCAAAGTCGGCAAGGACAAGTTCAGCGCCTCCATGCTCACGGCCGCCGAGCTGCCGGCGCCGGACCGGAGTCCCGACTACCTTGCCCGCTACGCGGCGCGGCAGCTGTACATCGACCTCATCGCGGACCTGCAGGAGCGCTTCAAGCTCGATGGCTTCGTGCAGCCCTTCACCCTGGTGGTCGCGCAGCGCGAGGCGGCGCGGAGCGGTTCCGGCGAACGGCGCGGCGGCAGCTACGGCGACCGGCCGGGCGTGAACAACCTCACGTCCACCACCGGGCTCCCGGCCGTGGTCGTGCCCGGCGGTTACCTGACGTCGAACAACTTCCCGATCGCGATCCAGTTCCTCGGGCGCGCCCACAGCGACCTCGCCGTGCTCCGGCTCGCCTATGCGTACGAACAGGCCACGAAGCGCCGGCGGTCACCCGCCACCACGCCCGCCCTGCCCGGCGAAACCTTCACCTACGAGGTGTCCCATGCCCGCGTTGCCCAGGCTCGCTAAGTCGGCCGCGCTGGCCCTCGCGCTGCTCGCGGGCGCCCGCGGCGCCACGTTCGACCTGCAGACCGCCACGCTCGCGGACATCAATGCCGCGATGGACGCCGGCGCGCTTACGTCGGAGAAGCTCGTCGGCCTTTTTCTCGCCCGGATCGCCGCCTACGACCAGGCCGGGCCGAAGATCAACGCCGTCATCACGCTCAATCGCGAGGCGCTCGCGACCGCACGGGCGCTCGACGCCGAGCGCCGCGCGAAGGGCCCGCGCTCGCCGCTGCACGGCGTGCCGGTCGTGCTGAAGGACCTCTTCGACACGAAGGACCTGCCGACGACGTGCGGCTTCCTGCCGATGAAAGACTCCCGCCCGCTGCACGACGCCACCGTGGTGAAGCGCCTGCGCGAAGCCGGCGCGATCATCCTCGCGAAGGTCAACATGAGCGACTGGTTCGGCGTGCCGAAGAAGGGCGACCAGAGCACCATCCTCGGTCGCACGCTCAATCCGTACAACCTCGAGCTCACCCCGGGCGGCTCGAGCGGCGGGACCGGGGCCGCGCTCGCCGCCGGCTTCGCCCAGGTGGGACTCGGCAGCGAGACCGGCGTATCCATCCGAAACCCGACGTCGAACAACAGCCTCGTCGGCCTCGCCCCGACGCGCGGCCTCATTCCGCGCACGGGCCAGACCATGACCTCGTTTGCCCAGGAACGCTGCGGTCCGATGGCACGGTCGGTCCACGACGTGGCGGTGGTCACCGACATCGTGGCCGGCTTCGACGCCGAGGACCTGCTCACGGTCCAGTCGCCCGGACGCACGCCCGCCGCGTCGTACACGACCGTCCTCAAGCCGGACGCGCTCCGCGGCGCGCGGATCGGCGTGTTTCGCGACCTGTTCCGGTCGGGTCCGGCCCACGCCGAGGGCGTGGCGCTCGTGGAGAAGGCCATCGCCGCGATGAAGTCCGCGGGCGCGGTGATCGTCGAACCCGTGAGCACCGGCCTCAACCTGTTCCCCCTGCTCGCCGAGACGCGCACCAACTACTACGAGGCGCAGTTCTCCTACGACCTCTACTTCCGCCGCCTCGGCCCGCAGGCGCCGATCCGCAGCGTCGACGAACTGCTCGCCAAGGGCGGCGCGCTGGTGAAACCCAGCATCGCGCAGGCCCGGCGGGAGTTCGCGTCGCTCATGCACCATCCCGAGTATCTCGCCCGGCGCGACACGCAGGAGACGCTGCGCGACGCCGCCATCGCGCTCATGGACCGCTACCGGCTCGACGCGCTGGTGTATCCGTTCAAGTCGCTCCCGCCCGAGCCGCACCTTGCCGAGAGCAACCGCGAGAAGGACAACCCGTTCAGCTCCGTCACCGGCCTGCCCGCGGTGCTCGTGCCGGCGGGTTACACCGCCCGCGAGAACGGTCCCATCGCCCTGGAGATCCTCGGCCGGCCGTTCAGCGAGCCCACGCTCTTCGCCCTCGCCTACAGCTTCGAGCAGGTCACGAAGCTCCGCCGGCCCCCGCCCGCCACGCCGCCGCTGCCCGGCGAGCGTTTTGAATACCAGCCCCGCTCCGCGCCGGTCGCTTCCGCCGGTCAATGATCCTGATTCCCGCCCCGTTTTCACCATGCCCGCCCTGTTCTCCCTCGCCCGCACGATTCGCCATCGCGCCGCCGTCCTCGGTTGCGCCGCCGCCGCGTTCTCCGCCGTCGTTTCCACGCCCCTTCCGGCGGCTCCGATCGCGTTCGACGTGCTCGAACTCACGGTCGCCGACGCCCACGCCGGGTTTCTCTCCGGACGCTTCACCGCGCGGCAACTGACCCAGGCCTACCTCGACCGCATCGCGGCCTACGACCTGCAGGGCCCCGCGATCCGCTGCATCGTCTCGGTCAATCCGCAGGCGCTCGCCGACGCGGACCGCCTGGACGCCGAGCTGGCACGGACAGGAAAACTCGCCGGTCCGCTCCACGGCGTGCCGGTCCTGGTGAAGGACGAAATCGACGTCGCGGGCATGGCCACGACGCAGGGCACGGTGGTCTTCAAGGACTACGTGACACCGCTCGACGCGTTCGTCGTCGGCCGGCTGCGCGCGGCCGGTGCGATCATCCTCGCCAAGACCACGCTGAGCGAGTTCGCGGGCGGCGACACCTACAGCGCGCTCACGGGGCACTCCCGCAACCCCTACGCACTGGACCGCACCGTCGGAGGATCGTCGGGCGGCTCGGGCGGTGCGCTGGCGGCCAACTTCGGCCTGCTCGCGCTGGGCGAGGAAACGAGCTCGCCCCTCAAGCGCCCGGCCGCCTGGGGCGCGCTCGCCGGCCTCCGGCCCACTCCCGGGCTCATCAGCCGCACCGGCATGTGGGACGGCCATCCCGTGCCCACCGCCCAGATGGGGCCGATGACGCGCACCGTCGCGGACCTCGCGCGCCTGATGGACATCATGGTCGGCTACGATCCCGAGGACCCGATCACGGCCTTCGGGCTGCAGCACACGCCCGGGACCTACACCGCGTACCTCGACGTCAACGGCCTGAAGGGCGCCCGCATCGGCGTCATCCGCGAGCCGATCGGCAGCGGTTCGCGGCCGGAATCCGACGATTTCAAGAAGGTCGACGCGCTCTTCCAGAAGGCCCTTGCCGACCTCCAGGCCGCCGGAGCGACGGTCGTGGACGTGAAGATCCCCGACCTGCGCGAACTGCAGGCGAAGCGCGGCGGCGACCCGGCGCTCACCGCCGAGGCGCTGCGCGTCTACCTGGCGCGCAACCCGAATTCTTCCTTCAAGAACCAGGCCGACATCGACGCCCATCCCGCGATGGCCACGAGTTTCAAGACGACCGTGGCGCAGTACCGCGCTGCGCATCCCGAGAGCGCCGCCGCCGGCGGAGTCGGTTACACCGGAGGCCGCGGCCGCACCGGCGGGCGCAGTGCCGACCCGGCCCGCATTCTGGAAGGCATCCGCGCCCGCGAGCGATTGCTGCAGAACATGGCCCGGGCGATGGCCGACGCCGGCGTCACCGCCCTGGCGTACAAGGCGGTGGAGCACCAGCCGACGTTGATCGCGGACGCCACCACGCCGCCGTACAAGAGCAACGGCGGTGTCGTGTCGTTGAACACCTTCCTGATCCACACGCCGACGATCACCGTGCCGATGGGTTTCACGACCGACGGCATCCCCGCCGGCCTGGCGTTCCTCGGCCTGCCGTTCAGCGACGCCGCGTTGATCAAGCTCGCCTACGCCTACGAGCAGACCACCCGCCACCGCCGGCCCCCGGCCTCCACCCCCGCGCTGCCGGCCCGGGCCACCGCCGGAGCGCAGTAACGGGGATTCGAATACGGCCCGGCCCGCAGCCCTTCGATGGGCGCGGCCGCCGGGATGAAAACGTTTCATCGACCCCGCACTTTACGGGCGACGACATCGTGCCAAGGATGGAAGTGGTCCGCGACGGCCAACCCCGGTTTCACCGGCCGCGCGCACCGCTTCGTCCATGAAAACCCTGCCCTGTCTTCTCGCCACCGGCCTCGCGCTGGTCTCCTCCGCTCTCGCCGGCTCCGCGGTTTCGGCCCCCGCCTGGCTCGAGTCCTATTATCTGAACCCGGATCCCGCCAGCGTCTCCGCCGATGTGCGGCGCCTGAGCGAAAGCGGGTTCCTCGACCGCTCGGAGAACAGCGCGGTCGCCATCGGCTTCCTCGCCGCGATCTTCAGCCGCCATCCGGACCGAGTGGAAGGCTGGGTGTCCGGCCTGGGCGACCTTCCCGAGCGGCACCGGCGCCTCCTCGCCGCCGCCGTCTGGCAATCGGGTCACGCCGAAGGCGGGGCGGTGCTCCGCGCGATGGCGGCCCGTTCGCCGGTGCGCGAAGAGATCGAGCGGCTCGCCTCGCTGCCGCCGCCGGTAATTGCCGAGACCTCGGTGGTATCCGTCTCCTCGATGCGGCTGCACTGGGGCGCGTTCCTCGCGACGGGCGACGAGCGGCACATCGTCTCGATCCTCGACGCGTTCGGCCGGAACGAGCCGGCGCTCACCACCGCCGCCCGGCTGGCGCTGGCGCGGCACGCCGCCGTCCATCCCCGCGTGATGGCCATCTGTCGCGCTCAGCTCGACCGCCAGCCGGAGGAGATCCGCAGCGAAGTGCGGGCCGCGCTCCACGCCGCGGCCGACCTGACGCGCTCCTGAGCGCCGGCCGGGCCGCGCATCAAAGGCCTTCATCGAGGCCGCCGCGCTCACGCGTTCTTTTCATCCCGACACCCGCCGCCGGCGCCGGCATCGCGGGTGCTGTACGGGATGGGTGCTGCTCCGTTTCATTCCTGTGTCGCTGCTGCTGGCGGCGATTGCCGCGGTCTCCGGCCCGGCCTCGGCGGCGTCAGACGAGGCCTCGCCGGCGGGCGTGGCCCGCCTTTACAGCGCCCCGTGGATCGCCGGCGATGAGGTGCGGGACGGAGCGGGAGAGTTCAGCGTCTTCCTCCAGGCCGCGCAACTGCAGCGCGCCCACCGCGCCGCCGGTCTGGTGGTGATCGGCGACCGCAACGGGATGTTGCGCTCCGGCGGCGAGCGTGCGCTCCGGCTGGTGGTCTACACCGGCGTGGCCGTCGTGAAACTGGCGCCCGGCGGCGCGGTCGCGCCGGGGCCCGAGGTCTTCCTCACCGCGGGCACCCTGGCGCCGGAGCGCGCCGAGTCCGTCCTGCGCGAGTGCCTCGCCCGGCACGGCTCCCCACCCGCCGCGGCCGAGCCCGAGCGACCGACCGCCGCCGAGGTCGCTGCGATCCGCGCGCACCTGAAGCCGTTCGCGACGGCGCTGCTGCAGGCGGCATCGGTCACGGTGGCGGCGCACCAGGAATCGTCGCGCTAGGGGCAGAGTCATCGATCGTGCAGCCGACGCCACGGAAGAGGCGGCTCCGCCGGCGCCGCGGCTGCGTCGGAACCGGACTCATGCCGTTGAGGTGGAGCCGCCTGTCCCCAGGCGGCGGACGTGCGACGGACCGGTTCGCAGCGGCTTGAGGACTAGCCGCTCCACCGTTCAGTGCGGCCGTTCGCAGGGCTGCTTTGAAGTCCAACGGCATGAGTCCGCTGAGCGCAGCCCGACGCAACGGCCAGGACTGGTTCGAAACCGCGGTGCCCGCGCCACGGGCGCGGGGCGCGGCTTTTCAAGCCGGTTACCGTGGCCCTGTATCCGGATTCGTCCCGGGCGGGCGCACCTCGTACTCCGCCCAACGCTCGATCAGGGCCTGCACCACCCGGCGTCCCACGCGGTGCGCCGCCTCGAGGGCGGGCAGGTAGGCGGAGTAGCCGGGCCCGAGTTTCTCGCCGCTGAGGCTTTCGGCCGCATCGCCGCCGGGCCACTGCATGTCGAAGTTGCTCGCGGTGCGGAGGACGAGGACGCGCGAGAAATCGGCCCGCTGCGCGCGCGACAGCCAGGTCAGCGACTGAAGCGTGCCGGTGTCCTCCATGGCGGTGGTCACGTAGTTCCCGGCGCCGTCGCTGTAGTACTTCACCCAGTCATTGGCCCACTGGTTGAGCAGGCGGCCATGCCAGTAGGTCGAGGCCGCGAGGTTGTCGCCCTTGAGCACGAGCGGCGGGCGCTGCGCGTTCGGGAACCCGCGGTAAAGTTCGCGCCGCCGCTGCATCGGCTCGGAATCGGCCAGCGGCGTGTCGCGGGTCAGTTGATACGCCCATTCGACCAGGCCGGGCTGCAGCCGGTAGGCCTCGCCCTCGCTGCGGTCGACCGGCGGCTCATAGGGGCGCTTCTTCCGCAGCGGGATGTACCCGGTCGGCCAGCCGGCCGGAAGTTCGCGGGCGTCGATCTCGTGGCCGAGGTCGCCGTCCACCACCCATTCCGCCCACACGGCCGCCCCGAGCGGCGCGTCGTGCGGGTCCACGCCCGCGATGCCCGCCACCAGCCAGTAGCTGCGGGACAGGTCGAAACGCGGGTCGAGCCCGAGCGCCATGATCGTCGCCGCGGCGCGCGCCGTGCCCACGCCGGTGACGACACCGAGGATGCTGCCGTCGGCGTTCGTGCGCAGGTCGCGATAACCCTGGGGAAACGGCCACACGCGCGTGAGTCGTTCGCGTTCGACCCAGAATTGAAACTCGCCCGGCCGGTCGCCCGTGTCCGCGCCCGGCTCGAACATCGTCACGACGACGACCTTGGGCCGAAGCACGTCGGCCGCCCCGGCGGGGCCGGCCGCGGCGAGCAGGAGGGCGGCGCAGGCTGCGCGGCGGAACAGGGAGGGCATGGTCCGTTTGTCAGCATGTCCCGGGCCGCGGGCAAATCGGTACTTGCGGACCGCGGCGGCTCGCGTTCGCTCGCTGCTTTCCATGAGCACCTCCGCCCCCGCCAAAGAGAACGCCGTGATCAAGACCGCCTACGGCGAAATGACGATCGCCTTCTGGCCCGACGTCGCGCCGAAGACGGTCGAAAACTTCAAGAAGCTCGCCCGCGAGGGCTTCTACGATGGCACCGCCTTTCACCGGATCATCAAGGGCTTCATGATCCAGGGCGGCTGCCCCAACACCAAGGAAGGCGCCCGCGGCATCCCCGGCACCGGCGATCCGGGCTACAAGGTGAAGGCCGAGTTCAACTCCAAGTCCCACGTCCGCGGCGTGATCTCGATGGCCCGTTCCGCCCACCCCGATTCCGCCGGCTGCCAGTTCTTCATCTGCCACGGCGACGCCCGCTTCCTCGACAAGCAGTACACGGCGTTTGGCGAACTCGTCCAGGGCGACGACGTGCTCGAGAAGATCGCCAGTATCCCCACCAAGTCCGGCGGCGGCGGCGAGAAGAGCACGCCCATCGACCGGGTGGCGGTCGAGAGCATCAAGATCGTCGCGGCGGCGTGACGCAGTTCAGCCCGAGGTGACGCTGCCTCGAGGTGGAGCGGCCTGTCCCCAGGCCGCTTTTTTTGCGCCCTCGAACGCGCCTGCGCGCCGGCGACCGAGCGTTTCACCTCAAACCGTCGCCGCCACCCGCGCGCCGACGACCGACTCGGCGATGTTGCGCGGCTGCGCCTCCGCCTCGCCACGCTCCTGGTTGAAGCGCATCGAGACGGTCTTGGAGACGCCGCGCTCCTCCATCGTCACGCCGTAGATCGCCTGCGCCGCCGAGACGGTGCGCTTGTTGTGGGTGATGATGATGAACTGCGACTCGTTCACGAACTTCTTCAGCAGATCGGTGAACCGCCCGATGTTCGATTCGTCGAGCGGCGCGTCGAGCTCGTCGAGCAGGCAGAACGGCGACGGCTTCACCATGTAGAGCGCGAACAGCAGCGCCACGGCGGTCAGCGTCTTCTGGCCGCCGGACAGCAGGGTGATGCCCTTCAGCTTCGTACCTGGAGGCTGCGCCACGATCTCGATGCCGCTCTCCAGGATGTCCTCGGCCTGGATCAGCTCGAGGTGCGCCCGCCCGCCGCCGAAAAGCGTGTGGAAGGTGTACTCGAAGTTCTTCCGGATCTGCTCGAACGTGACCTGGAACTGCTGGAGCGAGGTCTGGTTGATTTCGTCGATCGCCTTCACCAGCTCGGCCTTCGCCGTGGTGAGGTCGTTGACCTGGCCCGAGAGGAAATCGTAGCGCTGCTTGAGCTCCGCGTACTCCTCGATCGCGACGAGGTTGACCGCGCCCATGCTGCTGAGCCGCTGGCGCAGGGCGTCGACCTCCACCTTGACCGCCGGCCACTCCGTGGCGTCGAGGGCCGCGAGGTCCGCTTCGGTCGGTTCGCCGCGCGCCTCCTTCTTCTTCCGCCGGCGTTTCGGGGCGGCGTCCGCCTCCGGATCGCCGCTCCCCTCGCCCGCCGGCGCCGCCGGTGCGGCCCCCCCCTCGTCCTCGTCCTCGTCGAGGTCGAGCGGCTTGAGCCCCTCGGGTTCGTCATCCGCGCGCCAGAGCTGGCGCCGCCAGTCGATCGTGCCGACATCGGTCTGGAACTCCCGCAGCACCTCCTCCGCGAGGAACTGGGCGCGCTGGCGGTTCTCGGCCAGCTTCACCTCGTGTGCGCTCAGCTGGTCGTGCGCGGACTCCGACTCATCGCGCACGGCGTGCTGCGCCGCCTCGAGTCCGCCGATGTCGCGCTCCAGCCCGGCGAGCTCGAGCCGGACCTTCTCGACCTGCTCCTGCGCCACCGCGAACGTCTCGGCGAGCTGCGCGGCCCGGCTGCGCTGCTCGGCGGCGGTGCGCTCGAGCTCGGACGTCTGTTCGGTCCACGACTCGATCTCGGTCTGCCGCTGGACCAGCAGCTCGCTGAGCTGCTGCCGGCGGCGTTCCATCTCGCCGAGTCCGCGGTCGATGACCTCCACCTTCTGGCGGCGCTCGGCGAGTTCGAGGCGGGCCTGGGCCAGCGTCTCCCGCTTCACGTCGCGGTCCGTGCGCACCTCGACGATGCGCGTTTCCAGCTTCTGGATCCGCTCGCGCTGCGCCGTCGCGGTGGCGTCGGCTTCCGCCAGGCCGGCCTGGGCCTTTTCCCAGCGGGCATGGGCCTCGTTGCGCGCTTGCTCGAGCCCGGCGAGCTCCTGCTCCATCCGGTTGAGCCGGTTCGCCACGTCCTCGGCGTTGCGCTGCGCGCCGCGCTGCTCCGCCTGCACGGCGGCGAGGGTCTGCGTGGCGGCAAGCACGTCGGCGCGGCGCTGCTCCAGCGCCTGCTCCGCCTCGGCGAGCCGGGCGTGGAGCGCGTCGATCACCGCCTTCTGGTCATCATGAAGTTTCTGGTCCTCGGCGAGCGCCCGGGCGGTCTCGCGCAGGTCGATCTCGCGCTGCACGATGCTGTGGGCCGCGCGCTTGCTGCTGTGGTGGCCGCCGTAGACGAGCCCGCGGCGGTCGACGAGGTCGCCCTTGCGCGTGGCCACGGCGAGGAAGCCGAAGCCGGGATTGGCCTTCCAGAACTCGAGGAACGCGCCGAGATCGTCGGCGAGGTAGGATTCGCGCAGGACGCCGATCGCCGGATGCGCCGGATCCGTATCGCCGAGGACAGACACCGCGGGCACCAGACCGGGAGGCAGTTCGAAATGCCCCTCGGAGCGCAGCCCGATATCCGTCACCCGCAGCACCGCCGAACCGATCTGCTCCGTCTCGAGCTGGGCGAGGATGCGCTGGGCGGTGGCAAGGTCGCTCACGCTGATCGCCTCCGCGGCGGCACCGAGGATCGCCTCGACCGCCTTGCCCGCGTCGGGGCTGACGGCGAGTCCTTGCGTGATCGGGACGACCTTCGCGCCCTGGAGCGCGGCGTCGAGCCGGCCCTGGAGGACGGCCTTCGCGCCCTCGCCGAAGCCCTCCCACTTCTCCTGGAGCTGCTGCAGCAGCCGGAGCCGAGCGGTGCGCTGCGCAAGCTGGCGGTCGATCTCCTGCAGCTTGCGCTGCGCATCGCGGAATTCCCGCGTGAGATCGGTGATCTGCTGCTGCGCGGTCGCGACCTCGCTGCCCGCCCGGGACTTGCCGGCGACGGCCTCCTCGACGCGCGCCTCGAACTCGGCCGCAACCTGCGCGGCGGCGGCCTGCGCCTGGCGCACGCCCTCGAGTTCCTGCGCCAGCAGGTCGTGCTTGTGCACGCTCGTCTTCTGGTCGACCTCGTAGCCGGAGCAATCCGTGCGCAGGCGCGCGACGGTGCTCTCGATCTGCAGCAACTGGAACTTCGCCTGGTTGAGCTCCTGCTCGAGCCGGCTCAACTCGCCCTCGACAATGCCGAGCTCGCGGTTGCGCTGCTGGAAGACGGCGTCGCTGCCGCCGAGCAGCTCGAGCTGCGTCTGCTTGTCGGTCGCCCCCGAGTCCGCCTGCGCCGCGACCTCGCGGAGCTGCATCTCGATTTCGCCGAGCGTGTCGCGCGAGGATGCCAGCCGGTCCTCGAGCCCGCTGCGCTTGATCTGCGCGAGGTTGGCCGCGTTTTCGGCCGCCTCGCGCTGGGAACGCAGGTCGAACACCGCCTGCTGCGCGTCCTGCACGCGCTGGTTGAGTCGGCTGCGGAGCCCGCGCTTTTCGGACAGCGCCGCCTCCTGCGTCTCGAAGTTCTGCCGGCGCTCGTCGGCGGCGGCGCGGAGGGTAGCGACCTTCGCCTCGAGCTCGCCCAGCGTGGAGCTGAGCTGCGCGTGGTGGAAGCCGCTCCAGGCGAGCGCGAGATGACGGAGGCGGTGGTTCACACGCTTGTAGCGCATCGCCTTCGCGGCCTGCCGGCGCAGGCTGCCGATCTGCCGGCCGACCTCGCCGATCACGTCGGCGACGCGCGCGAGGTTCTGGTCCGTGAGCGCGAGCTTCTGGAGCGCCTCGCGGCGCTGCGACTTGTACTTCGTGATGCCGGCCGCCTCCTCGAACACCGCGCGGCGCTCCTCCGGTTTCGACGACAGGATCTGGTCGATCTGGCCCTGGGCCATGATCGAATAGCTGGTCCGGCCGATGCCGGTATCCATGAAAAGCTTCTGGATGTCCTTCAGCCGGCAGGGCTGGCCGTTGAACGAGTACTCGCTCTGGCCGTCGCGGTGCACCCGTCGCATGATCTCGATCTCGTGAAACTCGCTGCCGAGCTGCTTCTCGCAGTCGGTCAGCAGCAGCGAGACCTCGCACAACTGGGCCGGCTTGCGCGTGTCCGCGCCCTCGAAGATGACATCCTGCATCTTGCCGCCGCGCAGCGCCTTCGCGCTCTGTTCGCCGAGCACCCAGCGGATGGAATCGGCGATGTTGGACTTCCCGCAGCCGTTGGGCCCGACGACCGCCGTGACGCCCGGCTCGAAGCGAAGCGTGGTCGGGTCCGCGAAGCTTTTAAAGCCGTGAAGCTTGAGCGCCTTGAGATACATGCAGGGAAGAGCGGCCGATTGAAGGCCGGCCCTTGTGCCCGGCAATGGAAAAACCGGAAAGGTTGTTCACAGCAAACTCACGGCGGGGCCGCATGTCCGCGGTGCCCCATTTCGCGGCGTCGCGATGCCATGCGCCATCCCGCGCACGCGCTGCTGCCGGCGCGCGGCCGGCGAGTCCGGTTTGACCCGTGGCACTCGCCGACCCCAGGCTCCACGTCCCCGAACCCCGATGCCGTCCATGACTCACCGCCTCCCCCTCCTCGCCTGCAGCCTTGCGTTCACGCTATTCCTGCCGACCGGCCTGGTCTCCGCCCCCCGCCTCCCCGGGATCGGCGCCGCGATGCAGGCGAAAATCGACGAGCGTGAGATCGCCGGCGCAGTGACCATCGTCGTGAACCGGGACCGCACGCTCCACGTCGAGGCCACCGGCAAGGCCGATCTCGCGTCCGGGCGGCCGATGGCGCCGGACTCGCTGGGCTGGATCGCGTCGATGAGCAAGCCGGTCACCGCCGTCGCCGTGCTGATGCTCCAGGACGAGGGCAAACTCGACGTTGCCGATCCCGTGGCGAAGTACGTGCCGGAGTTCGCCGCCCTCCGCACGCCCTCGGGCCGGCCGGCCAACCTCACGATCACGCAGATCCTCACGCACACGTCCGCGCTCGGCGAAGCGCCGCTGGCGGAGACGCTCAAGGCCCGGAAGCTGGCGGACCTCGTCCCCGTCTGGGTCGCAGCCAAAATGACCGGCGAGCCCGGCGCCCAATGGCGCTACTGCCAGTCGGGCATCAACCTCGCGGGCCGCATCGTCGAGGTCGTGAGCGGCATGAGCTTCGACGCCTTCCTCCGGCAGCGCCTGTTCGAGCCGCTGGGCATGAAGGACACGACATTCCACCCGAGCGCCGCCCAGCGGGCGCGGCTGGCCGTGGGGTATTCGAAGTCCGGTGACACGGGTGCGCTGACCGTCGCCGCGCCGCGCCCCGGCTATGGCGAGCCGGAGAATCCGCCGCAGGGCAACGGCGGCCTGTTCTCCACCGCGGAGGACTACGCCCGGTTCTGCCAGATGCTGCTCAACCGCGGGACGGCCGGCGGGCGACGCTACCTGAGCGAACGTGCGATGCGCGCGCTGTCGACGGTGCAGACCGGGGAGCTTCCCACGGGCTTCTTCAGCGCGGCCGAGTTCGGCAGCCGCGGGAGCCATTACGGCTGGGGCCTCGGGACGTGCGTGCTGAAGACCCCGCACGACGGCGTCGCCGCCATGCTGTCGCCGGGGACGTTCGGCCACGGCGGCGCGTGGGGCACGCAGGCCTGGATCGATCCGGCCAGGGGCGTCGCGTACGTGCTGATGGTGCAGCGCGCCAATTTCCGCAACAGCGATGCCAGCAGCGTGCGGCAGGCGTTCCAGGAGGCCGCGGCGGCGGCGCTCAATCGCTGAGGCGGCCGTCCACGGACTCCTTGGCCAACGAGTCAGCCGGGTGGAGCGGCAGGTCGAAGACGGGATGGACAGGATGGCTTCCTGGCGAGCCCGCGGCCTCTGCTGCGCTTCCGAGCGCAGCGGCTTGAGGACAAGCCGCGCCACCTTTCCCTGCAGCGAAAGCAACCTCATCCTGTAAATCCTGTTCATCCTGTCTCCGACCTTTACCCGCAGATGGTTGCTCTCCGACCGGGCGAGCCCCTTTGAGACAGGAGAGACAGGATGCACAGGATGGTTTCCCGGCGTGCCCGCGGACTCTGCTTCATCGTCGCGCTTCTTCCTCCGCCGTCATGGTGGAGCCGCCTGTGAGCTTTTCCCCTGGGAGCGCGGCCGTCCCCGGCCGTCGGTTCGATCCTGGCGGCCGGGGACGGCCGCGCTCTCCAGGCGGCTGATCTTTCGTCGCTTCCGAGCGAAGCGGCTTGAGGACAAGCCGCGCCACCTTCCCTGCAGCGAAAGCAGCCTCATCCTGTAAATCCTGTTCATCCTGTCTCCGACCTTTACTCGCAGATGGTTGCTCTCCGACCCGGCGAGCCCCTTTGAGACAGGAGAGACCGGATGCACAGGATGGTTTCCCGGCTTGCCCGAGGCCTCTGCTTCATCGTTTCGCTTCTTCCGCCGTCACGGTGGAGTCGCCTGTGAGCTTTTCCCCTGGGAGCGCGGCCGTCCCCGGCCGTCGGTTCGATCC
>ERZ761602.1049-NODE-1049-length-53645-cov-42.857940_pt1 | contig 53645 bp, 58 predicted proteins | sample MGYA00512165_ERZ761602 | MGnify/ENA primary metagenome ERZ761602 (study PRJEB28899, sample SAMN02445085) | bioreactor sludge metagenome | biome: EBPR sludge; isolation source: Thorneside wastewater treatment plant | place: Australia: Brisbane, Thorneside...
GCAACTGATTCGTAATTAGTAGGTCGGAGGTTCGAATCCTCTTTCCGGCACCAAAAAAACAAGGGCTTGCCATGTTGCGCAAGCCCTTTATTTATTGTCGTAGTTTCTGGCGTAGTGCCTACGGATGCCGCATCGGGCACCCGTTCGGGCACCATCTGGATTAAGATCCGGCGTCGTCCAGATGCCGGTCCGTCCGCTCCAGCACCTCCAGCGCCGCTTCAATCGCCGCGCGTCGCCCGCCGTAAGTCGCCGCCAGCCGATCCAGCCGCGCTCTCGAATCTGTCCCAAGCCGCACCGGAACCACCCGGTTTTCGGTGCGCTGCTCATACGACTTTTTCGCGCGTTGCTGCGCGGTTGTCTCTATTTTTTTGTTCATGCGAGCAGTATACGATATTTCTAAAATATTTTCATTACCCTATTGACTATCGTATACGATATCGGTAATATAGGAACCATCGAAGGCGGCGCGGGGCCGCCAGGGAACCTGGAGAAGATAATGGAAACGCCGCGCTACTACCATGACACGAAAGAGCAGTTCGCCGCCCGCCGCCACGATTTGTTGAGGAGCGCAATGAAAGAGTCGCATCGCGCGGCACGCTGTCCGAACAGCGCGATCCCGACGGCAATGAGGTGTTTTCCAACATGGAGCTGTTGCGCCTCGCCCTGCCGCGCCGGGTGTTCACCCTCTCGCAAGTCAAATACGCCATCGACCGCATCAGTTGGCTGTACGAGCATCGCGCCTTGATCGGCGGCTTGGAATTCACCGAGGAGCCGGAAATCTTGCGGTTCTTTTACGGCCGACTGAAACCGGTGTCCGACTGGCAGGAAAAACTGGTGGCGCGGTTCCGGCAGGATTTTGGCGACAGCTTGTAGGACGATGCGAAAAAGGCCGCGTCGGCGGCCTTTTGCATCGCTCCGTTCAAAAGCTGCCTAGCCGGCGCGCGGCTCAGCCGCGACCAAGACCAGATTGTCGCGGTGAATCAACTCCGGCTCGTCGATGTGGCCGACGGACGCCTCGATCCGGCGGGTGGTCTTGCCGATCAACAGCAAGGCTTGATCGGTGGCGTAGTTCACCAGCCCGCGCGCGATCTCATCGCCCGTCGGGTCCAGGCAGGACACCAGATCGCCCCGGTCGAAACGGCCTTCCACCGCCGTCACCCCGACCGGCAACAGACTTTTACCATCGGCGCGCAACGCCCGCGCCGCGCCGCCGTCCAGCCGTAGCCGGCCCTTGACCTGCAACTGCACCGCCAGCCACTGCTTGCGCGCCGCCAGCGGGCTTTGGCTCGGCCGCAGTAAAGTCCCCAAATTCTCCCCGGCCGCGACCCGCCGCAGCACCTCCGGCTCGCGCCCCCAGGCCAGCAGCGTGAACGCGCCGGAGCGCGCCGCCTTGGCCGCCGCATGGAGTTTGGTGGACATACCGCCGCTGCCCAAGCTGCCGGCTCCGCTCGCCATCGCTTCCAGCGCCGCATCGCCGGCCTTGCCTTCGCCGATCAGCCGCGCGTCGGGGAACTGGCGCGGATTCTTGTCGTACAGCCCCTGCTGGTCGGTCAGGATGACGTACAGTTCGGCCTCGACCAGATTCGCCACCAAAGCGCCCAGGGTATCGTTGTCGCCGAAGCGGATTTCCTCAAAAGCCACCGTGTCGTTTTCGTTGATAACCGGCACTACCCGAAGCCGCAGCAGCGTCCGCAAGGTGTTGCGGATGTTGAGATAGCGCTGGCGGTCGGCGGCGTCTTCGTGAGTGAGCAGAACCTGAGCGGTTTGAATCCGATGGCGGGCGAACGCCGATTCCCAGGCTTGCACCAAGCCCATCTGCCCGACCGCCGCCGCCGCCTGCAAATCGGCCAGCGCGGTCGGCCGTTGCGACCAAGCCAAGCGGCGCATCCCCTCGGCCACCGCGCCGGACGTGACCAGCAACACTTCCCGGCCGGCTTGATGCAGCTCCGCCATCTGCGCCACCCAGGCGTCGATGGAAAAACTGTCCAAGCCCTGGCCGTCGTTGGTGATCATGGCGCTGCCGATCTTGACCACCCAGCGTTGGGCCGCGCCCAACTGTTCGCGGGTCTTGCTAAACATCACGTGCCCCGTCATCGACTGGCGGCGCGGTCGCTGGGTTCGTTTCAACCGCCCGCGCCCGCTGGATGGCTTCCAGCCGTTCCATCACCGCTTGCGCCAACGCCTCGGTTCCTTCCCCGGAGAGCGCGGAAATGGCGAACTGCGGGCCACGCCAGCGCAGCGCGCGGCGGATCTTCGCCACCAGCGGCTTGCGCTCTTCTCGCGGCACCATATCCAGCTTGTTGAACACCAGCCAGCGTTCCCGCTCCGCCAGTTCCGGACTGTAGCGTTTGAGTTCCTTCAGGATGATCCGCGCGTCCTGAATAGGATCGCCGCTGTCGCTATGGGGCGAAACGTCGATGACATGCAGCAACAGTCGAGTGCGCGCTAAATGCCGCAGGAACTGAATCCCTAAACCCGCGCCTTCCGCCGCGCCCTCGATCAGTCCTGGAATATCCGCCATGACGAAGCTGCGCAACGGCCCGACTCGCACCACTCCCAAATTGGGATGCAGGGTGGTGAAGGGATAATCGGCGACCTTGGGTCGGGCGGCGGACACGGCGCGGATCAGGGTCGATTTGCCGGCGTTTGGCATGCCCAACAAGCCGACATCGGCGATGACTTTCAACTCCAGCCGCAGATCGCGCGCCTCGCCCGGCGTGCCCGGTTTGGACTGGCGCGGGGCGCGGTTGGTGCTGCTCTTGTAGCGGGTGTTGCCGAGGCCGTGAAACCCGCCGCGCGCCACCAGCAAGCGTTGGCCGGGTTCGACCAGATCGCCGATCAGTTCGCCGGTTTCGACATCGTGCGCCACGGTGCCGACCGGCACGACCACGCTGAGGTCCGCGCCGCCTCGGCCGGTGCAATTAGCCCCCCCGCCCTTTTGGCCGTGTTCGGCCCTAAACAGCCGGGTGTAGCGATAATCCGCCAGGGTGTTGAGTTCGGCGTCGGCTTGCAGATAGATGCTGCCGCCGTCGCCGCCGTCGCCGCCGTCGGGCCCGCCCAAGGGAATATACTTCTCCCGCCGGAAGCTGACGCAACCGTCGCCGCCGTCGCCGGCCTCGACCCGGATGGTCACTTCATCGACGAATTTCATCGGCTTTCCTCAAACCGGACCCAAAAGAAAAGCCCCATGCGGGGCTTTCGCTGCGCCCGGATTCCCGGCTCACTGCGGCGCCGGGTAGACGCTCACATATTTGCGGCTGAACGGGCCCTTGGTTTCAAAGGTCACATGCCCTTCCACCTTGGCGTACAAGGTATAGTCCTTGCCGCAACCCACGTTCGCGCCCGGATGGAATTTGGTGCCGCGCTGGCGGACGATGATGTTGCCCGGAATCGCCAACTGGCCCCCGAACAGTTTGACCCCCAAACGCTGCGCCTGAGAGTCGCGCCCGTTGCGGCTGCTGCCGCCTGCTTTTTTGTGTGCCATGGCTCAATCCTCTTGAACGGACGCCGCTTCCGCTTTTTGCAAAGTCGGTGCTTCGGCCTTTTGGGTCACCGGCGCTTCGGCTTTGCGCAAAGCGGAGGCGGACGATCCGCTGATGCCGTTGATTCGCAATTCGGTAAAGCTCTGGCGGTGGCCCTGGGTTTTGCGATAGTGCTTGCGGCGACGGAATTTGATAATCAAAACCTTGGGTCCGCGCCCTTGGGATTTGACCGTGGCGCTGACCCGCGCGCCATCGATGTAGGGCGCGCCGACCTTGACCTGATCGCCGTCGGCGATCATCAACACCGTATCAAACTCCACGGAAGCGCCTTCATCAACATCGAGCTTTTCGACTTTGAGGGTCTGACCCTCGGCCACCCGGTATTGTTTGCCCCCGGTCTTGATTACAGCGTACATGATGAACTCTCCAAAACGATTCGGCCGTCCCGACTAAAGGGGGAGAATTCTAGCGGCGCGGCCGGTCGAGGTCAAACACATTCCTAGCCCCTTCGGCGCTGGGCCGCCTGCCTTGACCCTCTGGCGGTCAATCCGTAGCATGACGGGGGTTTTCATCCAAGCCGCCTGCCTTATGAATATCGAACAAATCCGCGTTCCCATCGCGGACGACCTCCATGCCGTCGATGCGTTGATCCGCCGCCAGCTCCATTCGGACGTGGCGCTGATCAATCAATTGGCGGGTTACATCATCGACGGCGGCGGCAAGCGGTTGCGGCCGGTCACCGTGTTGCTTGCGGCCCGAGCCTGCGGTTACGGCGGCCGACAGCACATCGACGCCGCCGCCATCGTTGAGTTCATCCACACCGCCACCCTGTTGCACGACGATGTGGTCGATGAATCCAGCCTGCGGCGTGGCCGGGAAACGGCCAATGCGCTTTGGGGCAATCAGGCCAGCGTGCTGGTGGGCGATTTTCTGTATTCGCGCTCGTTTCAGATGATGGTCGGCATCGGCAGCATGCGGGTCATGGACATCATGGCGGATACCACCAACACCATCGCCGAGGGCGAGGTGATGCAGTTGCTGAACTGCCACGATCCCGACACCACCGAGGAACGCTACATGGCGGTGATTCACTGCAAGACCGCCAAGCTGTTCGAAGCGGCGGCGCGACTGGGCGCGGTGCTGGCCGAGCGACCGCGCGAGGAGGAGTTGGCCCTGGCGCGATACGGTTTACACTTGGGCACCGCGTTTCAGTTGATCGACGATGTGTTGGATTACAACGCCTCCAGCGCCGAGATGGGAAAAAACATCGGCGACGATCTGGCTGAAGGCAAGCCCACCCTGCCGCTGATCCACGCCATGCGCCACGGCGCGCCCGAGGAGATTCGCCTGATTCGAAGCGCCATCGAACAGGGAGGTCTGGAGCATATCGAGATTGTGACCCGCACTATTGAGTCGACCGGGGCGCTAGACTATACTTCGCGCCTCGCCGCGAAAGAGGCCGACCGGGCCATCGCCCATTTGCCGATGCTTCCGGAATCTCCTGCCAGAGACGCATTGATCGGCTTGGCGCGGTTCGCGGTCAACCGCCGTTATTGATCCCCTGTCGGGGTGTAGCTCAGCCTGGTAGAGCGCTGCCTTCGGGAGGCAGAAGTCGCAGGTTCAAATCCTGTCACCCCGACCACCTTCTCGATCCCCTTGCCGCACGGCGCGAAAAGCCTCTGGCGGTCGCTTCTCAAGCCAGCGCGTCTAACAAACTGCCCAGCGCTTTGTCGCTGGTCTGGATGATTTTGGCTCCCGCCTGAACTTGATAGAGCGCCTGGCGTTGTTCGAGCAAGGCTTGGGTGATGTCCCCGGTGGGTGAAATCATCGAACGACCTTCCGATGAGGTTCCGCCGCTCGTGGCATTCCCTGATTCAGACGACACCACGCCCTGACGGGCGATGGCGCCCGCGCTGCTGTCCATCAGCCTCATGCCGGACTGAATACTCGCGTAACCTGAATGCACCGCGCCGATCATCTGCGCTCCTTAAAAATCGCCCGAACTCAATTGCGACAACGCGAACGAGCAAGACCCATTTAGATGTTAATAATACACGATTATTGTAATTCATCTTTTATATTGTATCAATAATAAAATACTTGTAATTGAATCGAGCTAGCCCTCTACCGACTCACCCGTTTGAATCTCGCTCAACAACTGTTCGGTCAACCCGATCATTTTTCTGACGGCTTCAGCAGGCGATTCGATGGCGATATCGCCGACTTCCCAATACTCCACCCGCGCCTCATAACTGGGGAAATACGCTTTCAACATCGGTTCATGCTCGCGTCGGCTTAAGGCGATGATCCGGTCCGCCGCGAGAAAATCGGCGGGGTACACGGTCAATGGGCGACGCGGCTTCTCATCCGAGCGAATGCCCAACGCTTGAAGCGCCTCCAGGCTATAGGGCGACAAGGGGCCGGGATTGCGAAACACAGTGATATCCGGCGCCAGGCCCCGCGAATCCGCCCGCCAAGACAGATCGCGCTGCTGCGCATGATGGTTGAAATACAGCTCGCAAAACCGGCTCCGGTAGTAGTTGCCGGTACACAAAAAGAGGAGGTTTTTCAAATTTCATCCCATAAAAAACAATAAATTATCTTAAATAGCCGCCATCAGTTCAGGCCCTTGACTGGTCGGGCGGTTGACCGCAGTCCCCACTGGCCAAAGCCGGATGCACTCTGCGGGATAGGAACGCAGAAATGGCAGCAACTTTTCGGGATCGCGCGCGCCGGGGTCAAGCCAGCCGTCATAATCCTTCGGCTCTAGAATCACCGGCATCCGGTCGTGAATCTCCCCGATGCGCTCGTTGGCTTGCGTCACCAGAATCGTGCAGGATTCCACGGCTTGCCCCTCCCGTTCCCAACGCTCCCACAAACCGGCGAACACAAACGGAGCGCCATCTTGCAAGCCGATGAAATAAGGTTGTTTTCGATCATCGATCTTTCGCCACTCATAAAAACCGTCGGCGGGGATCAGGCAGCGGCGCTGGCGGAACGCCTGACGGTAAGTCGGCTTTTCCGCCACCGTCTCGGCGCGGGCGTTGATGGTGCTGTATTTCACCCGAGGCTCCGGCGACCAGGCCGGAATCAAGCCCCAACGCAGCCAAACCAGTTCCCGACCGCCGTCGGCGACAGCGCGGACGCCCAGCACGGTTTGATTGGGGGATACGTTGTAGCGCATCGAATAGCCGGCGGGTAGCGGCAAGCCCAGTTGTTGGGCCAAGACCTCGCCTGAAACTGCCTGAATAAAACGGCCGCACATGCCAAGACCTCGCTGTGATAGTCTGCTGATGCCCATCCGTCGGCGGTCGCTACCCGCCGCGAAGATTTTTCCAGCTGCCGGCTAATAGGACCGCCATGAATCTCGAACGTTGTGACTGGTGCGGCGGCGATCCGCTGTACGTGCGCTACCACGATCAGGAATGGGGTGTTCCCGTCCATGACGACCGCGCGCTGTTTGAAATGTTGGTGCTCGACGGCGCGCAAGCCGGGTTGAGTTGGTTGACGATCCTGCGCAAGCGGGAAAACTACCGATGCGCGTTCGATGGTTTCGATCCGGAACGGATCGCCCGCTACGATGACCGGCGCATCGCGAAACTGCTCGCCGATCCCGGCATCGTCCGCAACCGGCTCAAAATCGCGGCGGCGGTCAACAATGCCAAGGCTTATCTGACGCTTCGCGACCGGCACGGCGCGCTCGGTCCCTTCCTCTGGCGTTACGTGGATGGAACGCCGCGCCAGAATGCGTGGAACTCGCTGGCCGAGGTGCCGGTTAAAACCCCCGAAGCCGAGGCGATGAGCCGGGATTTGAAGCGGCTCGGCTTCAGCTTTGTCGGCCCTACTATCTGCTACGCCTTCATGCAAGCCGCCGGCATGGTCAACGATCACCTGACGCGCTGCTTCCGCCACCCGGAACTCGCGAAATCCACCTCAATCTCGGACTGAACGAACGGGGTGACTTCACCGGCTTTTCGCATCCGCTTTCGAAGTCTGTAGAAAATCCTGGATGGCCTGCCAGTACTCGCGATAGCGCTGAAGATCGTTGTGGCCGGCGTCAGCAATGATCGTTTGCACCTTCGGGCCGCGCCAAGCCTCGAACAACCGTTGCGAATTTCGGCCCGGAATGATCTCGTCGCGCCCGGCCACGATCATGCGCAGCGGCGCGTCGATTGCCGGCGCGAGCGCGGCGGAATCGTAAAGATCGCCGAGCGCCCAGCGCACTGGCAAGAACGGATAAAAGTTGCGCGCGATCTCGGTGATGCTGTCGAAAGGGGTGATCAACAACACGCCCGCGACCGGCCGTCGGCTGGCGAGATAACTGGCGACGCCGCTGCCCAGGCTGCGGCCGATCACCGCCACGCGGGCGGGGTCGATATCCGGCTGGCGGACGAGATGATCGTAAATCGCCAGCGCGTCGGCCAACAGATGCCGCTCGCTCGGCTTGCCGCCGCTCAACCCGTAACCTCGATAGTTGAGCAAGGCCAAATCCCATCCGGCGAAGACCGCGCTGAACTCCAGCATCCACGAGACTTCCTCGGCGTTGCCGCCGAAGTAAAGCGCCAGCGGCCGCGCCGCCGGACCCGCGCCGGCCGGGACCCGCCAGCCGTGCAAGCGCGCGCCGTCTTGCGCCGCGATAGACACCTCGACGACTCGGGGATGGCGGGCCAGAATCGCTTGAGCGGCGCCCGGCGCGAGCGGTTTCGGAAAGTAGACCAGCTTTTCGCCCGCCGCCCTCAACGCCATTAGCACGCTTCCCCCGAGCAAGGCGACCGCAACCGCCACGACCAGGACGCGCCGGGCGATAGGCCATCCGGCGCGAGCCTCATGTTGGTCCGGCATCAACCGCGCTTGGCGGCTTTTTCCGCCGTTTTGGCGTTGAACTTGGCGGCGTCGATCACGAAGCGTTGGTGCGTCCCCTGACAGATCGGCTCGACGCCATCGTGAGCCTCGACCGCGAATTTCAGCTTTTTCCCCTCCTTTTCGACCAGCTTCACCTTCACCTTCACCGTGAAGCCGGGCGGCGTAGCCGCCGTATGGCTGAGATCAACATGGGTGCCCACCGACTGTTCGCGCGGCCAATCCAGATAGGGGTTCAGGGCTTGAATGCAGGCCCATTCGATCAAACCGACCATGAAGCCGGTGGCGAATACCTCGGGCATGGCCTGAAATTCGGGCGCTTCGGGATAAAGATGGGGGACGGTCTTATCCGGCGGCACGACGAAATCGAACTCGCCGGTCAATCCGGGTTGTAAGTCTTCTCGCATCAGTCAGGCTCCTCGCTGGATGTCACGAATCCCGGCGCGGTCGCCGGGGGGGGCGGCAAGCCGAAGCGCGGTGGGTAACGCACCGCCAGCAAATACAAACCTTCGGCCGGGGCCGTCACGCCGGCTTGGGTGCGGTCGCGCTGTTCCAGCACCTCTCGCGCCCATTCGACCGGTCGCTCGCCCGCGCCGATCGCCATCAACACGCCGGCGATATTGCGCACCATATGGTGCAAGAATGCGTTGGCTTCCACCTCCAGCACCACCCCGTCGCCCTGACGGCGGACGGTCAGCTCGCGGAGGTCGCGGCGCGGGTGGCGAGCCTGACACTCGGCGGCGCGGAACGAACTAAAATCGTGCTCGCCGATCAAGCTCTGACCGGCGGCCCACATCCGGCCGGCATCCAGCGGCCGGTGGCACCACGCGGCCCGGCCCCGCCACAACGCCGACCGGTGCGCTTGGTTGAAAATCAGATACCGGTAACGCCGGGCCTGCGCTGAAAACCGGGCGTGAAAATCCTCCGGCACCGCGCAAGCCCAACTCAGGCTGAGATCCGACGGCAGGTTGGCGTTACCCCCCAAGACCCAGGCCCGATTCGAGCGGATGGCGTCGGTCTCGAAATGCACCACCTGACCGAGAGCGTGAACCCCGGCGTCGGTGCGCCCGGCGCAGATCAGGCCGACCGGATGATCCGCGACCTGGGCCAGCGCCCGCTGCAAAACACCCTGGAGCGTTCTTAGCTCCGGCCGTTGCGCTTGCCAGCCGCGAAATGCCGAGCCGTCATATTGCACTCCCAACGCCACCCGCATCCGCCGCCCCGCTGAAATAAAAATCCCCCGAGCGATGCGGTCGGGGGATTGATGCTAGTCCGACGCGATTACGCGCCTTTGCTGCGGGGCGTTCCACCGTCCTGATACAAAGCGCGCACCATCGGCTTGTCGCGGTTGTAAATATCCCCCCGGAAATGGGTCAGACCGTTCTCGTCCACCCAGGCGGTCCAGTACAGCAAATACACCGGAACCTGTTGCGGCAGGTTCACGATCCGCTGCTTGCCGCTGGCGGCGGCGGCCTTGATCGTCTGTCGGTTCCATTTCGGATCGTGCTTGAGCAGGTATTCCGCCAGTTCCACCGGATTGGACAGCCGGATGCACCCGGAGCTGAAGGTCCGCTGGTTTTGGCTGAACAAACCGCGCGTGGGGGTATCGTGCAAGTAGACGTTGTAGGGGTTCGGGAACATGAATTTGATCCCGCCCAGCGCGTTGCGGGGGCCGGCGTCCTGACGCAGGTGGTAATTGAAATTGTCCTTGCCGATCGCTTTCCAGTTGACCGCCCCCGGATTGATTTGCTGCCCGGCGCTGTTGTAGATGCGGATGTTCTGACGGGCCAGGGAATAGGGGTTGCGCTTGAGCTGCGGCAATTTATCCTTCACGGCGATGGAGCGCGGCACATACCATTTCGGGCTCATCACCAGATAGGCCATGTTGGCGGTAAAGGTCGGGGTCTGGCGTTCTTCCCGACCCACCACCACCTTGGCCTCCATCACCGGCTTGCCGTCCTCGATCACGTTCATCTTGAAGTTGGGAATGTTGACCAGAATGTAGCGCGATCCGAATTCATCGGGCAGCCAGCGCCAGCGTTCCAGATTCAGTTCAACCTGCCGGATCCGTTGGGAAAGCGGCACATTCAAGGCGGTCAAGGTCGCGCCGTTGACCGTTCCGGTTTCCCCCAGGCCGTGCCGTTTCTGAAAGCGGCGCACCGCGTCGCTGACCGCTTTGTCGTAGACCGGGTTATTGCTGGCGTCCGCTTCGGTCAGATCGCCGCTGGCTTGCAAGCGCGCGCGCAAATTCCGCACCTGCGCGCCTTGGGCGCCAACCCCCAACGCCGCGCCCACCGTGGGCCAGCCGCCGGCGTGCTCGACCTTGCGATAGCGCTGCAACACCTCGCGCAACTGAGTATAGCCCTTGGATTTCGGCGGGAGATCGCGCAGCGACTCGGCGATTTTGCCGCTGCCGCCCGACAGCGCCTCGTTCAACACCTGCGCGAGATCGCGAGAGCGGGGTTTGATCGCCCATTCGGGATCGAGCTTGAGGGGCGAAAACCGACCTGCCAGCAGATGAGAGCCGTAGCTCAAATAAGCGTCGGTAAACAACAAATCAAACTCCGCCAGCGTCTTGGCGTCGGCCGCCCCGCCCTGTTGGAGCGCGGTTTCCAATTTTTGCAAGCCCTCGCGACCGTAATCCGACGCGCGCAAGCCTTCTTGGTCGGCCTCGCCCAACGCGCCGAGCAACTCCGCCGCCGCCGGCGTCGGCCGGGCCCGCCGATCTAACCAGGCAGCCTGATAGTTGCGTTGGGCGTAGAAAGGAATCAGATAGTTCAGCTTGCGCAACTCGCGAGACTGCACCACGATCCGGGCCGGCGGAGGCTCGGCGCGGACGTGCTGGCAAATTTGCGCCGCGATCCGGGTTTGCGGCGCGCCGTCATCGGCCGGACAGGGCGGCAACGGCGGCGGCGCGGCGGCGACGTCCTCATGCGGGCCCGCCTCGGCCTTGATCGCCGTCTCGGGCTCGATCTCGTCCTGGGCCGAGCTTTCCTGCTCCGCTTGCAAGCTCGCCACGGTGGGGACCGCTTCAGGACGCGATGGAGCGGCCGGGCCGACAACAGGAGTCCGGGCGGGTGGCGGCCCACCGGGGACTACTTGTTGCGCGGCCACCAGCATGGAATCAAGCGCGCATGCGCCTAATAGCGTGGAAACCAGTATGGAAAAAACGATCCGCTTTGACATAAACGCCAACACCCTGAAACGCTGAGAGGACTTATAATGATGTATCAGCATACCAACAGAGTATCAAAAAAGCCACTGATTTAGGCATTAAAAACAACAGCGATTGAGACCCTTATTATACTTAGATGGGCTTCATTGTGAATAATTCAAGAGCTACCAATGCGATACTTCGCGCAATTCCATTAAAATCTCGTTCAACGGTGCGCCGGTGCTGTCCACGACGCATACCAAATTAGCAACACCGCACAGCGATTGTGTCGCTCCACGGATAATCCAGCCGTGAGGCGGGGTCCATCCCCGCATCCCGCTGAACATCGCAAGCTGGTCGGCGTTGCCTTGCGCGATCCGTCGGTAATCGCGGGCGAACTGCGCCAGGCGGCCCATGTCGTTGTGGCTCATCAGGCCGTAGCCCTCAATCAGGTAGCCGTCATCGCGAAAATGACAGATCACGTTGACGCCGTCCAAAGCCAACAAGCGCCGGATCATGCTCATGGGACCGGCTCCTTCCGCTCCAAGATCCCGAAGGCGGCCTCATAATCGGCGGATTCGTTGGCCAGGACCACACCCATGAACGGCGGCAGGCTGAATTTGCCGGCTTGTTTGTACTGTTCGCGCTGCAGGCCGCTGACCACCACCGACCAATCAAAGCCGATCAAGGTGAATTCCTGGATCGGATAAAACCCCTCCATCCCCGTCACCTTCTCCCACCCGCGCGCCTGCATGGTGGCGATGCTGAGATTGGCCGCGCACATGTGCGCCAACAGATCGAGAGTGGATTCGTTGATCCGATCGGGGTAAGCGATGCGGTGCTCCAGCATTTCCCCGCTGCCCCGGAATTCGAAAGCGGCCATCGCACCGGGCAATTTCATCAAATCGTCAAGTGTGGTCATGCGTATTGTTCTCCTTGTCCCTTCAGCGGTCTAATCGAGGCGGGTTCAGATCATGTCGGAAGGAATGGCGGCCAGCGCCTGGCACATGAAGCCGACGAGATCGTTGATCGAACCTTTGCGGTTGTCGAGCAGACAAAAGACGTTGGCGACCACGCAGACGGTATACCCGGGACCGTGCACCAACCAGCCGCGCGGCGGTAACAAGCCGCTGAGCGGCTGCAAGGCTTCCAGCATGCTGGCTTCCATGTTAACGCTCATGGTGGTGGCGCGGCACATGATGGAGGCCACGCGGGCGTGGTTTTCGCTCAATTCCCCCCGGTAGGAAAAACGGTCGCCCCGATAGGCGTATTCGCCGGCGGCGATCACCCCGGGTTTGGCCAGCAGGTCGGTCACGATGCTCATCCAGTGATGTCCTCAAGTAAGGGCTGGCGTATGATGGATCGGTGCGCGAGCGAGGGAAAATCGCCTGAACCACGCACTCTACATTCAATAACATAGTCAAAGCGGCAGCGAAATGCATCCCGCGGCGCAACGTGGCGGCGCTTCCCGCTCCGGCGTCCGCCGTTTTCATCGAACCCTGATCCGAGACCACTCCTTGTCAGCGCCGGTCGAAAGCTCCGCCCTACCCATCGACGCCCTGCTGCCGGCGATTCTCGACGCCCTGGGCCAGACCACCGCCTTGGTGTTGCAGGCCCCGCCCGGCGCGGGCAAAACCACCCGCGTGCCGCTGGCCTTGCTGGCCGCGCCGTGGTTGGCGGACCGAAAGATTTTATTGCTGGAGCCGCGCCGGCTGGCGGCGCGGGCGGCGGCGCGGCGGATGGCCGAACAGCTGGACGAACCGCTCGGCCGCACCGTGGGCTATCGCACCCGCTTCGACCGTCAAGTCTCGCCGCAAACCCGCATCGAAGTGCTGACCGAGGGCATCCTGACCCGCCGGCTGCAACGCGATCCCGCCCTGGAGGGCGTCGGCGCGGTGATCTTCGATGAATTTCACGAGCGCGGCCTGCACGCCGATCTGGCCTTGGCGCTGTGCCTGGACAGCCGGCGAAGCTTGCGCGAGGACCTGCGCTTGATCGTGATGTCCGCGACGCTGGACGGCAAACCGCTGGCGCGGCTGCTGGGCGATGCGCGCGTCCTCGGCGGCGAGGGTCGCGCGCATCCGGTCGCGCTGCGGTACGCGCCGCGCGACCCCGAGGGGCTCGATTTCAATGTCGTGGTCCGCGCCGTATTGGGCGCGCTGGCCCAAGATCGCGGCGATCTGCTGGTGTTTCTGCCGGGCGGCGGCGAAATCCGCCAGATCCTGCGCCGGCTGGAGACGGAACCGGCTTGCGCCGATCTGATTTTGCGCCCGCTCTACGGCGATTTGCCCGACGCCGACCAACAACGGGCCATCCAGCCCGATCCCGCCGGCCGGCGCAAAATCGTACTCGCCACCCCCATCGCCGAAACCAGCCTGACCATCCAAGGCATCGGCGTGGTGATCGATTCCGGCTGGACCCGCCTGCCGCGCTTCGATCCGCGCAGCGGTCTGACCCGTCTGGAGACCGCGCGCGTCTGCGCCGACGCCGCCGAACAGCGCGCCGGCCGGGCGGGGCGGCTGGGTCCGGGGGTTTGCTATCGGCTGTGGAGCGAAGCCGCCCAACGGCGGTTGCGCCCGCGCCGGATTCCGGAAATCCTCGAAGCCGATCTGGCGCCGCTGGCCCTGGAATTGGCCCGATGGGGCGTGAACGACGCCGGGGCGCTGGCGTGGCTCGACCCGCCGCCCGCCGGCGCGTTGGCCCAAGCGCGGGATTTATTAATCGACTTGGAGGCGCTGGACCCGCAAGGCCGGATCACGCCGGCCGGTCAAGCTCTGGCCGAGCTGCCGGCCCATCCGCGCCTGGCTCAACTGCTGCGCGGCGGCGCGGCGCTCGGCTTAGGCGCGTTGGCCGCCGATCTGGCGGCGCTGCTGGAGGAACGCGATCCGCTGCGCGGCGAGCAGCCCCACGGCAGCGATCTGACGGTCCGTCTGGAGGCTTTAAGGGCATTCCGCCGCGACGGTCGCGACGGGGCGCGCCGCTGGGGAGCCGATCCGGCGGCCTGCGCCCGCATCGAACAAGTCGCCCGACGCTGGCGGCAACGGCTGCCCTTGGAGTCTGGTGAAACCTCCATCGAGGCGACGGCGGTCGGGCTGCTGCTGGCGCTGGCTTATCCGGACCGGATCGCCAAGCAGCGCGACGGCGGCGAGCGCTATCGCCTGGCGAACGGTCGGGGCGCGCGCTTGACCGACGGCGATCCGCTGGTCAAACGCGAATGGCTGGCGGCGGCGCACTTGGACGCGGGCGCTAGCGACGGTCGGATTTGGCTGGCCGCTCCGGTCGAACCGGCCGATTTGGAACGGCGCCTCGCCGGCCGCATTCAAACCGTCAGCGAAATCCGCTGGGACGCGCGCCAGCAGGCGGTTACCGCCCACCGCGAACGTCGGTTGGGCAAATTGACGCTCGATCGCGCGCCGCTGAACGACCCCGATCCCGCGACGCTGCGTCGAGCGATGAGGGAAGGCGTCCGCCAACTGGGCATCGAAAGCCTGCCGTGGACCGATGACCTGCGCGACTGGCGCGCGCGGGCGCTATCGCTGCGCGGCTGGTTCCCGCAACAGGGCTGGCCGGATTTGGCCGACGCCTGGCTGGCCGCGCATTTGGAAGACTGGCTGGAGCCGTGGCTGGACGGAATCACCCGGCGCGAGCATCTGCAACGGTTGGAACTAGCGGCGGCGCTGCGCAATTTGCTCGACCGCGACCGGCAAGCGCGGCTGAACGAACTGGCTCCAAGCCATCTCCAAGTTCCCAGCGGCTCCCGCATCCGGTTGCGCTACTCGCCCGGCGAGCCGCCGGTGCTGGCGGTCAAGTTGCAGGAACTGTTCGGACTGGCCGATTCGCCGCGCGTCGCCGGGGGCCGCATCCCGGTGGTGCTGCACCTGCTATCGCCCGCCCAACGGCCCATTCAGGTGACCCAGGATTTGCGCGGCTTCTGGGAACGCACTTACCCGGAAGTCAAAAAGGAACTGAAAGGCCGTTACCCGAAACATCCTTGGCCGGAGGATCCGTGGACGGCGGTTCCCACCCGGCGCGCGCGGCCCGTCAAGGAGCTGGCTCGGCCATGATCTGGTTCGATAGCGACCCATTCGTCCGGACAGCGCGCGCCGCCCTTCCTACAATTAACCCCAAACCGCGGCGCTCGCCAAGCCGGCCCCGTTTCTTCGCCAGGAATCCATCCTATGTATGTCGCTCTCAAACACCTGCATCTCACCGCCGTGGCGCTGAGCTTCACGCTGTTTGTCCTACGCGGGGTGTGGATGCTGATCGACTCGCCGCGCTTGCGGCGACCTTGGGTTCGGGTCGTGCCGCATGTCATCGACACCGTGCTGCTGGCAAGCGCGCTCGGATTGATCGCGATCCTGCATCAATACCCTTTCGTGCACGGCTGGTTGACCGCCAAGGTAGCGGCTTTGGTCGTTTACATCGTTCTGGGCAGCATCGCCCTCAAACGCGGGTCGAGCAAACCGGTCCGGGCGGCGGCCTGGATCGCCGCGTTGGCGGTCTTTGGCTATATCGTCAGCGTCGCCTTGAGCCGTTCGCCGGCGGGCGCGGGCATCTGGTAACGCTCAATTCCGGGGCCACGGCCGATAACGCTTGGCAAATTCGACGGCCATCCGCTGCCCTTCCTCCAGCTGCAGCGGAGTCAGCTGCCCGGCCAGCCGGTCGCGGTTGGTATTCGCCTTAAGATTGCGATGTTTGGCCGCCAGTTCGTACCAGGCATAGGCGGCCACCAAATCCTGGGGCATTCCCCGACCGTTGGCGTACAGAATGCCGAGGTTGTTTTGCGCCATGGTATGGCCTTGGTAGGCGGCCAGCCGGTACCAGTAAGCGGCGGCGACATCGCTTTGCGCCACGCCCGCGCCGTCTTCATAGAGCAATCCCAAATTGAACTGGGCTTCGATTTGATCCTGAATCGCCGCCTGTCGGTACCAGCGCGCGGCTTCTTCGAGATTGCGCGCCACGCCCAGGCCGTTGGCGTACAGCACCGCCAAGTTGAATTGCGCCTTGGAGTGGCCTTGATCGGCGGCCCGTTCGTACCAGCGGGCGGCTTCGCCGTGATCCTGCGCCGTCCCCAAGCCGCTATCGTGCAACACGCCCAGATTGAATTGCGCCTCGGCTTCACCGCGCTCGGCCAGCGGCCGCCATTCCGTCAGGGCGGTTTGATAATCCCCGCGCGCGAAAGCCATTGCGCCCGCCAAATATTCCGCGCGAACCGAAGCCGCCACGCCCAGCAACACCAGGCAAACCAGCGCTTTATACCGCATCGCCGACAACGCCCCTCAAGGGATCGCTCATCGGGGAGATCCGAATCCCATCGCCATCAAAGTCGGACGCGGTCACGACGCCCGACCTCGATGGCATCATCAATACTTAAACAGCACGCGCAAGGCATTTTCCTGGGCCAAACGGGTCGCTTGCTTGGAACCATCGATGCCCCACTCGGCCAGCGCCCGGCCATCGTCCACCATTTGATGGCTGACAAAACTCAATACCGCAAACTGGCTATCCAAAAATTCATCGAAACCGCGAGCATCGCTGATCTTGAGGATGACCTTGGCCTGCGACAAACCCAAATCCACATAGGCTTTGAGGCTGTTCATCCGCAAGTCCACTAATTTCTCAAACTGATCCACCAGAACTTGATTGGTTCTGGCCATTGACGAGAGCATTCGATCAATCGGTTCGCAACCGACGGAAGGCAGCGCGTTCATGACGTTTTCCCCATGTTCTCAGGCCATAATGGACACGGCATATTATACATTAATCCTCGATGTTGCGATGCCACAAAATCTTCTAATAACCCTTATTAAATCATAACAAATCGATATAATGGGCAGGGATGCGAGCGGCGCGCTCCAGTACCCTCGCATCGCCCCGCTTCGCACAACCTTCAGGAATAATAAAATGCCAATAGGTACGACCATCACTGAATTCATTATCGAAGAACAACGGCAAATCAAAGGCGTTTCGGGCGACTTCACCGCGCTGATCAACGATATCGTCATCGCCTGCAAAGCCATCTCCAGCGCCGTCCGTTACGGGAGCCTAGTCGGCGTGCTCGGCACCGCCGACACCGATAATATTCAAGGCGAAACCCAGAAAAAATTGGACGTTATCTCCAACAATCTGTTCATCAAGCGCAACGAGTGGGCCGGTCACGTCGCCGCCATGGCCTCCGAGGAAATGAGCGACGTCTACCATCTGCCCGCTCAATATCCGCGCGGCAAATACTTGTTGGTGTTCGACCCGCTGGACGGTTCCTCCAACACCGACGTCAACGGCGCGGTCGGCACCATCTTTTCGATTTTGCGCCGCCCCAAGGACGCCCAAGGCGAACCCACCGAGGACGATTTCCTACAGCCGGGCGACCGCCAGGTCTGCGCCGGCTACGCCCTCTACGGACCGTCCTCGATGATGGTGCTGACCACCGGCCACGGCGTCAACGGCTTCACGCTGGACCAGCGCATCGGCGAGTACATCCTGACCAATCCCAACATGAGAATTCCCGAGGAAACTCAAGATTTTTCCATCAACGCCGCCTACACGCGCTTTTGGGATCCGCCGGTTCGCCGCTATATCGACGAATGCCTGGCCGGCAAGGAAGGCCCGCGCCGCAAGGATTTCAACATGCGCTGGGCCGGGGCCATGATCGCCGACGTTCACCGGCTGGTCTGCCAGGGTGGCGTGTTCATGTATCCGACCGACCGCAAACTTAGGGCTAAAAATCAAGAAGGCAAACTGCGTCTGATGTATGAAGCCAACCCGATGAGCTTCATCGTCGAACAGGCCGGCGGCTTGGCGACCACCGGCAGCCAACGGATCATGGAATTGCAGCCCGGCAACCTCCACCAGCGCTGTCCGGTGATCATGGGTTCGAAAAGTGAGGTCGAGCGCATCATCGGCTACCATCTCGAAGCGCAGTAAGTCGATCATCTGTTTCTTTTTTGCTGATTGTAGGCAGCCAAAAGACTCTCACGCTTAGCCTAAACACTCTCAATTAACCCAGGGCGGTCAGCCGGAGTTGTATTCTTGTTGCATCGCCCCTCGATCACTCCCTCGCCCTCGCCCCATTTCCGGCTGCTTGTCGATACACCCGAATAAAACCAAGACCTTAGCGGCGCTAATTCCATTTTTAAAAAAAGTGATCCATAAAAATCAAAAACTTATTGAATTAACCTCGCCTGACAGGTTACTATTATCGAGAATTTCATTGCTACATCCATGAGAAGATTCAACATGGAATTGAAACCTGCTCGTAACGAACCGCTCGCCGGCAAAATCCAACGCATCGAGGATTTGGCCGAGAAGCTGGTTTACATCAAATGGAGTCGCGAATTTTTCGTGCTGTTACAGCGCGCGACCCAGGAATTGCTGGCGCTAGCGCGACCCCGGCCGGAATACCAAAAACTGGTCGTGCTGGCGGCGCGGCTTGAGGAGCAACTCGGAGAATGCCTGGATAAGGGCGAGCTGCCCAAGGGAACGCAGCGCGAGCGGCTGATCGCCATCGTGGACGCCCTTTGCCGGTTGGCGCCGCCGGGTGAAAACGCCGTTACCGTGCAAAATCTCGAAGGGAGCAATCAACCTTCGGAGGCGCTGACCACGCCGTTGTTGCCCCGCTGGGACCAAGAGGATAAATGGCTGCCGCCGGCGAGCGACGCCCAAGGCGCCGCCTTGGAATCCACGGTGTGGTTGGTCGCATCGGAAAAGCTCGACGAGTTGGCGCGCAAGCTCGAACAGCGCGGCGGTTTTCAGCTCCGGCGCTGCGGCGGCTTGAACGAAATACGCCAATTGCTGGCTGAATCGCAGAAACCCCTCGCCTTGATCATCGATCTGGATCACTCGACCGACAATCAGGCGATCATGCAACAAATCAGCACCCTGCGGCAGCTGTTGCCGGCGGAAGCGCCGATTCTGTTTTTGGCCGATCGCGGCGACATTACCGCCCGGCTCGAAGCGGTGGAGGCCGGCGGGTCGGGTTATTTTCTCAAGCCGGTCGATCTCCCGCTGTTGCTGGACGCGCTCGACGAACAGGTCTTGAGCCGCGCCAACCACCGCATTCTGATCGTCGACGACAACCTGCCCTCCGCCCGCGAAATCGCCCGCTGGCTGGAAGGTCGCGGTCTGGTGACGCAGGTGTTGGCCCAGCCGCTGCAGATCCTGCAAGCGCTGCGCAATTTCCACCCCAGCTTGCTGATCATGAGTCTGGATCTGAAGGAGACCGACGGCCTGATTCTGGCGCAAGCCACCCAGCAGCACGAGCAATTCCGCGAGCTGCCCACGATTCTGCTGTCGGCGCAAACCGACATCGGCCAGCGTCTGAGCGTCGCCGGCTTGAGCGGCGAGGCCCTGCTCGGCAAACCGCTGAACCCGGAGGCGCTGCATGCGGCGGTGTCCAAGCGCCTGCGGCAAGGGCCGGGCTTGTACCGGAAATTCAGCCAGCTCAACAACCGGGATACCGTAAGCGGTCTTTACAACCGGCCTTATTTTCTCACCCGCCTCGACCGGGTCCTGGTCGCCAGCACCGCCAACACCCAATCGGTGGCGGTGATGCTGATTTCCTTGAACAACTTGCGCGCCATCGAAGCCATGGATGCGGCGGCGGCCGATGAAATCGTCGAACACGCCGCCCGGCGCCTGCAAGCGACCCTGGGCGTTGAAACCATCGCGGCCCGGTTCGGCGACGCCCTGTTCTCGGCGCTGCTGGGTTTCAACAATCAAGACGCCCTGTTGGCCAGCGCCCGCGCGGCGCAGGCCAGTCTGGAAAACCAACCTTACCGTCTGAACGCCAACGAGCACCAACTGCGCACCAGCATCGGCATCAGCATCGTCAACCCCGCCAAGCCGGATGCCGCCCTGCTCATCCAGCAGGCCGATCTCGCCTGCGGAATGGCCCGAGACAGCAAGGACACCCGGATTTACATCCACCACTCGGCAAGCGCCGATCAAGAGGCCGACCATCCCCGCCAGCACAAGCTGCTGGAAGAAGTCCGCGAAGCCGTGCAGCAGCAACGGATGAACCTGCTGTTCCAGCCGATCGTCAGCCTGCGCGGCGACACCACCGAGCGTTATGAAGTCCTATTGCGGATGCGCAACCGCGACGGCTGGGAACTGCTGCCTGAAACCATCTTCGGCTTGGTCAAGCGCCACCGGATCGGCATGGTGCTCGACCGCTGGGTGATCGCGCATTCGATCCGCCTGCTGCGCGAGCGCCGCTCGCAGGGCCGCAACGCCATTTTGTTCATCAACATCTCGCCGACCGTGCTGCAAGACGAGGAACTGTTTAGCTGGCTGCAAGGAGGCTTAAGCAAAACTCAGGTTCCGGCCGCCAGTCTGGTCTTCGAGATCGCCGAAACCACCGCCGAGGTCAACAAGCCGACCCTGATGCCCTTTCTCAAACGGATCAAGGATCTGGGCTGCGGGCTTTCCCTGGATCATTTCAGCGGCCACGAACGTTCGCAGGGGCTCGCGCAGTCCCTGCAGGTCGATTACGTCAAACTGGACAGCCGCTACGCTCAGGATTTGCACAACGACCGGACCCGCCAGCAAGAACTCAGCGTCCTGGCTCGCCAGCTCGCCACGCAAGGCGTGACCACGATCCTGACCGGCATTGAAGACACCACCACGGTGCCGGTGCTGTGGTCGTGCGGCATCGATTACGTCCAAGGCTTCCTGCTGCAGCGACCGCATACCGACATGAGCTTCGATTTCGAGCATGTGGTGCTGTAAGGGCCGATGCGCGTCGATCCGGCGACGGGGCTGTTGGATGCGGCCCGCTTTCGGCCCTCGCCGCACTGCGACGACCGGCCGGCGGACGTTGCGGTCGATTTGATCGTCGTCCACGGGATCAGCCTGCCGCCCGGCGACTTCGGCGGTCCCTGGATCGACGCCTTATTCACGCACGCGCTCGATCCGGACGCTCACCCCTATTTCCAGACCCTCGCCGGTCTGCGGGTCTCGGCGCACCTGCTGGTCCGCCGCAACGGCGAGTTGCTGCAGTACGTTCCGTTTCACCGCCGAGCCTGGCACGCCGGCGAATCGGTCTATGCCGGCCGCTGCCGCTGCAACGATTTCAGCATCGGCATCGAGTTGGAGGGCACCGACCAACTGCCCTACGACGACCGCCAGTATCCCCGTCTAGCCGCCGCAATCACCGCATTGCGGGCGGCTTATCCCACCTTGCATCCGGACCGGCTGGCGGGACATTCCGACATCGCGCCGGGCCGCAAGACCGATCCCGGCCCGTCCTTCGACTGGAACCGCTTGCGCCGCCTCCTGGCGGATTCGGCTAAATGACATAAGCCGGATCGGCGCTGGCGACCTCCGGCGATTGCGGAGCGAGCGCGGGCGAAACCGCAGGGCCTCGGGCTTCGCCGCCGAGCAAAGCCGCCGCCTGCTCAACCCAAAGCGCCATCAGTTCAGCCGCCGGACGCGGCTGGCACAGATGGCAGCCCTGCCCGGCCCACAAAGGCATAAAGTCGGTCAAGCCCCGCTCGGCGGCGGCCTGACTCAGCTCTTGCATCAAAAACAGTTGCAGCGGGAAACCCGGCAGTTCGGCGTCATGCGCGCGCAATTCGTTGACCAACCGGTTGCGCAATACCCGCCCGCAGCGGCCGGTGAACGCCCGGCTTAAGGTGGTGGCCAATTCGTTGCCTTGACTGAGCAACGCCTTATAGGCGGGGTGCGCGCCGCTCTCCGGGCAGGCCAGGAACGCGGTGCCCATTTGCGCGCCGGCGGCCCCCAGCACCCGCATCGCCGCCAAGCCGCGCCCGTCCATGACACCGCCGGCGGCGACGACCGGTACGCGGACATGCTCGATCAGCAAGGGCACCAACGCCAAGGTGCCGACCAAGCCTTGTTCGGGTCGGCCGATAAAAGTTCCACGATGGCCGCCTGCTTCCGCGCCTTGCGCGACGATGAAATCCACTCCGCTTTCTTCCAAGACGATGGCTTCCAGCAGGTGGGTGGCGGTGCCCATGACCGCGATGCCAGCCTCCCGCAGCCGCTTCAGACAGGCGGAATCCGGCACCCCGAAGCTAAAGCTCAGCGCCGGAATTTCTTCTTCGAGCACCACCTCCAGTTGCTCGAGGAAATCCGGCGGCTCCAGCGGCGCGGCCGATCCCGGCTTCAACCCCAGTTCGGCGCGGTAGGGCGCCAACCATTCGCGGGCGCGCGCGAGCCGGCGTTCATCGATCTTGACGGGCGCGATGGCCGCTAAATTGACCGCGAACGGCCGATCGGTCAGCGCGCGCACCTCGGCAATGGCTCCCCGCAAGCTGTCCGGTTGCAAATAACCGCCCGCAAGCGAACCGAGACCGCCCGCGTTGGAAATGGCCGCCGTCAGTTGCGGCGTGCCAGGGCCGCCGGTCATCGGCGCCTGAATAATCGGATAACGGATGCCGAGTCGCTCGGTCAACACGGTGGTAGGCCAGTTCATAATGGTTTGAGACTCATTTGTTGCGGTGATGACGCGCCAGGCGCGATCGGAAACGACGAGCGGACTTCCAGGCCAACCTTGGCGGCGTCCAGCGGCAGCTTAAACTCGATGGGGCGGTCAAAAACTCGCGGCGGTGAAAAACGGTGTTTTTTCGAGGGTAACAGGCTTGTCCCACCCAACGCAACCCACGCTGCGGCGCCCGAACCGACCCGCTATATCGGCTGGCAAAAAGGTTTTTATTGCCACCCGCCGGACCGTGGCTGGAAAAAGCCTTATTCGACCTCCAACAACCGGCGCACGATATCGCCCGCCAGCATCAGGCCAAACAGCGCGGGCAAGTAGGAAATGGTGCCGTTGACCGCCCGCGGCCGGCCGGGAGCATCGCCCTCGACCGGTTGATGGGGCAAGGGCTGACGGCGCGGTTCGTCGCTATAAACCACCGGATACGCCGTGGAGACATCCCACTCCCGCAGGCGTCGGCGCAACTCGCGCGCCAGCGGACAAACCTGGGTTTGATCCAATCGAGCCAACCGCACCCGGCTGACATCCAGACAATTGCCCGCGCCCAAGGCGGAGATCACCGGCACGCCGCGACGGCGACAAGCCGCGACCAGCGCCGCCTTGCAGGCGATGCTGTCGATGCAGTCGGCCACGAAGTCGTAGCGCTCGGCGCTCACCAAAGCCCCGGCGGCGTCCGGCCGCAAAAACGTATTGATCGGCGCCAGGCCGATCTCGGGATCGATATCCCGCAGCCGCGCCGCCATCAGGTCGACCTTGGGTTGTCCGAGGGTGGAATGCAGCGCCAGCAGCTGGCGGTTGAGATTGGACGGCGAGACGATGTCGTGATCGAGCAACGTCAGATGGCCGATCCCAGCGCGGCCCAGGGCTTCGGCCGCATGACCGCCGACCCCGCCCAATCCGACCACCAGCACCCGCGCGGCGCGCAACCGTCGCAAGCCTCCAGCGCCGATCAGGATTTCAGTGCGGGTTTGCGGATGGCTCATCGGGCAATCCGAACAAGCGGCGGGCGTTGGCGGTGGTGGCGGCGGCGATTTCAGCCGGGTCGGTCTGGCGCAGCTCGGCCACGCAGGCCAGGATTTCCGGCAGAAAAGCCGGCTCGTTGCGCGCGCCGCGATGGTTGCTCGGCGGCTGGTCGGGCGCATCGGTTTCCAGCATGAAGCTCTCCGGCGGCAGTTCGCGAATCAACCCGCGCAAGCGGGTGGCGCGCGGATAGGTCAGCGGCCCGCCGAAACTGAGCAGGATGCCCAGATCCAGCAGGCGTCGGGCTTGCTCCTCGCTGCCGGAAAAGCTGTGCACCACCCCGCGCACTCCTGGAAACCGCCGGACGAACTTGATGACCTGATCGACGGCGTGACGGGCGTGGATGATCGCCGGCAGGTCATGGTGGCGCGCCAAGCGTAATTGCCCGGTGAAATAATCCGCCTGAACGTCGGGATCGAGGTCGGGCAGATAATAATCCAGGCCGCATTCGCCGACCGCCACCGGACGTTCCCGGATCAGCCAGTCGGTCAGTTGGTCGAGATGCTCGGGACGGTGCTCCGCCAAATAAACCGGATGCAAGCCATAACTGGCGTACACGCCGGGATAGCGCGCCGTTACGGCTTTCAGTTTCGGCCACAAGCGGGCGCTGACCGCCGCCGCGACTTGCGCCCTCACCCCGCTGGCGCGCGCCCGCTGGAAGGCGTCATCGCGGTCGAGATCGAAACTGGGATCGTCGAAATGGTTGTGGCTGTCGATCAGCGCGAGCATCAATGCGCGCCGCTCAAGCGATCACGATCCGCACGTTGGCGGCGCGTCCGAAAATCGATGAGGGGGCCATCCCGAACATGTTGCGAAACGCCCGGCTGAAGTGCGAGGAATCGGAAAAACCCGCTCCCAGGGCCGCGTCGGTCAAGGTGCTGCCCTTGGCGATCGATGCGGCCACCACCCGCATCCGGTGCCATTGCCGGAAACGGCGGATCGGCACGCCGACTTGTTCCTTGAATAGATGCACCAAGCGCGTGGGCGAAAGATTCACGTGGCGAGCTAATTCCTCCAAGGAATGACTGCGGTTCAAGTCCGCCTTCATCAACTCCATGACCCGCCGCACCCGCTCATCCAAAAGCTGACGGTCCTCGCCCCCCGAGGTCGGAATCAGGCGATCGAGCAGGTCGGAAATCGCGCCCGCGTCCGCGTCTCGTCGCCAAAGCTCGCGCAGCGCGTTCAGTAGCTTCAACTCATCCGGTAGACCGTACAGGCATTGCCATTCGCCATCGAGCATGGCGTCCTTCAGCGTGAGGTAATCCTGGCTTTCCGGCTCGACGAACAAAATCGCCATGACGGCCCCGTCGATCCTCGCCTCGTGCAAACAACCGGGCGGGATCAGCACGCTCCGACCCTGACGCCAAACACTGGCTTCGCTTTCCAACACCGCAAACGGCCGGTCGAGCCCCATGCACAACGCGGCGGCGCCGAGCCGATGTTCGGCGATATCCGGCAAATGGCCCATGAAAAATCCCCGCTGTTGCCAAATATAAAGTGTGCTCAACGTGTTGCGGTCCCGTGCCCGATTGGAAACGCGCGGGCATGATCCGGCATCTGACCGGATCATGCCCGCGCTGTGAATACAATAATGAGATTTAGGGAAAGTATAGTAACCGCGCACCGCGCCCTTCCACCCGTTGCGCGACGAGTTTAATGGCTAAGCTGAGATCCGCCGTGCCGGTCCGCTTCCGCCTTGCGATCCGACAGTTCCTTAAAAATCGCAACGTAGTGGCTGATTTGATTCTTCGTATCACGCAACGCCGTGATTTTCAGCCATTCTGGGTAAATTTCGCCGTTCTTGCGGCGGTTCCAGATCGCGCCATGCCAGTTTCCCATCTCGCCGAGCGAGGTCCACATCACTCGAAAAAACTGCCGATCATGGCGGCCCGACGCCAAAATTTTCGGATTGAAACCCCGAATTTCTTCCAACCGGTAACCGGTCATCTCGGTAAAGGCGCGATTGACCAATACGATCTTGTTTTGCCGGTCGCTGATGAGAATCCCCTCATCGCTTTGTTGATAGATCTCGGCCGGCGGCGCTGCTTGAGTTTGTTGGCGCTGTTCGGTCATCTCCCGAACCAGGACCACGCGGGCGCGGCTGTCGCCCCAGGTGATGGGGTGCGACACAACATCCACCTCCAGCAAGGTTCCGTCCTTCCGACGGTGCTTCCACAGCCCCGAACTCCGCGGCCCCTCCTGTCCTTGGACCAGTTGTTGGCGCAAGCGCCGTTGCTCGGTCCGAGGCCGGATGGCGGCGATGGTCATGCTCAGAAACTGTTCCCGAGTGTAGCCGTATTGAAGAATCGCGGCGTCGTTCACCGCCAGGAAGCGTAAAGTCGCCACATCGTAGACCCACATCGGCATCGGATGCGCTTCAAACAGAGCGCGATAGTGGGACTCGCTGTCGCGCAACGCGGTCTCGGCGCGCTGGCGCTGCGCTTCGCGTTCGAGATTGTCCAGCGCAAAAGACACGTCGGCGGCCATGCCATCGAGCAACTCGACCAACTCGGGGTCGAAGAAGTCCGGCTCGGAGGCGTAGAGGCTAAACGCGCCGATCACCGCGCCCGCGCGCTTGAGCGGAAAAGCGGCGCACGAACGCACGCCGGCGGTCGCCACCAGAATTTGCCAACCCGCGTCTTCGGTTTGCCCGTGGAGCAAGTCGTTATCGAGCCAGTGCGCGCCATCGTTCAATACCTGGCGCGCCGGTCGGTAGGGCAATTCCGATCCCTCGGTGATCGGCTCGCCCAACGAGGCCAAGCGGCCGCGCAATTCACCGAAAGCGGCCGCCACGCGCAGCTGTTGGGTCGTCGAGTCCAGCAGGCCGATCCACGCGCCCTTGAGTTCTCCCCACTTCACCGCGATCCGGCAGACTTCCTCGAACAAGGGTTCGGCGGTCAGATTTTTGCGCAGGATGCTTTGATTGGTCAAACTCAAGGCCGCATAGAAACGGCTGATCCGCGCCAGACGCCGTTCGATGCGCTTGCGGGCCGTGATGGCGTCGATCACGACGATGAAATATTCGACCCTCGCCTCGGCGTTACGCAGCATCGAAACAGTCAGGTTGACCCAAACGGTCGCTCCGTCCCGGTGAAAATACCGTTTCTCCATGGAATAGGTTTGGATGTGATCCGAAAGGAGCTGTTCCAAGACCCACATATCCTTCTCCAGATCGTCGGGATGGGCGATGTCCTGGAAGGTTTTTTTCAGTAGCTCCGACCGTGAATAACCCAGAAGCTGGCAAAAGCAGTCGTTCACCCGCAACCAGCGTCCGTCAGGCGCGACGTGGGCCATGCCGACCGCCGCTTGTTCGAAGGTGGCGCGAAAGCGCAGTTCCTGAACCGCGAGCGCGGCCTCCGCTTGCTTGCGCTCGGAAATATCCCGAACCACGGATTGGAAATAACGGCATTCCTGATCGCTGATGGCCCGCGCGCTGATTTCCACTGGGAACGGGGTCCCATCCCCGCGCAAATGCAGCCTTTCAAACACCGCCCCACCGGTGCGGGCGACCCGGTCGTAATCGCCCGCCAGCAGATCCCGGCAACTCGGACAGCGCAGATCCCCAACGTGCCGGCCCCGCAACTCTTCGGGCGAGCGGCCGTAATACTCCCAAACTCGGTCGTTGACCTCGATGATGGTCCCGTCTTCGGCCAGCAACACGACCACATCCAATGATTGACGCAGCAGGGCTTCGAAGCGATGGCGCAGCGCCGCTCGTTCCAGATCGCTGTTCAGATGCTCCAACAAGGAACGGATTTGGGCATTGCGCCACCAAAATAAAATAGCGGCGGTGCCCGCGATCAACGCGAACGCCAGCATGAAACTGAACCAGGCGAGCAAGCGTTCGTTTTGGGTCGCCGCGCCGGCCCGCGCCAGCCCTTCATGCAAGATCGGGCCGCCCGAAACGATCATGGCCATCGCCAGCAACAACAATAAAGCCGCCGGCATCCAGCCGGCGCGCGGCGCGCGCGCGAACCGTGCTTCCAAACGCTTTTCGGTTTCGAGCGCCCGCGGTAAAAAATAGATCAACAAGGCCGTGCCGGCGACCAAACTCCAGTCCTTGACGGTTTGCAGGAGCGTGCTGGCCTTCGGTTCGAAATCCAGCCAAAAGATCAAGCGATCGAGGCCAAAAACCCAAACCGCCGCAACGGCTGTATACAGCAGGGTCAACGAGAGCGAGCGTTTCATGAACCTGGAACTGCGTGATAACGAAAATCCGAACACTGAATTCAACCATGAATGATAAGACTATTGCGTTCCAATGAAAAAGACGATTGCATTAAAACGGTGTGAATCGGCCCCTTCAAGTCTCAGTATAGGCGCGCATCGACCGCCGCCGTCGGAAACGCGACTAATCGCTCAAGCAACGCGGTCCGGCTTGCGCGGTCCGCGCCGCGATGCGCCGACCCTGACTCTCCCGTACTCGCCGAGGTTTCTCATGCAACGCCGCGATGTCTTGCCCGTTCTGGTGTCTATCGGCATCACCGCCCTGCTGATTGCGGGCTTGGTGTATTTTATTGATGAATGGTGGGGGCGGCTGCCCACGGCGGTCTCCCTGATCGTGTTCATCTTGCTGTCGGTCATGGTGATCGGCTATCCCATTTACGCCTTGGCGCGTTGGTCGGATCGCTATCTGGCGCGGGCGCGGGAAGCCAAGGCGCGCGGCGAGCGCGTCGACTGAACGGGCGCGCCGACCGAGATCGCCCAAAACCATGTTCGGTTCGATCAAACACTGGTTTCAACAGCGCCGGCTGGAACGCGCCCGCATCGCCGAACCGCTCTGGCGGGCGACGGTCGCCGATCTGCCGTTGCTCGCTGGCTTGAACCCGCTGGAACGCGCCCGATTGCACGAGCTGGCAAGTCTGTTTTTGGCTGAAAAAGCTCTGGAGGCCGCCGGCGGTCTCGAACTCTCGCCGGAGATGGGACCGCTAATCGCCGCCCAAGCCTGTCTGCCGATCCTCAATCTCGGGCTGCACTATTATCGGGGCTGGCATTCGATCATTCTGTATCCCGAGGGTTTCCTCGCCCGTCACGACTACACCGACGCCATCGGTTTGGTGCACAGCGTCCATCGCCCGCTGATCGGCGAGGCTTGGGAACGCGGGCCGGTCGTTCTGTCTTGGGCCGATGTCGCCGAAGCCCGCGCCGAACCGGGCCTTAACGTCGTGATTCACGAAATGGCCCACAAGCTCGATATGCTAAACGGCGAGGTCAACGGCCTGCCGCCGTTGCATCGGAACATGGCGGTGGCGGACTGGAGCCGCGCTTTCAATACGGCTTACCGGCGGCTGTGCCGCGAGGTGGACCGAGGCCAGCCGACGGCGCTCGATCCGTATGCGGCCGAGAGTCCGGGCGAATTTTTCGCTTTGATCAGCGAGGCGTTTTTCGAAACGCCGCGGTTAGTGATCGAACATTACCCGGAGGTCTACCGCCAACTTCAGGACTTCTATCGGCAAGATCCACTCGCCCGCTCGCCAGACCGTCAAGCGCCGCCCCTCGCTTCTGCTCCGCCAGGGTCCACTGTCCCCGAATAGGCGCTCCCTGTTGCCGTCCGTCCGAAGGCGAGTCATCAATCACCAAAAATCATCCAGGCGCGCCGGCTCCCAGTCCGCTTGGCGCACTCGCCAGTCGTCTCGTCCGTACCGAACCAGTTCCAGTTCGAAGCGGTACAGATCCGCATTCAGATTGACCAACGCGCCGGCGTCGTGCACCGGCCGGCCGGCCATGGCCGCCGCCACGCTCGCCAGCGCTCGATCGGGTTCGGGAAATTCGACGCGTCTGACCCGGGCGAACAGATGGAGCGATTGCTGGCGCAACACCTGAAGCCTGAGCAGATTTTCCAGCGACTTGCGGTCGAGTCCGCGACGGTCGGCATAATCGTCCGCGATCATGCCGCGCAGATCGCGGACGTTGCGTTCCTCGGCGGCGGCGACAGCCTTGGCGATCATGTCGCGGATTTCGGTTTCCGGCGAGGATGGGCGCGAGCACCCGACCAACGCCAGCGCGACGGTCAACCACCACCAAAAGCTCAAGTTCGGTCGGTTCGATGTACGGCCTTTCATGCGCCTTCCCTCCCCGCGGGATTACAATCGGCGATTATCTCGACCACCACCCTTCTCCATGCCGGATTCGCCCATGAACCATCAGTTTGAAGTGCTCGACAAGTCCACCTGCTACAGCGGCTTTTTCCGCCTGGAAAAATACCGGCTGCGCCACGAACTGTTCGCCGGCGGCTGGAGCGCCGAGATCAGCCGCGAATGTCTGGAACGCGGCCACGCGGTCGCCGTGCTGCTGTACGACCCCGATACCGATCAGGTGGTTTTGCTGGAACAATTTCGAATCGGCGCGCTGGAGTTTCCGGGCGGACCCTGGCTGGTGGAGATCGTCGCCGGCATCATGGACGACCCCGACGAAACCGCCGAGGAAGTGGCCCGGCGCGAAACCCTGGAAGAAGCCGGCTGCGAAGTCCTGGACTTGGTTCCGATCTGTCGTTACCTGGTCAGCGCCGGCGGCACGTCGGAAACGATCACCCTGTTTTGCGGGCGGATCGACGCCAAAGCCGTCGCCAGCGGCTTGGGCGGGATCGCCTCCGAGCACGAGGATATTCAGGTGCGCGTGGTGTCTCGCGACGAAGCCCTGGGCTTGCTGCGCGCCGGACGCATCAACTCCGCCGCGCCGATCATCGCCTTGCAGTGGCTGGAACTCAACCAGCCGAAACTGGCGGAGCGCTGGGGATCTAAGCCCGCCTAAATCCCCAGCCAGCGCAGGTCGGGATCGGCCTCGGAGCGATTCCACAGCTCGCGGAACAGCTCCAACAATGCTTTCATGCGCTCGCTCGGTTTCGGATCGTAGCTCCCCAGCAGCCGGCGCGGATCGGTGAAATGCAGCAGGCTCCGGTCATCGGCGATGGCGAAGGCCTGCCCCAGCTCCGGCCGGTCCGGCAGTTCGCGCCGGTTGGGGGTGCGCAGGACCAGCGCGGTGGTCAAGCGTTCGCCCAAGCGGACCAACCCCGGACAGCCGTTGCGCCAATCCCGCGCGGGCGGCAACAGCAGCTGAAAGCGGATTTTAGGCTGATTGATCACTCGGTTGCGAATGGCGGATAGCACCTCGTCATCGTTATACAGTTCGGGCCGCACCAGCGGGGTGTACAGATACAAGGTGCGCCGGACGCCGTCCAGCAACTGCAACACCGCGCGCCGGCTGTCGTCCAGCCCGGCGAGCGTCGTGGAGACTTGATCGGATTCCGCCATCGCGGTTACCTCCCACGCGGAATAGAAAAGCTCACAGGTTGCGCGCCTGGGCGGCGGCGTTGCCGGTATAGGTGGCCGGCGTCAGCGCCAGCAAGCGCTGTTTGGCCTCCTCGGGAATCGCCAGATCGGCGATGAACGCCCGCAGCGTTTCGCGTTCGATCCGCTGGCCTCGGGTCAGCGCCTTGAGCTGCTCGTAGGGTTGTTCGAGGCCGTAGCGGCGCATCACCGTTTGGATCGGTTCGGCCAACACTTCCCAATTATCGTCCAGATCGGCGTCCAGCGCCGCCGCGTTGACCTCCAGCTTGCCGATGCCTTTCAAACAGGATTGATAGGCCACCAGCGAATGCGCCAAGCCGACTCCGAGCGCGCGCAGCACGGTCGAATCGGTCAGATCGCGCTGCCAGCGCGACACCGGCAGCTTGGCCGCCAGATGGTCGAGCAGCGCGTTGGCCACCCCCAAATTGCCCTCGGCATTCTCGAAATCGATGGGGTTGACCTTGTGCGGCATGGTCGAGGAACCGACTTCGCCGGCGACGGTTTTTTGCCGAAAATAACCGATGGCGATGTAGCTCCAGATGTCGCGACAAAAATCCAGCAGCACGGTGTTGGCGCGCATCAGCGCATGAAAATACTCCGCCATGTAATCGTGCGGCTCGATTTGAGTGGTGTAGGGATTCCAGTCCAGATCGAGGGTTTCGGTGACGAAGCGGCGGGCGAAATCTTCCCAGTCCACCTCCGGATAGGCGGCCAAATGCGCGTTGTAATTGCCGACGGCGCCGTTGATCTTGCCCAGTACCGGGATCGCTTCCAGTTGCGCTCGCTGCCGCTTCAGGCGGTACGCGACATTGGCCATTTCCTTGCCGAGCGTGGTCGGCGAGGCGGGTTGGCCGTGGGTGCGGGCCAGCATCGGCTGGTCGGCCTGTTGGTGGGCCAACCGGGCGATGGCATCGAGCACGCGATCCAGTTGCGGCAACAGGATTCGGGCGCGCGCCTCGCGCAGCATCAGCGCGTAGGCCAAATTGTTGATGTCTTCCGAAGTGCAGGCGAAATGGATGAACTCGCCGACCGCCTGCAATTCAGCATCGCCGGCGACTTGCTCCTTGAGCCAATATTCCACCGCCTTGACATCGTGATTGGTGATGCGTTCGATAGCCTTGATGCGCGCGGCGGCGGCGGGATCGAACGCTTTTAACAGGTCTTCGAGCTTGCCGTTGGCCCGCGCGCTCAACGGTGACGCTTCGGGGATGCCGGGATGTTGGGCCAGCGCCTGCAGCCAGCGCACTTCCACCAACACTCGGTGGCGAATCAAACCGTACTCGCTGAAAAGCGGCCGCAGCTCGTCGGTCTTGTCAGCGTAACGGCCGTCGACGGGCGAAATGGCGGTCAGGGCAGTGAGTTCCATAAAAACTCCGATAAACGCCTCAGCGGCTGATGAGCTTAATGTTACCGCATCGCCCGAAAGATCACCGCGCCCAGAATAATGGTTCCGCCGAGCAACGCCAGCGGACCCGGAGCTTCGCCCAGCAGCAAAAAAACCCAAACCGGATTCAGCACCGGCTCGATCATCGGGATCAGGATGCCTTCGACCGCCCGCACATGGCGCAAGGCCAGCGAGTACATGACATACGGCAGGCCCAATTGCACCACGCCGAGCAGCAGTAACCCAACCCAACCGCCGGCGTCCGGCATCGCCTGAAACATAAACGGCAAGCCGATCGCGCCCGCCAGCAGATTGCCGAGCACCAAGGCCGAAATCGACGATTCCTCGCGGTGGCGGCGCAAAAACAGCGTGAGCCAGGCAAAGCAAAACCCGCTGACCAACGCCACGCCGTTGCCGAGATAGCCCTGGAAACTGAGTTCATCGCCGAAAAACAGCAGCATTCCGAACAGGATCACCACCATGCTCAGCCAATCGCGGCGCTGGGCCCGTTCGCCCAAGAACCACGGGCTGAACAACGCGACGTAAACCGGCGCGGTATATTGCAGCAGGATGGCGTTAGCGGCCGTGGTCAGCTTGTTGGCGACGACGAATAAAACCACCGTGCCCGCGTAGGCCACCGCCGCGCCGATCTGTTCGAAGGAACCGGTAAAGCGCAACTCGTTACGGAAGATCGCCGCGATGACCGCCGCGCCGATCAAGCTGCGCGTCCCGGCGATGGCCATGGGATTCCAATCGACCCACTTGATCAACAGACCGCCCAGGCTCCACAGAATCGCCGTGGCCAGCAGCATCAGCACCGCGCGGCGGTGATCGGAATCGTTGGCGGAATGGTTCGGGCTTGCAGCAGAGTCGGACGTCGGAGCCATCATCCGCCGCCCAAATAGGCGTTGCGGACTTCCGGATTGGCCAACAAGGCATCGGCGCGATCTTCCAGCACGATCCGGCCGACTTCCATCACATAGCCCCGATGCGCCAGCTTCAAGGCGGCGCGGGCGTTTTGCTCGACCAAAACGATGGTCACGCCCGCTTCATTGATTTCCCACAACGTCTGAAAAATTGCTTTCACCAGCAACGGCGCGAGGCCGAGACTGGGTTCGTCCAACAGCAAGATGCGCGGGCTGGCCATCAACGCCCGACCGATGGCCAGCATTTGTTGCTCGCCGCCGCTCAGGGTTCCAGCCAGCTGGTCGCGGCGTTGCTCCAGCACCGGAAACAGATCGTGAATCCAGCGCAAGGTCTTGGCGATCTGCGCGCCATCGGCACGGCTGAACGCGCCCAAATTGAGATTTTCCCGAACCGTAAGGGTGCCAAAGACGCGCCGGCCTTCCGGAGATTGCGCGATGCCCATCGCCACTAGACGATGGGCTGGCAGCTTGTGGATCGGCCGCGACTCGAAGCGGATTTCACCCTGCGAGGGCCGCAGCAGGCCGCTGATGGCCCGCAGCGTGGTCGTTTTGCCCGCGCCGTTCGCGCCGAGAATGGTGACGATCTCCCCTTGCCGCACATGAAGGTTGATGCCGTGCAACGCCTGGACATTGCCGTAACGGACGTAGAGATTTTCGGCTTCGAGCAACATGGCCTTCGGGACAATGATTTGCCGTCTTAATGGCGGCGGGCAAGGGTTAGGGTTATCACTTTTCCAGTTTCTCGATTTCAACCGGCGGCAGTTTGGTGATAGCGGCGATCTGTTCCATCGAAAAATTTAGCGCCAGCAACTCGCGAGCGATTTGCAAGGCTTTAATCCGCTCGCCTTTCTCGATGCCTTTCTCGATGCCTTTCTCGATGCCTTTCTCGATGCCTTTCTCGATGCCTTTCTCGATGCCTTTTTGATAGCTCGGCAGACGTTCGATGTCGATCTGTAGCATATCGTAAGCCTCCTGAATATTGACGCCGAGATGGCGGTTGTCGGCCAGAACTTCCAGCATTTGCAAGTATTCGCGCAAGCGTCCTTCATCCTGACCCGCCAGCGCCCGCAGTTTCTTTAGCAATCGCACCACGACAGCCTGAGGATCATCGCCGCCAAAGTCGCCCAACACCGCCAGCACCAGGGCATCGGGACTTTGGCTATCGTACAGCGTGCGGTAGTCGATGTCCCGCATGTCGACCGTTTCGTAGCGATACTGCAGTTGCGGGCTTTCCAGACCCGACGCCATGGTTAATCGTTCGGCTCCGATATAGACCAAGCATTGGTGCACTCGATAGCCGGGGTAGCCCAGCCGAATGTCGCTCAGATAGCGCAGCATCCGCGCCGGCATTTGATCGTCGTTGGCGTTCTGGATTTCCAGATGCAGGATGAAAGAGTCGCCTCGAACCGGCGTCACTTTCGCCACCAGATCGGAGCGACGGTCTTCGACCCGTTGCTCTTCGGTCGAAAGCAGCTCGGCGTCCACCAAATCCAGCCGGAATAGGTACACCGCCATATCCAGCAAGATACGTTTGAGAATACTTTTAGAGATGACGTCTTTCTGGCCCATCAGGAGCCTTTAGCCATCATCAAGCGCAATGGGGTAGCAGCATTATCCCCTCAGTTTAGACAAGAGAGAGCCGCGAGTCATCGCGGCCCTCCCGCGCTATCAACTCATGGTCAACAAGAGGGCGTTCAACCGCTTGACGAAGCTGGCCGGATCTTCCAATTGCCCGCCTTCCGCAAGCACCGCTTGCTCGAACAGCAAATGGGTCAAGTCGTTGAAGCGGCCGGCGTCGGCTTCGCTTTTAAGACGCCCCACCAGCGGATGCTGGGGATTCAATTCCAGATAGGGCTTGCTGGTCGGCACGTTCTGGCCGGCGTCGCGCAGCATCCGCTCCAAATGCGCGCTGAGGGCGTGCTCGTCCATGACCAGACAGGCCGGCGAATCGGTCAGCCGCGAGGAAATCCGCACTTCCTTGACCTGATCGCCCAATGCCTCCTTAACCCGCGCCAGCAGATCCTTATGCTCGTCCTCAGCCTGTTTTTGCTCCTGCTTTTCCTCCTCGGACGCAATCTTGTCCAAATCCAGCGCGCCCTTGGCGACCGACTGGAAATGCTTGCCCTCGAATTCGTTGAGGTGCGACATCAACCATTCGTCGACCCGGTCGGTCATCAGTAGCACTTCCAGCCCCTTCTTGCGGAAGATTTCCAAGTGCGGGCTGTTCTTGGCGGCGGCGAAGCTTTCCGCCGTGATGTAGTAAATCTTGTCCTGACCGTCTTTCATCCGGCCGAGGTAATCGCTCAGGGAAACCGTGGGGTCGGCGCTGTCGGTCTGGGTCGAGGAGAAGCGCAGCAGCTTGGCGATCTGCTCGCGATTGCCGTAATCCTCGGCGGGACCTTCCTTGAGCGCCCGCCCGAATTCTTTCCAGAATTTGGCGTACTTTTCGCCCTCGTTTTGCGCCATGTCCTCCAGCAGGCCCAGTACCTTCTTGACCGAGCCGGCGCGGATACCGTCCACCACCTTGCTGCTTTGCAGGATTTCGCGGGAGATATTGAGCGGCAGGTCGTTGGAGTCGATCACGCCCCGGATGAAGCGCAGATAACGCGGCATCAGGTGTTCGGCGTCGTCCATGATGAACACGCGCTGCACGTACAGTTTCACGCCGTGGCGCTGCTCGCGGTCCCACAAATCGAACGGCGCGCGGGCCGGCACGAACAGCAGCGAGGTGTATTCCAGCTTGCCCTCGACCCGGTTGTGGGTCCAGGCCAGCGGATCTTCGAAATCGTGGCCGACGTGTTTGTAGAATTCCTTGTATTCCTCTTCCTTGACCTCTTGCTTGGGCCGCGCCCACAGCGCGGCGGCTTGATTGATGCGCTCGTCCTCGATGGTCGGCGGCGCGTCCTTGTCTTCACCGTGCTTTTGCACCGGCATGATCACCGGTAGGGTGATGTGATCGGAATACTTGGTGATGATCGAGCGCAACTGCCACTCATTCAACAATTCGGTCTCGTCTTCCCGCAGATGCAACGTGACTTCGGTGCCGCGCGTGGGCTTATCGACCGTTTCCAAGGTGTACTCGCCCTCGCCGGTGGATTCCCACAGCACCCCCTCTTCCGAACCCAGACCAGCGCGACGGGTGTGCAGCGTTACTCTATCGGCGACGATGAAGCTGGAATAAAAACCGACGCCGAACTGGCCGATCAGGTTGGCGTCCTTGGCCTGATCGCCGGTCAGCTTTTGCATGAACTGGCGGGTGCCGGAGCGGGCGATGGTGCCGATATTGTCGATAACCTCCTGCCGGTCCATGCCGATGCCGTTATCGGCGACGGTGATGGTGCGGGCGTCCTTGTCGAAGCTGACCCGGATTTTCAGATCGGGGTCGTCCTCATAAAGCGCGCTGTCGGTCAAGGCTTCGAAACGCAGCTTGTCGCAGGCGTCGGAAGCGTTGGAGATCAGTTCGCGGAGAAAGACTTCCTTGTGGGAATACAGGGAATGGGCAACCAGGCGCAGCAACTGCTGCACTTCGGCTTGAAAACCAAGGGTTTCCTTGTGGGCTTCGACGGTCATGGGAACAGACTCCTGAATGGGGTTCACGGTTTGCACCCCGATATGCGGTCAAACGGCGGGATTTCAAGGCGACATCCTTGCGAGCTTATTCAGATTCAGCCCAGAAGACCTCGGCTTTACAAGACCTTGGTGGCGCCAGCGGGTCAAACTTGCTTGCTTCAGGACTTTGCGCCCCGTCGCGCATTGCCGGGGAAATAACACGCCAAGCTCAAGCGCCCAGCAAATTCCGGAATCAAATTCTTGTAAATCAGAGTTGACGAAATATAAAATTTAAACCAATTTATAGATCGTGAGGTAGGAATCATTGCCTTTTGGTCGTGATGCCCTGGGACGACGATCATTCGCGTTCGCCTTTCCCACGAGCGCATAACGTTTTATCAAAAAACCCTTTTCGAGTTCCGTTGACAATTTGCCCTTTCCAAAGGTAGCAGCGAGGAGGCCATTGCCATGACCGATCAAAATTTATCTCATATTTTATATATCAGTAATTCTATTGAAACACCCACCGAGGCCGACATGGAAAAGTTGCTTTTCGCCGCTCGCCGGAATAATCAGCGCGATGGCATTACGGGCGTGTTGCTCCATCACGGCAAAATTTTCATTCAATGCATCGAAGGACCGAGAGATCAGCTCGATAAGCTGTATGCGCGCATTGAGGCCGATCCCCGGCACAAAAACATCATCAAGGTGCTGGACGAATCCATCGAGACTCGGTCGTTTGGAACTTGGCAGTTGGGTTGCAGCAATCTATCGGAGTCGGAATTTTTAGGGATCGCGACGGCGGACTGGGCCAAAACCGCCGCCCAAGGCGTTTCGAGCAAGAATGATTCGCTCGAATTCAGAGCCTTGTTAGGCTTTTGGAACAATTGCGTGGCGGAATCCAACAATCAAGCGAGCAACGAATAACCACTTCCGAGCGGCGGGCGGTTGAGTCCACCAACCGCCCGAAGTGAAGCCGAAGCCGCCGATACAGCCCGACCGAGAACGGACGGCCGGAACCTCATGCGACAACCGCGCCTTCATGTTTCAACAACCAACGCTTGATCGCCAACAGACCACCCGTGACTTCACCCGCGTAGCCGCCCAAACCTTGTCGGCTCACCACTCGATGGCAAGGAATCACAATCGGGATCGGATTGCTCCGGCACGCTCCGCCGATTGCGCGGGCAGACGTGCCGAGTTGGTGGGCCAGACCGCCGTAGGTCAATACAGTCCCCACGGGAATCGCTTGGAGCGCCGTCCAGACCCGTTGTTGAAAGACGGTTCCCGTCAAGGCTAACGGTACAGTCAAAGGGACGCGGAAGTCTTTAAAATAAGCCAGCACGCGCGCGGTTACCGTTTCGGTTGCCGGATCGACTGGCGGGTGTTCGGGCGCGTCGGCGGGTAGATAATCCAATGCGCTCAAGGCCGAGCCACTCATGCGCAGGCCGAGCCGACCGAGCGGCGTGGCGATTACCGCCTGATAACCCCCGATCTCGCCCATTTCAAGCCTCTCGCGGAACGTAACGCAACCAATCGCGGCCGGCGTCACCGTAGACGATAAAATGCGGATTTAACAACGATTCTTTAGTGTTATATCGCAACGGCCGGCCGCTTTCCATCGACACCACCTGACCGCCGGCCACCTCGACGATCACCTGCGCGGCGGCGGTATCCCATTCCGAGGTCGGTCCAAAGCGCGGGTACACGTCCGCCTCGCCTTCCGCCACTTGGCAGAACTTGAGCGAGCTGCCGATCGTGACCAACTCATGCCCCCCCAACTGGTCGGCGAATTTTTGCAGTTTCGGTCCGCCGTGCGATTTGCTGCCCACGACGCGCACGGGATCGCCGGCCGATAACGGTTTCACCGCAATCGGCTGCGGCGGTTGGTCCGGTCCTTGTTTGAACGCGCCGCAACCGCGCGCGGCGGAGTAACACACGCCGGTCACCGGCACCCGCACCACGCCGAACACCGATTCATGATCTTCAATCAACGCGATATTGACGGTAAATTGCCCGTTGCGCTGGACAAATTCCTTGGTGCCATCCAACGGATCGACCAGCCAGTAACGCCGCCAACTCGACCGCTCGATAAAGGGAACTACTGAAGATTCTTCGGACAGAATCGGAATTTCCGGAGTCAGGCGCTCCAATCCAGCGACGATCACGCGATGCGCGGCCAAATCGGCGGCGGTGAGCGGGCTGCGGTCGTCCTTGGCGGTCACTTCAAACGCCGTGGCGTAGATTTCCAAAATCCGCGCGCTCGCTTCCTCGGCCAGCGCCCGCACGGGATCAAGCCAGTTCGCCCATTGCTCGCCCATCGTTTTTTCTCCCGCCTTAAAACGCAAAAGGGCGATCTGAAATGATCGCCCGATTCAGCCCGACTCCCGAAGTTGGGTCAGGAGAGCTTTTCCTTGATCCGGGCCGCCTTGCCTTCCAGACCGCGCAGGTAATACAGCTTGGCGCGACGCACGTCGCCCCGGCGCTTGACCGTGATATCGGCGATGGCCGGGCTGTAGGACTGAAACACCCGCTCCACGCCTTCGCCGTGAGAAATCTTGCGCACGGTAAAGGCCGAATTCAGACCGCGATTGCGCTTGGCGATGACGATGCCCTCGAACGCTTGCAAACGTTCGCGGTTACCCTCTTTCACCTTGACCCGCACCACCACGGTATCGCCGGGACCGAAGTCCGGGATTTCACGGTTCATCTGCTCTTTTTCAAATGCTTCAACCAGTTTGCTCATGACACGACACTCCACGTTGCTCCGTGAGATCCCCGGCCGAGCCGGCATTCTCGCCATTCTCTCGATAATCCCGAATAAAATCATCCAACAAGGCTTGATCGCCCTCGGTCAGCGACCGCAGAGCCAACAGCTCCGGCCGCCGCAGCCAGGTCCGGCCCAAGGACTCGCGCCGCCGCCAGCGGGCGATGGCGGCATGATCGCCGCTCAACAGCACGGCGGGAACCCGCCGCCCGTCGATATCCTCGGGACGGGTATAGTGCGGACAATCAAGAAGGCCGTCCATGAACGAATCCTGTTCGGCCGACTCGCAATCGTTCAACGCGCCCGGCAACAAGCGGGCTACCGCGTCGATCACCACCAGCGCGGCCAATTCGCCTCCGCTCAGCACGTAATCGCCGATGGACCATTCTTCGTCCACCTCGGCATCGATCAAGCGCTCGTCGATGCCTTCATAGCGGCCCGCCAGCAAAATCAGTCTTGGCTCGCGAGCCAACGCTCGCACGCCGTCCTGCTGCAAGGGCCGACCCTGCGGGCTCAAATAAATCGTTTTACCGGGCGATTCCACCGCTTGGCGCGCGCGCCGCAGCGTATCGCGCAACGGCTGAACCTTCATTACCATCCCCGGCCCGCCACCGTATGGCCGGTCGTCCACGGTGCGGTGGCGGTCGCGGGCGTCGTCGCGCGGATCCCAAGCCACCACCGTCAACAACCCGCGCTCCACCGCCCGACCGGTCACGCCGAAGCGCAATAGCGTTTCGACCATTTCGGGAAACAGCGTCACCACATCCACGCGCACGGCGTTATTCCTGGAGGCTGCCGCTTTATCCAACGCCTAAGAAGGCGCGGCCACGCTCAAAAATCCGGGTCCCAATCCACCCGCAGGCAGCGGTTTTCGAGATCGATCTCAACGATCACCTCAGGCCGGATAAACGGGATGAGCCGTTCCCGCTCGCCGCGCACCACTATTACGTCATTGGCGCCGGTGGCGAACAGAGACGCCACCGTTCCCAGCTCGATACCGCCCACCGTCACCACCCGCAAGCCTTCCAAGTCCGTCCAGTAGTACTCGCCGGGTCCGGGCGGCGGCAACTGCGAGCGCCGCACCGCGATCTCACTTTGAATCAGCGTCGCGGCCCGATCGCGGTCGTCGCAACCGAGGAATTTCAGCACGACTCCGGCGCCGTGGGCGCGGCCCTCTTCAATTTCGACCGGCTGCCATTCTCCAGCTTGCCGCATGTAAATCGGTTTATAGCCGATGATGCCGTCGCGCGGTTCGGTGTGCGAAAACACCCGCACCCATCCCTGAACGCCGAACAGGCCGGACACCCGGCCTAGAACCACCCAATCCGACATCGCGGCGCGGCCGGGTTCGAGCGAATTCGTTACTGCACCGTCTGTTTGCGGGCTTCCGCGATCAGACTGACCACCCGTTCGGACGGTTTGGCGCCGTTATCGATCCAGTAAGCAACCCGCTCTTGATTCAGGCTCAGCCGGACGTCCTGACCGCTGGCGATGGGGTTGAAAAAGCCGATGCGTTCGATGTAGCGACCGTCGCGCCGGTTGCGGCTGTCGGTCACGACCACAGTGTAGAAGGGGCGCTTCTTAGCGCCGCCGCGAGACAGGCGGATGGTCACCATGCGCTTGGGATACCTCTTGCGAATTCCGATACGAAAAAGCCGCCCACCAGGGGCAGCCGGATGAAGCGGGGAATGGTAACGCAACTTGCGTTACTTTGAAACTGTCGACTACAACCCCAAGATGGTCGCTACGGCTTTAGCGGCGGCAAGCTGCCCATCGGCAGCTTGCCCTGCAAGCCGCGCAACATTTTCATCAAACCGCCGCCCTTCATTTTTTTCATCATCTTTTGAGCTTGATCGAACTGCTTGAGCAAGCGGTTGACATCCTGAATCTGATTGCCGGAACCGACGGCGATCCGGCGCTTGCGCGAACCTTTGATGATGTCTGGAAAGCGGCGCTCCCCCGGGGTCATGGAATTGATAATCGCGACCAAGCGCTTGACTTCCCGGTCGGCGGCTTGATCCTTGAGCGCTTCCGGGGCGGCGTTAAAACCGGGCATTTTGTCCAGCAGGCTGGCGATGCCGCCCATTTTGAGCATCTGCTCCATCTGCTCGCGGAAATCCTCCAGATCGAAGCCCTTACCCTTCTGAACTTTTTGCGCCAATTTGAGCGCTTTTTCCTTGTCGACTTTCTGCTCCATCTCCTCGACCAGGCTCAGCACGTCGCCCTTGCCGAGAATCCGGGACGCCACCCGTTCGGGATGAAATGGCTCCAGCGCGGCGGTTTTTTCGCCCACGCCGAGAAACTTGATCGGTTTGCCGGTGATCTGGCGGATCGACAAAGCCGCGCCGCCCCGGGCGTCGCCGTCGGTCTTGGTCAGCACCACCCCGGTCAGCGGCAGGGTGTTATCGAACGCTTGGGCGGTGGTGGCCGCATCCTGGCCGGTCATGCTGTCGACCACAAACAAGGTTTCAATCGGATCGAGCGCCGCGTGCAAGCGTTGGATTTCTGCCATCATGTCTTGATCGATGTGCAGGCGGCCGGCGGTATCGACGATCAACACCTCCACGGCATGCAGCCGGGCGTGCTCCAACGCCTTGCGGGCGATGGCTTCCGGCGCTTGATCGGATTGGCTGGGATAAAATTCCGCGCCGACCTCGCCAGCTAGCTTGCGCAGTTGCTCGATGGCGGCGGGCCGGTAGACATCGCAACTGACCACCATGACTTTCTTGCGCTGGCGCTCCTTGAGCCAGCGCGCCAGCTTGGCGACGCTGGTGGTCTTGCCGGAGCCTTGCAAGCCGGCCATGAGCACCACCGCCGGCGGTTGCGCGCGCAGGTTCAATTCGGCGTTGGCCTCACCCATGATCCGGATCAGTTCGTCGTGGACGATCTTGATCAACACTTGACCGGGCGTCAGGCTGAGCAGCACCTCCTCGCCGATGGCGCGCTCGCGCACCCGCTCGATGAACTCCCGCACCACCGGCAACGCCACGTCCGCTTCCAGCAGCGCCATGCGGACCTCGCGCAAGGCGTCCTTGATGTTATCCTCGGTCAGGCGGCCTTGGCCGCGCAGGTTCTTGACGGTGCGCAACAGACGTTCGCTGAGATTTTCGAACATGCGGGATCAACCTTCGCTACTATCGGAATGAACGGCATTATAGGTGAATCGATGACCCGGACGCATGCGGCGGCGGCGAAAGGCTTCAAGCCCTTCTCATTCCGTGCCATCATGCGGGCCTGAACAGACCCCCATCGCTGACTCGCATGAACGCCCTTATCGGCGGCTTGGCCGCTTTACTCTATCTCGTGGCCGGGGGCTGGCTGGCCTTGCGGCTGGCGCGCTCGGGCGAGGGTCCGGTTTGGCCCAAGCGCGCGCCGCTGCTGGTCGGGTGGGGCGCGGTGTTGCTGCACGCGACGATTTTGGCGCAAACCGTTTTCGCGCCGGCTGGGCTGAATTTGGGTTTCTTCAACGCCCTCTCCTTCACCGGCGGCTTGATCAATGCGCTGTTGCTGGCGGTCACTGCGGCGCGGCCGGTCGAAAATCTCGGCATTATAGCCTTGCCCGCCGGCGCGCTGACCGTGCTGCTCGGCTTGCTGTTTCCCGACCAGCGCATCGTGGCTGATTCCAGCCAGTGGCCGCTGGAATTGCATATCCTCATCGCCATTCTCGCCTACGCGCTGCTGGCGCTGGCGGCGGTCCAGGCGCTGCTGCTGGCCGTTCAAGACCGGCGGCTGCGCCGGCGCCAGCCCGGCGGTTTCCTGCGCGGAATTCCGCCGTTAACCACGATGGAAACGCTGCTGTTCCAACTCATCACCGCCGGTTTTATCTTGTTGAGCATCACTCTGGCCAGCGGCTTTTTTTTTCTCAAGGATCTGTTCGGCCAGCATTTGGCCCATAAAACCATCCTCTCGCTGATCGCCTGGTGCGTGTTCGGAGTGCTGCTGTGGGGCCGCTGGCGGTTTGGCTGGCGCGGCCGCACCGCCATTCGCTGGACCCTGAGCGGCTTCGGTTTTTTGGTTTTAGCTTTTTTTGGCAGCAAGTTGGTTCTGGAGCTGATTTTGCGCCGTTATTGAGCGCCATCGAGCGCGCGTTACCGCTTTGTTTGGCGCTGCGGGGAAGGTATGCACTTGACAGTCCGCAACAGCTCCCCTTAAAAACACCTGAATCGAGACTGAACGAGGTTATCGCGCGTTGGATGATATGCATGTCGGCGTCTTGTGCGTCGTGTTGGTGTTGTTGATCGGTTGTTCCGCGTTCTTCTCCGGCTCCGAGACCGGACTGATGACCCTGAATCGCTACCGCTTGCGCCATCGCGCCAAAGCGGGGGATAAGGGCGCCGTGCGCACCAGCAAGTTGTTGGAGCGCCCGGATCGACTGATCGGCATCATTTTGCTAGGCAATAACTTCGTCAACATCCTCGCGTCTTCCCTGGCGACCGTCATCGCCATTCATTTCCTAGGCGAAACCGGCATCGTGGCCTCCACCGCCATCATGACCGTAATCGTGCTGGTTTTTGGCGAGGTTGCGCCCAAAACTCTGGCCGCCTTGCACCCCGAACGGATCGCCTTTCCCGCATCCGCCGTTTTGTTGCCCCTGCTCAAGGTCTTTTATCCGCTGGTGTGGCTGACCAACGCCGTGGCCAACGGGCTGCTGCGCCTGTTCCGAGTGGCGGTTCAGACATCGAGCCAGCATTCGCTCAGCGCCGAGGAACTGCGCACCGTGGTGACTGAGGCCGGGGCAATGATTCCCAAGCGCCATCAGGCCATGCTGCTGAGCGTTCTGGAGTTGGAAGAAATCAACGTCAACGACATCATGGTGCCGCGCAATGAAATTGAAGGGATCGACTTGGAAGATGACTGGAGCGACATCGTAACCCAATTGAACTACAGCCCCTACACGCGCCTGGTGGTTTATCGCGGCAGCATCGATCAGGTGGTCGGCTTCCTGCACCTGCGCAACGTGCTGAATTTGATGAGCCAAAAGTCGGCCTTCGATCATGCGGCCTTGGAAAGGCTGTGCAGGGAGCCTTATTTTATTCCTGAAGGCACTTCGCTGACCCGACAACTCGTAAACTTCCAGCAATTGCGCCGCCGGATCGGCCTGGTGGTGGACGAATACGGCGACGTATTGGGCTTGGTGACGCTGGAGGACATTTTGGAGGAGATCGTCGGTGAATTTACTACCGATCCGGCCACGCTCGGCAAGCCCAATTTAGTCCCGCGCGGCGATGGCGGCTATGTGATCGACGGCCGCACCGCGCTGCGCAGCCTGAACCGGGCTTTGGATTGGACTCTGCCCACCGACGGCCCCCGCACTGTCAACGGCTTGGTGATGGAGCATCTGGAGGCCATTCCGGAACCGGGCGCGCGGCTCAGTCTGGCGGGTTATCCCATCGAGATCATCGAAATCGCGGACAACCGCGTCAAAACTGCGGTGATCTGGCCGAATCCGGATTCGGAAGCCACGACAGCGCCCAGCTAACGCCCGAGGCCAACCACTTGCCGGGCCTCCGCCCGCCAGATCCAATCCTCAATGCCGTTCTCCGGCTGATATTCCGCCACGGCTTCGCGCAAGATCGCCCGCACCGCCGGATAGTCGAAATCCCGCGCGGCGGCGTCCAACCGCCCGATGCAATCCTGGATCGTCGACCACGGGGGATGCGCTTCGCTAGCCCGACGGATCATCGGATGTTCCGTGGGCAAATCGTCGGCGCCGATCAGTAATTCCTCGCGTAACTTTTCGCCGCTGCGCAGACCGTTAAATTGAATTTCGATATCGCCGTCCGGATTTTCCCGGTCGCGCGGACGTAAGCCCGACAGACGAATCATCCTGATCGCCAAATCGAGAATCCGGACCGATTCCCCCATATCCAACAAGAATAGATCGCCGCCTCGGGCCATGGCGCTGGCCTGAATCACCAATTGCGCCGCCTCGGGAATGGTCATGAAATAACGCTCGACTTCGGGATGCGTCACCGTCACCGGCCCACCCTTGCGGATTTGTTCGCGAAACAGCGGCACCACCGAACCGGAGGAATCGAGTACGTTGCCGAAGCGCACCATGCACAGCCGGGTCGCGCCGCCCTGTCCCGCCAAGCCTTGCAAGATCAATTCCGATAACCGTTTGGTCGCGCCCATCACGTTGGTGGGTCGCACCGCTTTGTCGCTGGAAACCAGCACGAAGGTCTCGACGCCGGCGGCGATGGCCGCCTCGGCGGCGTACAAGGTGCCGAAGACGTTATTCCGCACGCCTTCGATGGGATTGTGCTCGACGATGGGGACATGCTTGTAGGCGGCGGCGTGATAAACCGTCTGAACCTCGAAACGTTCCATCACCATCCACAACCGGCGGCGGTTGATGACTGAACCCAAGATGGGGATCACATCAATGGCCGGCTGCCCCATGTTGGCCAGCATCGTTCCCAGTTCCTGTTCGATGCTGTAAAGGGCGTACTCGGAGCGTTCGAACAGCACCAGCCGGCGCGGGCGCAGCGCCAGGATTTGCCGGCACAGTTCAGTTCCGATGGAACCCCCGGCGCCGGTCACCATCACCGCTTTCCCGCTTACCCTGGCCCGCAAGAGGGCTTGATCCGGCCGGACCGAATCGCGTCCGAGAATATCCTCGACATCGATTTCCCGGAACTCGTCGATGCGCCGAGCGCCGCTGGTCAATTCCGCCAAGGCCGGCAAGGCCATCACCCGCACCGGCAACCCGGCCAGCGATTCCAGAATTTCGCGGCGGCGCTGGTGCGAGATCGAAGGCAGCGCCAACAAAATCAACTTGGCCTCATGCCGGGCGATCAACCGCGGTAACTTCGCCGGCCCGCGCACCTTGAGTCCGAGCACCACGCTGCTCCACAACCGGGCGTTATCGTCCACGAACGCCACCGGCTCGAACTCGGTGCTGTAACGCAGGGCGTTGACCAACTGCGCGCCAGCCTCACCCGCACCGTATACGATGACTGGGGCTCGGGGTGTGCTCAGGCGAAAGCGCCTCCGCAAATAGCGGCGCAACACCAAGCGGCCTCCGCCCACCAGCGCCATGAGCACTAGCCAGCAGATCAACCACGACGAGCGCGGCACCACGCCTTCGCGCAGGAAGACCCAAACCGCCATCATCAGCAAGATGCCGGCGCTGGTTCCCAACACGATGGTGTAAAGCAGGCTTTCGTCGGCGTAACGCAGGATCGGCCGATACAGACCGACGGCGGCGAAGGTCGGAATGATGACGATGATCGCCAGGGGAAACAGCCAAACCACATCCTGCAACAAATACGGCCACCACTCGCCGAGGCGGATGGCGAAGGACGCCCAGACCGCCGCCAACACGGCAAGGCTATCGCCGAGGATCAGCAGGATACGGCGAAAAACGGCGGGAAGGTTGAGGAATTTTTCAAGCATCACGGGGCGGATACTGTAGCATGCCGCCGTTCGAGCCGCCCCACCCCCCACATTAAGAAACTGTAAATCACTATCCAACCGACAATGAGCACCCACTGGCCAGCCGGCGGCAGATGCACCGCCACCACCGCCGAACCGGCGCACGCCAACATTAGGCCATATTCCGCCAGCACCGTCCGACGGTGGCCCCAACCGAGCAACACCAACCGTTGATAGTAGTGCGTGCGATGGGCTTCCCACACTCTTTCACCTCGCAACAGACGCCGGAGCAAGGTCGCGGTGGCATCCACGATGAACGGTGAAAAGACCAGGATCGCCACCCAGAACGGGAACAGGCCGGATTTACTACCCCACAAGCTGCACGCCGCCACCAAAAAGCCGAGCGCGGTGGAGCCGGTATCGCCCATGAAAATCTTGGCTGGTGGAAAATTATGAATCAGAAATCCCGCGTTGGCCGCCGCTACAATCAAGCAAACGTTCATGAACGGCTCGTCTACCCGACCCAACCAAGCTAGGGTCGAAAAACCGATTACAGCCATACCGCCGGCGAAGCCGTCCATCCCATCCATGAAGTTGTAGAGGTTGATCGCCCAAGTAACGAACAGCAATGTTAGGGGAATAGCAACCCAAATGGAAAGAGATAAGACAGAACCTGGCAATCCAAAATGATAGGGAGAAGAACCCACTATCACAAATAAACTTACGGCGGACCAGACGTGAGCAAGAAGACGCCATTTGGCGGCGATACTTCGATAATCGTCCATCAAGGAAACCACGATAAGCGGAATAAAACCGCCACACATGAAGATTATTGCGTGATCGGATAGAATCGGTCTCCCCACCCAATTTGCCGATATACCGACAGCCAGGCCGGCTAATATCGCTAATCCTCCAGTACGCGGTATCGGTCGGGTATGCAGGGAACGTTGGTTAGGATAGTCGAGAATCGACCCTCGACGATTCCAAAAAGATAACAGCCATGAAATAAAAGCCGCCGTGGCGAATGCCAGCAATACGTTCAATATCCAGCAAATCCGATCCAATAACGGACAATCTTCATACCAAACCCTCAACCATAAATAATTTTAGACTGCTGAAAGCCTATCGTTCGCACCGGAGTCCACAATTGTGAATCAGTCAAATTTCCAATGGTCTACGCGCTTTAATCCAATATTGTCCTCCGAGCGGCAGCCAGCCGAGATATCGTTCCAGTGGTAAGGCCAACTTTAGCCATTGTGGAAAAAAGAGCGAAAATTGTTGTTCTTTTATCTCCAAACCTCCCTCGCGCAAAAGGCCGTTCAATTCGCTCGGCTTCAATAACACCGCATCTTCGTCGTAGGGGCAATTACTTACTATCTTTTGAGTGACCGGATTATACGGATTATGCTCAAAAACGAATATCAGCCCACCGGGCTTCAAGCGCGAAAACATCAGTTTAGCAACAGCCACCCTTTCGGGGGTTGGAACATGATGAAATACTCCAGCCACAAAAATAAGATCAAAATCCCCTTGCGCGGTATCGCCTTCGCCCTCTTGCCAAAAATAGATATCCGGATTCCTGATCCGCGCTATTTCCAAGCTCTTGGTCGAGATATCCGAACCCATGATCTCCGCTGACCCAAAGGCCTGTCGTAGATATGGAATATTCCCTCCAATACCGCACCCAAATTCCAGCACGCGGCGCGGTTCCTCTGCTACTCTCTCTCGTACGGTCTCTACTTTATACTTTGCAAAGTAAGCTTCATTCGCGGTAAAAAACCTGGTCCCTTGGTGAAGCATTTGATTGTAACCGTCTGTGTAATTATCAAAGTCGACCTTTTTCATATCGGATATCAATAGTCTTATCAATAATGGGATACAGCATAAGCCGCACGCTCTGCAGCCATCACCTTTGCAATACCCACCAGCAGGCTGGTTCTAGGCAAAACAGGGTATGGAAGCGTCGCAACGGAGTGAAATTGCATTCGACGGGAATAGAGATTTGTCAGCCTGCCCGAGCTTGTAACTACTCTTGGCGCGCGCCTTGCTAGACGCTTAAAGATTGAAATAATTTCCGCTACTGTCACGGGCTGCTCGGAAGCAATAATTTTGATGAAGGCCGTCGAGGTTCCAGGAATTGCGCGCAGTGCCGCAATCATTGCAGCAGCGGCATCATCCGCATCGATATAGTCGCGAATCGTATCGAGCGGAACGTAAACTTGTATAGGTTGATTTCTTATAATGCAGCGCGCGATATGCGCAAACAACCCTTGTTGTTTGTTTAACGATTGTCCTGGACCATAAACTGTCGACAGGCGAGCCAGCAAGGCAATCCGGTCGTTGCCGGCTCGTACAAACGAGCGCACCAAGTGCTCCTGTTTCAATTTCTCACGAGCATAGGCAGTAGTCGGCGCGGGCACCGTGTCTTCGCTGATGATGTGATCGGCGGCTCCCGCATAGATCGCGCCCGCCGAACTGGCCAAAACTACCGCGCCTGGCATGGCGGCCAGCCTCGGAGCGGAATCGAGCAACCTTAACAAGCGCGTCAGAGCGCGCGTCTCAAGCGCTAGATCCGCTTCCGAGCTGCTCATGTTGCCCACGCCCGCAGCCCAGTAAACTTCCCATCTCGGTAAACCTTCAGCACGCGCGGAGAAAGCCTCAACGGCCGCTGTAAGCTGCGGGATGAATTCTTGCTCGTCACCCCAACAAAAACGTTCGGCCGGAACAAACAAATCTGTTTGACCAAAATGAAGAACCCGGCACAGCGCCGAGCCTAACAATCCTTTGCTTCCCAGGACCCAAGCAATAGTCATTGGGACGCTATCGACCGGGTAGGCTTGGTAACCACGACATATAACGGCTTACCCATAACAATTCCCATGGTAACTGCAAGATACTCAGCGATTACGCCCAGCGCAGTCAAAATGCATCCCGAGAAAAAAGCGACGACAATTGATAGAGAGGCCCAACCCTGAACCGGCACGTCGCCAACAAGTTTTTCATAGAGTGCGTAACCGGCAATGACCACCGCCAAAACAACACAGACGAATCCCAGCAGGGTAATCAAGCGCAGCGGACGGGTACCGCTCGTAAAGAGCAGTCTCCAGAAGTGTTCCAACAACTTGAGATAAGAGTATCCAGAGGGCCTGTCCATTTCATCCCTCAATCGTAATGGACAATGTCCGATGCGGCTGACAATCCAAAATAGGCCCATATCAAGATAAATCCCACTACCGCAATAAGCCGCAAGCGTCCTAGCGATTTCACCATCGACCAAGCGAAAGCTGTTGAACTGACCAATTTGCTTGTTGCCGAGCAATTTAGTGGTAAGGTATTTCGTTATTCGGCTCAAGGCGTTTCGCAACCAACTATGTGGCGGTCGATTGATGGGTCGCGCATACACAAGCTGCGCTGAACTCATTAAAGCCGAATCTAACATAAGACCAATATCTGCGGGATTCTGCTGGCCATCCTCGTCCATGGTAACGACCCAATTACCGGTAGCGCTCGCCATGCCCGCCAAAGTCGCGGCGTGCTGTCCGAAATTTCGAGAAAGCCAAACCGGGCGAATGAATGCGTATTGGGTGTCGAGCATTTCTAGGGTCCGATCAGATCGATCGGGGCCGCAATCGTGGACGAGCAAGACTTCGCCTATGACGAATCGGTTGCCATCGGGCGTGACCTGCTCGTTTAGCATGGGTACAAATTCTTGAATAAGCGCTGGGAGTGTTATTTCCCCGCGATATACGGGAATCACAATGGAAATTCGGTGTAAAACGGTATCGTCCGATGGTAAATCTTGCGTACTCGGCATTTCGCTTTCCCAGATAATTTGTTGACTTACTGAATCAGTGAGCCGGATCGTTTACGCCCAAGCAAAATTAAAGGTTTGTGATTATAAAACCACTGGGTCAGACGAAGCCAGTCCATTGATTAAAACCGCTTCAGGACATTAATCGTAGTTGCACGCTTGCCCGATTAAGAAGCTGACAATTCGACCTCCCGCATGAAAGTATCCGTACTTCCATCACCTCAGTCAAACGCCTTGCGCTCCAACTCCGGGCTTGTGGCATCTCTTGACGGCTCGTCGCTCCGAGTGCATTCTTCGATGGACAGGAACACGCGAGCCTCGCGACTTCCTGATACGTATATGTGGCCGGGGGGCGCTTCATCCAGCGGGACATCCATCCCCGCAATCGCGAGCGGAGTTCATGGAGACAAGACGGCTTTAACATGCTGGCGTTAATGGAAAAATACCGGAAGATACTCGGATTCATAACCTTCGGCGGGCTTGCGGGAATGGTCTATGCAGTCATTCTTGTCGCGAGCGTCGATGCCTTCGGGTTACCGATCTTCCTTGGATCGGTCATCGCTTTTGCTCTAGCAATCCCAGTCTCTTATTTTGGCAATCGTTGGGTCACCTATCGCTCGAACAACATGCTAGCATCCGAGGTCTATCGATTCCTTGTCGTTCAAACACTCAATCTTGTGCTGACTTCGGTGGTCGTTCATTTCATGATAGAGTGGTTTGGGTTACCAACGTATACAGGAGTCATCGTGGCTTTCATTGCAGCGCCAGTCATCTCCTTTGTCCTGTTCGAATTGTGGGTCTACCGCCAACGTCAAGGGACCGACGTATTTCGCGAAGCCCCTGCTAGATCGAATGTAGATCAATGAAAAACCCACTCGAAATCGCGGATATTTATCATGCCTGCCAGACAATGGGCGGCTTTTTTGGCGCCCGTCTGAAAGCATTTCGCGACTACCTCGATTTCAGCGGGGTCCACCGCGTTTTCGACATCGGTTGCGGTCCGGGCCACATTATCGAACACATTCCAGCAGGGATTGATTATGTCGGGTTTGATATCGATCACCGTTACATCGAGTCAGCAAATCGTCGGTTTGGTGATCGCGGCCGCTTTGTCGTCCGCCCCTTCAACCGCTCGGCTGCGGACGATTACGGGCAACCAGACCTGATTCTCATGAATGGCGTGCTTCATCATATGGACGATACATGCGCGCGCGCCACTGTGGAAGATATCGCGACAATTCTGCCGGAACATGGAGTTTTTTTTGCACTGGATGGATGTTACAAGGTTGGTCAAAACCTAATTAGCTACCATTTGCTCAAGAACGACCGAGGTAAATTTGTACGTACGGCTCCTGAATATAAAAACCTTGTGAATGCTGTTTTTCCTCTAACAGAAGTGTTTGTGCGTGACGATCTTTCTTGGATACCCTACACTTTTGCAATTACGCGCGCCCGAAAAAATATATAAGAACCTTTGGTGCTAATTTTCCAGATCCTGAATGAAGCGATGGATAAGGGAATGAAACCTTTTTTGGGTTGGAAACCGTTCCCCTAAACCAGCAGATTTAAAGGCGGTAAAGGCGAGTCGCGCCAGCATGTAATTGGCCCTCCAACGCGTGATCATCTTGAAACGGTTACCCAAAGTTAGCATGGAGAAGACAGTTTCGATGAGCATCCGGTCGTTCTAGTCCTCGCGTGGACCGCATTTGAGGCCGGAAAATCACTGAGATGGGTGTGGAACCTCGGTAGGCCAGGATGACGGTTGGACCCTGAAAGTACACGATCAGGCAATGAAACCAGATGTCGTAGACGTTGGCTGGTGCGGCCAGCCACTCGATAACCTCTCATTGCTAATTGACCAATACACGAAGTTTCATGCCGGCAATCAAACCTTTCCTTGCTGTAAAGCGGGCCTGTACTCATAAGATCTTGTCCAGCATTCTGACGCCGCGATCAAATTCGATCTGCGCCAGTTGTAAAATCCGATTCAGTGCCCAATACCTTGTCGTGCTTGGCTGCCGATTTCAAAGGCGTTTAGGTAGGGGACACACTCGTACGTCAGGAAACGCCGGAAGCGTTCGATAAATATAGCTTTCCCATATCAATTATAAATTGATAGTTTAATATGATAGCAGTAAATGGTATTGAAGGGCGACGCTATGAAGCTTGAAGAAATTATTGATGCGCCGGAAGGGCGAGAGATCAAGCGAGCGCTGGCGGTGAAGATGGTGCGGCTGGGTTTTAAGACGAAAGACATTTGCGATTTACTGGAGGTCTCGGATGCCTTTGTAAGCAAATGGAAGACGGTCTATGAAGAGAAGGGAGCGGGTGCGCTGCGGCTGGGGTATCGGGGCAGTGCGGGATTTTTAACGGGATCGCAACGGAACAAGCTCTGTTTTTACTTAAGAGACAAGCCCCAGGTCAGCCTTGAGGGGCTGCGAGATATCATCAAAGAGTGGTATGGGGTGGTCTACCAATCGAAGCAATCCTATTACGACGTGTTAAAGGCGGCAGGGTTTAGAGCCTATCCCAAAATTAAACCATTGATATATTTATACAAAAGTAACATCACAT